>Ga0209653_1000036_pt1 | contig 110507 bp, 96 predicted proteins | sample SaaInl6LU_22_DNA_FD_184644 | JGI IMG/M metagenome (GOLD analysis project Ga0209653, IMG submission 184644) | Marine microbial communities from expanding oxygen minimum zones in the Saanich Inlet - ESP_116LU_22_DNA (SPAdes) (version 2) | ecosystem: Environmental > Aquatic > Marine > Intertidal... | reverse complement strand
AGTTTTTATTCAGACAAAACTTTTTTAACCGTTTATATTGATGGAGACTTAGAGGGCAATCGCAGAAGAAAATCATTAGAGGATGATATGATTTTCAGTACAGTGGGCAGAAGAAGTAGTCTACCGTGGAATACGCGTTTCGGAGATACGCCAGTCACCATAAACTATGTGGACTTTATCGAAGAAGCCAAAGAAGATATCCTACCCGACGAAAGTGGAAAACTGTTGCTCAAAATTGTAGAGTCAGGGGGCGGAACCCGTCATGAACACTTCATTGAAGAAGGCACAGTTTCAAATATTCACAACACTCTATTCGCTTTTAATAAGTCTACCGACGGGGCGATCTCTATCACTTTAGATGCAGACGGTAATTATCTTGTTAAGAGCCCATTTAGCGCTGATTTTATGCGAATGGCTGATCAGTACACTGGGCGGTTAGAGTCGGGGGTTCAAGATACCTTACAACTAAGATCGCTCTACACCATGGGCGATTTAGCTTTTGTAATTCCCAACGGTGCTATTCGAGGCAAGGTAGGTGTTGTTCCTTCATCAGATTCTTCGACAGAGGCAAAACAAGCCTTAGTTTTAAATGTGTCAGCTGGGGATCAGTCTAAAGAGGTTATATTGCTTGGAGGACAAGGTTTCACAGATTTTGAAGCTCCGTTTAGCATAGCTGGTCTCGATTTCACCATGCGCTATGGTTCAAAGGAATATGAGCTTCCTTTCGCAATTACCTTAAATGATTTTATCGCCGAGAAATATCCAGGTACAGAGGTGAATTATTCATCGTTTATGAGTCGTATTTCGGTTGAAGATGAAAAGTCTTTTGATTACGATATTTATATGAACCACGTACTAGACCACAAAGGGTATCGGTTTTTTCAATCAAGCTTTTTTCCAGATGAAACAGGGACCGTCTTATCTGTGAATCACGATTTCTGGGGAACATGGATTACGTACATTGGTTATTTTCTACTCTATATTGGTTTGATGGGCCTTCTGTTTTTCGGAAAAACACGTTTCAAGGTGCTCGCGCAGTCGCTCAAAAAACTAGCGACGAAGAAGGCTTCTTTAACCATACTCTTAACGCTACTTTCACTCAGTAGTGCTTTGGCCCAATCGAACCTACCTACCCAAAAGGAGGTGGACTCTATTATTTTTTCAAATGTTGTCGATAAGAAGCATGCCGAACAATTTGCTTCTCTTGTTATTCAAGACGATCAGGGAAGAATGAAGCCGGCACACACCTTTGCTTCTGAACTACTTAGAAAGTTGAGTTTTAGAAATGACTACAAAGGACTCGCTCCTGAGCAGGTGATGCTGTCAATGATGTTGTATCCAGGCCTTTGGTATAATACCGAGATCTTGGCTTTAGATAAAAAAGCCCAAAACGACAGCATTCGTAAAATTATTGGAGTCGATAGTGATCAGCGTTTTGTTAAGGTTACTGATTTTTTTGATGAATCAGGTTCGAATAAGCTCGGTCCTTATTTACAAGAAGCCTACGCAACAGCTAATCCAAATAAGTTTCAACAAGACTTCAAAGATGCGGCACTGCGATTGGCACTTCTAAATCGTGCACTAAGTGGTGATATACTGCGCATATTCCCTGTTCCGACCGATGAAAATAATAAGTGGACATCGGCCTTAGAATATCGTTCAGGAGCCGTAACCGTTGCGGATACTCTTTATGGGAGTTTTGTTTCTAATTCGGTTCCGCTCTATTTACAATATGTAGATCAAGGGGTACAAACAGGCGATTACAGTAGGGCTGAACAGCTCCTCACTAGTCTGAAGAGAAGTCAGCAACAGCTGGGTTATGAGGTGATACCTTCTGATTCGAAAATAAAAGCTGAGATTATTTATAATCGGGTAGATCTATTCAATCGTCTGTATAAGTACGATGCGCTGATTGGTATTTTATTATTCTTTATAGTGGTTGCCAATATCTACAAGGAACGCAAGTCATTGAAGTTTACGATTTCGAGTTTTAGGTATTTGATTTATCTACTCTTTGTGTTGCATACCGCTGGGCTGATTCTTCGGTGGTATATCTCCGGACATGCCCCTTGGAGTGATGCTTACGAAAGTATCTTGTATGTAGCCTGGGCAACCATCGGTATGGGAATCGCTCTTGGTAAAAAGAGTGACTTTACATTGGCCTCTTCAACCTTTGTTGCTTCTATGCTCTTATGGATTGCTCATCAGAATTGGGTAGACCCTGCTGTTGCTAATTTGCAACCTGTTTTAGATAGTTACTGGTTGATGATTCACGTGGCAGTTATTGTGGGCTCTTATGGGCCACTTACGGTCGGCATGATCCTTGGTATCGTTTCTTTACTACTGATCACACTGAGTAATTCTAAGAATATTGATCGAATGAAAATCAGTGTCAAAGAGTTAACAATTATTAATGAGCTAGCCTTAACTATAGGTTTGATAATGCTTACGATCGGAAACTTTTTAGGAGGTCAATGGGCCAATGAATCTTGGGGTAGGTATTGGGGCTGGGATCCTAAAGAGACCTGGGCCTTGATCTCAATTTTGGTTTATGCCTTTGTATTGCACATGCGTTTAGTTCCTGGTTTAAAGGGGCGTTGGGCGTTTAATTTTGCCAGTATTGTAGCCTTTGCAAGTATTATGATGACCTATTTCGGAGTGAATTTTTACCTAGTAGGTCTTCACTCATATGCTTCTGGTGATCAGGTCATTACACCAACCTTTGTATATTACACTTTAATTGGGGTAATAATTCTGGGAGGAATTAGCCTGTATAAGTATAAGAAGGTATATAAGTAACCACTAAAGTAATGACTCAATTAGATCTATTAGTATTTGGAGCGCATCCTGATGACGCTGAATTAGGTGCCGCTGGTACTATCGCTTCTGCTGTAGCAGAGGGTAAATCGGTAGGAATCATAGATCTTACCCGTGGAGAATTAGGAACTAGGGGTTCTGCGGATGATCGCGATAAGGAAGCCTCGAAAGCTGCAAAAATACTCGGAGTTAGTGTTAGAGAAAATCTAGGCTTTGCCGATGGCTTTTTCGAAAACAACAAAGAACATCAGCTGGCAATTATTCAAAAAATTAGAAAGTATCGTCCAAAGATTGTAATTGCCAATGCGATTCACGATCGACATATTGATCACGGGAGAGGAGCGAAGCTAGTCAGTGATGCTTGTTTTTTAAGTGGCTTACAGAAAATTACCACTTCAAATGATCAAGGAGAAAATCAAGAAGCCTTTCGCCCAAAGCATGTTTATCACATGATTCAATGGTACGATCTTGAACCTGATTTTGTAGTGGACATCAGCCATACCATAGATAAGAAGGTAGCGTCTATTCTTGCCTATTCTACTCAGTTTTATGATCCAAACAGCAAGGAGCCTGAAACACCTATTAGCAGTAAGAACTTTTTAGATTCGGTGAAGTATCGCGCTCAGAATATGGGAAGAATTACTGGAGTAGCTTATGCAGAAGGTTTTACGGTTCAACGATATCCATTAATTAAAAGTTTGTTTGATATCCACTAATTTGTTGTGCTTTTCTCTTTGAATTGAATCAAGAAAAATACTACATTTGCCAACCTGAAATTACACGGTGGTTGTAGCTCAGTTGGTTAGAGCGCTGGATTGTGGTTCCAGAGGTCGCCGGTTCGAACCCGGTCTTCCACCCAAAGAAAAAGGGCTCCTAAATGGAGCCCTTTTTTTATTGATCGATCAACAACACCTTTATTCTTCAACCTCAGCCTTATCAACCACTGGTTTTTGGTCTCTATTGGCAACTTCTAAAGCGGTATGAAAAACTAATCTTGAGCGATTCTCTAATAGATCATAATTGATCTTGTCAGGGGTATCGCTTTCACGGTGATAGTCATCATGTGTTCCGTTGAAATAGAAGATAATTGGGATATTATTTTTTGCAAAATTGTAGTGATCAGATCGATAATAAAATCGGTTCGGATCATTCTCATCGTTATAAGTATAATCGAGTTCAATTTGCATATACTTTTGATTCACCGCCTCAGAGAGTTCATGAAGATCAGTACTTAGTTTATCTGACCCAATGAGATAGATATAATTACGATTTCCTGAGCGTTCGGGGTCGATACGGCCGATCATATCAATATTTAGGTTAGTTACGGTATTTTCTAGCGGATACAGAGGCTCAAAATCGGTATAGTATTCAGACCCTAATAAACCTTTTTCTTCTCCAGTAACATGCAAGAATACTACGGTTCTTCTTGGGCCTTTTCCTTGCTCTTTTGCCATTTTAAAAGCTTCAGCAATTTCTAAAAGGGCAACAGTCCCTGAACCGTCATCGTCAGCACCGTTGTTTATTTCTCCGTCAGCATTGATTCCAATATGGTCTAGGTGAGAGGAGATTACAACGTACTCATCGGGAAATTCAACTCCCTCAATAACCGCAGCTACATTTTCAGTATCCACTTCTTTAGTTCCTCCTTGAATAGAGGCAGTAAAACTTAAATCAAGGGTTTTACCTTCAAAATCATCCTTGCTTAGCCCAAAAAGCGCCAAAGATTCTGATTTTAATAGACCACTAAAAAGAGTTTCTTCTCCAGTATCTAAGCGCATTTGCCCACTATTGTTTCGTCTCATGTAAGAGAAGTATCGATTATAGCGTGTAAAATTGTCATCGTCGACGAATAGAAGACCGGCCGCGCCATTTTCATTAGCTGCATCTACTCTTTTAGGTAGTGCTTCAGATCGATTGCTCCATTTTGATATTTCCTCTGTCCCAGTAAGAACATAGGTTCCGTCGTCATTTAAAGGTTCTCCTGCCACAGCAAGAACAATTTTTCCTTCAACATCTAGGTTTTCGTAATCATTAATAGTCCCATCTACAATACCATGGCCAACAAACACCATTGAATATTCACCTTCAAGTGGAGTAAAGCTTACCAATTGCTCTCCCAATTCTAAAGAGGTGCTTCCTACAGAAGCTGAACCTGTCGGAGCCGTCGTGTAGTTTACGGGTACTTTCTGTATATAGTCGTTGGTTCCTGCTGCAGGGTCAAGATTTAATTCTTTGTAATAATCAACAAGGTATTGAACGGCCTTTTTCTGGCCCTCGGTTCCTGTTTCACGTCCTTCGAACTCATCTGACGCATAAATGAATAAATGTTCTTTTAATTCAGCTTCGGTAATTGAGGCTGCAAGAGCGACTGCGTCAGCATCACTAACCTCTACGGGTTTTTTGGTTTCATTTCTGGCACATCCGACCAATAATGATAAGATTAATAGAGAAAATAAACTTCTTTTCATGTTTGAATTATTTGATACCAAGTTACACAAACTACCCAATATGCCATTTCATTCTTGTAATTTTGATGTATGCTTAGATTTAAAATCTTTGGTTTAGTAATTTTTCTCTTCAATTGCATTAGCGCCCAGGTAAACCATCCGACGTTAAAGGATTTTAATCTAAAAGGAAGGGTTGATAAGTGTATTCAACAATCAGAATACGGGTCAGAAACCTATGAATTTGATAAGGAGGGGAGATTACTCCGTTTAAGCTCCTTACTTGATCAGAATAAGCGTGAAGAAATACGATTTATTTACAAGAATGATAAATTAGATCAAAAGTGGATTGAAGTATATCAAGACAATTCACTAGAAAAAGACATGTCTTATGTATTTCATTTCGATTATAAAGAAAATAAAGTGATCGAATGGACGATTAGATTAGATGAGGAAAGCGTTTCTAAAACCACTTACTATTATGACGATCAGTTGAAATTACTAAACCGATTACTGTCTGACGGAATAGAAGAAGAGCGTTACGATTATCAGTACTTAGAAACCAGAGATTCTACAGTGACACGTACCTTTAAGAACAATGAACTGGTCGAGCGCACATGGATTAAAAAAATGACTTCAGATAGCATAGAACAGTCTTTTACGGAAGAATGGAGCCAAGGAATACTGCTGCGTAAAAACTCCATTGAAAAAAATCAAAACGCTCAAATAATTAAAGAAGAGCTTATTGATTATATCATTCAAAGCGATACGATTACCTCCACTTCACAAAGACAGTTGACATATGCTTACGATGAAAACGGTAATATCAACAATATTGTTACCAGTAATGGCCTTATCAGCAAGCGTCAAAATTACATTTATCAATACGACAATCATACCCCATCGAATTGGGTGAAAAGGATCGAAATACCAAGTAACAAATACATTAACCGAATAATTACTTATCATAAAGAACTATGATTTCCAAACAAGAAGTTTTAGATCGTTGTAATTCAAGAAAGAAGGGGACACTAATGGAAACCTTGGATATTACTTTCGTAGATGTTGATTTTGAAGATCAATCTATAACTGCCAAAATGCCGGTGACAAAAGCAGTTCACCAGCCCGACGGTGTTTTGCACGGTGGGGCTACAGCTGCTCTAATAGAAACGGTTGGGAGTGTTGCTGTATTTGTTTTTAAACAAACTGAAAATTGGATAGTGAGAGGAATCGAAATCAGTGCAAACCATTTAAAATCAATAAGGGAGGGCGATGTATTCGCCACTGCTAAACCTGTACACCTCGGCAGAACCACGCAGCATTGGGAAATTAAGGTGACTGATAAAGGGGGTGCTTTAATTTCTATAGGAAAATTACTGACGATAACCTTAGAAAAGAAGTAGTGTTTAAGGAAACTCCTTTGTTACTTTCTAGAATCGAGGAACTCTTACAAGAGGGTCTTGATTTCGCTTTTTACAGATCGCCAAAAAGTGATCAAGTTATACTTTTACAATTGAGCCCTATTAAGGATGAAGCGCGCAATTCATTTGATGATTTATGGGTGACATGTCCCTTTTCTTCAGAACATACCCCTTATTATTACAGGGTGCTCTCTGAGGAGTCTTTCATGTTAAATTCAAGATTTGGAGATGATCAGTTTAAAACGCTGGATATTCCTAATTCAACTTTAAATGATTATCGTTTAAAAGTTGTCAATGCCATCGATGAAATAGGGAAGGGTTTACTGAATAAGGTTGTACTTCACACGCAGATTGAAGTAGCATACTCAAAGGAGATACACCGTTTAATACACAAAGTTTTAGCAGCAGAGACTGAAGGTTTTCATTATTCTTTTTACAGTGCAGAACTTGGTCTTTGGATGGGTATCACCCCAGAAGTATTAGTTCATTCAGAGAATAGAGATTTTGAAACGATGGCTCTTGCTGGCACTCGAAAACTTGAAGACTTGGATGCCGACCCTTTCAGAGAAAAGGAAAGAGCAGAACAAGCTTGGGTAACAAAAGAGATTGTTGAATTATTGAATGAATCTACTGGTCTAATGCATGTAGGAGAAGTAGAGACGATAAAGGCGGGTAAATTGGCTCATTTAAGAACGATTATAAAAGGGGAGATAAATCCCTCCTTAACTACTGCCGACATTGCAAGTGTTCTGCATCCGACAGCTGCGGTATGTGGTTATCCGAAAAGTTTAGCCTACCGATATATTGAAGAAAACGAATTACTTAGCAGATCCCTTTATTCTGGTTATTTAGGAAGAGTTCAAAAAGAATCCTCTTCCCTTTACGTGAATCTAAGATGTATGTCTTATCAAAAAGGAATGATCAAAGTGTATGTTGGAGCAGGAATTACAGCCGATTCTGATGCTGAGCTAGAATCTGAAGAGATTCGAATTAAAACTTCAACTTTAGCTTCCATTTTAATGGCTTAGATTACTTTCTGCCTTCTTACCTTTGCCGAACAATGTATAGTTCGATTCCATCGGCATTTTTAATCACAGAACTTTTGCGACTTCATGGCGTAAAAGAGGTAGTGATTTCTCCAGGTTCTCGAAATGCTCCATTAACTATTGGTTTTTCTGAAAACAAAGCATTTAATTGTCACTCGATAGTTGATGAACGTTCAGCGGCTTTTTATGGTTTAGGACTTGCCATGGCAAAAAATGAACCTGTAGTTCTCGTATGTACCTCGGGATCGGCATTGCTTAATTATTTTCCGGCAATAGCTGAAGCTTTCTACAGTGATGTTCCGTTACTTGTTTTATCGGCTGATAGACCAGAATACTTGTTAGAAATCGGAGATGGTCAAACGATTCTTCAGGAGGATGTTTATGGAAGAATGATTGCCCATTCAACGAGCTTATTATTAGACGGTACATCCAACCAAGATTCTATTAATTCAATTAATAAGTCACGTATTGAAGAGTCAATAGTTCAGCTTAAAACCACACAACGTCCAGTTCATATCAATATCCCATTTGATGAACCGCTTTACAATAAGACAGAAAAACCTTTATTCTTTGTAGAGACAGAAAGACTTAAAATTGAAGATCAGGTTAAAGATTCCTTATCCATAGAATTTGATCCAACCAATCGCCCACTAAAGGTGATGTGTTTGGTAGGTACTTTGAAGCCTTCGGCAGAGGAAATTAAATGGCTCACAGATTTACAATCTCATTACTCTGTATTATTTCTTCACGAGAGCTTGTCTCAATTGAATTTGTTAGATACTGTTGACAGTATAGATACCTTAATCGCACCTTTGGAGAAATTGGAAGATTCAGTGGATTATTTCAATCGACTATTGCCCGACTTACTCATTACCGCGGGTGGTATGATTGTTTCGAAGAAAATTAAAGCACTTCTCAGAACTCATAAAAATTTAATTCATGTACATCTTAAGGGATCTCCTGCTAGAGATACCTATTTTTCGCTAAAAGGTTGTTTAAAAATGGATTCACTTAAAACCCTTTTAGGTAAAGTAGAAATTGATGACTCATACCAGAAGTATTGGATGAATCACTACCAAGGACTTGAAAAACGAAGAAGCGAGTATATCGAAGAGGCTCCTTATTCTGATTTTAAAGCCTATGCCAAGATTTTTAAGTGTATTCCCGAGGCATATGTGATACATATGGCCAATTCTTCGGCTATTCGATATGCACAATTATTCCCAACTGCGAATTATCAGTTTTGTAATCGAGGTACGAGTGGAATAGAAGGTAGTGTTTCTGCGGCTGTCGGATATGCTAAGGGAACCGATAAACCAGTAATTTTAGTCACTGGCGATCTTAGTTTCTTATACGATTCTAATGCTTTGTGGACTCGAGACTTACCTTCTAATTTTAGAATTATCATTGTAAATAATAGTGGGGGAGGTATTTTTAGAATTCTACCGGGAAAAGAAAATAGTTTACATTTTTCAGAATTCTTCGAAACCCATCATCAGTTTACCGCCAGACATCTGGCAGAACACTTTGATTTGGATTACATTTCTGTCAAAGCGTTAGACGATTTAGAAAAAGCCCTAGATTCGTTTTTTAATCACTCATCAAAACCGAAGCTTCTGGAGGTAATTACTCATCCTCAAAATAATGAGGCTATTTTATTAAATTACTTTAAAGCGCTCGAATGATTGGTTTAGGATTATACAATGAACTGCAAGCCTCACATAAAACACCTCAAGGTTGGTATTTTACTGACGAGGAAGGAACTGAGGTATTATTACCCAATGCTGAAATTACGCCAGACCTTGAACAAGGAGTGACAAAGTCCCTTTTTTGCTATCTAGATCATGAAGAAAGACCTGTACTTTCACTTAAAAAGCCAAAGGTGATTCGCGATCATTTTGGTTTCTTGAAAATTGCAGATCGTTCAAAGAATGGATATTTTTTAGATTGGGGATTACAAAAACAACTCTTTCTACCCTACCGAGAATCTTCTGAAGATCTTGAAGTAGGTTCTTCTGTTTTTATCTTTTGCTATTTAGACGAATTGTCCGGTAGATTAGTAGCTTCAAAGCGATGGAAGCGCTTTATCGAGGCCATTACTGAACCTATTACTCCTGGCACCTCATTTCAAGCCATAGTTGCTAGCCGTTCAGATTTAGGGTTTGAATGTATTCTAGAAGGTAAATGGTTAGGCCTAGTTTATCATGACAGAGATTCAGCTCATCTTAGAAGAGGGGATGAGATAACCGTTTATGTGATTCGCCAGCGTGAAGACCTTAAAGTGGATTTAAGTTTATATCCGGTCGGGTTAAAAGCTCTAGAGGTAGGCGCAATGAGTTTGTTGAAATTATTAGAAGCCGAACCTAAAGGCTTTCTTCCTATTCACGATAAGTCTTCTCCAGACCAGATTTATGCGCTTACCCAAATGAGTAAAAAGCTTTTTAAAAAGGCAGTCGGAGGGCTTTTAAAATCTAAAAAAATTTCGATAGAAGAGACCGGTATCCAGCTTCTTCAATAATTTCTAATTAAGGGAGTTTAAGTATATTTACTGATCAAAAATAGTTTCTGTGTCTAAACAACTTTATTCTCTAAAACGTCAAAACAGTCTGCTTTCGTATAGCTTAATGGTATTATCATTATTGGTAATCGCCTTGGTTTTTTTTGGAAGTCTATCAGAATGGTTGGTTAAGATTCCGGAGGTTGATACCACTGAAATTACTCTTCTTGAAGAAAAAATTAGTTTGCTAGAAGAAGAAAACACAGAGCTAAAGAAAATTCAAGATTTTTATTTGGCCCGTAATTTGGTGACTTCAGATACTATTTACAGCGTTCAAACTGGCATGTTGCCTATGGAAGCTACTGGTTTAATTTCTCCAGGTTTAGCTAATGGAATCTTTGTAGAAGCTCATCCTTACATGAAATATTCTATCGGTCTTTATGAGACCTTAGAAGAAGCGAACGCATTAAGAAGAGGGTTGGTTAAGCTTGGTTTTTCAGACGCTTTTGTTGCTTCTTATAAGGGTACTACACGTCTTAAGATTCACCGCGCTGAATAATGAAGCAAACCTTTATTGCTTGGTTAACCGCAGCTCGACTTAGAACGCTTCCACTTTCACTTTCAGGAATATTTTTTGGGGCTACAATAGCCCTTGCTATTGAAAACTTTGACCCTTCTGTTTTTCATTGGGCTTTGGTTGTAACTATCTCATTACAAATTTTATCCAATTTTGCTAATGATCTAGGTGATGGTTTAAAAGGAACGGATAATGAGAATAGAATAGGGCCAAAAAGGGCACTACAAGCAGGTTTATTGTCTGCTCGTGAGTTGAAAACTGGGATTGTAGTACTTGTTATCCTGACCGGATTGGCTATCTGTAAGCTACTTCAAAGCGCAAAACTAAACAGCACTTCTTTTGTTGTTCTTGCAGTGCTGGGTGCATTATCCATAGTAGCCGCGCTCACCTATACATTAGGCAAAAAACCTTATGGCTATTATGGTTTAGGTGATTTTATGGTTTTCTTCTTTTTTGGAGGTGTTGCCGTTTTAGGCACCATAGTTTTATTCACTCCACACATTCCATTTTATGCCATCGGATACACATTAACGGCGGGCTCATTGAGTACTGCGGTTTTGAATTTGAACAATATGCGTGATCATCAGTCAGATAAAGCTTCTAGTAAGAACACCTTAGTGGTTCGAATGGGAGTGGAGCGTGCTAAGATTTATCATTATTTACTTCTTATCACCGCCTATATAGGGTTTACCTTTTCAACGATTGCTGTCCTCGGCCCGAGTGGGATCTTTTTAGTACTCGCTTTTGTTTTTCTTATACCTCACCTCCAAAAGGTTCGTAAAGTTGAAGACTTTAGAGACCTTGATGCTGAACTTAAGAAAGTAGCTTTATTCTGTTTTGTGCTTTCGGTAGTTAGTTTCACAATTGCTTATCTCAAATGATGCGTTTTGATATTCATAAGCACCTATTAAATTTTAAAATACCTGGTGGTACTTCAAGAGGTGTTTTAACGAGTAAAGACACCTACATCGTTCGTCTTTTTAAAGTAGATCGTTTAGTTGCAATTGCTGAGTTTAATCGTTTTGAAGGACTCAGTATTGACCCCCTACCTTCGTACCTAGATAAGCTTAAAAAATCTGTTGAGCAATTGTTAGGATTGCTAGACTCAGTAGCCGATCTAAATGATCCCAGAATAGATGGCCTACTTCAAGAAAATTCAGCTTATCCCTCCATACAATTTGGTTTGGAGCAACTAACCTTAAGTTATCTATCGATTACCTCTCCTTTTCATCTCTTTGATTCTCCATTTTCGAGGGGTGAATCAAGTATTTCAATCAACGGCCTCATCTGGATGGGAGATAGCTCTTTCATGAAGGCTCAAATTGAACCCCTCCTAGAAAAGGGATTCAAATGCCTTAAAATGAAAATCGGAGCAATCAACTTCGACGAAGAATATCGATTATTAAAATCCATAAGAGATCGTTTTACTACTCAAGAGCTTACCTTAAGGGTAGATGCTAACGGTGCATTTGATTCTAAGTCGGTGTTATCGGTATTGGATGAGTTAGCTGTTTTAGAGATACATTCTATAGAACAACCTATAAAAGCTGGACAATGGCAAGAAATGGCGCGAGTTGTTGAAGAAAGTCCAATACCTATTGCTTTAGACGAAGAACTTATCGGATTAAAAAATATAGAATCAAGAACCCATTGCATCAATACGATTCAGCCTGATTATCTCATCTTCAAACCTGCTTTGATAGGCGGATATGGCGCTATCGAGCAGTACAGAAGCATTCATGATCAATTCTGGATTACGAGCGCTTTAGAAAGTAATATTGGATTAAATGCTATTGCTCAATATACCGCAACTTTAAACCCAACCCTAGAACAGGGATTAGGTACAGGAAGCTTATATACCAACAATTTTGATTCTCCACTGCTTGTTGCTAACGGGGCCTTGTCTTATCAAAATGAATTACCTTGGAAGATCCAATTTTAAAAGCTAACTAATGTTTATACAGCGTTTAGAACAGACCAAAGCATCCTTTTGGAAATTTATACTTCTCCCTGTTCTGTTTTTTGTACTTATGGTCTATAATTTTTGGGTAACCATTAATAGCCCTGTGGATACTGCAACAGCGATGAAGCAGATGATTGAAATGCTTGGGTCAACAACAACGCTCTTTGTTATTTTATTACCTCTGGTCTTAGGTTTCTGGATATTATTAGTCTATGGCATTTTTGTTTTAAAGCTACCCGTTGCAAAACAATTTACAGGAAGACATAAAATTGATTGGGGTAGAGTAGGTTTCTCCTTTTTTATCTGGTCGATGGTTGTGTTAGTGTCTGTGTTTGCGGAGTACCTATTAGCTCCAGAGCATTTTATCGTGCAATTTGATTTTTCAACTTTTTGGCCTTTTTTAATCGTAGCGATAACGATGATTCCTTTTCAGACTTCATTTGAGGAGCTGATGTTTCGAGGCCATTTAACCCAAAGTATTGGTTTCTTTTCGAAAAGAAGATTATGGGCACTGGTCATTCCCTCCGTATTGTTCGGCCTTATGCACATTGCGAATCCAGAAGTGGAGAAACTCGGGTATGGAATTTTAGCTTATTATATTGGATCAGGTTTCTTTTTCGGTGTTATGACCCTAGCGGATGAAGGAATTGAATTAGCCCTAGGTACTCATGCTGCTAATAATTTAATTGGTGCTTTATTGGTATCTGCGGACTGGACTGCTTTCAATGTTCCTTCGGTATTGAAAGACGTAAGCGAACCTAGCTTTGGAATTGATGCCTTATTACCATTGCTTGTTGTTTATCCACTCATACTCTATTTGTTCTCTAAAAAGTATCAATGGAAGAATACGAAACAAAAATTATTTGGATCAACCGATAACGATGCATTTTAAGCCTTGGAAACTCAATGGTCATCTCATTCAATCTTCTGAGTCTTTAGCTCAATTAGAAGAGGAAGTATTTTTTCACGCTCCTGAGGGTTTAAAATTTGTAATTAACGAGTTATATAAGCTTTCTGATGGTAAAATATCTTTTTTAAGTATTCGCACCTCAGGATCTACAGGTTCGCCAAAAGAAATTCATTTTACCATAGAGGAGTTAGTGGCATCCGCAGACTCGAGTATTAAGGCGCTCGGGCTGACAGCGGATTCCAAATTATTACTTTGTCTTCCGTTAAGTGGTGTTGCGGGGCTTATGATGCTTGTACGTGCGATACGTGTGGGGGCAGAGCTAATTACAATCACCCCTTCATCTGTGATACAACCTTCTATGTTTCATCATCAGAAAGTACAATGGGCTTCTATGACACCACATCAATTGGTGAATAGTCAAGAGAGTTTCAAACATGTTGAGAATATTTTGATAGGAGGAGCTTCTTTGTCTGATACCACTCTAAGTAGTTTGCCAAAGAAACCAGAACGAATTTTGGAGTCCTATGGAATGACTGAGACCTTATCTCATATTGCTTTAAGAGAGCGCTACCCTAATAACCATCTATTTTTCAAGATATTGGATGGTATTAAAATTTCAAGAGCTGATAACGGGGCGCTAATTATTGAAACACCACATCTTAAAACAAAAACACATCGTACTAATGATGAAGTAGAACTTGTTGATGAATCTCATTTCAGTTTGATAGGACGATTAGATGATGTCATCAATACAGGGGGAATAAAAATTCATCCGAGAGTGGTAGAAGAAATTTTGAAATCGAACGGCCTAGAGAAGGAGTTTTTTGTTTGTGGAACCCCGCACCCAGAGTTGGGTAGTCAGATTACTGTTGTAATTAATGCTGTGAATGATTCTAAGTTATCCTCGGTACAGAAATTCATCGAAACTCTAGACTGGCCGAACTATCACAACCCACGTAAAGTAATTGCCAGAGACTTTATCTATACCGCAACTGGTAAAATTAACAAGAGGGCTACACTTTAGACCTGTAGTACTCCCATATTGAAAGTCTGCTTTTCGTCATTGTGATTGGCCATATCAATCCCGAGTGAAATTAATTTCCTAGTTTCAAGAGGATCGATGATCGCATCAACCCATAACCTAGAGGCAGCGTAGTATGGAGAAGTACTTTTCTTATATTTTGATTCGATGTTTTCTAGTAGTGCCTTCTTTTCTTCATCTGAAAGGGTACTTCCCTGTTTCTTAAGTTTAGCTTCTTCAATTTGTAATAGTACTTTGGATGCTGAACCTCCGCTCATCACGGCGATCTCTGCAGATGGCCATGCTACAATTAATCGCGGATCATACGCTTTTCCGCACATAGCGTAGTTACCGGCACCGTAAGAATTACCCATGACTACACTAAATTTCGGAACCACTGAATTGCTAACTGCGTTTACCATCTTAGCTCCGTCCTTGATAATTCCTCCGTGTTCACTCTTACTACCTACCATAAACCCTGTGACATCATGCAGAAAAACTAATGGAATTCCTTTTTGGTTACAGTTGGCGATGAAACGTGTTGCTTTATCGGCTGAGTCTGAATAAATCACCCCTCCAATTTGCATTTCACCCTTCGCGTTTTTTTCGATTTTACGCTGATTAGCCACAATCCCTACCGCCCAGCCGTCAATACGTGCATAACCAGTGATTAGGCTTTTCCCATAAGATTCTTTATAGGCTAGGAATGAATTAGCATCAATGATGGCTTCAATAATTGCATGCGTATCGTAGGCTTCACTTCGCTTTGAAGGTAAACGATTGTAAATCTCTTCAGGTGCTATGAATGGAGACTCACTTTTGATTCGGTCAAAACCAGCCTTTTTTGGTCGTTTTAATGAACCTACTATTTGTTTTAGAATATCCAATGCCTCTTTGTCATCTTTTGCTTTATAATCTGCAACTCCAGATATCGCATTATGGGTATGTGCACCACCTAAAGTCTCGGCATCAATAGTTTCTCCTATAGCTGCTTTTACTAGATAAGGACCAGCGAGAAAAATTGACCCTGCACCTTCAACCATAATTGTTTCATCGCTCATAATAGGCAGATAGGCACCACCGGCCACGCAAGATCCTAGAACGGCCGAGAGTTGGGGAACTCCCATAGCACTTAATTTTGCATTATTTCTGAAAATTCTTCCAAAGTGCTCCTTGTCGGCGAAAACTTCATCTTGAAGGGGCAAATAGATCCCAGCACTATCTACCAAATAAAGAATAGGAATTTTATTCTCAATAGCTATTTCTTGGGCTCTGAGATTCTTTTTTGCAGTTAATGGAAACCATGCTCCCGCTTTAACAGTAGAATCGTTAGCAACGACGATGCATAGTCTATTATTTACATATCCGAGAATGGTAATTACACCTGCAGAAGGACAACCGCCATGTTCTTGGTATTGGTTATGACCGGTCAAAGCACCAATTTCTTGATAAGGGGTGTTCTTATCTAATAGATAGGAAATACGTTCTCGAGCGGTTAGTTTTCCTTCTGTTCTTTTCTTTTCGAGACGATTTTTACCACCACCGAGATAAACTTCTCCTAAAATAGATTGAAGTTCTTTTACTGCATTGCGATGATGAATTTCGTTCTCGAGTTGCTTTTTAGTCTTTTTCATGGCCTGCTTGTACCGATTTGTACGATTCGCAATATTAACGTGAAGGTACAATTTATTGAGCCATTTTTACGAACTTTGATCTCTGCAACAATTACAAAACCATGAATAAAAATACAGTTTTAGCCTACGCTACGTTTTTGATGATTCTAATGGGAATGGTCCTTTTAGCCTTGGCTGCATTTAAGTATGATGAAGTTGCCGGATGGGGGTTTGCCACAGTAGGAATTGGTTTTTTTGCTATTGCTTGGGTGTTTAATGCCCTAAAAGGAAGAGTTTAGGTTTTAATTTTAGAGACTTATAGTATGTCAGACGATAAAAAGGTGATTTTTTCAATGTCTGGAGTGACAAAAACCTTTTCAGGTGCTCAAACTCCAGTACTCAATAATATTTATCTCAGCTTTTTCTATGGAGCCAAGATTGGTATTCTCGGTTTAAACGGTTCGGGTAAATCTACCCTGCTTAAGATCATTGCGGGATTAGATACTAACTACCGAGGAGATGTGGTTTTCTCACCCGGATATACCGTGGGATATTTAGAGCAAGAACCCACTCTAGACGAGACTAAAACGGTTATTGACATTGTACGTGAAGGAGCTGCTGAAACGGTGGCTATACTCGATCGATACAATGAAATCAACGACTTATTCGGACTTCCAGAAGTTTATGAGGATGCAGACAAAATGCAAAAGCTCATGGACGAGCAAGCCCGTTTGCAAGACCAAATAGATGCAAGTAATGCCTGGGAGTTAGATACTCGATTAGAAATTGCTATGGATGCTCTACGAACCCCTGAACCTGATACTCCAATTTCGGTTTTATCTGGCGGAGAACGACGAAGAGTGGCGTTGTGCCGTCTTTTGTTACAACAACCCGATGTGTTATTACTCGACGAGCCAACCAATCACTTAGATGCCGAATCGGTATTATGGTTGGAGCAACATCTTTCACAATACTCTGGAACCGTAATTGCAGTTACACACGATCGCTATTTTCTAGATAATGTAGCCGGTTGGATTCTTGAGTTAGATCGAGGTGAAGGTATCCCATGGAAAGGAAATTATTCCTCTTGGCTTGACCAAAAAACAAAACGTTTAGAGCAAGAAAACAAACAGGCAAGTAAGCGCCAAAAAACTCTTGAACGCGAATTAGAATGGGTGAGACAAGGAGCAAAGGGTAGGCAAACAAAACAAAAAGCACGTCTGAATAATTATGACAAACTCTTAAGTCAAGACCAAAAACAACTCGAAGAGAAACTTGAGATTTATATACCGAATGGCCCGCGATTAGGTACCACCGTAATTGAGGCAAAAGCGATCAAAAAAGGTTTCGGAGATCGTTTACTTTATGAAGACTTAAGTTTCAAATTACCACAAGCAGGAATTGTAGGAGTAATTGGGCCTAATGGTGCCGGGAAGACGACTCTTTTTAAAATGATCATGGGAGAATTAACCCCTGATGATGGTTCTTTTGAGGTTGGTGAAACCGCTAAAGTGGCCTATGTTGATCAAAGTCACAGCAATATCGATCCGGAGAAAACCATCTGGGAGAATTTTTCTGATGGTCAAGAACTCATCCTCATGTCTGGAAGAGAGGTAAATTCAAGAGCCTATTTAAGTCGATTCAACTTCTCGGGTAGTGAACAAAACAAGAAGGTTAAACTACTTTCTGGAGGGGAACGAAATCGATTACATTTAGCAATGACTCTTAAAGAAGAGGGAAATGTTTTGTTACTCGACGAGCCAACTAATGATTTGGATGTTAATACTTTACGGGCTTTAGAAGAAGGTTTAGAAAATTTTGCTGGTTGTGCAGTAGTGATCTCTCACGACCGTTGGTTTCTAGATAGAATTTGCACGCATATACTAGCATTTGAGGGGAATTCATCCGTGTATTTCTTCGAAGGATCATTTTCTGATTATGAAGAGAATCGAAAAAAACGATTAGGTAAAGAAGTGACTCCTACAAGAATCAAATACAAAAAATTAATTCGTTAACCACTAAAAGTTGCCCATTTGGCAAGAATCCTGCTATATTTGCAGCATATTTAAAGACTTTAAATCAAAATCATTATGGAAAAATCAGGATCTAAAGCGCTACCCGCAATATTAGGTATCCTATTTGTAGCCGCTGCAGCATTTGCAATTAGCCTTTACATCAGCGGAAAGAAAACAGAAGAAGCTTTAAACGCAGAGAAAGCTGAAGTTATTCAGGAACTTGAAGGGCTTAAGTCAGATTATGACAAGTCTATCCTAGAAACTAATGCACTTAGCGAAGAGTTATTAGCTGCTCGTGGAGATATTGCTAATTATATTGATTCTGTTAAGACATTAAAAGCTGACGTTGCGACATTATCTAAATTCCGTCGTCAGGTTTATCAATTAAGAAAAGAGCGCGCTACATTATTGGCTCGTTTAGATTCTTTAACAGCAAGCAATATTGCACTTCAATCTCTTAATGAGGCGACTCAAAAAGAATTAGAGCGTGTAGCTGCACTAAACGATTCTATTGTTCAACAAAATATTATTCTTGAACAAGAAAACCGTATCGCTGCTCAACTTCGTTTAGAAGCACTTAACGTTCAGGCTGTAAGGGTTAAGAATAACGGAAACTTTAAGGATGTTAAACGTGCACGTCGTACCGACAACTTTAAAATATGCTTTACGGTTAGAGACAATGCCATTGCTCAAGCAGGCGACAAGAACTTCTTTATCGAGGTGTTAGGACCTGATGGGAACTTAGTTGGTGTTTCAGAATCAGTTTCAGTTAACAGCCGCACACTTTCTGTTAGTAAAGTAACAGCATTCTATTACGAGAATGATACCTTAGACGTTTGTGACTATGTTGGTTCTACTACTGGAGAATTCGCTAAAGGAAACTACATGGTAAATGTTTATGACAACGATCTAGAATTAATCGGAACTTCAAAATTCTTCTTAAAGTAGTTTTAAGTTTTACCAACCATAAAAAAAAGGCTCCCAATTTGGGAGCCTTTTTTATTACATCTACTTCTCAAATTAATGACCGATCATGTCTTCAGGACGAACAAAACGATCGTAGTCTTCTTCACTTACGTAGCCTAATCGAACTGCCTCTTCTTTAAGAGTAGTTCCTCTTTCGTGTGCTGCATTAGCAATTTCTGCTGCTTTATAATACCCAATCTTGGTATTTAAAGCAGTGACCAGCATTAGTGAGTTGTCTAAGAGTGTTTTAATTCTTTTGTTATTCGGTTCAATTCCAATCACACAGTTTACTTCAAAACTATGAGCAGCATCAGCAAGAAGCGTCGCTGACTGAAGTACATTCGCAGCCATCATCGGTTTAAATACATTCAATTCGTAATGACCTTGTGTACCACCAATGGTAACTGCTACATCATTACCCATAACCTGTGCACAAACCATTGTAATTGCTTCTGCTTGTGTAGGGTTGACTTTTCCTGGCATGATTGAACTTCCAGGCTCGTTTGCAGGAAGTACCAACTCTCCAATTCCAGATCTTGGCCCTGAGGCCATCAATCGTATATCATTGGCAATCTTATTCAAAGAAACTGCTAACTGTTTTAAGGCGCCGTGAGATTCAATAAGCGCATCATGAGCAGCTAATGCTTCGAACTTGTTGTCAGCTGTTACAAAGGGTAATCCTGTAAACTCTGCAATATACTTTGCCACTAAAACATCATATCCCTTTGGGGTATTTAACCCTGTTCCAACAGCAGTTCCTCCTAGCGCTAGTTGCGATAGATGATCAAGCGACCGCGTTAATGCTTTCAGTCCAAAATCTAGTTGGGTTACATAACCTGAAAATTCTTGTCCAAGGGTTAGAGGGGTAGCGTCCATTAGGTGTGTGCGTCCGATCTTAACAACATCGTTAAAAGCTTTAGCCTTATGACTCAAGGCTTCTTTTAAAGAACCGATTTTCGGAATAGATTCTGAAACAATTTTTTGATAGATCGCAATATGCATTCCGGTAGGGAAGGTGTCGTTAGACGATTGGGACTTATTTACATCGTCATTTGGGCTTAAGGTGCGTGTACCCTCGCCGAGTATATTCCCTTCTAAAACATGTGCTCTATTGGCAATTACCTCATTAACGTTCATGTTACTTTGGGTTCCTGAACCTGTTTGCCAAATAACCAATGGAAATTGATTATCTAATTTTCCTTCTAAGATTTCATCGCAAACTTTAGCAATAAGCTCTCTTTTTGTAGCATCAAGAACTCCTAATTCACAATTCGCATAGGCGGCAGCCTTCTTTAAATAAGCAAATCCGTAAATAATCTCCCTAGGCATTGAACCTTGCGGACCAATTTTGAAGTTATTGATAGATCTTTGGGTTTGAGCACCCCAAAATACATTCTTGGGAACATGCACTTCACCCATGGTATCTTTTTCAATTCTATATTCCATGATGTGTCAATTTGAAATTCAAAGTTAACCACTTCTGCTATTTTTACCTTGATTTATAGCCTTTTGCTTGGAGCAAAATCTCAAAACATCTTATATTCGCGTTATAAATAAGAACTACGATGATTGAATTTGATCAATACTTAGGATTTATAGCCTTTTTGAGTATTCTAACCATAGGATTTTGGTTAATGATTTTTCTTTTAACCTTTGTGATACCTTATTGGTTAACAGGTAGTTTTATTGAATTCTTAAAAGAGAAGAGAAAAGAGAAAGAAACTCAGTCTTAATTGACATAGAATAAATAAAAAAAGGCCCGATATTCCGGGCCTTTTTTTATTCAATTAATTTTTTCTTTAGGGTGTTCCGAATTCAAATTCTTCACCACCGCCACCTTCACCCATATCTGGTCTTCGGCGATTATTTCTTTGACCTTCTTGTTCATTGAAACGATATCTAAAAGTAAGAGTAGCTTGGCGCTGTCTCCATTGATTTTCACTTTGTGTAAATACGTTAAACGTTCTAGTTTCAGAAATACGTTTTCTCTGATTGAACAAATCACTTACGTTGAATGAAATGGAACCTTTATCATTTAAAATCTCTTTGCTCATTGCAAGGTTAACCGAAAGAATTCCTTTGTTCGTTCCCTGAGGATTAACGGATGGCCCGCTGTAGAATGCATTGGTTTGAAAGTTGATTTTTCCAGGTAGTGGGAATTGTCCACTGATTCTACTAAACCAACTAAAATTCTCTGTGTCAAAATTTTGTGTGATCTCTTCGCCTAAACCATTCGTGTAAGAGAAGTCTCCTTGTAATTGTTGTTGAAAAAGATTGATATTCCATGAGAATCTCATCCCGCGTTTTGGCGCGTATGAGGTGGTTAATTCTCCTCCATATCGGTACTCAGTTGCCAGGTTAATAGGACTTCTGAGCTGTACAGGAACACTAACAATTTCTCCCTCACCCGTATCAATTTCTACGAAATCTCCCGTTTCTTGAACAACAAATTGGAATACCCCGGTACTCTTGTTATAGTAAGCAGAGGTATTCAAGGTTAGTTTTCCAAAGCGCTTCAGGTATCCTAAATCAAAAGCGTTGGAGTAAGTTGGATCAAGATCAGGGTTACCGACAAATAGGTTGGTATTACTATTTCGTCTTACAAAAGGGTTAATAAACCAAGATCGAGGCCTTCTAAGACGTCTACTATAGCTTAGGGTTAATTGTTCGGTTTCAGAAAACTCATATCCTACAAAAAGAGATGGGAACCAGTTGGTGTACTCCTTTTTGTTATTGTCTTGTCCAAAATCACCTGATGAATTCACGGTAATTGCTGAATTCTCGACACGTAGGCCACCTAATAATGATACCTTACCAAATTTATTACCTAATTGAAAGTATCCCGCGTTTACATATTCTTTATACACTAATTGATTACTCGTGTCAGGGTCTCTTAAAAGAGGGCCGTTTGCCTCTTCTTGAAGTTGTAATTCAAAGTCAGTGTAGAAGTCGTTGAACGTACCTCGATATCCAAATTCAAATTGCCCGCTATTATTTTCACCAATTGGGTTGACGTAATCGAATTGAAATAAACGATTAATCTGTTCCTCACTTGTATAGGTTGCCTCTGAAGGAATAAAAATAGTTTCGTCGCTTAAAACGCTTTCATTAATTCCGGAATTGGATAATTCCTCTCCTGTAGAGTATTGAAAATCAGCCGTTAATTTCTGACCGTCCTTCTTGAAATCTTTCACAAAATTCGCCGAATATTGATAGGTAACATCGGTTTCATCCCCTGAGTTTATTCTCAATCTCGATATAGTCGGAAGTCGGTTGCTATCATAGTTAAAAAAGTCTACGGTACTTAGATTCTGTCCGTCACTATTTCGGTATAAAAAGTTTTGTGTGAAGGAGGTTTTTTTATCTAGAAGAAGTTCTAACCCAATGTTAGTGTTGAATCCTTCACGAATACGTTCGTTTCTTCCAAATTCATCTTGATAACTAGCAACGGTGCCGTCAGGGTTGAAATTGGTTTGCAGATTAGAAGAATTTCCTGGATTATTATTGCTTCTGTATGAAGTATTTGAGAATAAATTGAATGATTTTCTTCTAAGGTTTAAATTTAGGTTACTACCTGTGTTTTCAGGAGTTCCAACATTGACCGTTACGGATCCGTTTAATCCTTTGGTTTTTTCTTGTCTTAAAACAATATTCAAGATTCCTGCAGTCCCTTCTGCATCATATCTAGCAGATGGGTTAGTGATCACCTCTACCTTTTCTATAGCTTCTGCTGGTAGTTGACGTAGTGCGTCATTACTAAGACCTGAAAGGGCTGAAGGCTTCCCGTTAATTAAAATACGCACACTTTCATTACCTCTAAGCGAAATATTCCCCTCTACGTCAACACTTACCGAAGGTACGTTATCAAGCACATCAGTAACCGAACCTCCCTTTACAGTGAGGTCTTGACCTACATTGTATACCTTCTTATCCAATCTTAATTCAACGGTGGTTCGCTCTGCAACGACTTCAACTTCTTCAAGCTGCGCAACATCAGCCTCAAGAGCGATTTGACCTAAATCGTTAGAAGCCGTAAGTCTAACATTCTCTTGAGAATAGGTTTTGAATGATAAGAATTCTACACGAATGTGATACATTCCTGGAAGAGTTTCTACCGAAAATTTCCCAGATTCATCGGTAATACCCCCAGTTACTCGATCAGGCATTCTAACACTTTGTAATACTAGAGTAGCATATTCTAGAGGTTGCCCACTTTCTTTATCGATTACACTGCCGGTAATAGTGATGGGAGGCATCGATGGCATTGGACGATTAGGCATTTGAGCCTGGGCGCGTAGCATTCCTAGGATACTAAAAAGCGCAACGAAAATGTGTTTCATTCAGAATAGAATTAGTTTTTCTTTTTTTTCTTTTTTTTCCTCTTTTCTGAATTGTCTTTTAGCTTTTTAAAGTTTCTCTCTTTGAGTTCAATGAGTTTCTCATAGGTAGCCAGAGACAATTCTGTTTTTAATCGTTCGTTTTCTAAATCATTTAGTTTTCTGAACGATTCAGTTAGTGTCTTCGGATCTACCTTTAAAATCTGTAGCTCAATTCTCTTTTTTGTGAATTCAAGTAAAATTGATCTCAAAATAGCTTCTTCAAATGGGTCAATGGCTAGGGATTCTTTAACCTTAACCATTTCAAGTTCGGTAATTTCTTCAGCGGTTAATGGAGCATCGGGCTCAGCAGCTACATTCGTTCTTGGTACACTACTTCGCATTCTTCCCATTCCACTATAGGGGTTATAACCATAACCACCAAAACCACCCATTCCAAATTGTCCTTGGACACTTTCTTGACTGCCCAATACCAATAACAGTGCCAAAAGGATTTTGAAAACGTTAAAATCTTTTCTCATCAGTATATTTTTAAAATTCATCTTCGGTTTGCTTTTGTCCATTAGACATGAGAAAGGCTTTTAGGAAAAGATCAATTTCACCATTCATTACCGCCTCTACATTCCCAGTTTCCACACTTGTTCGGACATCTTTGACTAGCTTGTAAGGGTGCATTACATAATTTCTTATCTGCGAACCCCATTCAATTTTCATCTTAGAATCTTCGATTTCACGACGAGCTTCCATTCTCTTTCGAAGTTCGATCTCGTAAAGTTGAGATCGTAGCATTTGCATCGCCGTTGCTCTATTGTCGTGCTGAGATCGGGATTCAGAACAACTGATTTGAATGCCTGTTGGCTTGTGAACGAGTTGTACTTTAGTTTCTACCTTATTTACATTTTGCCCTCCGGCACCACTAGATCTAGCTGTTGTGATTTCAATATCTGCAGGGTTAACTTCAATAGAAATGCTATCATCAACTAAAGGATACACATAAACCGAGGCAAATGAAGTATGCCTCTTTGCGTTACTATCAAAAGGAGATATGCGCACAAGTCTATGCACACCGTTTTCCCCTTTGAGCCAGCCAAATGCGAAAGGACCATTAATCTCGATAGTAACTGTTTTAATGCCCGCAACATCTCCTTCTTGAAAGTTGAGTTCTTTCACACTGTAACCTTGAGAATTGGCCCACATCAAATACATTCTCATGAGCATCGATGCCCAGTCACAACTTTCTGTACCTCCTGCGCCAGCAGTTATTTGAAGGACAGCGGGTAAGTCATCACCCTCTTCTGAAAGCATGTTTTTAAACTCTAAATCTTCGATTTGTTTTTCGAGTCCCTTTAATACTTTGTTTACATCTTCTTCGTTAGCTTCTCCAAGTGAGATGAACTCTGAAAGAACTTCTACTTCGCCGTATAGTTCTTCAGCTTCCTCGAATTGCTCCACCCATGATTCTAGAATTTTGAGCTTCTTCATTTGCTCTTGTGCTGATTTGGGGTCGTCCCAAAAACCAGCTACTAGAGTTTTTTCAGTCTCATTTTCGATCGCAATCTTTTTGCCATCTATGTCAAAGATACCTCCTTAACGCACCTAGGCGTTCAAAAAGATCTTTTTGTCGTTCTGTTCGACTCATATCCGCTTGGTAAGAATTTCAAACGCAAAAATACTTATTAGTCTCCTGCTATTGTCTAAAAATTGAATAATTTAAACCCTTCAATCTCTTATCAAATGAAAAGACTACATCTTCTAAAAACGTTTATCCTATTTGTTCTTATTCCGTCAGCACTCCTTGCACAAGACTTTGATAGGGTAAAAGATTTAAAGGCTATTCCAGGATTTTTAACTACCTATTACGATGAATCACAGGATCGATTGTTCATGAAGGTAGAGCATCTTGAGGAAGAACTATTATACGTTACTGCCCTTAGCAGTGGTGTTGGTAGTAATGATATCGGTCTCGATAGGGGACAATTGGGCACGACAAAAGTCGTTTATTTTAAAAAGGCTGGTAATAAATTACTGCTTATTGAACCTAATCAAGATTATCGCGCCCTAAGTGAAAACGCTCTTGAAAAAGCTTCTGTAAACCAGGCTTTTGCTAAATCTGTAATCGCTGGGTTTACTATTTTAGAAACGGCCGAAGATGGATCTTTTCTGATCGATTTAAATCCTTTGTTGTTAAGAGATGCTCATGGGATTATTGATCGTTTGTCGGCTACTCAACAAGGAAATTATCAATTAGACCTTTCTCGTTCTGCACATCACAGACCACGCTCGAAATCATTTGAGAAAAACATTTTAATAGATGTTTTGTTGACCTTTTCTGGTAAACCTAAAGGTTATGAAATAAGGTCTGTTACCCCAGATGCAAGTTTAGTTAGTGTAACTCAAATGCATTCGTTCATTGAATTACCTGAATTGGACGGTTTTGAGATGAGATCTTTTGATGCTAGGTCAGGTGCTTATCCATTTCGTTTTTTCGATTATGCTTCACCAGTGAATGGAGGAACGGCTAAAGATTTTATTCGAAGACACCGATTGGAGAAAAAAGATCCCAATGCAGCAATAAGCGAGGCCGTAGAACCCATTATTTATTATTTGGATAATGGTACTCCTGAACCTGTGCGAACTGCGCTTTTAGAAGGCGGCCGTTGGTGGAATCAGGCTTTTGAAGCTATTGGTTATAAAGATGCTTTTCAAGTAAAGATGCTACCAGACGACGCTGATCCATTAGATATTAGATACAATGTAATTCAATGGGTTCACCGATCGACAAGGGGTTGGAGTTATGGTTCGAGTGTTACCGATCCTAGAACCGGTGAAATATTAAAAGGTCATGTTAGTTTAGGTAGTCTTAGAATTCGTCAAGATTATCTTATTGCTCAAGGTCTTTATAATCAACCGTACAATAAGCTAAGTGTTCATGAGCAAACCATGTTAGACATGGCTTTGAACCGTATCAGGCAGTTATCTGCTCATGAAATTGGCCACACTTTAGGTTTTGCACACAATTTCGCTGCAAGCACAAATGACCGCGCTTCAGTAATGGATTACCCACACCCATTGGTTCTAGAAGGCGCAGGTGACCAATTTGATTTTAGTGAAACTTATGATAAAGGGATAGGAGATTGGGATAAAGTGACCGTTGCCTATGCCTATAGCGACTTCGGTGATGGTATTGATGAAAACCAAGCGCTGCAGGAGATTTTAAAAAATGCTGAGAAGGCAGGGTTGCGGTATTTAACCGATTCAGATGCACGACCTGCTGGATCTGCGAGTGCTACTGCTCATCTTTGGGACAATGGAACAGATATCACTGAAGAGTTATATCGTTTGCTCGACTTGAGAGCTAAAGCGATTAGCCGATTTTCATTGGATAATGTCCCTGAACATTCCCCTGTGGCATTTTTAGAGGATGTTTTTGTTCCTCTATACTTTTCTCATAGATATCAAACAGAAGCGGTTTCTAAATTAATCGGTGGCATTGACTATAGTTATGCATACACCGATGCAACGCAGTTTCATCATCAGGTAAGTAGAAAGGATCAAGAAAAGGCATTGAAAGCGCTCATTCGAACGCTTGATCCCGAGGCTTTGGAAATACCTGAGTATTTACGTTCTGTTTTTGGACCGAGAACTTATGGATATGGCAGAACTCGAGAATCTTTCGAATCTAAATTGGGAGTGGCATTTGATCCTTTGGCAGCGGCCGAGACTGCAGCTTCTACGACTTTAAAATTCATGTTGCATCCAGAAAGAGCGAATCGGGTCTATCAACAAGGCTTATTTGACAAGAATCAATTATCTCTTCGAGAGATGATTAAGTTACTATTAGATGAAACGGTTCGCAGCATGAATTCGAAGGATCCTTATTACAACGCCATCGAAGAGATTGTAGCTTGGGAGACTTTAGACGAACTGATGAAGTTATCTTCTTCAGACAAGGTTTATCCTCAGGTGACTGAAGTTATTTTGTTAGAGATGATGCGACTTAAAACTCATCTTGAAAATAGCGCGACTGATCCCACAGCAATTTACTTAAGAAAACAAGTGGAACGTTTTATTGGTAATCCTAAAGGATATAAGTCTAATGAGTCTTCTGTTCGAATCCCTGACGGGTCTCCAATAGGACAAGAAGTAATGTGTAATTTTAGTTGGAATTAATTAGTGGAGCACCTTTATACACCCCCCAAAGCACCGAAGTACCCCAAAATATTAGAAATACATAGTCACGAAAGGGAAGATCCTTTTTACTGGATGTGTGATCGTGAGCATCCTGAGCTTTTAGACCATCTTAAGAAAGAAAACGAATATTTTAATCGCGATACTGCACATCTTGAACCTTTTAGGGAATCTCTTTACAAAGAGATGAGGAATCGAATTAAGGAGGACGATCGTTCCCTCCCTCTTTTCAAAAATGGATTTTGGTATCAAAGTGAATATAAAGAAGGTAAAGAGTATCCGATTTATTTTCGTTTTAAAAGCGAAACCTTGGAAGGTAAGGAATTGCTATTCGATGTTAATGAGCTAGCTTCTCCTTTTTCGTATTACCATTTTAAAGGACTGAAAGTGAGCCCTAATAACCGACTTGCTTTATATGCTGAAGATACCGTTTCACGAAGACAGTATACCTTAAAAATTAAAAATTTAAAGACGGGTCAGTTATTAGATGACGTTATCGAAAATACCACAGGAACTGCTTGCTGGGCCTCGGATAATAAGACCTTCTTCTATGTAAAAAAAGATCCTCAAACCCTTCGTAGTTATCGAGTGTATCGACATCAAATAGGACAGGAATTAGCAGAGGATGAGCTAGTTTTTGAAGAGGTTGATGAAACTTTTAATGTTGGGATTTTTAAACCTAAAAGCGATGACTACATTTTCATTGTCTCCTCTTCAACGCTAACGACAGAATATCGATTTATAAAATCGGATGATCCAAACGCACAATTCCGTGTTTTTTCGAAGAGAGTACGAGGCTTAGAATATAGCCTTGATCATTACAACGATCACTTTTACTTACTCACTAATAAGGATGGAGCCACGAACTTTAAATTAATGAAAACCTCGGTTTTGGCTACCGAAAGTGACTGTTGGGAAGAGTTTATTCCACATCGACCAGAAATTCTTTTAGAAGATGTGGAGTTTTTTGAAAAATTTTATGTCCTATCAGAGCGAAAAAGAGGATTGACTTATTTGCAGATTCATAATTGGGAGGATCATTCGTTCTACACGGTTTCTATGGAAGGCGAGACCTTTGTATGCGAAATTCATGAAAATCCTGAATTTAAAACGACTAAACTTCGCTATTATTATAATTCAATGACCCTCCCGGGGAGTGTCTATGAAATAGATATGGAAACCCGCGAAACTCGATTGCTAAAACAGCAAGAAGTATTAGGGGGTTATTCTTCTTCAGATTATATCTCTGAGCGGGTATGGATAATTGCTAGGGATGGTGTTTCAGTACCTGTATCTCTTGTAAAACATAAAGACACTCCGAAGAATGCACCAACGCTCATATACGGATATGGGTCTTATGGGCACACCATCGATCCCTATTTTTCTTCTACAAGGCTCTCCTTACTTAATAGAGGTTTTGTATTTGCGATAGCTCATATTCGGGGTGGAGAATACCTTGGTAGAGAGTGGTACGAGACAGGTAAGTTAGAACTAAAGAGGAACACCTTTAATGATTTTGTTGACGCTTCAAAGGGTCTTGTTTCTTTAGGCATCACCCGAGAAGATCGTTTATACGCCATGGGAGGTTCGGCTGGTGGACTTTTGGTTGGTGCTGTGATTAATACCAGTCCAGAATTGTATCATGGGGTAATTGCCGCTGTTCCCTTTGTGGATGTAGTGACTACAATGCTAGATGAGGATATTCCATTGACCACGGGTGAATACGATGAATGGGGAAATCCTAACGATCCAAAATTCTACGAAATTATGTTGTCATATTCTCCCTATGATAATGTTCGTCCACAAAAATATCCCAATATTTATGTGTCTACCGGTTTTCATGACTCGCAGGTCCAGTATTGGGAACCAGCGAAATGGGTAGCAAAGCTTCGCGAATGCCAATTAGCGGATCATAAAATTTACTTATACACTAACCTAGAAACAGGTCACGGTGGGGCTTCGGGTCGATTTGAGCAATTAAAAGAACTCGCTAAAGAGTATGCTTTCATCTTAAACCTTTGTGATCCCTCACTTTGTAGAGTTTAATTATCTTTGTGATAAATTTTTGAATTTGTTTTCACTTTTTAAAAAGAATAAAAGCGTTCAGGCATCTGAGTCAATCTTAGACTTAGTAGGAAATACACCGCTTGTAAAACTTCAGAAAGTCACTGCAAACTATTCGGGTACATTTTACGCTAAATTAGAGTGGTTTAATCCGGGACAATCTTCTAAAGATCGAATTGCCTTATCTATTATTGAGAATGCCGAAGCTAAAGGATTGATAAAACCGGGTAGCACAATTGTAGAAACTACCTCAGGCAATACTGGCTTTAGTCTAGCCATGGCAAGTATGGTTAAAGGGTACAAATGTATTCTAGCGGTAAGTTCGAAATCCTCACAAGATAAAATTGATGGTTTAAAAGCTATGGGTGCAGAGGTTCATATTTGTCCTGCACATGTGGCAGCCGACGATCCTCGATCTTATTACGAAGTGGCAAAGAGAATCCACGCTGAAACACCGAATTCAATATATATTAATCAGTACTTCAATGAACTGAATACGGAGGCACACTACAAGACGACAGGTCCTGAAATTTGGAAGCAGACTGCGGGTAAAATCACACACTTAGTTGCCTGTAGCGGCACAGGTGGTACAATATCTGGAACTGCTAGGTATCTTAAAGAACAAAACCCGAGTATTCAGATTTTAGGAGTAGACGCCTATGGATCGGTGATTAAGAAATATCACGAAACCGGAAAGTTTGATGAAAATGAAATTCATCCTTACCGTATTGAGGGCCTAGGTAAGAATTTAATTCCTAGCGCTACCGACTTTAGTGTTATTGATACCTTTGTTAAGGTAACCGATAAAGACGCGGCCTTGGCTGCTAGAAATCTTGCTCAAACTGAAGGTATTTTTGCTGGCTACACATCAGGTGCCGCACTACGTGCTACCGAACTGTATAATGATCAAAATATATTTGACGAAAATAGTGTGGTTGTCATCATTCTACCTGATCATGGATCGCGCTATTTGAGCAAAATTTACAGTGAGAAGTGGATGACTGAACAAGGCTTTATCGAAGCTGAAGATTTAGTAGAGACTTTGGAAAAATCGGCTATCACAAATTCATAGTAAAATTCTAAGGGTAATTGTTTAAATCTTACTTTTGCCCCATATTTTCATAATGCTATAGATATATGAGAGATTTATTTGATCGAATCATCGAGAATAAGGGTCCATTAGGAAAGTGGGCATCACATGCAGAAGGATACTTTGTGTTTCCAAAATTAGAAGGGCCTATTTCGAATCGAATGAAATTTCAAGGAAAAGAAGTACTTACTTGGAGTATCAATGACTATTTAGGACTAGCTAACTTAGATGAAATTAAGGCCGTAGATGCTGAAGCTGCTGCTACCTATGGAGCGGCCTACCCAATGGGGGCTCGTATGATGAGTGGTCATACTGATTTTCATGAGCAACTTCAAGACGAACTTGCGGCATTTGTAAATAAAGAAGCCTCTTACTTACTGAACTTCGGTTATCAAGGTATTATGTCTGCTATTGATGCCCTAGTGTCTAAGGACGATATTATCGTTTATGACGTAGACTGCCACGCATGTATTATTGATGGTGTTCGTCTTCATATGGGTAAACGTTTCACCTTTCAGCACAATGATATTGATAGTTTAGAGAAGAATCTTGAAAGAGCTACCAAACTTGCTGAACAACAGAATGGAGGTATCCTCGTAATTTCTGAGGGAGTTTTTGGTATGCGTGGTGAGCAAGGAAAGCTCAAAGAAATAGTCGAGCTAAAAAAGAAATTCAAATTCAGACTCCTAGTAGACGATGCACACGGTTTTGGTACCTTAGGAGCAACAGGGGCTGGTGCTGGTGAGGAACAAGGAATTCAAGACGATATTGACGTTTACTTTGCAACTTTTGCTAAATCGCTTGCAGGTATCGGAGCATTTTTAGCTGCAGACAAGGAAATTATCGATTATTTAAAGTACAATCTTAGATCTCAGATGTTTGCTAAATCATTACCGATGATTTACGTAAAAGGAGCTCTAAAGCGATTAGATATGCTTCGTTCTTGTCCAGAGCTGAAAGCAAAACTTTGGGAGAATGTAAATGCCTTACAAAGTGGATTAAAAGAAAGAGGTTTTGATATTGGAACCACCACAAGTTGTGTTACTCCAGTATACCTAAACGGAAGTATCCCTGAAGCAATGGCTCTTGTTAAGGATTTACGTGAAAACCATGGTATTTTCTGTTCTATCGTGGTATACCCCGTAATTCCAAAAGGCCTTATTCTACTAAGAATGATTCCTACTGCTACTCATACCCTTGAGGATGTAGCAATTACTTTAGAGGCTTTCTCAGCAATACGCGAAAGACTGGAGAACGGAACTTACAAAAGGCTTTCAGCGGCTGTTAGTGCTGCAATGAATGAGTAACTGAAAAAAATCAGTGATAAAAAAGGAGGCTTTAAAGCCTCCTTTTTTATGACAGCGCTTTTTTCATAGTTTGTCTTTTTTGAGTTGTGGTAGTATTGAAATTCGCCCACAAACGATGAATCGCATGATTGTCTTCTAATTCAGGTGTTCGATGGCACATTTGTATACCTCTTTTATCAAACTCACGTTTAAATTCGGTAAATAGTATAGAGGTAACCCCTTTTGATTGATATTCTGGAGTGATCCCAATCAGATAAAAGGTGACATCTTTAGAAAAGTACTTTGCCAATAGCAGGTGGATGAACCCAAAAGGAAATAATTTACCATTTGCCTTCTTTAGTGCTTTTGCAAAAGATGGCATGACGATAGCAAATGCAACAATTTTATCTTTTTCGTCAATCACAAATTTGATGTACTCAGGGTTGATAAACGAAATGTACTTTTCTTTAAAGAACTTTTTCTGGCGTTCTGATATGGGTACGAATGAAGATAGCTTGCTATAACTCTTATTAAAGAGATCAAACATTTGATCCACTTTAGGCATTAAATCCTTAGTGCGTTTGAAATTTACGGGCCGAAGATTATATCTCTTTTGTATAACCTCACTGAAACCAGCAAAGAACTTGGGGTCTGCATTTTCTGAAGGAAATTCACTTTCTATGTATCCCTTTTCCTTTTCTAACCCATAAGCCCTGTAATGATTGATATAGTAGGCATGATTATACCAAGTGATCATGGTGCCCATATTTTCAAAACCTTCGGTCATAACTCCGACCTTATCTAGGTTTGAGAAACCAACAGGACCTTCCATGAACTCTAATTGATTCTCTTTTCCTATCTCATTCACTTTATCAAGTAATGCTTTAGATACAGAGAGGTCGTCAATGAAATCAAACCATCCGAATCTCATTTTCTTCAGACCTTGCTGGTTAACTTCTACATGGTTGACAATAGCTGCAATGCGTCCAACAATTTCATTACCCTTTAAAGCAACGAAAAAGCGTGCATCTGCGTGTTCAAAAACAGGGTTAAGATTTTTGTCGAAACTACTTACCTCATCACTGATGATTGGAGGAATCCAATAAGGAGTATTTTTATAGAGTTTAAAGGGAAACTTTACAAATTCGACGAGTTCTTTTTGTGTCTTTAATTCTTTGATCGTAATCATAGCCCTAAATTAGCTTAAATTCAATTTAATTCATGGCAATCGAATCTACAACAACCTTTAAAAGGTCAACTTTTTTTAAAACACATGGAGTAGCGCTACTTTTCTTTTTACTTCTTTCTTGTGTTTTTTATTACCCTGCTTTACAAGGAAAAGTACTCGAACAAACTGATATTATTCAGTACAACGGAATGGCTCATTTGCGAAATGAATTAAGAGCTGCAGGGGAGGAGTCATACTACACTCAAAATGCCTTCGGTGGTATGCCTACTTACCAACTAGGTGCTCAATACGCTTATCAGGGAGTAAAGACAATAGATCGTTTAATTCGTTTTTTACCTCGACCAATCGATTACTTATTTCTCTATCTAATATCCTTTTACATTTTACTATCGAGTCTAAAAATAGATTTTAAACTTTCAATGTTAGGTTCATTAGCTTTTTCTCTAGCTACCTACCACCTAATCATTATTGAAGTAGGTCATAATTCTAAGGCACATGCCATTGGCTATTTCCCTTTAGTTCTGGCTTCATTACTTTATTTGTTTCGCTCGAGAAAGATCATACTCCCTACACTGTTTTTAACCCTCTCAATGGCTTTAGAACTGGTTGCTAATCATTATCAAATGACTTACTACCTCTTCATGCTTATTGGAATGTATCTACTTTTTAGAGCATACCTGGCTATTACTGTAAAAGAAGGAGTATTGTTTTTAAAAAGGCTTGGAGTTTTTATAGTATCTGTATCCTGGGCAGTGCTTCTAAACGCTTCTACGATTTTTGCAACACGACAGTATGCCCAGTTTAGTACACGATCGACTCCAGAAATTTCAATTGAGGGAGCATCGACTAATTCTGGTCTGAGCTTTGATTATATTACTACTTACAGTTATGGAATTGCAGAGTCTTTCAATCTTTTCATTCCAAGACTTTTCGGTGGATCAAATAGTGAACGATTGCCAAAGGGAAGCCACTTAGAATTGCTTTTAAAGAAGTATAACCTAAGCCCAACAGAAATTGAAAATTTCACGAACAGTTCTCCATTGTATTTTGGGAGTCAACCAATAGTTGCTGCGCCAGCCTACCTAGGAGCTTCGGTATTACTTCTATTTGTTTTAGGTCTAATCACATTGTCCTTTAAAGATTACAAATGGCTATACTTCTCCATGCTATTGGCATTGTTTCTTTCGTTCGGAAAGAATCTGAGTTTTCTAAGTCATTTGTTTGTTGATTATTTTCCACTTTACAACAAGTTCAGAGCAGTTTCGTCCATTCAGGTAATACTTTCCTTTACTGTACCGATTATTGCTGTTTTGGGATTAAGAAAGTGGTTATCGTCTCCAAGTACTCAATCCTTGATGAAGGCCTTAATAATAAGTCTCATTGTTATTAGCTTGGGTATACTATTGCCATTTACACTTGGATTTTCGGGTGCAAATGATATTAGTTACGAAAGTGCCTATGGTCCAGAATTTATGGATGCTTTACGATCTGATCGAACTGCACTTGCTTTAAAAGATTCGCTTCGTTCATTCCTTATAATTCTAGTCGTTTGCACGGTTCTCTACATTTATTCAAAACGATTAAAAGAGGTGCTTCTTTATTTGGTTGTCGGTGCAGTATTACTTGATTTAGGTGGAGTAGCTTATCGGTATACTTCAGTTGATCATTTTCAATCGAAGCGGGAATTTCAAAATCCAATACCTCTTACCGATGCAGATAAAGAAATTCAATCTGATAATGGGTATTATAGAGTCTTTAACTTGAATGAGGGATTAAACGGTGCAACCACTGCATACCACCATCGATCGATTGGTGGATATCATGCAGCGAAGCCTGCATTTATCAGTCAAATTTTTGAATATCATATCGCAAATGAAAACTATGAAGTATTAGACCTTTTAAATATTAAGTATTTGATTAGTAACGATGAGGAGGGTAGAATTGCATCTTCTTATCCGAATTCAAAAGGACCGGTATGGATAGCTAGGTCAATAGACTACCAACCTTCTTTAAAAGAAAGTTTTTTGAATTTACCACTAATCAGTCAATCAGAATCGATAGAGATCAATGAGCCGTTCTCATTCGATTATGAAGAGAATCGAGCCTTTAGTGAACATGAATTTGTAGAGGTTAGTTCGTTTAAAGAGAGCCAGATTAGTTATAGATACCGATTAGAATCACCGGCATTCGTGATATTTTCAGAGTGGTACTATTCACCCAGCCCCGAGGATTGGGTATTAAGAAGGAATAATGGCGAATCTCTTAAAATATACAGAACCAATTATGCCTTTATGGGAGCGATGCTCTCAGAAGGTGAGGGTGATGTGACCTTGAGTTTTGAGCCAAAGATTATTTCGCAAACCCTATGGATTCGAATCATCGCTCAAATTGGACTTTTGGCACTATTTTTAGTTGCTATTGTAGTATATCGTGGAAAAGCTGAATAGAATTATCCTGGTTACTTATTATTGGCCACCGGCAGGAGGCCCTGGTGTTCAACGTTGGCTTTCGCTGGCGCAATGGATTCAAGATCTAGGTATGGATTTGACGGTTATTATCCCTGAAAAACCTTTTTATCCGCAAATAGATGAAGGTTTATCTAATCCCATCTCAAACAGAATTAAGGTGGTAAAAGTTAGGTCGATAGAACCTTTATTATGGATTAATCGTCTTTCACTGGGTAAATCGAAGAATTTTTCGAAAGGTTTAATCTCTAAGGAAAATAATTCTTGGCTAAAGAAATTAGCATTTTGGTTAAGAGCAAATTATTTTTTTCCCGATGCTCGTCTATTTTGGAGTGAGGCGGTTATCCGATACCTAAAAAGAGAGATAGATGGTCCAACAACCCTTATTACTACTGGACCTCCTCATAGTATACATTTAGTAGGTTTAAGACTAAAAGGGCTTTTTGAACAAATAAAATGGATTTCAGACTTGCGAGATCCCATTGCAGATCTGGGATATCTAAAATTGCTCCCTTTAACAGAAAAAACTAAAAGCAGGCATAAACGTCTAGAAAAATCAATTATAAGCCGAAGTGATGCAATTGTGACTACTAGCTATTCGTTAACAAAGCATTTGTCAGAACGATATAAAGAATATGGCGAAAAAATTAAATGCATAACTAATGGATTTGATGGGAATCTCATCGAAAATAATCTTGCTCCTGAAGGATTCTATTTGGTTCATTCAGGTTCTCTTTTTACCCATCGCAATTCAGTAAATCTATGGCGTGCTATAGGTGAAAGGATTAATGATAATAAAGATTGGAGGGCTCATTTGAAAATCTTTCTAGTAGGAGAGGTCTCTAAGGAAGTAAAGAATACTTTGGTTAATCTTGGTCTAGAACCCTACGTGCAGTTCTTAGGCTATCAAACCAAAGAATATTGCGAGCAGTTAGAGAGAAAGGCCGCATGTTTATTACTTCTTGAATCTTCGTTATCTGGATATAACTATGCGATTCCCGGAAAATTATTTAATTATTTAAAAGCTAGAAGACCTATTTTGGCAATTGGCCCTGAAAATTGGGATGTTCAGAAAATTTTAGATTCTCAAATCTCTCATTTAGTTACTTCTGATAGTGAGCTAGCCATAGGAGTGTATCTAGACCTAATATTTTCTCGGTATCTTTCTAATCAGGATATGATTGTAAACAACGACATTTCTGCGTTTAGCCGTTCTTCTACTGCAGAGCAATATGTAAGACTTATAAAGGTGTTATGAATAGAACTTCTATTCACTCGAGCGGTCTAACCCTTTTTGGCTTTATTCTTGGAGCATTAAACACCCTTGTACTCTATGCTCGGTTAGTTGGTGTAGAACAATACGGAATGATTGCTTTTATTCTAGCTTCAGCTACACTTATTTCGCCCTTTATAAGTCTAGGCATGCCTCAGGGGTTACTTCGTTTTTATGATTCGCTTACCCCTATTGAAAGGCCCCGTTTATTAGGTTTTGCTATACTAGCTATCTCGTTGGTTATTTCGATTTTATTTGGTGTAGTTTATTTCTTTCATGGATGGTTAGGCCAATACTCTGACGCTATCAATGATCTCTCCTTATATGAATCAATAACTATCTTGGCTATTGCATTGTCAATGGGGGTATTCGAGCTTGGTTTTGCTTTGGCTAAGCTTCAATTTAAACCACGCTTTGGTGTTTTTTTAAAAGAAGTATATCCTCGTTTACTGATTACCCTATACCTGATTCACCTTTATTGGTTTGATTTTAATTGGAAACAGTTTATTCTGTTTTTATTAATATGCTATTTAACCCGAGCGCTATTCATTTGGATCATAGCCTTAAGAATATCAGGAATCTCACCATCCCTTAATTTTAAAGGTTTAAGGTTGAATTCGATACTTAGCTACTCGTTGTTGGTATTACTAGGTAGTTCTTTAAGTCTGTTCTTTTTAGAGGTAGATAAAGTAATGCTGTTCGAATTTATGACTGCCTCAGAGGTGGCTAATTACACGGTTGCTGTTTTTATCGCAACTACTGTTGCGATTCCGTTTAGAGGTTATTTACCACTTTATGGTCCTAAAATGGCCCGCTCTTACAATGCAGATAGTAATTCTTTTAATGCAGCTAATGAATTAAAAAGTGCAAACGATCAAATTTTGGATCTTAGCTCACTTATTTATTTGTTATTGTTGGCGGCCTTTCCTTTGATTCAAATAGTTCTGCCCGTAGAGTTCGAAAAGGGTTTAGAATTGATCCCCATTTTAATTTTCGCAAAATTCATCGACTCTATTTCTGGCTTGACCACACCACTATTTCAATACTCCAAGTTTTATTCAAAATATCTTGTTTTAAGCATTTGGATGTTTGCTTTGCTGGTACTTACCAACGTTTGGATGATACCCTTATACGGTCTTAAAGGGGCTGCCTTTGCTACCGCGATAACATTTTGTGTTTTCTGCATATTAAAACATTGGTTGGCGTGGAGATGGTTTCGAATATCACTTTTAAGGCGAAATTACTTGTGGCCAGTCTTATCGATTATTTTATGCAGTTTGGCATGGATTCTATTCGAGGTTTTTGCAACGTATGTTTCTATAGTATTACTAACGATATTTCTAATACACCTTAATCAAAGGGGAAAGCTTCGAGAATTTTTTAAATCTTTAATTTAAGGTATTCAGAGGTATACGAATCCTTAGATATTATCACTTCTTCAGGAGTTCCAACCGTAAGAAGTTGTCCACCCTTATTGCCTCCAACTGGTCCCAAATCAATAATATGATCTGCACATTTAATGAGATCAAGGTGATGTTCAACAACAATAACCGTATGTCCGTTTGCAATAAGAGCAGTGAATGAATCTAAAAGGAGCTTGATATCGTGAAAGTGTAATCCTGTGGTTGGTTCATCAAATATGAAAAGGGTTCGTGAACTATTATTTCCTTTACTAAGAAATGTGGCGAGCTTAATTCTTTGAGCTTCACCGCCAGATAAAGTCGCAGAAGATTGCCCGAGCTGAACATACCCTAAGCCTACATCGATTAAAGGTCGCAGCTTTCTAGCAATCTTATACTCACCGTGAGTTTCAAAAAAATCATAAGCCTCTTGCACCGTGAGTTTTAAAAGATCATGAATATTCTTTTCTTGGAATTGAACCTCAAGAACCTCTTCTTTGAATCGAGTTCCTTTACATGCCTCACAGATGAGCACAACATCTGCCATAAACTGCATTTCTACGGTTACTTCACCGTCACCTTTACATTGATCACAACGCCCGCCATCAATATTAAAAGAGAAATGTTTTGCCTTGAACTGATTGAGCTTGCTTCTCTTTTGACGCGCCATCAACTCTCGGATATCATCATACGCTTTAATATAGGTGACTGGGTTAGATCTTGAAGAGCGTCCGATTGGGTTTTGATCTACCATTTCAATGGCTTCAATTCTATTTAAACTTCCACCTATATGATCGTGTTCTAATGCTTTAGGGCCATGACCTTGAAGATGTTTTAAGAGCGCAGGATAAAGGATACCTCTGATGAGAGTACTTTTTCCACTACCTGAAACCCCAGTTACTACGGTTAAGCAATCTAATGGAATACTTACATCAATATTCTTTAAGTTATGGGCACGTGCTCCTTTGATATTGATAAAGTATTTGGGTTTTATTCGTTTTTCAGGAACGGGTATTTCTAATCTTCCGGTTAAGTATTTGGCTGTAATAGAATCTGACTTTAAAAATTGTTCAGGCGTTCCTTCCGCTACAACCTCACCTCCTAGGCTGCCCGCTAATGGTCCAATATCGATGAGATAATCGGCTGACTTCATAATATCCTCATCATGCTCCACTAAAATCACGGTGTTTCCTAAATCTCTAAGGTCTTGCAGGACTTCAATGATTTGATGAGTGTCTTTCGAGTGTAGACCAATGGTAGGTTCATCAAGAATATACATGGATCCCACAAGGCTACTTCCTATAGCATTAGCAAGGTGTATACGCTGGCTTTCACCACCTGATAATGTACTCGATTTTCTGTTTAGGGTTAAGTAGCCCAATCCTACCTTAACCAAGTACGCTAATCTAGAAGTAATCTCGATAATAATTCGGTCTGATATCGCTTTATCATGTTTGTTTATATTGAGGCTCTTTATCCAATCTAGCAAGTCCTCAGCAGGCATTAGTAGTAACTCTGCAATACTTTTATCCGCAACTTTTACGTAAGAAGCTTCTTTGCGAAGACGCTTGCCTTCACATTCTGGACACTCTGATCTCCCGCGGTATCTAGAAAGAAGTACACGGTTTTGAATTTTATAGTTTTTTTCTTCGATTTTCTCGAAAAACGCACCGATGCCTGTAAATAACTTTCGTTCTTTCCAAATAATTAATTTCGTTTCATCGCTGAGTTCAAACCAAGGCTTGTGGATGGAGATACCAACGGATGCAGCTTTAGCTATAAGCTTATCCTTATATCTTATAAATCGATCGGTGTTCCATGGAGCAATAGCTCCTTCATAAATTGACAAGCCGGTATTAGGAATTACAAGGGTAGGGTCAATGCCAATTAAATCGCCGTATCCTTCACATTTTTTACAAGCCCCTAATGGATTATTGAAGCTAAATAGATGTATACTGGGCTGATCGAAGGTTATACCATCCTTTTCGAAACGATCGTTGAATATCTGTTTCAAATCAGTATCGATCGATTCAATGTGTAAGGTACCTTTACCTTCGAAGAAAGCGTTGTCAACCGCCGCTGAAAGGCGATTTTTAAAATCTTCATCTTCTTTTCTGACGATAATTCGGTCGACTACTAATTCGAAATCTCCTTTAAAATCTTCAGGTAGTTGATCAATTCGATAAACCTTATCATTGAACTTTACCCGAGCAAAACCTGCTTCTGAATATAATTGAGCAAGTTTATGAGCCTCTCTTTTCTCACCAGTGTGTATTGGTGCAATTAGTAGCCATTTAGAGCCCTCCTCCTGGGAAATTACGAACTCAACAACGTCAGAAACTGAATCTCGTTTGACAAGTTCTCCAGAAATAGGAGAATAGGTTTTGCCTATCCTTGCGTATAAAAGTTTTAAGTAGTCGTAAATTTCTGTAGTCGATCCGACAATTGAACGGGGATTTGAGTTGGTCACCTTTTGTTCAATGGCAATTGCTGGGGCTATACCGGTTATATGATCTACCTTAGGTTTATCTAACTTTCCTAAAAATTGTCGTGCATAACTTGATAAACTTTCCACATATCTACGTTGTCCTTCAGCATAAAGGGTGTCAAAGGCTAAAGATGATTTACCAGAACCCGATAAGCCAGTGATAACGGTAAAACTATTGCGAGGTATACGTACATCGATATTTTTCAAATTATGAAGTCGCGCTCCTTTGATGTGTATGTGACTAGCTTTCAATACTTAGACTTTAAATACTGATTAATGACTGATTTTCTGCCGATCGTCTTAGTGATAATGTCTTTCTCTAAATTCCATCCTCGAGCCGGAGAGTATTCGCGACCGTACCAAATAATCTGTAGATGGAGATCGTTCCATTTATCTTTAGGGAAAAGGCGCTTTGCGTCTCTTTCCGTTTGAACGACATTCTTGCCGTTTGAGAAACCCCAACGATACATTAATCGATGAATATGTGTATCAACAGGGAAGGCTGGTACTCCGAAGGCTTGTGAAACCACTACACTTGCTGTTTTATGACCAACAGCAGGTAATTGTTCTAATGCCTCTAAATCATTGGGTACTTCACCTTGGTACTTATCGATGAGAATTTGAGATAATCCGTGTATTCCTTTCGATTTCATAGGAGATAACCCAACCGGTCTAATTATCTCTCTTATTTCTTCAACGCTCATCTTTACCATATCGTATGGGTTATCTGCTCGTTCGAAAAGGAGTGGGGTAATCTGATTAACACGTACATCCGTACTTTGTGCTGATAGCAGAACAGCAACTAATAAAGTGTAGGGGTCTTTGTGATCAAGAGGTATAGGAATTTCAGGATATAATTTAACAAGGGTTTCCATACAGAAATTCACTTTTTCACTCTTAGTCATAAATCGGTAACTTTATAACAAAAATAGTTATGAATACACTTAAAGTAGGAGATAAGGCTCCTGAATTTCAGGTTTTAAATCAAAATGAAAATCTCGTACAAAGTTCTGACCTAAAAGGAAAGGCTTATATACTTTTCTTTTACCCTAGAGCAAGTACCCCAGGATGTACTGCCGAAGCATGCAGTTTAAATGATAAATTTTCAGAATTAAGGAAAAAAGGATTTGAGATTTTCGGGGTAAGCGAAGATACTCCTGCAAAACAAATGAAGTTCAAGGAAAAATATGCTTTCACCTATGATTTACTTGCGGATACCGAACATCATTTAATTGATGCCTATGGCGTATGGGGGCCTAAAAAGTTCATGGGGAAAGAATACGATGGGCTTCATCGTACCACCTTTATTATTGATGCTGATGGTATCGTTAGTCACGTAATCAATAAGGTCAGAACCAAAGATCACGCGGATCAAATTCTTGAACTCTTAGGATAGAATATTCTTGTAGGGGAAAATCTCTTCTGAAACTTTAATGTTTTTGAAGAGGTTTTTTTCTTTAATAATATCTGCAATTCCTTCCGGTAGCATCTCCTCCCATCCCGGTTGATTATCAGCAATTTTTTGAAGTATTTCTCTTGAGAAAATGTCTAAGTTTTTCTCATCGAAATCTTCGATATCCTTCACTTTACCGTTGTGCTTAAAGAATTTATAGAGGTCTTTCATTCGAGGGTGAACCTTGATATTGTCACTATTTAAAATAGCCCCAGTACTAGGGTCTTTCATAGGATAGAGATAGACCTTTACATTCTTGAAGAATAACTTTCCAAATGCCTCTAGAATTCCTCCACTTAAGTGGCGATAATACTTCTCGTCAAAAACATCAATAAGGTTGTTAAGCCCCATAGTCAAACCAATGCGGTTTTTTGTGTACTTGTGGAAATATTCAACCAGTTTATAGTATTCTTGAAACTTTGAAATCATCACAGTGTGCCCCAGAGAACTTAATAGTTCTGCTCGAGCTAGAAAATCTTTCTCATCGATATCCCCATGGGCTTTAAGGTTATCAAGAGTAATTTCGAAAATTACCTCGGTATTCTTTTGATTTACCTTTTCCTCGCTCATGAAAATCTTACTCGATTTATTCAACATATCAATATTGACTCGAGTAACCGGTCTAAAACTACCACGTAATGCGAGAATGTTTTTCTTGTAAAGTAAAGCGGCAGGTAATAGGTTATTACCATCTGGACCAAACATGACCGCTTCAGTCATATTGTTTTTGATCAGCTGTAAACTCATTAATCGATTGTCTACCTGTTCAAAATGAGGACCAGAGAAATTAATCATGTCAATCTCTAAGGTGTCTTTGTCAATATGGTCGTAAAGATATTTAAGTAGTTTTTTTGGCTCGTAATGCTTGTAAAATGCACCGTAGATCAAATTAACGCCTACAATACCACATGTTTCTTGCTGTAATCTTGCTTCATTTTGTTTGAAACGAACGTGCAAAATGATTTCATTGTACACTTTTTGATTCGGTTCAAGTTGAAATTTAATTCCTAACCAACCATGACCTTTGTACCGTTTTGAGAAATCGATGGTTGCTACCGTATTAGCATAAGTGAAAAAGAGATAATCAGAATTCTGAGATTTATCAATACGCTCTTCGAGTAGATTCGTTTCGTGGGAGAGCATTTTTCGAAGTCGAGATTCTGTCACATATCTCCCGTCGTGTTCGGTACCATAAATAGCGTCGCTGAATGATTTATCATAAGCACTCATTGCCTTGGCAATAGTTCCAGAAGCACCTCCTGCTCTGAAAAAATGGCGTGCAGTCTCTTGTCCTGCACCAATCTCAGCGAATGAACCGTAAATATCTTTGTTTAGGTTAATTCGAAGGGTCTTATCCTGTATAGAAGGGACTACTTCGTACTCACTTTCTCGAAAAACAATTTTACTCATGATTTATACAGCTAACGTTACAAAGGTAACAAGTAATCGAGTGAATGCTTGGAAATTTAACGCTAATTTTAGGGTGTGAAAGGCAGTATTACATTAACATTTTTAGGAACCGGAACTTCTCAAGGAATTCCCGTGATTGGAAGTGATCATCCGGTCTGTCTAAGTGCGGATAACAAAGATAAAAGACTGCGCAGTTCTGTTTTAATTGAAGGTGCTGAAACCAATGTAATTATCGATTGTGGGCCAGATTTTCGACAACAACTTCTTAAGAACCCGGTAAAACGGTTGGACGCAGTGCTTATTACCCACGAACATGCAGATCATACGATGGGTTTAGATGATATTAGACCTTTCTTTTTTAGGCAGGGAGATATGCAGTTTTATGCTACCGAAAAGGTTTTTAAGGCCTTATCTCAACGTTTCGATTATATATTCGATGAAAATTATCAGTATCCTGGAGTTCCTGAGATAACTAAAAATTACATCGTAAAAAACGTTCCTTTTGAAGTGAAGGAATTCAAGTTTTTACCTATCGAAGTAGATCACGCCGGAATGCAGGTATTAGGATTTAGAATGGGTCGTTTGGCCTATATTACAGATATCAAGTATATTTCTGAGGATCAAATTGAGTTATTAGAACACTTAGATGTATTGATTATTAATGCATTACGACATGAGTCGCACCATTCTCATCTGTCTTTAAGCGAAGCTATTGATTTGGGGAAACGAATAGGTGCGAAAAGAACGTATTTCACACATATTAGTCATACGATGGGTTTTCATAGTGAGGTATCTATTGATTTGCCCGAAGGTTTTTTCTTAGCTTATGACAACCTAAAACTAGAATTCGAAAGTAATGAGTAAGAGTATTTTTAGATATTTATTTTTCTTCACATTAATCATCCTAATTTTTCTAGCTGTTAACTATCAACGAAAATTAGAGCAATTAACCTATCAGCTAGAAAAATGCGAAGCTCGCTAGGCCTGTGAGTTTATAAATTTGAGAAAGTCGCGAAAATTATCGGGATGAACTTGATGGCCAGTAGGGTAATTATGATAATCAACCGTCAAACCTTGACGCTTCATTTTCTCTGCAGAGTGTTGAGACCATTCTACAGGAATTACTTGATCTTCAATGCCGTGTGAGAGATAGAAATGGGTGTTTGGCAAAGATTTTATTTCTGAAGGAAGAATCTCTTCATTTAAATAGCCACTCAGCCCAATAATCGAATGAAAATAGTCTGGGTAATGGTAACTTAAGGCGAGACTAAGTATGCATCCTTGGCTAAATCCAAGCAGGTGCACTTTCCCCGTTAAATTATACTTCTTTCTAAGAAAGTCAACTTCTGTTTTGATCGTTTTTATAGAGTCTTCAGCTTGTTTAATATCGTTCCATTTTGTGCCATCCGCCTCGAAAGTAATTGCATACCAGGCAAAACCGGAAAATCCTGTTGAATAGGGCGCTCGTAGAGAAAATACGGTTAAATGCTTTGGTAAATACCTTGCAAAACCAAAAAGATCCTCATCTGAACTGCCATAACCATGAAGTAGGACAATGCAATCCTTTGAAGGCCCTTCAGAAGATTTATGAAGGTAGTGTAGGTGCTCCATAAGAATTATCTCAATGTAAGCATCCCTTTGAAAAAACTTCCAGTGCCAATGTTTTCAAAAGATTCACCGTAAAAAAGTTCGGTTTGAGGATCCTTTTCAATAGCGGTATGGGACTGGTCGGTAGCAAAGAAACTTAGGTTAGCCAGTGAGCCTTCTTTAATGTTTGGGGTAGGGAGTTGGAATAATTGGTATCCTCTGCAGAGGATTTCAACGGCTTTTTGGACACCAACAAGTTTAGAGAGGGCAGGGAAGAGGTAATCTTTTGTTTTTGAGCCAAATTCTGCCAGATCAAACTCTAAATTCTTTTCTTCGGTGCTACAATTAAAATGATCCGATACAACGATATCTATCGTACCCTCCATGAGTGCATCAATAAGTTTTAATCTGGTTTCTTCGTTAGCCAATGGTGGATTCAATTTATACCTAGAATCAAAACCTTCCAATTTTTCGTCATTGAAATAGAGATTACCGATACTCACACTAGCAGTCACGCTTAGACCTTTTTGTTTAGCTTCTCGAATAAGTTCAACTGATTCAGAAGTGGAGACCCCCATAAAGTGAATTTTACCACCGGTGTATCTCAGCAACTCTAAATCTCTTTGAATGCGTATCGATTCTGCGATAGATGGGATTCCTTTTAAACCTAATCGGGTACTAGTTATACCTTCACGTACTACTCCTTTACCTTTTAAATAATGGTCACAAGGGAAAACTCCAACAATTCCGTTAAAGGGTTGTGTGTACTGAAGCGCCAATTTCATTAGCCCCGTATTGGTAATCCCCTTTTTATAATCGACGTACACAATGGCTCCAGATTGTTTCAAATCATAGAGTTCAGCCAGTTCTTCACCAATACTATCCAAACTCAAGGTGCCAAAGGGTAATATACTTACTGGCAGATACTTATATTGATTAAAGAAGGATAACGCGCTTCCCTTATCAGGTAGTGGAAGTGTATTTGGTAATAAACCTATATGCGTAAATCCGTTTTTCGAAATGCTGGATAAATCATCTAAAAGTTTACCCTTTGACTCGTAGCCTGGTTCGCTAAGAGCTATCTCAGCATCAATCCAACCGCTACTTACCATTTGCCCCGAAAGATTAATTACTTCTTCAGCGTTAACATCTAGGTCGCTACCAATTTCAGTAATAACCTCTCCTTGTATTTTAATATCTACGATTTGATTGTTTAAGGGATGTCCTGTTTCGACTAGGGTAACACCTTTTAATAAATAATCCTTCATGGAGATGATTTAGTACAAATTTAGGAAATAAATCAGCCTTAGTATTTGGCTGATTTCGAACCTACAGCGCTTTCTTTTATAAAAGCTTTTAAATCGTCATTCGCAGACTTCAAATCTGCTGCTCTTAAATACATCATATGTCCAGATTCGTAACCTTTAAAACTAAAGCGATCACTAAATTGTCCACTGGGATCAATTTGCCACAAGGTATATTTTGCATTGAAATAGGTAGTGGCACCGTCATAATATCCTGATTGACAAAGCACTTTTAAGTATGGGTTTTCAGCCATTGCAATCCCTAAGTCCTCTCTCGTATTTACACGATCGTCTTCCCAAGGTCTTACCGGGCCGAACATATTGTACTTCACATCGGTTCTGAACCCTAGAACTTCATTGTAATAATAATTTACTGCTGGTGTAAAACTATGAAGCCATGAAGTAAGTTCTGAATTGTAGTCAGGTCTCATCCCAACTTTTTCTTTGTCGATTCCTTTATATCGACTATCTAATCGCCCAACGGTAAAGCCCTCCTCTTTGAGCAAATTTTTCCAAAAATAGGAGGTCGGTATACTCAGATTTAGTCCTGCAACTTCAGATACGCTTAGTCCAGAAAATTGAGCTAAGTCTTCCGTGATTTTTTGACGTTCGCTTCCCTTTAAAGACCCACCTTTAGCAAGTGCAGGAATTAAGGTGTTCAAGGTGAAGTCTTCAGATTTCTTCAAGGCTTCTGTTAACTCCAATTCATTTAAACCGCCTTGTAATTTATTGTGATAATGTGCAGCAGCCGTGTAGTAGGGGACATTTAAAGCTTCTGACACCGGGCCCCCAACACGTAGCACCTGATAGTCTGCAGGGCTAACCATGATTACGCCATTTAGATACATCCATTGTGACTCTTGAAGGGTTCGGGCTAAGCCCATTACACGGGTTCCGCCATAACTTTCACCAATGATATATTTTGGCGCACGCCATTTGTTATGTCTTGTTACGAAGGTATTCAACCACTCTGCTAGATAGGTGATATCAGCATCAATACCGAAGAATTTTGAACGATCAACTTGTTTTGGATCTAGAGGGATAGTTCTTGAGTAACCCGTATTTACAGGATTAATAAAAACAATATCTGCATCCGTTAGAACCGTATTAGGATTATCTTTTACTCCATAGGGTTGTACTGGAAAACCTTCGTCATCAATCGTTAGTACTTTAGGACCTGTGTAAGCGAGATGCATCCAAACCGATCCAGACCCAGGACCTCCATTGAAACTCATGATTAGTGGTCTTGTTTCTTTGGTTTCTTGCTTCTCGGCCTTCTTCTGGTAATAAGTGTATTGCAAATACGCGATTTCACTGCCATCGGTATCCCATACCGGTTGGGTGCCTACTTCTACGGTATATTCTAACCAAGAATTGCCGATTCGAATTCGATCTTCTTTAACCATCAGTGTATCTGAAGGAAGACTGCGTTGGCCGATTAATCCCATAGAACTAAGGATAAAACCAAAGACAAAGAGTTTTTTCATTGTATTAATGATTTAATTGAATTAAAGTACTAAAACTGTTCAAAGGCACCAATTCCAAAAAGAGCAAAATCGTATTTAATAGGATCAATGGGGTTAAATACCCTTAGATTTGTATCCAATTCCTCTAATGCCTTTGCGTCATTCTGTTTCCTTTTAAGTAATCCTAATTTTTTTGCGATTCGAGCGGTATGAACATCCAAAGGGCAAGATAATTGAGCGGTATCGATTTTGTTCCAAATTCCAAAATCAACTCCTTTTAGATTAGGTCTAACCATCCATCGTAAATAAAGATGTATTCGTTTCGCAGCTGAACCCTTAGAAGGGTCTGCAAGATGCTTTTCGAAGCGGCTCTCATGAGGAACCCTCAAAATAAAATTCCTAAAATTGGATATTCCCGAATTCAAGAAGGGGGTATCGGTCTGAAATAAAGACTCTAAGCTATTATTGGTATTGTAATAATCTTTAAGCCGGATAAGTAAAAAGGCTAAATCACGATCATTAAAGGTTCTATGAACAAATCCTTTGGTTAAACGTTCAATTTCATCAGAGGTATGTTCTAAGAGAAAATGATGGGGTTGACCTTCAAGAATTTCAAAGATTTTCTCGGCATTGTTAATAATCGACTTTCGATTACCCCAAGCAATCAGTGCGGTCAGTAAACCGAGTATTTCTTTATCTTGTTTACTATCAGCTCTATGAACCACTCCCAAAGGATCAGTTTCTAAAAATTCAGGTGATTCATATTGCGCAGCTTTTTCATCGAGATACTGCTTTAATTCTCTTTTAGATAATCTGGCCATTTTCAAGATTTATCATACGATCAGCTTTAGCCGCCAAATTTTTATCATGAGTAACCATTAAAAAGGCCGTACCTGTTAACTCACGAAGTTCCGAAAACATATCGAAAAGTTGACTTGCATTTATTGAATCCAAGTTGCCACTAGGTTCATCGGCGAAGACAATAGAAGGTTGATTAATCAGTGATCTAGCCACAGCAATTCTTTGCCTTTCTCCGCCAGAAAGCGTTGCAGGCTTCTGATCTTTCTGTTCTAAAACATTCAATTTTTGTAATAAACTTTGAGCACGTTCTTCTAATATCTTGTTGTCTTGACCAGCAATTTTTCCGGGTAGCAATACGTTTTCAAAAGCGCTAAACTCGTCAAGCAACCCATGAAATTGAAATACAAAGCCCATGTGCTTGTTTCGATACATCGATTTGGTCTTTTCAGAACAGCTTAAAAGATCACTCTCTAATAGAGTCAGGCTTGAATCAGATCGATAGTCAGGAGGTTCTAAACCACTTAAGATATTTAGAAGGGTAGTTTTACCCGCTCCTGAAGCACCTGTAATTGCAATAATTTCAGCTTTCTTGACAACAATCGAAACACCGTTTAAAACAGGTTTGTTATCGTAATGCTTAAATAGATTTTGACCTTTTAAAATCATTAGTGTGATGTAACTTCACGCAAAATAAAGATTATGAAAGAGAAAATTTACTTTGCTAGCGGATGTTTTTGGTGTACAGAGGCAGTATTTCAAAGAATACATGGGGTGGTGAATGTAAAGCCAGGTTATATTGATGGGCTTTTTAGAAACCCGGCATATCGGGAGGTATGTACCGGAAGATCAGGTCATGCAGAATGCGTTGAAATTGAATATGACACAGCTGCAATCAGTGTTGCTGAACTACTAGAGATTAATTTTGCTACTCACGACCCGACTCAGCTTAATGCTCAGGGTAATGATAAAGGAACTCAATATAGAAGTGGTATTTATTGCACCACCGATGAGCAGAAAAGTGAAGCCTTAAAGTTTATTGAACTTCTTGAAATGGAGAAAGTTTTTAATAAACCTATAGTAACTGAAATTAAAATGGCAACAGAATTTTTTGACGCCGAATTAGAGCACCATAATTACTACAGTATACACCTGGAGCAACCTTATTGTCAGTGGGTGATCAATCCAAAGATTGAAAAAATAGAAAAATACTTTGGTGATAAATTGCGTTAATCTTTCAAAATTTTCAAACGTTTGAGCATTTTCATTTCAAAGGCCCAGAAAAATTTGAATTGACCGAAGATCCATCCGAATAATACAAGTAGAACTTGATATAAGGGAAAGATTAATATAATTCGTAAAGGCCAGTAAAGGATCGGGTTAGTTTCTGAGTAAATTCCAAAAAAATGAACCACAGGAGCAGCTATTTTTGAGGCTGTACTGCCGGTTATTGCAAATACAATAAAAATGATTACCAATTGTGAATTGGAGGTTATTTGCCACTTTTCTTTGAGTCGATTCATGAGAGAAGATTTTCTATGCATTATCCGTATGTTCTATGATATCGGTTAATACTTTGACACTTTCTAAAGAAAGAGCATTATACATGGATGCTCTATATCCGCCAACGAGTCGGTGACCTTTAATTCCCACGATATTTTCTTCCTTACATTTTAGATCGAAGGCCTCTGCTACAACCGAATTCTCTATGGTGAAAGTAACATTCATTTCTGATCGACTCTCCTTATCAGCAAAACCTTTGAAGTGGACACTTTTGTCAAGAGTGTCATAAAGCAATGCTGCCTTTTTTGAATTGTTCTCTGAAACGATTGAGATTGTTTTCTCTTCAAGCCATTTAAGATTTAAAAGGCTAGTATAAATCGAAAAAACAGTAGGAGTGTTGAACATAGAATCGGCGTCAATATGCTTTCTATAATCCAACATTGACAATTGGTTTCTGCTTACGATCTGCTCGAGAAATTGATTTTTGATTACCACGATTGTCGTACCAGCAGGTCCAATATTTTTTTGAGCTCCGGCATAGATTAAATCAAAACCGCTATAGTCTCTGCGCGTTGAAAATATATCAGAGCTCATATCGATGATGGTTGGGCTACCTAGGGTGCCAAATTCTTTAAACTGTGTTCCGTAAATCGTATTATTACTTGTGAGATGAATATAATCGTAACCCTCAGTTGGCAAAGAATCTAATCCCATTTTGTTAGGAACTGATTTGTAGTCAACAGTTTCTCCATCGAAAAGTAGGGTGACCCCCCCGATCTTTTGTGCTTCAGCGATCGCTTTTTTGCTCCATACTCCGGTATTTATGTAGCCTGCACTCTGACCCAAAAAATTATAGGGAGCCATAGCAAATTGAAGGGATGCACCCCCATGCATAAATAGTGCTGTATGAGTTTTACTTGAAAGCCCCATTAACTTTAATAGGAGATCTCGAGCTTCTTCTATAACATCAACAAAGGCCTTAGATCGGTGGCTTGTTTCTAATATCGAAAGCCCTGATCCATTAAAATTTTTTACGGCCTCTGCAGCCTCCTCAAAGACTGTGGTCGGCAAAATACAAGGACCTGCACCGAAGTTGTGTGATTTGATCATTGGTTAGGACAATAAGAATTGCAAGGTATCAATTTGGTCTGCAAAATCCCATAATTGAGGTTGCTGTGTTTGACCAAAATTCACCTCATTTAATAAAGAACTTTCAGATGCGACAACGCATTGTATTTGGTCTCTATGTTCTTGAATATAGCTGTTCACTTCAGTTAGATTTTCATAAAAATTGTAATAAAGAACTCCTAATGGAGACTTGAGCATAGGATTATTCTGAAGAAGAATAAATTCGAAGTCGATAAACGGGTTTCCGTTCATCAGCGCTATCGCTTTGTGGTAGTCATAGTTGTTTGCATATTTATGATGATTGATGATCGTTGCATAGGCTTTAAATGCATTTTTTAGACGATCAAAGTCAAAGGAGCGAGGCACCCAAAGTTGAGTTACGTTTCGGCACCCCAATCCGAAATATTGAAAAACATCTCTCGCCAAATTTTCTAATTCACTGTCTGTAGTTTCTTGCTTTAAAATTGCAAGAGAGCTTCTGTTTTTTCTAATAATATTTGGGAATTTAGAGAAGTAATGATCAAAATAGCGAGCACTATTATTACTTCCTGTAGCGATAACATGGGTGAATCCCTGAACTTTTGCCTCACTAATTTCAAAGTATTCCAAAGCTACTGGGTTGATCTTTCCTAATTGCTCAATGAGGTATTTCATCATATGAGCGTCTTTTGAAGAGACCTTAACCACTGATTTTGCACCAGACAAAAAGGAACAAACAACATCATGCATACCAACAAGCGGTATATTTCCGGCTAGAATAAGCAGCACGACCTTATCTTTCTTTTTCTCAAAAAGCTGAGTGTCATAACCCCCTATAAATTGATTTAGGTGGTTAATTTCTAAAAGAGTAGCCCAAGAAGATAAACTTTGAATTGTACTCTCAATAGTAAACCATGGATTACTCTGATTTACCTTGTTTAATAGGTTTTCAAAAGCTTCATTATACGGCGAGTTATTCAACTCGACTTTTATAATCTCCCCGAGATTTGCTAAGACTTGGATTCTTTGATTTAATGATAGAACCTTCATTTGTTTACTATCTAGAGTGTAGCTAATTTTGCACAAAAGTAATACATCATATCATGGCAATCATTATCACTAACGAATGCATTAATTGTGGGGCTTGTGAACCGGAGTGTCCGAATACTGCAATTTATGAAGGCGCAGATTCGTGGAGGTATAGTGATGGAACTAAGCTAACTGGAAAAGTTTCGTTGAATAATGGTGATACTATTGATGCAGATTTAGCCCAGGAAGCGATAAGTGATGAATTTTATTATATCGTTCCAGACAAGTGTACCGAATGCATGGGTTTTCATGAAGAGCCTCAATGTGCTGCTGTATGCCCTGTTGATTGTTGTGTTCCCGATTCCAATGTTGTAGAGACTGAAGAGGTGCTTCTTGCCAAGCAAAGACTGATGCACCCCGATTAATATCCCTAACCCCTAATTTTATGAAAGCAGGTATTGTAGGTTTGCCCAACGTGGGAAAATCGACCCTTTTTAATTGTCTATCTAATGCAAAGGCACAAAGCGCGAATTTTCCCTTTTGTACCATCGAACCTAACGTTGGGGTTGTAAACGTTCCAGACCCGCGTCTTGAGGTTTTGGAGTCGCTAGTTGACCCTGAAAGAGTAGTTCCTGCTACGGTTGAGATTGTAGATATAGCTGGCCTTGTCAAAGGAGCCTCTAAAGGGGAAGGACTAGGAAATCAGTTTCTAGGAAACATTCGAGAAACGGACGCTATTATTCATGTTCTGAGATGCTTCGAAGATCCTAATATTGTTCATGTTGATGGTAGTGTTGATCCTATTAGAGATAAAGAAACAATTGATATCGAATTACAACTTAAAGATTTAGAAAGCGTTGAAAAACGCTTAGAAAAAGTAAGTCGAGCTGCTAAAACAGGGAATAAAGAAGCCCAAAAGGAGAAAGAAATTCTTGACCAATTGAAAAGCTGTTTAGAATCAGGCAATTCTATCCGAACCCTGGTCTTCGATAATAAGGATCAGCAAATTTTTGTTAGCACACTTCAGTTAATTACCGATAAGCCAGTGCTTTATGTCTGTAACGTTGATGAATCGGCTGCAGCTACAGGTAATGCAATGGTTGAACGTGTTAAAGAAGCAGTTGCATCAGAAAATGCAGAGGTAATTGTTTTAGCGGTAGGTACTGAGGCTGATATAACAGAATTAGAATCTTATGAAGAACGACAAATGTTCTTAGAAGACATGGGATTATCTGAACCTGGTTCTGCAAAACTTATTCGCAGTGCCTACAAACTCTTGAATTTAGAAACTTACTTCACCGCTGGGGTGAAAGAAGTGCGAGCCTGGACCATTAAGGTGGGAAGTACGGCACCAGTCGCCGCAGGTGTAATTCATACTGACTTTGAAAAAGGATTTATCCGCGCAGAGGTGATCGCCTTCGAGGACTACAAATACTACGGAAGTGAATCAAAGGTAAAAGAGGCCGGAAAAGTTCGCGTAGAAGGAAAAGAATATATTGTTAAGGATGGTGATGTTATGCACTTCCGTTTTAATGTGTAAAACTTCCTCAGTTTTTGTTAATTACTTATAGGGCTCAAGGGCGTTAATTGATAGGTCATCCCCTTATCTTGTACTTCCCTTAATTGATCTATGTCAAATACCCAATATACCGAAGAAAATATACGATCGCTCGACTGGAGAGAACATATCCGGTTGCGCCCTGGTATGTACATCGGAAAGTTAGGAGACGGATCTAGCGCAGATGATGGAATTTACATTCTGCTAAAAGAAATTTTAGATAACAGTATCGATGAATTTGTCATGGGTGCTGGTAAAACCATCGAAATTGCTATCAAAGACCAAAGAGTTGTTGTTAGAGATTACGGCAGAGGAATCCCTCTTGGAAAGCTCGTAGACGTCGTTTCAAAGATGAATACCGGAGGAAAGTATGATACGCGTGCTTTCAAAAAATCTGTAGGTCTTAACGGAGTAGGTACCAAAGCAGTTAATGCACTTTCTGCCTTTTTTAAGGTGAGTTCTTTTAGAGACAATAAAGAGCGTCATGCAGAGTTTGAAAGAGGGGTATTATCTAATGACAATGAATCAGATTCTAAACAACGCAAGGGTACCCGAACCGAATATGTTCCTGACGCAGACATTTTCAAGAATTTCAGATACCGTGATGAATATGTTGAACGGATGCTTAAAAACTATGTGTATCTCAATCCGGGATTAACCATAGTTTTTAATGGAGAGAAGTTTTATTCTGAAAATGGACTAAAGGATTTGCTCGAAGACCAAAATCCATCAGAGGATTTTCTTTATCCAATCATCCACCTCAAAGGAGATGACATTGAGGTAGCCATTACTCATTCTAAAACCCAATATAACGAAGAATACCACTCTTTTGTTAATGGTCAGCATACTACCCAAGGAGGTACGCATCAAGCCGCATTTAGAGAGGCCATCGTTAAAACTTTAAGAGATTTTTACGGTAAAAATTACGATGCCTCAGATATTAGAAAGTCGATCATTTCTGCCATTGCCATAAAGGTAATGGAGCCTGTTTTTGAGAGTCAAACCAAAACAAAACTGGGATCTACTGATATGGGAGGTGATTTACCTACAGTTAGAACCTATGTGAATGATTTTATTAGCCATCATTTAGACAACTACCTACATAAAAACCCTGAAGTTGCTAATCAAATTCAGCGCAAAATTCTTCAAGCTGAAAAAGAGCGAAAGGAATTATCTGGGATTAGAAAACTTGCAAAAGAACGCGCGAAAAAGGCCAGTCTTCACAATAAGAAATTAAGAGATTGTCGAGTACATCTCACCGATTTGAAAAACGACAGACGTCTTGAATCTACTTTATTTATTACCGAGGGAGACTCTGCTTCAGGATCTATCACCAAATCTCGTGACGTAAACACTCAAGCTGTTTTTAGTTTAAGAGGAAAACCCTTGAACTCTTACGGGATGAGTAAAAAAATCGTTTATGAGAACGAAGAATTTAATCTGTTACAAGCAGCCTTAAATATTGAAGATTCAATGGAGGATTTGCGATACAACAATATCGTAATCGCTACTGATGCGGATGTAGACGGAATGCATATACGACTACTTTTAATTACGTTCTTTTTACAGTTTTTTCCTGAATTGATCAAGGAGAATCACCTCTATATACTCCAAACACCACTTTTCAGAGTACGAAATAAGAAAAAGACGATTTATTGCTATAGTGAAACAGAGCGAAAAGAAGCTATGGCTGAATTAGGTGCTAAGCCTGAAATTACACGATTTAAAGGTTTAGGTGAAATTTCACCCGAAGAGTTCAAGCATTTTATCGGTGAGTCTATTCGTCTAGAGCCGATACTTCTTGATAAAGCGATGAGCATTGATCAATTACTCAATTTTTATATGGGTAAGAATACTCCTGATCGTCAAGAGTTTGTAATTAATAATCTTAAAGTTGAACTAGATTTAGTTGATGAGCGAGCTACCACCTAATGAGTTAAATCAAGGTTCTCAACCGAACGAACGGATGGTTACCGTTTCAGGGATGTATCAAGACTGGTTTCTTGATTATGCTTCCTATGTGATACTAGAGCGCGCAGTTCCCGCTATCGAAGATGGCTTTAAGCCTGTTCAACGCCGAATTCTTCATGCCCTAAAAGAGCTTGACGATGGGAGATACAATAAGGTTGCAAATGTCGTTGGCCATACGATGCAATACCACCCCCATGGTGATGCAAGTATCTCAGATGCTATGGTTCAAATCGGACAAAAAGAATTACTGATTGACACCCAAGGAAACTGGGGTAACATATTAACGGGTGATGGTGCCGCAGCCTCTAGGTATATAGAGGCTAGACTTACAAAATTTGCATTAGACGTTGTTTATAGCCCAAAGATTACCGATTGGCAAAGTTCTTATGATGGAAGAAAGAAAGAACCTGTTCATTTGCCAGTTAAGTTTCCGATGCTACTTGCTCAAGGGGCCGAGGGTATTGCAGTGGGATTATCTACTAAAATTCTTCCACACAATTTCATTGAACTTATTGACGCCAGTGTTGCGTATTTGAATAACCGAAGTTTTTCGTTGGTGCCCGATTTTCCGACCGGAGGTATAGTTGATGCTACGCAGTACAACGATGGTTTACGAGGAGGGAGAGTCAGAGTGAGGGCACGAATTGAAATTCAGGATAAGTCAACGCTTGTTATCCAGCAAATACCCTACGGAACCAACACTTCTTCTCTTATAGACTCCATTTTAAAGGCTAATGAAAAGGGGAAGATTAAAATCAAAAAAGTAGAAGATAATACTGCAGAAAATGTAGAAATCTTAATACACCTACCCACTGGGATCTCCCCAGACAAAACCATTGACGCACTCTATGCTTTTACTTCTTGTGAAGTATCTATTGCTCCATTGGCCTGTGTAATCGAAGATCACAAACCTGCCTTTATTGACGTAAAAACAATATTAAAGCGCTCTACCGATCATACGGTGGAATTATTAAGGTCTGAACTTGAAATTCAATTAAAAGAGTTACAAGAACAATGGCATTTCTCTTCACTAGAACGTATTTTTATTGAGAATCGAATCTATCGCGAAATTGAAGAAGAAGAAACTTGGGAAGGTGTAATTTCTGCCATTGATAGAGGGCTTCAGCCCCATATTACCCATCTTAAAAGAGCCGTTACCGAAGAGGATATTGTAAGACTTACTGAAATTCGAATCAAGCGTATTTCTAAGTTTGATATTGATAAAGCAGCAACTTATATAGAATCATTAGAGGATCAAATTGCTGAAGTCGAAAACCACCTAGCTCACATTGTCGATTTTACTATTAATTACTTTAAATCGCTGAAAAAGAAATATGGTGAAGGAAAAGAACGCAAATCAGAGTTAAGAGTTTTTGATACAATCGAAGCCACAAAAGTTGTCATCCGAAACCTTAAACTTTATGTCAATAGAGAGGAAGGCTTTGTAGGTACAGGGCTTCGCAAAGATGAATATGTAGCTGACTGTAGTGATATTGATGATTTTATCGTCTTTTTTGCCGATGGATCAATGCAGGTGAGCAAGGTTGATTCTAAAGTCTTTGTAGGAAAGGAAATTATACACGTTGGCATCTTCAAGAAAAATGATTCGCGAATGGTGTATAACCTGGTTTATAAGCTTCCTAAAAACGGTGCTTCATTTATAAAAAGGTTTGCAGTGACCTCTGTGACCAGAGATCGAAAATATTCATTAACCTCAAATACTGAGGATTGTCAGGTCTTATATTTTACTGCTAACCCGAATGGAGAAGCCGAAACGATAACAGTCTTCCTAAGACCTACAGGAAGTATTAAAAAGTTGAAATGGGATATCGATTTTGCAGATATCCTGATTAAAGGGAGGGGGTCAAAGGGTAACTTGGTTTCGAAACATCCCGTTAAAAAAATTGAATTCAAGGATTCTGGTAAATCAACTCTAAAGCCCCGTGAATTATGGTATGATTCGATCACTAGAAGATTGAATTCTGAGGATCGAGGTGAGTATTTAGGTGCCTTTAAGGGGGACGATCTCTTACTTATCGTTACCTCAGATGGAATGGTAAAAACCGTTACTCCTGATTTAGCGCTCCACATGCCTGATAACTTGTTACGATTAGAAAAATGGATACCCACAAAACCTTTATCAGTACTATACTACGAGGGAGAAAGAGAACGATATTTTTTAAAGCGATTCTTAATCGAGCAGGAGTTGAAAGAGGAGCTAGTTATCAGCGAAACTAAAGGGTCAGAGTTAATTGCATTTTTGACCGATTTTCGTCCAATCCTTCGGTTGGAGTTTGTCAAGCCAAGAGGAAAAGATCCTTTACCAGATTTAACCCTCAATGTGGAGGATTTTATTAGCGTTAAGGGGATCAAGGCTCTAGGCAATCAAGTTACCACAGATAAGATCAAGCAAGTACATACTGAAGACCCTTTACCTTTGGAAGAAGCAGAGGTTGATGAGGATGAAATCGATGAGTCAAACAATGAAAGCTCAAATGATGATAAAGATGCGCAGAATAACGGGGGAGAACTAACTCTTTTTTAAAGATCGTAATTTTTTAGCATAACCTCTCATTTTGATAGGCTCAGATAAAAATCCATATTCAAAGCGGTAACCATCCACGTCGGTTTCAAGAATTTTAATATGAATAGCCTCCTTTTCCTGATTATTTTTTGGGTTTTTATTTCTAAGGATCATCTCACAATCATTAATCCATCTTACAGAGGAAGTATCAATCTGATTTTGAAATCGGTCGATCTCGTAGTCTTCATGTCGCTCAAAAATGGATATTAATGTGTCTGAATCTGTAATTGCTACGAATTCAAACACTCCCGTTTTAAAATCTGAGCAATTTCTTTCAGGTGCTCTGAAACAGGAACTAAAAAAAATAAGGACTACCAATAAAGATAAAAGTGATTTCAAGACTACGAATTTGATTCAAATACAAATATACTATTACCTTGCGTGAGATGTTTGAAGAACGTTATTTTCCAAGTAGTCGCCTGAAAGATTGGTTGACGGCCCATGACATTGAAACCGAAATTATAGGTAGCTCAGAGCTCGGAAAACCCATTCATGCGATACGTTTAGGAGAAGGCCCTGTTAAGATTCTTATGTGGTCACAGATGCATGGTAATGAATCAACTACAACTAGAGGATTATTAATCTGGCTTGAAAAAAATCTTCAATCTTCTCATTACCATAAAGAGCTAAGTTTACTTATTATCCCACAACTAAACCCTGACGGTGCCGATAGGTATACGCGAGCCAATGGAAAGGGAATAGATCTTAACCGTGATGCACTTAATCAATCACAAAGTGAAATGAAGGTTCTCATGCGACTTGTTGAAGAATTTCGACCTCATTACAATCTGAATTTACACGATCAAAGAACAAGGTTTACGGTTGGTGATACCAATAAAGAAGCCGCTTTATCTTTTCTATCAGCCGCAGCCGATGATTCTCGTAAGATAACTCCTACAAGAATTGTAGCTATGCATCTGATTAATTATATGGTATCGTCATTACCTGACAATTTCAAGATGTATATAGGAAGATATGACGATGGATTCAACCCGAATTGCACTGGAGACTACTTTCATGCTAAAGGCATACCAACGGTGCTTTTTGAAGCCGGTCAATTAGGTAAGGATTATACAAGAACAGAAGTTACGTGGATTATTGCCCAATGCTTGTCGAATCTTTTAGAGTTTTTATCTAAACCAATACCTGATCAATCAGACGATGCAATCTTTAAGGAATATTGTGAAATTTTAGAAAACAAAACGAATGGTTACGACGAGCTAGTCATTACAGAGAACCATCAATTCTATGTTAGATATATAGAGGTGTTGGTTAATAATCAAATAGATACGGTCTTCGAATTTAACTCTTACGATAAGGTGGATTCAAGTCTTTTAAATCTTAGGCAAACTTTAGACTATCAAAAGGCAACATACGAAGAACAGAAATTAATTCGTTTGAGATTGAGACAATACCTTGAAAATGAATAATTCTTATTAATTTTTATTAAAATTGAATTATTTGTAAGATTTTCTTCATTTCTGTAGTATTTTTGCCAAAAATTCAAGAAAATGGCAAAAGTTAAATTAGACGAGATTGATCACCAGATACTGGATATGTTAATCGAGAATACTCGTATTCCTTATACTGACATCGCTAAAAAACTATTAATTTCAGCCGGAACGGTTCACGTTCGTGTTAAAAAAATGGAAGATGCTGATCTTATTAAAGGGTCGTCTTTGACTTTAGATTATGATAAGCTAGGCTATTCGTTTATCGCTTACGTTGGAATTTTTCTAGAAAAGACGCACATGACCAAGTTTGTTCTTGAGCGTTTGGCTGATATTCCTTACGTTACTGTGGCGCATATTACCACCGGTAAGTTTAATATTTTCTGCAAAATCAGAGCTAAGGACACCACTCACGCAAAAAACATCATCTTTAAGATTGATGATATCGATGGTGTGAGTAGAACTGAAACGATGATTGCCATGGAGGAGTCCATTAATGATAAAAAGCGACTCATGCATACGATCTTTAGAGAGTTATAAAATTATCCCTTTATAGTAGGAAAAGGCTTCGAGTATACCTTCGGCCTCTAGCGGTACATCATAGACTGCTTTCCCTATTTGTTTTAATCCAACAAAACGAACACTACCGTGTTCGTTTTTTTTGTCTTGTTTGGTAAGTTCGATGATATCTTGGTAATCAGCAGGGTCGATTATTGGTAAGTCGTAAAAACTTTTAATAGGGTTAGTGATAGCTACCAACTCGTTATTAGAAAGGCCTAATTCTCTGTGCGATAGGTATGCTTCTAGAATCATGCCGACAGCAATAGCTTCACCGTGCAATAAAGAGGCTGGGGTTTCGAGGTAAAAACTCTCTATAGCATGACCTAGAGTATGCCCAAAATTTAAAATTTTTCGTAGACCTTTTTCAGTTGGATCTTGAGCGACCACAGCTTGCTTAATGGAGACAGAATCACTAATAAGTGATGTCAAATCATTAAAATTAGAAATTACCTCATCGAAATGCTTAGAATCGTAAATAAGGCCGTGTTTTATCATTTCTGCAGCTCCGCTACGAATTTGATTACTAGGTAAACTCTTTAGAAAAATAGAGTGAACCCAAGTAAATTCGGGAGCTGAGAAAACACCGATTTGGTTTTTAAAACTTCCAAAATCTACCCCTGTTTTTCCTCCTGTTGAAGCATCAACCATGGCAAGTAGGGTAGTGGGTATATTTATAAATTTGATTCCTCGTTTATAGCAACTCGCAGCAAAACCTCCTAAATCAGTTAGAACACCGCCACCCAGATTGATAAGGAGCGCCTTTCTATCTGCATTGACTTTTGTTAATTGCGCCCAGACAATATTGCAGGTTTCAATAGTTTTATAGGATTCTCCTGTTGGGATAAGGATAAGGGTAAATTCTCGAAGATCTACCAATTCATTTAAAACAGGCAGACACAACTCAGCAGTGATCTGATCACATAACACAAAGGCTTTTGAAATACCTGAATCTTTCACCAGTTCTTCAAAAGGTTGGACACCTGAATGATTAAAATATACTTGGTGGGTTTTCATAGGGGTTAAATATACTATGGTATGATTAGAATAAGGACTCTTTGAAATATCTTTACTAAAAAAAGAGCATGAATTCAGATTTAAGGTTTGATAATACCGAGATTGCCTTTTCTCAAAAGTCTTCATCCGAATTACGTAAAGCGTATTTAATGTTTAACGTTATGAGCAATCCAAGATGGGTGTCTCTAGGCTCTAACTTGGCTCTTTTCGGTTTAAAAGCTCGGCTACCATTTATTCCACAAATTATCAAGTCAACGGTTTTTAGACAGTTTTGTGGGGGAATTAATCGCTCAGATTGTTCAGATTTGGTTTCTAATTTGAATCAAAATGGTGTGAAGGCTATTCTAGATTATTCTGTAGAAGGTCAAGAATCTGAAGAACAATACGACAAGAAAACTGCTTCGATTATTGATTCACTCCAAACGGTAAATAAAAATGAAGGAGAAGCCTTTGGCGTTTTTAAACCAACAGCAATAGGGGCCTATTCGGTATTCGAAAATGCTTTAAAAAAGGACAGTAACCAAGAAATAAACGATGCGTTTGAACGTATTCGTAAGCGATATGTTTCGATATTTGATGAAGCTGCTAGGTTAAATGTAAGAGTCCTTATTGATGCTGAAGAAACCTGGATGCAGGATTCTGCTGATCTTTTAGCCCTAGAAATGATGGAAAGATTTAATTCTAATGATATCATTGTATACAATACCTTTCAAATGTATCGCCATGACCGACTAGAGGTCTTAAATTCATGGATAATAACAGGAAGAAATAAAGGGTTTAAAGTTGGAGCTAAGCTCGTCAGGGGAGCTTACATGGAAAAAGAGCGAGAGAGAGCTCTAAAACATGGGTACAACTCACCCATATGTAAGGACAAAAAAGCAACGGATGATAATTTTGACAACGCAATTCGAGTAGTATTTGAAAATATTGATTGCTGTGGCTTGGTAGTTGGTTCTCATAATGAAGCAAGTACTTTGCTTACGACTGCACTTATGAAAGAAAAAGGTATTGAACCAGGAGATCCAAGAATTTCTTTTGCTCAACTATTCGGCATGAGTGATCAGATTACCTATAATCTTGCCGCTCAATCGTATAATGCCATAAAACTAATCCCATACGGTCCAATTAGAGACGTGTTACCTTATCTTATAAGAAGAGCAGAAGAAAATACTTCAGTTGCTGGTCAAACAGGTAGAGAATTGATACTTATAACTAAGGAATTAAAGAGAAGAAGGATACTGAACTAGCGTTATTCAATCAGTCGAACTCCTTCAGGGCAACGAGCGATTCTGTGTTCAATACCTGCGCTTTCAAAAAGGAATTCTTTACAAGGTTCTTTTCGTGGTTCACTCCTTTTGAAATCGATTGAAGCGTTTTCAAGGAGTTTTGCGATCTTTAAACTATCCTGCCCTTTTATTACTTCTGCGGTTCTAAGATCTTTAATAACTCTACAATTCGGTAGATAACAAAATTCAACTCCTTTGCCATCGGTTTTTTTATCAACGATAAACCACAAGAAAATAGAACCAATTCCTAATCCTATAAGATACCAGAATAATCGCTTGAGGAAAGCCATATTAAAATGTTAGTAAAGATAGGTTTCGAAAGGGTAGAGGGAACCAATCAGCTACAAAGTTACTAGTTAAATATCCATTATAGGTATAAACCCCTGATTGTAATTCTTGAGAATTTTTAAATCCTGAGGGAACCCCTCCGTGTGCAGTCAATTTGAGAAGGTAAGAAACTACTAGTGCATTGAGCGCGATAGAGGAGGTTTTAGGATATCTTGATGGAATATTTGGAACTCCATAATGAATTACGTCATAAACAACTCGAACAGGATCATCATGAGTCGTAAGCTCTGAGGTTTCGATACATCCTCCACTATCAATACTAACGTCGACAATTATCGATCCCGCTTTCATCTGTGAAACCATTGATTCTAGCACAACAATTGGGGCTCTTTTCTCTCCTGTTAAAGTTCCTATAACTACATCTGCAGTTTTAAGATGTTTCGATATTCCTTCTTGGGAAAGGGTTGAGGTGTGCAAATTAGGTCCAATACTGTTACGAGCACTACGCAATTTTGATAAATCATTATCATAAAGTGTAACATCTGATCCTAACCCTAATGCTGTCCGAGCAGCTTCTATTCCTGTAGTTTGTGCTCCGATAACAACAGTTTGAATTGGCGGAACACCAGTAATACTTCCGAAAAGTAATCCTTTACCTTTATTGGAAGCAGAAAGTAATTCAGAGGCGATATGTATTGCACTTTGCCCTGCAATCTCGCCTAAACTTTCAACAAATGGGAGATGATCAAAACCTTCTCTAATAAACTCTAAACCAATAGCCGTGATTTTCTTTTCAAGCAGCTTTTCGAAGTAGGCTTTATCTTTAGTTTTAATCTGAAGTGCGGATAAAAGGGTACAACCTACCGGAATTTTTTCAATTTCTTCTATGGTAAATGGATCAATTTTGACAATAAAAGGTGAACCAAATACTCTTTTGTCGTCAGCTGTAACTTCAGCACCCGCCTCAGAGTAAGACCGATTGTCATATCCTGCATGTAGTCCTAAATTCTTCTCGATGATAATTTCATGACCTAATTGACAGAGCTGTTTAACTCCTTCTGGTGTAATTGCAACTCTTCTTTCTTGAAGAGTTGAGGCTTTTGCAAAGCTTACTATTAGGCGCTCCTCAGAATGATTAACCCAAAGCCTTTCTTCTTGAGGTAAAAGCTCAGCTCTTGAAAATGGAGATTTACTCATAGTGGGAAAAATACAAAATCATGAACGATAAATACTCAATTTGCGCCGATTCTGTGAGGTGATTTCAATCGCTATCTTCATTGCTTTAGGGTTAAATAGGGAAGTCATGCGCTCTGACCATTCGATAAAGATTAAACTATTCGATTCTAAATATTCATCAAAACCAATATCATAGAGCTCTTCTTCGTTTTCAACTCGATAAAGATCGGCATGATAAATAGGTTTATGGTCAGACAATTCATAAGTATTTACCAGGGAAAAGGTGGGGCTGCTAATCACATCTTTTACACCTAAGATTCGTAAAATGGTCTTTATTAGTGTAGTTTTTCCTGCACCCATTTCTCCCTCTAGATACACTTCACCTTTAGAAGGTAATCGATTTACAATCTCCAAAGCGTATTGGTCGATATCTTCTAATGCATACTCAAGTACAAAGTCGGGATGTGCTTTCTTGCCTACTGACATATTTATGGTCATCTTTGTGACTCTTTAAGTATCAAAGATAGTGTTGTCTAGCCATAAATTAAAGGTGTTTAATGACCCGATATACGGTTCTGTGGCCATTCCTTCACCACTTATTCTTCAAGTAATCTCTCATCCTTTTTTTCAAAGGTTAAGAAGAATTTCACAAATGGGTCTTTCCTATTTGGTATATCCAGGCGCCCATCATACTCGTTTTCAGCATGCTTTGGGAGCAATGAATTTAATGCAAAAAGCTATTGATACCTTGACTCTTAAAGGAGTAAGCATTTCGCCAGAAGAAAGACAAGGACTATTATTAGCGATTTTACTTCACGATATAGGCCACGGTCCATTTTCTCATGCATTAGAAGAGAAATTAATATCAAAACATCATGAAACCCTTTCTTTGGGATTTATGGAACTTTTAAACGAAGAATTCGATGGTCAACTTGATCAAGCAATCGCCATCTTTAAAGGTAAATCGGATAGACCTTTTTTAAATCATCTAGTTTCTAGTCAGTTTGATATGGACCGCCTTGATTATCTCAAACGTGATAGTTTCTTTGCCGGTGTTACTGAAGGAAATATTAATTCAGAACGTTTGATTAGCACCATAAATGTGGTTGAAGATTCCCTCGTTATAGAAGAAAAGGGGATTTACTCGGTTGAGAAGTTTCTAATGGCGCGCCGTTTTATGTACTGGCAAGTTTACCTTCACAAGACTAGTATCGTCGCTGAAATTATGCTTGGAAAAATTATTGAAAGGGCCAAAGAATTAATTCACCGCGGGCAACTTATTGAGGGTCCTCCGAATCTGATGTATTTCTTGAATCAACAATTTTCAAGGAATAGCGATAAAGAAATTACGCTTCATCAATTTGCTGCGATCGATGATATCGATATTATGGCATGTATTAAAAGATGGTCAAATCACAGCGATACTATCCTAGCTCGTCTTTGCAGCGGAATTCTTAATAGAGATCTACTTGAGGTTAGATTTAGAGAAGAACGTGCAGGTCAAAAGGAATTAGAAGTATTACAGACTGAGGTTGCAAAGGAATATAATGTGAGCATAAGTGATGCGCACTATCTCGTTTATGACGGTACCCTTTGGAATTTGGCTTATAACCCTAACAAACAACCGATTCGAATTCTTTTTAGAGGAGGTGAGGTGATGGATTTTATGCAGGCTAGTCGCTATGCGGGAGCCGGTGCATTTAGTGTAAAACACGAGAAGAACTATATCTGCTCACCTAAACTACAACTACCATAAATCCTTACCTTTGCGCGGAATGAACTTTAATGTACAACAAATTGCTGATTGGATTGGAGCCGAGATAATTGGTGACCCCAATCAAATTATTGATCACTTTTCGGCAATCGAGGAGGGAAGCGATAAGGGAATTTCTTTTTTGGCTAATCCCAAATATGAAAACTTTCTTTACAGTACTGAAGCTTCCGCTGTTATTGTATCTAAAGAGATAGAACTTAAAGAATCGATTCAAACTACCTTGCTAAAGGTAGAAGATCCTTACCATGCTTTTGCTCAGTTATTGAGAGCTTATGAGCAAGCAATAAAGCCAGAATACCATGGTGTTGATAGCTCGTCGAATATTCATGAAAGTGCAACTGTCGACGCATCTGTTTATGTAGGTGCCTTAGCTGTTATTGAAATGGGAGCTAAGATTGGTTCGGGTACAGAAATTCACGCGCAATCATTTGTGGGTCGCAATGTTACCATCGGTGAACGTTGTGAAATATATCCCGGTGTAAGGATTTATTCGGACACGGTAATTGGTGATGATGTTGTTATTCACGCCAACTCTGTAATCGGCGCACCTGGATTCGGATTCTCTCCCAATGAAAACGGAGGTTTTGATAAAATTCCTCAATTAGGTAAGGTGATTATCGAAGATGGGGTAGACATTGGTTCTTCTTGTACTATTGATCGAGCAACCTTTGGGGAAACTCGTGTTTCAAAGGGTGTAAAACTCGATAATCAAGTGCATCTGGCACACAATGTTTTTGTTGGTCAAAATACCGTAATCGCCGCTCAAACCGGAGTAGCGGGATCTACGAAGATTGGCAGTCAAGTTATGATTGGAGGTCAAGCAGGTATCGTTGGTCATATTGAAATTGGAGACGGAGCAAAGATTCAAGCTCAAAGTGGTGTTACCCGCAAAGTCAAAAGCAACGAGAAGATTCAAGGTACTCCAGCAATGGACTATAATACCTTCAGCAAATCATACATACATTTTAAAAACCTAGTTTCTCTTGAAGCTAGAGTCAAAGAATTAGAACAAGTAAGCAATAAACTATCAGAGAAGTGAAACAAACTACTTTAGAGAGAGCGATAAGTATATCTGGTATAGGCCTACATACAGGTCAAGAAGTAACTTTAACTTTTCAGCCCGCTGAACCAGATACAGGATTCGTTTTTAAAAGAGTCGATCTTGAAGGAAGTCCAGAGGTACCTGCCTCTGCAAAGTGGGTGAATAAAACTCAAAGAAGCACCGTTTTAGATTTTAACGGCGTAGAAGTTCAAACTTCAGAGCACGTTCTTGCTGCTTTAACTGGGTTAGATTACGATAATGCGATCATAGAAATTAACGCTAGCGAACCACCTATTTTAGATGGATCTGCTAAGTACTTCATAGAAGCCCTTGAAAAGGCGGGTAAGGTAGAACAAGAAGCACTTCGTGAAGTTTATGTCGTTTCTGAACCGATTCATTATAAAGACGTCGAATCGGGATCTGAAATTATCATTTTGCCTTCTGAGAATTACGAGGTACAGGTAATGGTTGATTTTGGTACTAAGATTCTTGGGACACAAAATGCTTCACTTTATTCAATTGAGGAGTTCAAGGAAGAAATTGCTGATGCCCGTACATTCAGCTTTTTACATGAAATCGAGAAGTTGCTAGATCAAGGCCTAATTAGAGGCGGAGATCTAAACAATGCCATTGTATATGTTGATAAAGATCTTTCGGATGAAACTTTAAGTAAACTGAAAGCAGCCTTTGATAAAGAAGATGTTCAAGTTACTCCAAACGGTATTCTCAATAACTTAGAATTAAAGTATCCCAATGAAGCAGCAAGGCACAAACTACTTGATGTAATCGGGGATCTAGCTCTTATTGGAAGTAAAATACAGGGTAGAGTAATTGCTTGTAAGCCCGGTCATTTAGTAAATACTGAATTTGCAAAGGTGATGCAAAAGAAAATCAAGGACGAAAAGCGTAAGCGAGTGCCAAAAATTGATATCTATACGGAACCCGTAATGGATACAGTGCAGATCATGGATATGTTGCCGCATCGTCCTCCGTTTCTATTAGTAGATAAGATTTTAGAACTAACTGACTCTAGGGTCGTAGGATTGAAAAACGTTTCTATGAATGAAGCTTATTTTGTGGGGCATTTTCCAGGTGCCCCTGTAATGCCTGGAGTACTTCAAATCGAGGCCATGGCTCAAACGGGAGGAGTTTTAGTGCTGAATACTGTACCAGATCCTGAAAACTATCTGACCTTTTTTATGAAAATGGATAATGTGAGATTTAAGCATCAGGTAAATCCCGGGGATACCTTACTATTTGATTGTGAGTTAATTACTCCGATTCGACGTGGCATCTGTCACATGCGCGCATTAGCATTTGTTGGAGATAAACTCGTTTCTGAGGCTGAATTAATGGCCCAAATTGTAAAAACTAAATAAGTATAAATGAATCAACCTCTAGCCTACGTACATCCTGGGGCGAAAATTGCTAAAAACGTTACCATCGAGCCTTTCGCAATGATTCATAATAATGTGGTAATTGGTGAAGGAACTTGGATTGGCTCCAACGTGACCATTATGGAGGGCGCAAGAATTGGTAAAAACTGTTTCATTTATCCCGGTTCAGTGATCTCAGCTCCGCCACAAGACTTAAAGTACTCAGGTGAGGATACCACTACTGTCATTGGCGATTACACCACTATAAGAGAGTGCGTTACCATAAATAGAGGGACAACGGATCGTTGGAAGACCACTATTGGATCTAACTGCTTAATTATGGCTTATTGTCATATTGCACATGATTGTAATGTATCCGATGGGTGTATTTTTAGTAATAACTCCACACTCGCTGGTCATGTAAATGTAGGTCCAAACGTTGTTATGGCAGGAATGGTTGCCGTACATCAATTTGTATCAATAGGTCATCATTCGTTTGTTACGGGTGGTGCCTTGGTTAGAAAGGATGTTCCACCATTTGTTAAAGCAGCTAGAGAACCTCTATCTTATGTTGGTGTCAATTCTGTAGGCCTGAGAAGAAGAGGCTTTGCACCCGATAAGATTAAGGAGATTCAACAGATTTATCGAATTTTATATCAAAAGAATTATAATAATACTCAAGCCTTACAGATCATTGAAGCTGAAATGGAAGCAACCCACGAACGAGATGAAATACTCGAATTCATTAGAGCTTCTAAACGAGGTATCATGAAAGGCTATTTTAACAACTCATAATTTATGGCATCAACCTCAGACATCCGCAAAGGTCTTTGTATTCGTTTTAATAACGATATCTACAAAATCATTGAATTTTTACATGTTAAACCCGGGAAAGGTCCCGCATTCGTAAGGACCAAACTTAAAAGTGTAACGACAGGAAAAGTTCTAGACAACACTTTTTCTGCCGGACATAAATTAGATGATGTTCGCGTAGAGACTCGTAGTTTCCAATTTCTTTATAGTGAAGGCTCAACCTATCATTTTATGAATACCGAGGATTACGATCAAATCACACTACAAGAAGAAGCTTTAGAAGCTCACGATTTACTCAAAGAAGGAGAGGTGGTAACTATTTTATTCAATACTGAAGATAGTTCACCATTATCAATAGATATGCCTGCAAGTGTTGTTTTAGAGGTTACTCATTCTGAACCTGGTGTTAAGGGTAACACCGCCACAAATGCTACTAAACCGGCTACAGTTGAAACTGGAGCGAAAATTAACGTCCCTTTATTTATCAATGAAGGAGATAAGGTAAAAATTGATACTGAAAAGAAATCATACATCGAAAGAGTTAAAGAATAAACAAAATCATAGGCAAATCATTCGATTACCATTTTTTAAATTTGCAATCAAAATAAAGATATGAGTGTATTAGTAAATAATGATTCTCGCATCATTGTTCAAGGTTTTACGGGTACCGAAGGTACATTTCACGCTGAACAAATGATTGAATACGGAACTAATGTGGTAGGAGGAGTCACTCCAGGCAAAGGAGGGCAAACCCACCTTGATCGCCCGGTTTTTAATACGGTAAGAGAGGCTGTGGAAAAGGCAGGAGCTAATACCTCTATCATCTTTGTTCCACCAGCATTTGCAGCAGACGCCATTATGGAGTCGGCAAACGCAGGTATTAAAGTAATCATTGCAATTACAGAAGGTATTCCTGTTGCTGATATGGTTAAAGTATATGATTATATCAAGCAATACGATTGTCGATTAATTGGTCCTAACTGTCCAGGTGTAATTACTCCAGAAGAGGCTAAGGTTGGTATTATGCCTGGTTTTGTGTTCAAAAAGGGAAGAGTAGGTATTGTTTCTAAGTCAGGAACATTAACGTATGAAGCTTCAGATCAGGTTGTTCGCCAAGGATTAGGTGTTTCTACTGCTATCGGCATTGGAGGTGATCCTATTATTGGCACCACAACAAAAGAAGCACTTCAGTTACTTATTGAAGATGAAGATACAGATTGTGTTGTGATGATCGGTGAAATCGGTGGTCAGTTAGAATCTGATGCCGCTAATTGGTATAAAAGCAGTGGTAGTAAAAAGCCAGTAGTTGGATTTATTGCTGGTGAAACTGCTCCAGCTGGTAGAACCATGGGACACGCCGGTGCTATTGTTGGAGGTAGTGATGATACGGCACAAGCTAAGAAGCAAATCATGGCATCTTGCGGTATTAATGTGGTAGATTCGCCAGCGATGATTGGTGCAAAGGTAAAAGAAGTTTTAGCTTAATTCGAAAGGCATGTTATTAAACGGAAAAACGGTTTTAATCACCGGTGCTAGTAGAGGTATTGGTAGTGGAATTGCGCGAGTATTCGCTCAAAATGGAGCTAATGTAGCTTTTACTTACAGTTCAAGTGAAGCACCTGCACTAGCACTACAAGATGAACTTTCAAAGCTTGGTGTTACTGTTAAGGCATATAAAAGCGATGCTTCTAGCTTTGAGGCCTGTGAAAAATTAGCAACAGAAGTTATGTCTGATTTCGAATCCTTAGACGCCTTGATCAACAACGCTGGAATCACCAAAGACAATCTTCTAATGCGGATGTCAGAGGAAGATTTCGACAAAGTGATAGAAGTAAATCTAAAGTCTGTTTTCAATATGACGAAAGCTTTTCAAAGAGTCTTTTTGAAGCAACGAAACGGTTCAATCATTAATATCAGTTCTATTGTCGGTGTTAAGGGTAATGCGGGCCAAGCAAATTATGCAGCTTCGAAAGCAGGTATGATCGGATTCACAAAAAGTATTGCTTTAGAACTGGGATCAAGAAATATTAGAGCAAATGCTATTGCTCCAGGTTTTATTGAAACTGAAATGACTGACAAACTCGATGAAGTTGTAGTTGAACAATGGCGCTCGGGTATTCCACTGAAGCGTGGAGGGACTACAGAAGACGTAGCAAATGCATGTTTATTCTTTGCCTCGGATCTTTCTTCTTATATTACAGGCCAAGTCCTCCTGGTAGATGGAGGAATGTTAACTTAATTTAAATAGATATGGAGCGTTTACCCAAATTTTTACTTCCTGGTGTAGTAGGTTTTTTCCTACTTATCATTTTAATTTCTAAATCAGCGATAACCATCGGCCCAGGTAGAGCAGGAGTTTTATATAAAACTTTTGGTGGTGGTGTTGTAACAGACACAGCACCTATGGGAGAAGGGTTTCATATTGTAGCTCCTTGGAATCGAGTATTTGTATACGAAGTTAGACAACAAGAACTCTTCGAGAAAATGAAGGTTTTATCTTCAAATGGTCTTGAGATTCAAATCGATGCTTCAGCTTGGTACCAACCTGATTATTCACAACTAGGTAAACTGCACCAAGAAAAAAGTGAGCAGTACGTGAATCGTATCTTACTCCCAGCCATAAGATCAGCAGCAAGATCGGTAGTAGGTAGGTATACGCCTGAACAATTATACTCCTCAAAAAGAGATGCTATTCAGGCCGAAATCTTTGAGGAAACAAAAATGTTTGTTGAAGACCAATATATTCAACTTAATGAAATTCTGGTTAGAGACGTTACCCTTCCTCCAACCATTCGAGAAGCCATTGAACGCAAGTTGAAGCAAGAACAATCAGCTCTAGAATATGAGTTCAGGTTAGTTACCGCTGATAAAGAAGCACAAAGACAAATCATTGAAGCACAAGGTAAGGCAGATGCGAATCGAATTTTAAGTGCTTCATTAACCGATAAAATTCTCCAAGATAAAGGTGTTGAAGCTACACTTAAGCTTGCTGAATCGCCTAATGCGAAGGTGATAGTAATTGGTTCAGGAGACAGCGGCTTACCAATTATTCTTGGCAATAATTAGTACTAAATAAAAATCAACCTTATTTTTGCAACTGAAATGAATAAAACAACACATCGCCATCATCCTTATCACTACGCTCACGCGAGATAGGTTTGGTATGTTAATACTTTATACGATCCGTTTGAGCCTTGTGTTTAAGCGGATTTTTTATTTTAATCAATCATGGAACGACTAAAAATTGCAATTCAAAAGAGTGGAAGACTTCACGACGATTCGATCAAATTGTTAAAGGAAGCTGGGATTTCTATTAATAATGGCAAGGATCAACTAAAGGCACCGGCCACCAACTTTCCGTTAGAAGTATACTATTTACGCAATGGAGATATTCCCAAGTATCTGCAAGACGGCGTGGTAGATTTGGCAATAATTGGTGAGAATTTACTCTTTGAAAAGGGTAATAATATTGAGACTGCTGAAAGATTGAAATTTTCGAAATGTCGTGTATGCATCGCAGTACCAAAGGGGGTGGAATATAAAGGTCTTCAGGATTTAGAACATAAGAGAATCGCCACTTCATATCCTAACACTTTGCGTTCATTTCTAGATAAAAATGGAATCAAAGCAGATATACATGTTATTAATGGGAGTGTCGAGATCGCACCAAACATCGGTTTGTCCGAGGCTATTTGTGATATCGTAAGTAGCGGGAGTACTCTTTTCAAGAATAATCTTAAAGAGGTGGAAACTTTATTGAAAAGCGAAGCTTTGCTTGCAGTTTCTCCTAAGCTTGAGCAATCCAATGATACTTTTCAGGAGCTCCTTTTTAGATTAAGAGGCGTATTACGAGCTAGAGAACATAAATATGTACTAATGAATGTTCCTGAAGCCAATTTACCCGAGGTCTTATCACTGCTGCCAGGAATGAAAAGCCCTACTGTTTTACCACTCGCAGAATCTGGGTGGGTTTCAGTACACACTGTAATTGAAGAAAAACGATTCTGGCCAATGATCGAACAGCTTAAAAATGCAGGAGCAGAAGGTATCTTGGTAAGTTCTATTGAAAAGATGTTCTTATAAAAATGCAAACCTATAATTACCCTAAAAAAGAACAGTGGGCAGAAATAACCAAACGTCCCACAGCCTCTTATGAGGATTTATATCCCCTTATCAGTGAGGTTTTCGGTAATGTAAAGAGTACTGGTGATGAAGCTTTATTCACCTACACTGAAAACTTTGACAAGGTTAAATTAAACACCCTGACTATAAGCAATGAAGAGCTTATTGAGGCTGAAAATTTAGTAGATCCAACGCTTAAACTTGCCATACAAAAAGCAAAACAGAATATTGAGGCTTTTCATCAGGCACAAAAGACAAAACCTGTACGTGTTGAAACCATGCCTGGGGTAGTTTGTGAGCAACGAAAGATAGCTATTGAAAAGGTTGGAATTTATATTCCTGGTGGCTCTGCTCCTTTATTTTCTACGGTTCTTATGTTGGCTATTCCCGCTAAGATCGCAGGTTGTGAATCAATTACATTATGCACCCCTCCAAATAAATCAGGTAAAGTAGACCCTACCATTCTCTATACTGCATCTCTTTGCGGTGTAGATAATTTATTTAAAGTAGGTGGAGCACAAGCCATTGCTGCATTAACTAATGGTACCCAATCTATACCAGCAGTTAATAAGATTTTTGGTCCTGGGAATCAGTTTGTAACGGTAGCGAAACAATTCGCTACTCAGCAAGGAGTTGCGATAGATATGCCAGCAGGACCCAGTGAATTACTTGTATTTGCGGATGAAACTTGTGTCCCAGAATTTGTAGCTGCAGACCTTTTAAGTCAAGCAGAACACGGACCCGATAGTCAAGTATTATTAGTAACATCAGATTCATCAAAACTTAAAAAAATAGAAGAAGAGATACAGGCTCAACTTGCAAATCTTCCAAGGAAAGAAATTGCGACTCGGGCACTGGAAAACAGTAGATTAATTCTTTTTGAGGATCGTGTAAATGCTGCTGAATTTATTAATTCTTACGCTCCAGAGCATTACATTATTGCCAGTGAAAAGCCAGATGATATGGTTTCTCTAGTGAGAAACGCTGGGTCTGTTTTTATAGGAAATTATACCCCCGAAAGTGCTGGTGATTATGCATCAGGAACGAACCATACGCTACCAACTAATGGATTTGCAAGACAGTATAGTGGAGTTAATCTAGACAGTTATACAAAAGCTATAACATTTCAAAAGGTTAGCCCTAAAGGTATGAAAGGTCTTGGACCTATCGTAGAACAAATGGCAAGTGCAGAAAAATTGAAAGCCCATGAAAATGCCGTCTCTCTTCGACTTAAGCACCTTTCGAATCTGGAGAGAGAAGATATTGAAGGGTACGATATAGATACGAATATAAGAGAACATTTACGGGAGTCTGAGGTTTACTCGTCAGCTAGAAGTGAATTCTCAGATACTACTGTATCCAAAATTTGGTTGGATGCGAATGAAAATCCTTTTGATGGTAAAGCAACAAGATACCCTGATCCCTATCAATTGGCTCTAAAATCTCGTATAGCAGAGATATGGGAAATTACAGAAGACACAATCTTTATTGGGAATGGAAGCGATGAAGTATTGGACTTAATCATGCAATTAGTTGTTGAACCGAATCAGCATAATGTACTTACTTTCAAACCATCGTATGGAATGTATAGTGTATTGGCGGATAAGAACAATACGGAACTTATAAGTATACCGCTTAATGAGCAATTTGAATTAGATTGGGATTCATTTGAAAGCAATATTAGTGGAAGAACCCAATTAGTGTTCCTTTGCAATCCTAATAACCCTACAGGAGCGTTGCTTGATTCTAATAGACTTCAAAGATTTATAAAGGGAACAAATGCATTAGTAGTGGTTGATGAAGCCTACATCGATTTTGCAAGAACTGAAAGCTTAATAGCTACTGTCAACGAATATCCGAATCTTATTGTCGTACGTACTTTATCGAAGGCTTACGGGTTGGCAGGAGCAAGACTTGGTGTTGCAGTTGGCAATCCAAAAATTATTGGTTGGCTTAATCGTATTAAGCCCCCGTATAATATAAGTACTCCAAACATCGAATTGGCTCTAGAACGTCTGGCAGATTATTCGTCAATTCAAAAAGAAATTAAAACTTTAAAGGATCAGAGAGCCTTTCTAGTGGAAGAATTGAACAAGTGTAGTTGGATCACTAGGGTGTATGAGTCTCAGGCAAATTTTATATTAATTAAAGTGGATGATGCATCAAAAAGGTATCAGGATTTTTTGGATGCTGGTGTTGTTGTCAGAAATAGAAGTTCACAATATGGATGTAAAAATATGCTCCGTATCACTGTAGGTAATCCCGAGGAAAATATGCGTGTTATAAAATTATTGAATACATGAAGAAATACTTGTTTGTAGATCGGGATGGTACGATCATAAAGGAGCCAGCAGATTATCAAATCGACCACGTCGATAAGCTAGTGTTTTTTCCGAATGTCATAAGCTCCTTAAAACTGGCCCATAAGGTGTTGGGATATCAACTAGTTCTAATAACTAATCAAGATGGACTAGGTACCGAATCTTTTCCTTCAGAAGATTTTTGGCCCGTTCAAAATTTGATGATCCGTACCCTTGAATCAGAAGGAATCAGCTTTGAAAAAATAGCTATAGATCCTAGTTTTCCTTCAGAGAACTCTCCGAATAGAAAGCCGAGAACCGGAATGCTTACCGATCTCATTTCTCAAGGTTTTGATCTCGAAAATAGTTTTGTCATTGGTGATCGATATACCGATGTAGAACTAGGGAAAAACTTAGGCATCAAGTCATTACTATTTAATGCGAGTCAATCAGGAACTGATGAATTGAATGAATCTCCTCAAGAACTAGACAGATACATTGCCCTTAATTGTAACGATTGGGATTCAATTACCGATTTTTTGAAGAAAATAGACCGTAAGATCTCTCATCAGCGAAAAACTAAAGAGACTAATATTGATATCACCCTTAATCTAGATGGTAGTGGCGAATCTGAAATTCATACGGGACTAGGTTTTTTCGACCATATGTTAGAACAAATTGCACGCCATGGTCAGCTTGATTTATTCCTAAAGTGTAAAGGGGATTTGCACATCGATGAACACCATACTATAGAGGACACCGGGATTGCTCTAGGAGAGGCTTTTGCTAAAGCACTCGGCAATAAATTAGGAGTAGAACGATATGGTTATTGTCTCCCTATGGATGACGCTCTAGCCCAAGCGGCTATTGATTTTGGAGGAAGAGCCTGGTTAATGTGGGATGCTAAATTTAAAAGAGAGAAAATAGGGGATATGCCCACAGAAATGTTCTTTCACTTCTTTAAATCGTTTGCCGACGGTGCCAAAGCTAATTTAAACCTTAAGGCGAGCGGTTTTAACGAACACCATAAGATCGAAGGTCTTTTTAAAGCTTTTGCAAAAGCGATTAAAATGGCCAAGAAAAGAGACACAGAGCATTTAATTCTTCCGAGTACAAAAGGTAGTTTATGAAGCAGGTAGCAATCATCGATTACGGCGCAGGAAACGTTCAGAGTGTGCAATTTGCCTTTGAACGTCTTGGAATCAAAACCGTTGTAACTTCAGATTCATCTCAAATTCAGAGTGCTTCGCATGTTATTTTTCCTGGAGTAGGACATGCAAAGGCTGCTAAATCACATCTTATCGAAACTGGTTTAATCGATTTTATAAAAACCCTAAATCAACCCGTCTTAGGTATCTGTCTAGGAATGCAACTTCTTTGTAACCAAACAGAGGAAGGACCAACAAAAGGTCTTCAAGTTTTTAACACTAACGTTGTGAAATTTGATGTTAATCTTAAAGTTCCTGCAGTGGGGTGGGCGCCAGTAAAATCAATGAATCATCCATTATTTGAGAGTCTTGATAATGAACAATTTTATTTTGTACATTCCTATTATGCACAGTTAAACGAACAAACTATAGGGCTTGCCGATTATCAGATTTCGTACAGCGCTGCACTCGCCAATAGAAATTTTTTAGGTGTGCAATTTCATCCTGAAAGAAGTGGCGAAGCAGGAGAGCAATTACTTACTAACTTTCTAAAGCTAACATGAGTTTTTCAGTAATACCAGCCATTGATTTGATCGAGGGTAAATGTGTAAGACTAACTCAAGGTGATTACACAACCAAAAAGATCTATTCCGAAGATCCTCTAGAAATAGCAAAATCCTTTGAAGCACACGGAATAGTGAAACTCCATTTAGTCGATTTAGATGGTGCTAAAGCCGGAAGAATTATTAATTATAAGGTGATCGAAAGAATTGCCTCAAAAACGAATTTATCTATCGATTTTGGAGGTGGTTTAAAATCAGATGAAGACCTTAAAATTGCCTTTGATTCGGGGTCAAAACAAATCACAGGAGGTAGCATAGCGGTTAAAAATCCGTCACAATTCGTTTCTTGGTTAGAAGTATATGGTAATGAAAGAATTATTCTTGGTGCTGATGCGAAAGATCGTAAAATAGCCATCTCGGGGTGGTTAGAAGAGTCAGATCTTATGATTAATACCTTTATCGGAGATTACCTTAATAAGGGCATTAAACATGTAATTAGCACAGATATAGCTGTAGATGGGATGTTAACAGGACCTTCTGTAAAGTTGTATAGTGAATTAATTAATGAATTCGGAAGCAATTTAAACCTAATTGCAAGTGGTGGTATCAAGGATTTATCAGATTTAGAACAATTAAAAGAAATAGGGTGTTCGGGTGCCATATTGGGTAAGGCTATTTATGAAAACCGAATTACGCTTAAGGAACTCGAAAACTTCATTCTCAATGATCAGTAAACGAATCATACCCTGTTTAGATATCAAAGATGGTAGAACGGTAAAAGGAGTGAATTTTGTAGATCTGAAAGATGCCGGAGACCCAGTTGCCCTTGCCTCGTCTTATAGCAAACGTGGAGCTGATGAGTTAGTGTTTTTAGATATTTCAGCAACAGAGGAAGGTCGAGGTGCTTTTGAGCCGCTGATCTATGAAGTTGCTAAAACACTCTCTATTCCTTTCACTGTGGGAGGGGGGATAAATTCAACAGATAAGGTTAGTAGCTTGCTTCAAAAGGGGGTAGATAAGGTTGCTATTAATAGTTCAGCTGTTAAACGTCCAGAACTCGTATCAGAAATAGCTAATAAATTTGGTTCTCAATGTCTTGTTGTTGCTATTGATGCAAAATGCATTAATGGCACTTGGAGAGTTCATACCGTCGGTGGCAAACAATCTGAGGCACTTGAATTATTCTCATGGGCTGAAGAGGTTACCAAAAGGGGTGCTGGCGAGCTCTTGTTTACTTCAATGGATCATGATGGAACTAAAACAGGTTTCGCTATTGAGGCCTTAGCCGAATTGTCCTCTAGAGTAAACATTCCGATCATAGCATCTGGCGGTGCAGGGACTACAGAGCACTTTTCAGAAGTGTTTTTGAAATCAAATGTAGATGCCGCATTAGCAGCGAGTGTTTTTCATTTTTCTGAAATTAAAATAGCTGATTTAAAAGATTATTTACGATCAAAAAAAATACTTGTACGATGAATAACGAACCTGATTTTACTAAAACTGTAGATGGATTACTACCCGCTATAATTCAAGACGATCAAACTGGAAAAGTCTTGATGCAGGGTTACATGAATAAAGAATCGTTTCAGAAAACCCTAGACGAAAAGGTTGTTTGGTTCTATTCGAGGTCGAAGCAAAGACTATGGAAAAAAGGGGAAACAAGTGGAAACGAATTACAGGTGTGTTCAGTCAAATTAGATTGTGATTTAGATAGTATTTTGATCAAGGTTAACCCACTAGGCCCAGTATGTCATACAGGCACCGATACTTGTTTCAATGAGGTAAATACTATTAGCTATGATTGGATTAAGCATCTAGAGTCAATCATTGACCAGCGTAAAGAAAATGGAGACTCTAAAAGCTACATAGCTTCTCTTTTTGAAAAGGGTATTAATAAGATCGCTCAAAAGGTTGGTGAAGAAGCTGTTGAAGTAGTGATTGAAGCCAAAGATGATAATGAAGAATTGTTTTTAAACGAATCTGCAGATCTTTTGTTTCACTATTTAATTCTCTTAAAGGCTAAAGGTTATCAACTCAGTGACGTACTTGAAATCTTAAAATCAAGAGAAAAATAGGCCCGGTAAATTTGTACCTTTATAGGGCTATGAATTTAGATTTAGGTTATCGAATTACCCTAAACTCCCCAGAAGAAAAGTCTCCTTTTCAGAGACTCTATGATATATTTCAGGAGTTAGTCACTCATACCTCTGGTGATGTAGAGGAAGCCATTGATTGGTTAAGAGAACTAGATAAAGAGTATGAACTCACCACTGAGGAGTACACTATTGACGACTTTATAGATGACTTACTCGAAAAGGGAGTGGTGCGCCAAGAGTTTGAAGATGATCCAATAGATGGGAATACTACTTCAGAAACTTCTAAAAAGCTAAAAGCAACAGCTAAACTTGAACGAGAACTTCGAAAAAGAGCACTAAATCAGATTTTTGGAAAACTTAAGAAGGGGCAAAAGGGAAATCATAACACAAAATCTACAGGTGCCTCTGATGAACGAACTGGATCGACAAGGCCATACCGATACGGAGATTCGGTACATCAGATTGACATGAATCAGTCGCTTAAGAATGCCATGCTTCGTTCAGGTATCGATAATTATACGTTAGATCACGATGATCTGGAAGTCTACGAATCAGAAAATAAGTCTCAAATGAGCACAGTTCTTATGATTGATATCAGTCATAGTATGATTCTATATGGGGAAGATCGAATTACACCAGCGAAGAAAGTTGCAATGGCTCTTTCAGAGATGATTACTACCCGCTTTCCAAAAGATAATCTCGAAATTATCGTATTCGGAAATGACGCCTGGCCTATATCCATTGGCGAACTACCGTATCTCAAAGTAGGGCCCTATCATACCAACACTGTAGCCGGATTAGATTTAGCGCTACAATTATTAAAACGTAAGAAAAACACCAATCAACAAATTTTTATGATTACCGATGGAAAGCCGAGTTGTATTAGGCTGAAAGACGGGTCGTATTATAAAAATAGTGTTGGTTTAGATGAAATGATTGTAGAAGAGTGCTATCAAAGAGCGCGTTTTCTAGCAAAAAGTAAAATACCTGTAACCACCTTTATGATTGCTCAGGACACCTATTTGATGCATTTTATTCAAGAGTTTACAAGATTAAACGGAGGTAAAGCGTTTTACACGGGTCTAGATGATTTAGGCTCAATGATTTTTGAGGATTATACGGCAAATAGAAAAAGAAGATTATGAATGTTAGCGAATTAAAAACACTAGGTGATTTAAAGAAGATCAACTATCAATCAAAAAGCGTTAAAAGAGAGATGAGAGAAAATCTCATACGTCTTACGCGAAGTGGGAAAGAACTTTTTGAAGGGATTAAAGGATACGAGCACAGCGTAATTCCACAGCTGAAGCAAGCAATTCTCGCAGAACATAACATTAATTTTCTTGGGTTACGTGGTCAAGCAAAAACAAGAATGGCTCGGCAAATGATTGAATTACTCGATGAGTATATTCCTTTTGTATCAGACTCAGAAATAAATGACGACCCTTTTCGACCTATATCCGATTTTGCTAAAAATAGGATTAATGAATTAGGTGACCAGACACCGATCGATTGGCTACATCGGTCAGAGCGGTTCTTTGAAAAATTAGCTACCCCTGATGTGAGTGTTGCCGATCTAATCGGTGATGTAGACCCTATTAAGGCAGCCAACCTAAAATTAGCCTTGTCTGATCCAGAGGTTATTCATTATGGCATGGTTCCAAGGGCCAATCGATGTCTATTCGTAATTAATGAATTACCAGATCTTCAGGCAAGAATTCAGGTTTCGTTATTTTCTATCCTACAAGAGGGGGAGGTACAGATTCGCGGATTCAAACTAAAACTTCCATTAGATGTAACGTTTGTATTTACTGCGAATCCTGAAGATTATACCAATAGAGGAAGTATCGTTACTCCACTTAAGGATCGAATCGGGTCTCAAATCGTTACCCACTATCCTAAAGACATGGAAACCGCTAAGGCAATAACCGCTCAAGAAGCAAAATGGAATTCGACAATCAATATTTCTATTCCGGAGCCTGCAAGAGATATTATTGAATCGATTGGATTTCAAGCCAGAAAGAGTGAATATGTGGATGCTAAAAGTGGGGTTTCAGCTCGGTTAAGTATTTCTGCATTTGAACATATGATGAGTCATGCCGAATTACGTTTAATCGAAAATGGGGAGCAGGCGGGAACGATACGTGTCTCTGATATACTAGCCGTTGTGCCAGCAATAACGGGAAAGGTTGAATTAGTATATGAGGGAGAAAATGAAGGTCCTGTATTTGTGGCTGAACATCTTATAGAACATGCAATCAAGCAGATCTTTGAAGATTATTTTCCAAAAATCGAAAAGCTAGAAAAGAAAGGAGTTGAAACACCTTACGATAATCTTTACACTTGGTTTTATGAAAATGATGCTTTAGAACTTCACGATAATGCAGATGAAACCTACTATCATCAGTGCCTTGATCAAATCAAACCTTTAGAAGAGCTCCTCAATAAACATGCACCTGAGGTCGAAGGCAATTTGAAATACTTTTTTAAAGAATTAGTGATTTTCGGATTGGTAGCCAGTCAAAAACTAACTAAAGGAAGGGTCGAGAATACAACGACGATTAATGACTTGTATAGCAGCTATTTCTCTTGATTATGAATCAAATTCCTAAGAGTCTTTATTTGTTTTTAGACGAGTTAAAGAATAATAATAACAGAGAGTGGTTCGCTGAAAACAAGAATCGTTACAACCAATTAAAAAATAGTTCTTCGCTAGTTTTTGACGATATACAAAATGGGTTAGGAGCCACTGATCAACTTGAAAACCACAAAATTTTCAGAGTTTACAGAGATGTTCGATTCTCGAAAAACAAATTACCCTTTAAGACTCATTTATCAACGTCTATTCATCGTGAGGGTAAACAGTTACGTGGCGGATACTATATTCACTTAGAGCCAAACAATAATTTTATCGCATGTGGATTTTGGAATCCTAACAAGGAAGATCTTTTTAGAATTCGAAAAGAATTAGAATTAGAATACGAAGAGTTTTCTAATCTTCTCAATGAAAAGGATTTGAAAAATCAATGGGGAGAGCTCTTTGGAGAGCAGCTAAAATCATGTCCAAAAGGTTTTGACAAAGAACATCAGGCTATTCAATGGTTACGGTTCAAGCAATTCATTCTAATAAAGAATTTTACAAATGAAGAATGTATAAAGGAGGATTTTTCAAAAAAGGTCATCGACAGCTTCATCTCTGCTAGACCCTTTCTAGATTTTATGACTCTCACCTTAACTACAGATCTCAATGGAGAACCTATAATTTAAGCGGCATCAATTCGATCGAAAAGTAATAATTGATCTTTCAAACGAACGATAAGTAAATTCATCATCCGTTTGTTCAAAGCAGAGGAATTCATCGTATAGGTTTGGTACTCCTCAACAGTAAACATCCCAATGATAATTCCTTTTAGCGAGTTTCGAAACTTAATATCCTTTTGAATCGCATGCTCAATATAACGTTGTTTCTTCTCTAAACTAAGCTCATAGAAGACGTTCTTGTGTTTCTTAATATAGTTTTTAAAGACGCTTATAAAAAGGTCGTTTTGAAGTTTTAGTATGGGTCGGAGAATCGCATTTTGAAAATATTCTTCAGATCCCATCTGATCATTTATTTTTGAGGTGGGTATGTCTGGGCGTTGCTGTAACAATTTTTCACTTCTAGTAGACATGCTAAATTTTTTTAATCAATGAAAGACTGAATAAGATCACTTTTCGCTGATTTTCTGAGTTTACGAATCGCTTTTTCTCTAATCTGTCGTACACGCTCTCTAGTTAGATCAAAGGTATTTCCAATTTCATCCAGAGTCATCGTAGAACTCTGTCCGATACCGTAATAAAGTTTCACTACATCCGCTTCTCGCTCACTTAGGGTTTCTAAAACGCGACCTATTTCTTCTCTTATAGATTCTTTAACCAATTCTGAATCAGGCATTGGGGTCTCTGACGCTGAAATCACATCGTATAAATTTGAATCTTCTCCTTCGGCAAATGGAGCATCCATAGAAATATGTTTTCCGGCATTTTTCAAAGATTGTTTCACTTCTGAAACCGAAAGACCTAGCTCTTCTGCTATCTCTTCAGCAGATGGAGGACGTTCATGAGCCTGTTCTAAATAGGAAAAAGTTTTATTGATTTTATTAATAGATCCAATCTTATTAAGGGGTAAGCGAACTACTCTCGATTGTTCAGCCAGAGCCTGTAGAATACTTTGGCGAATCCACCAAACTGCATAAGAGATGAATTTAAATCCGCGGGTTTCATCGAAACGATGAGCTGCTTTAACTAGTCCAAAGTTTCCTTCATTAATTAGATCAGGAAGTGTTAAGCCCTGATTTTGATATTGTTTGGCTACCGAAACAACAAATCGAAGATTAGCATTTACCAATTTTTCCAAAGCTCTTTGATCGCTTCTTTTAATTTTCTGTGCTAATTCAACCTCTTCCTCGGCTGTGATCAAGTCAATTTTACTGATATCTTGAAGGTATTTATCAAGGGATTTAGATTCCCTATTAGTTACCTGCTTAGCGATTTTTAGTTGTCTCATGGGTTTGTTTTTACATTATCTATGATACAAATCATTTATAGTCACCACAATAGCTCGAAATAGGGGTTATCAAGAAGTTATCACCAAAGATTCTGTAACGTAAGATTTGGCAGAAGGTAGAGATTTGGGCTATTTTTGCACTTTAGTCAAAATTACTTCTCCATTGCCACGCTCCAAAGACCTTTATAACTACCAACAGAATGATCTAAAACGCATCTTTAATTCTATTGAGTCTTTGGATGAGGGTGCAAACATTCTTTATCAACTACCAACAGGTGGAGGTAAAACGGTCATTTTCAGTGAGATTGCACGTAGGTATATCGAAACCTATCGCAAGAAAGTTGTTGTGCTTACGCACCGTATAGAACTTAGTGCACAAACTTCAAAAATGCTAGCTGATTTTGGAGTTAAAAACAAGGTAATTAACTCTTCGGTTAAAGAAATTCCTGCGAAAGATGACCATACCTGTTATGTAGCTATGGTGGAAACCTTGAATAACCGATTAAACGATGAGAAAATCGTTTTAGAAAACGTTGGTTTAGTCATTATTGATGAGGCGCATTACAATTCCTTTAGAAAGCTATTTAAATACTTTGAGAAAGCTTATGTTCTTGGAGTTACTGCTACTCCCCTAAGTTCTAATATCAAGCTTCCTATGAAGGATTATTATAAAAAATTAATCATAGGGGAGTCTATTAAATCATTAATTGACAAAGGGTTTTTAGCCAAGGCAGAAATTCATCGTTTTGATTTAAGTCTACAAAGTTTAAAGCTTGGAGCTAATGGCGACTATACCGTAAAAAGTAGTGATGCTTTCTACACCAATCAAAGTATGATTGGAAAGCTCTTGAATGCCTATATGGAGCTTTCTAAAGGTAAAAAGACACTAATTTTCAATAATGGAATTTTTGCCTCTTACTCCGTTTTTGAAGCATTTAGTAAACTTGATTTACCGATTCGACATCTAGATAACAAAAGCTCAGCAACAGAGCGCGCTGAAATCTTAGATTGGTTTAAACATACACCAGGAGCGATATTAACTTCTGTAAGTATACTCACAACAGGATTTGATGAGCCAAGTGTCGAAACTGTTATCCTTAATAGGGCGACAAGATCGTTAACGCTTTATTTTCAAATGATTGGTCGAGGGTCTAGAATATTGCCCGACAAATCTTCTTTTAAAGTAATCGATTTAGGAAATAATACCCTGCGTTTCGGACAATGGGACGAACCTATTGATTGGCAAGAGATTTTTCATTTCCCTGATTTCTATTTGGAGAGTATTAAAAGTGATGAAGATATCGAAAGAGACTTTGAATACGTTATGCCCGATGCTATACGTGAAAGGTTTAAGAATACTTTAGATCCTACTTTTAATATTAGGGAGCGCTACAAAGAGGTCTTTACTGCAGGGGGTAGAAGTAAGCAAGTATTAGAAGAAAGTATCGTTCAGCACACTCAAATGTGCGTTGAAAATAGTGAAACGGTAATAGAAGCACGTCAGTTAGCGAAATTACTTGAAGAGGATATACAGTATCGCGTTCAGCAGTACACTTATTGCATAATGAACAATACAAAGAATTATAAAGAATGGCTTGAAGAGGACTATATTCGAAAACTTAGAGCCAATATTGCTCGACAATTCGCAACGCTCTCCTCGTGAAACGAAAACTGCTAATAATTGCACACTTATGGCCAGAGTCAAATACCACTGCTGCTGGCCAGCATTTATTAGCCTTGATTCAGTCGTTTAAAAATGCGAAATACCAAGTACATTTTGGATGTACCACAGATAAGACTCCATTAGGGGATCCATTTATTGAAGACGCTATTATAGTTCACAAAATCGCCTTGAATTGCAATTCATTCGATGAACTAATTTTAGATCTTCGGCCTGAGGTTGTTCTTTTTGATCGATTTATTTCAGAGGAACAATTCGGATGGAGAGTTTATAAGAACCTACCCCAATGCTACACCCTATTAAACACAGAAGATCTGCACAGTCTTCGGCTTTCAAGATCGAATGGTAAAGAGGAGGAATGGGAAACTACCGACGCTTTTAAACGAGAAATTGCCAGTTTTTATCGTGTTGATAAAGTTTTGATCATTTCGCGTGAAGAGATTAATAAATTAACTGCTTTACTACCATCAATAGGCTCAAAGCTCATCTACACCCCACTTATTGTTCATCGCAGAGAAATAGCTACTACCAACAATCGAAAACCTTGGAGCTTTGTTTTTTTTGGTTCCGGTAAGCATCCTGGCAATAAGGCAACCTTAAAACGTATCATTGAGATGTGGCCGAATATTTTAAAAGTGCAGCCCGAAAGTTCATTGATATTATTTGGTGCTTATTACCCAGAATCATTAATGAATAAGGCCAAAAAATTAAAACAGGTTTCTTTTCTAGGGTGGGTAGAAGACCTTGATACAATTCTTGTTAATTATCAATTTTTACTATCACCAACCCCGTTTGGAGCTGGATTAAAAGGCAAAGTACTTCAGTCTATAAATAATGGGGTGATCTGCCTTTGTACTTCTGTAGCAAGTGAAGGAATCGATATGGAAAGTCGATCACTATTTATGCATTTAAATAGTGAGAGGGAGTATTTAAATACCATAGAAAGCATAATTAATAACAGTGAAATCTTAGAAAGAGAGCAATCAATTCAATCTGAACTACTCGATCATTTTTCTGAATTTTCAAATGATTCATGGATTGCCAATTTAACCGTTGAGAATAATTTGAAAGCTTTAGAAATCTTAAAACAAGTGATACGTCATTCAACCATTAATTCAACTGAAAATCTAGGTAAATACCTTACCTTGAAGACAAATAAAAATTAAAACATACAGGCTTTATGTCACAATTCGAAACGGTAAAAGAATACGAAGACATTACCTTTAAAAGAATGGGTAATATCGCTAGAATTGCCTTTAATCGTCCAGAAGTTAGAAATGCATTCAGACCAAAAACCACTTCTGAATTGTACGATGCCTTTTATACGGTTTCTGAGGATCCAACGATCGGTGTTGTTCTACTAACGGGTGAAGGGCCTTCTCCTAAGGATGGAATTTATTCCTTTTGTAGCGGGGGAGATCAGAAGGCTAGGGGAGAACGAGGTTATGTTGGTGACAATGGTATTCATCGACTAAACATTTTAGAGGTTCAACGTTTAATCCGATTTATGCCTAAGGTAGTTATTGCAGTGGTTCCCGGATGGGCAGTTGGAGGTGGTCATAGTCTTCATGTAGTATGTGATCTAACTATTGCTAGTAAGGAACATGCAATATTTAAACAAACTGATGCGGATGTAAGTTCATTCGACGCGGGTTATGGTTCAGCCTATCTGGCAAAAATGGTCGGACAAAAGAAGGCTAGGGAAATCTTTTTCCTTGGTAGAAATTACTCTGCTGATGAAGCCTTTGAAATGGGAATGGTAAATTGTGTCGTAGAGCATTCAAAGCTAGAAGAGACGGCTTTAGAATGGGCGAATGAAATACTCGCAAAGTCTCCCACAGCAATTAAAATGCTAAAATTCGCTATGAATCTTACCGATGACGGCATGGTTGGTCAGCAGATTTTTGCAGGCGAAGCTACTAGACTTGCATATATGACAGACGAGGCCAAAGAAGGTAGAAATGCTTTTCTAGAAAAACGCAATCCTAACTTTAATAAAGACCAATGGATTTCATAAAATTAGTTACACTTAGCCTTGTTTTTACAACCTACTCTTACGGGCAACAGTTAAGCTCGTTTACAGAAGAATTATTCAACGAATATTCTAAATATGAGGTAGAGGGCTTTTCAGAAATGAAAGTGAAACCAGATTTTTTGCAGAAACAAATAGATTTGATTACCGGTAAAGCCCCGGGACTTTTCGAAATTCAGTTGTTAGGCCATTCTGTTGAGGACAGGCCTATAAGAATGGTGAGTGTTGGGAATGGAGACGTTGATGTTCTAATGTGGTCACAGATGCACGGAAATGAGTCTACAGCGACTAGATCTATCGTTGATTTACTTTCATTTATCGCAGAAAACTCAAAACAGAAGTCGGTAAATAGCCTATTACAAGATCTTCGAATTCATTTTATTCCAATGTTGAATCCCGATGGTGCAAGCCGTTGGACTCGTGAAAACGCTATCGGTATCGACCTTAATCGTGATGCACTACGCTTAATCGCGCCAGAATCACAGCTATTAAAACGAGTAAGGGACAGTCTGAGTGCAGATTATGGTTTTAATCTTCACGATCAGAGTAAATATTATAATGTCGAGCGTTTAAACAATGAAGCAAGCATTTCATTTTTAGCAACTGCTTTCGATTATGAGAAAAGTAGAAGTGCAGGGAGAGATGAGGCCATGCAATTAATCTCATATTTGTACAAGATTAATCAACATTACATTCCAAATCATACTGGTCGGTACAATGATGACTTTGAACCTCGTGCCTTTGGAGATAATATTCAAAAATGGGGAACGAAACTCATTTTAATCGAAACTGGTGGCTTCAAAAATGATCCAGAAAAGCAATTGGGGCGAAAACTTAATTTTGTTTTAATAGGATCTGCACTAGAAGCCATCCAAAAAGGACTTCACAAAGCAATTTCAGTAGAACAATACAGTCAGATTCCACGCAATGATCGAAACTTGTTTGATTTAAAGATTGAGAAAGTCCAAAAAATGGTAAATAGCTCCTATTACACCGTCGATCTTGGTTATTTTTTAGAAGAATCAAGCAACGATTCTTATAAGGGTAAAGTAATTTATCAAGTAACCTTAGAGGATCAGGGCGATTTAAGTACCTATACAGGTTATAAGAACTTCAATGCGGAAGGATTAAAGATTTTATTCCCTAAGGTTTTTAATGGGCGAGTCAAAAACAGTGCTCATGAGAAATCATTATTACAAGACGGTTTTCTATATTTTACAAAAGCTCCTTCAAGGAAGTATTTCCCTACCACAATGTTTCAATATAATGATGGGGTAGAGCAGGAGTTGTCTCTTGAAAACACCTATTTATTAGTCAATAAATTAAATCAACCTAAATATCTGTTTTATAAGGGTCAAATAATTGATTTAAAGTAATTTGTGATAAAAAACATAAACTATAACTTTATATTAAATTAAAATTTTAGATAACAAATATTAAAATGAACATTACCAGGCTTTTAGCTTTTTTATCAATCTATTTAATTTGGGGTTCCACCTATTTACTAAATAAGATTGCAGTAGGTCAGTTAGAGCCTTTCATGTTGGCCGGTGTTCGATTTCTTTCAGCGTCTTTTTTAATGTTTTTAATAGTTAAAGTCTCCAGCAAGAGTTTAAAGGTGACTTTGGTTCAATTAAAGAATGCAGCAATAGCTGGTTTTCTGTTTTTAGCTATTGGTAATGGAGTGGTTGTTTGGGCTTTATCCTATGTAGATAGTGGTTTAGCCGCTCTTACAATTGCTTCTCAGCCTTTAATTGTATTGTTGTTGCTCTGGATTATTGAAAATAAACGCATCAAATTGTTTTCCTGGGTTGGTGTTTTTGTTGGACTACTAGGAATGTATTTGCTGATTAGTCAGAATCAAATTACGTCATCTCCAGAATCCTTGAAAGGAATAATAATGATCATAGGCTGCGTGATTACTTGGGGATATGCTAGCATTTTTGTTGGTAAGGCAGAATTACCAAAAAATTACTTGGTCAATTCTGCATATCAGATGTTCTTTGGAAGCCTTTGGCTAATATTAATGAGTATGATTAAGCAAGAGCATTGGATAAGTCCTGATGAATGGGAAATAAACGTAAAATGGTCTATGTTAGGATTAATTATTTTTGGAAGTATTGTAGCATTTACGTCTTTCAATTATCTCTTAAGAACGGTGAGTCCTGAAAAGGTTGCAACTTCAACATATATCAATCCGATTGTGGCTATGGTTTTAGGATATTTGGTATTGAAAGAAACGATAAGCACTCAAAGCGTGGTAGCAGCGGTAGTTTTATTAACCGGTGTTTACTTTATAAATATGAAAAGAGATCCTAGAGTGTATCTTAGAGCTCGTGCGATGAAGCGTTTAAAATAAATGTCCCATAATTTATATTATGTAAAATAGAATATGAAATCAGCTATCCCATCCGTAAACTTAAACCATTACATCAAAGGTTCTCGCAACGAACAACTATCCTTCATTGATGCTGTAGGTTCAGCATTTTCTGAGATTGGCTTCGTCGCTTTAAAGGGCCACTTTTTAGATGATATCCTTACCAAGCATCTTTATACATCAGTTAAGGATTTCTTCGCGCTTCCAGAAGCTATTAAGCTTCAGTACGAGATTGAAGGAATGGCAGGACAACGCGGATACACCTCGTTCGGAAGAGAAACTGCAAAAGGAAGTAAAACTGCTGATTTAAAGGAGTTCTGGCACTTTGGTCAATATCATGACCCTGACGGTATTTACCCTCCTAATTGTAGCGTTTCAGAGTTAGATTCATTTAATAATTACGGGGAACTAGCATTTAAAGCTCTCGAAAATACAGGCCTTCACTTGCTTCGTGCAATTGCTGAACATCTTGATTTACCTGCTAATTATTTCGATCAATGGGTAATTGGAGGTAATTCAATTCTACGACCTATTCACTATCCACCTGTAAAGCCTGAGGATAGAAAAGCAATTAGAGCGGCTGCGCATGGCGATATTAACCTAATCACCCTGCTCATGGGAGCACACGGTAAAGGATTACAAGTACAACGTCTTGATGGAATATACGTTGATGCGATCGCTGAGCCGGATGAATTAATGATTAATGTTGGTGACATGCTTTCTCGTTTAACCAACAATCGTTTAAAATCAACCATTCATCGCGTGGTTAATCCAGATGAGCATATCGTCAATGAGTCAAGATATTCTATTCCTTTTTTCATGCATCCAAAGAGAGAAATGCCACTTAATTGTTTAGAATCTTGCGCAAGTGACCATTCACCTAAGCAATTCAAAGACTGCACTGCTGGTGAGTATCTCGATGAGCGCTTAAGAGAATTAGGTTTATTAAAATAAACGCACAATGGATTTAGCTGATGCATTAAGAAATGCTTTTCCAGATCACGAACCAGAAGAAACTGTAGCGTCGAACGAAGAAAAATCTTTTGACTTTTATGTGCACACCACTCCTACGCTACAATGTTGCTATGAAAAGCGCAAGGGAAAGGCTACAACAGTGATTAAATCATATGAAGGAACCCCTGCAGATTTCAAAAAGTTAGCGAGTGCCATAAAAAAAAGATTCAATATCGGAGGGGGTATTAAATCTGATGACATTGTTATTCAAGGAGATTACAGAGAGGTAATCATGGAGTTTTTAAAAGAGTGTGGGTTCACGGTTAAACGTGTTGGCGGGTAGTCCCCAATTGATCACACGATTCTTTTTCTTCTTTAAATAATCGTTTGCTTTTTCAAAGTGCTTATTCCCAAACCATAACCCCCTATTTGCGCTTAAAGGTGAAGGATGTCCACTTTTAAGAACAAGGTGTTTTTCTATATCTATCCGTTTTTCTAGAGCGATCGCTGCTGATCCCCAAAGCATGAAAACCACATTTTCTTTTCTTTGGTTAATGTAATCGATACAGTGAAGGGTAAAACTTTGCCAGCCTAATTTTGCATGGCCATTAGGCTTACCCTCTTGCACGGTTAAAGTTCGATTTAAAAGTAGAACTCCTTGTTCAGCCCATGGCACTAAACTAGGATTAACTTGGTTCGGATGATTTTCACTTTCAATCAATATGTTTTTAAGAGAAGCCGGTGGTTTGGTACCATTTTTTACCGAAAACGAAAGACCTTCTGCGCGATCTGGTTGTGGATAAGGGTCTTGCCCAACAATTACGACTGCTAAGTTCTGTAGTGAACATAGCTCAAAAGCTCTTAAAACTTGTTCTTTTGGAGGAAAAATGGAGCTTTTGTCATAAGCATTCATCAAATCTTTTTCGAGTAATTGAAAGTAATCTTTTTCGAATTCAGAGATGATGAAAGTATTCCAATCGTTATTCGGTAAGTCAAACATCAATTAAAGATAAGTATTCATCCTATCTTTGTGATAAGCTATGAACTCATTATTTAAGAAAGCATTACAAGACCTTGAATTTGATAAAATTTGTTATCAAATTTCTGTACGATGTAATACCGATAAAGGAAAAGAAGTTGCCTATACTATTGAGGTTTCTAGTGATTTTGAAATCATTGAAGAGTCTCTCAATAAAACCTCCGAATATCTCAGTTCCTTTGATAACGATAATGTTATACCCAATCATGGCTTTGATGCAATTGATGGTGAGCTCCGTTTACTCGGTATCGAAAATACCGCTATCGAACCCACTGGATTCAAAAAGATTTCGAGTATTGTTGACCAAGTTAGGGGACATCAGAAATTCTTTAAAAAATTTAAAGAATATTACCCCACCCTAAACACTCAAACCGAACCTTTAGAGGATCTTTCTTTTTTGAAAAAAGAAATTGAAGGTATCGTGGATCGATTCGGTGAAATCAAAAACACCGCCTCCCCTGCCCTGGCTGATCTACGAAGACAAATGGCTGAGGTTCGATCAAAAATAAATCAAAGTTTTGGAGCTGCGCTATCCTCTGCTTTATCTAATGACTACCTAGATGATATTAAAGAATCTTTTATAGATAACCGACGTGTATTGGCTGTTAAAGCGATGTATCGTAAGAAAGTTAAGGGTACACTCATGGGATCTTCGAAAACAGGATCGATCGTATATATCGTACCTGAATCTACTCAACGTTATGTTAGAGAACTCGCCGATTTAGAATATGAAGAAACCGAAGAAGTTAGAAGAATTCTTATCGTTTTAACAGATACAATTAGACCTTTTAAGCCAGATCTAATAAAGTTTCAAGACTATCTAGTAGGTATCGATTTAGTTGCTGCAAAAGCCAAGTTTGCCCGAGATGTCAATGGTATAAAACCACAATTAAACACCAATCGTAGTTTAAATTTAAGGGATGCCTTTCATCCCCTCTTATATCTTCAAAATAAACAGGAAAAAAAGGAAACCTTTCCTCAAAGTATTCAACTACATCCTGAAAATAGAATCATCGTAATCTCTGGGCCAAATGCTGGAGGAAAAAGTATTACACTAAAAACAGTCGGCTTATTGCAACTAATGATACAGGCTGGAATCCTCATTCCTGTGCACCGAAATAGTACTGTTTGCATCTTCGATCGTTTTCTAACGGATATTGGTGATAATCAATCCATTGAAAATCATTTAAGCACCTACAGTTATCGACTGAAGAATATGAATCAATTTTTGAAAAAATGTAATGATTCAACTTTATTCCTTATCGATGAATTCGGTACCGGTTCTGATCCAGAGCTAGGCGGAGCACTTGCTGAAACGTTTTTAGAAACCTTTTATGAGAAAGAATCATATGGAGTGATCACTACGCATTATTCAAACTTAAAACTGTTAGCAAATGAGCTTGAATGTGCCTCCAACGCGAATATGCTATTTGATAATCGAACCCTTGAGCCAATCTATCAATTGGTACTTGGCGAAGCGGGTAGTTCATTCACTTTTGAAGTAGCACAGAAAAACGGAATACCCTACAGTTTAATTAACCGAGCAAAAAAGAAAATTGAAAAAGGTAAGGTGCGTTTTGATGCCACAATTGCTAAACTTCAAAAAGAACGATCGAAAATCACTAAAACCGAGGATCGTTTGAACAAGGAGGCTCAAAAAGCTTTCCAAGAAAGTGAGAAACTAGAGCGTTTGAATAGTAAACTCGAAGAAAAACTTAAATCGTATCAAAAGCTTTACGAGTATCACAGTAAAATGATTCAACTAGGTGAAAGGGTTGATGAGTTATCAGAAAGATACTTTCAGGATCAGAAAAAAAGAAATTTGATATCCGGTTTTCTAAGATTGGTGGAAACTGAAAACAGTAAACGTAAAAAGAAGGCTGCACCTATCATTAAAAAAGAACGTGTCGAAAAAAAGGCTCTGACATCAGAAATCAAAGAAGCGGTCGAGACTGTTAAGATCAAGGAAGCTACTACTAAGAAAAATTCACCAAAAAAAATCTTGCCTAAACCAGTTGATTTAAAAGTTGGCGATCGTGTAAGGCTTGAGGATAGTCGCTCAACAGGTACTATCGACCAAATAGAAAAAGGAATAGTAACGGTGAATTACGGTATGTTTACTACCAAAGTAGCCCTTGAGAAATTAAATAAGGTTTAACCGTTGATGAGATTTCAAGAGAATCGTCACTACGTCTTTTTTGATAGTCATTGCCCCATGTGTTCGAATTGGGCAAGGAAAATTCTCCGATGGGATACTGAAGGCGTTTTTATTTTGGTTTCGGCGCATTCAACTATAGCAGCTTCATGGGCAATAGAACGCGGTTTAGGAATTGAACTTTTTCAGAATTCTATCGTCTATTTTCGGCCTACTACTTTATGGTACCAAGAAGCAAAGGCTTTAAAATTAATAGGTAAAAATCTAAAAGGATTACCACTCATCTTGGGTATTCTTTTATGGTTCGCTCCAGAATGGCTGATCAATATAATTTATCGGCTTATCGCATCAAATCGAAGAAAAGAAATAAAAGGATGCGAATTTACACTTAAAGATTCTTTTGATGGTCGACTTAAACTCTAATTTTCTAGATGCAAGCCTTTAGAATATGATCAACCTTGGTACCCAATCCTAAATTCTGTTTGAAGCTTAACGATTGATACTTTAGAGGTTTAATTATTGGTATATCATCGCCGATTTCTTGAATAAGATCAACATATGCGAGAGAGGTCTTACCCGCTAACAGCCAATCTAGTGGTAAATCGTTTCCGTAAGTTAATAATTGATATAAACCACTAAGGTAGAGTCGATCCTTAGTAAACCCTCCACCCCTATATAGCCTAGTCACCATTTTAAATGCTGTATCTCTATCTAATCCATAGGTTGTCAGGAGTAAATCAAAACTCGAAGAAAAAGAATAATCTTTAACCACTCGATCAGCAAGAATTACTCTAAGTGCCAACTCTCTAAGTCTAGTAAGAGTTAAACTCCCACTATAATACTCTGAAAATACAGCTAGACCTTCTTGAGATTCTACATTGAATGGAGTTCCAAACTCGTAGATTTTAAGAGGTTGTTTCTTAGCATTAAAAGTTGTCACTAAATGAACTCCAATCTCATGATTAGCCAACGCAACCAACTCGTTCTCTGAAAATTTTTGATTCTTCCTCAAGAAAACTGCAGGTAATCGATTGCTTACCATTGCCTTAGAGGTGATGTGTGTTACTCCTTCAACAGTTACATCAAAACCGTATTTTTTATTGTACTCCTTCATGTACTTCACGGCGTCATTGGTACTAAAGATGAGTTGATCAGAATATTGATCTTGTGAAGTCTTCTCTAGAATTTGATGAGCGAACTGTAATTCAGAGTGACTCGGAGCTCCAAAAGTTTTCAAGCTTGAGTTTAAAAAAAGTCTTCCCTGCCCTACTGTAGAAATACAATCTAATATTCCATTAAAATACCAAATAGTTTGTTCATATAAATGCTGCGCAAGAGGATGTTCAATCTTGTGAACCTTAATACTATTCAGCTGCTTTCGAATCTTTGAAAGATTATGCTGACATTTCGGATACCTAAAATCAGGCTCGTAGTAATATCGACTCCTGTAGAACTTTAATCGCTCTTTCTCACTGTTTATTGGGTTGATGTACTGCAACAGTTCTAGCTTTGACAAGAGTTGATGCAATTTTTGATCACTCTGATAGAGCCGGGGAGCAATTTGTTCTATGGATTTAGAAGCTAGCATCATGTTTTAATAAACAAGAATTTAATCTCCTTCTTGTGTCTTCAAGCTGTTCCCAATAAAACCTTCCTGTAAGTTCATCACAGTAATATTTGCCGAATTCTGTAGCTAAAACTAGAACGTTATGGAAGTTTTTTTGAATATGACCAAGAAAACCACCCTTGCCAAAAAAGGTATTATTCTCAGCAACCCAAAAGTTGGGGAAATTATCCTCTAGGGCTGAAAGGTAATTGTCGATTTGTTTTTTCCACTTATTGCGATCTAACATTGATGTCCCAAGGTTTAACTCAGGTACTTTTCTATCCCATCTCTTGTAATTATAGCTGTGAATATCGTAGACCATAATTGGTGTTTCATGCATACTTGATAGTTTCCCTATCAAAGCATCAACCGCTCTATAAAAACGTTGATATTTTTCTCTACTGAGATTGATTTGTTCTGCTGATAGGGGTGTTTTCCAAACTTGCTTACCCCAAGCTGTTTCATAGACAGCATCTTCAAACCCTCTGTTCAAATCATATTCGAAACGACTATCTAGACCTTTAATCACTACTGGTTGATCCTTTATGAATAAGGCGGTAAAAGGATCTTCTTCATAAAGTCTCTCTTCATCGGTAAGTAAGCAGTTATCCTTTAGATCTGGTCGAAGTTGATGACCGTCATGTATTGCAGCGGCTATTCGATCTGTATAGCTTTCAACCTTGATATAAAAGCCATACTTGTCATCTACAGCCTCAAAAAACCTTTGATTCTTTATAGAATCAATGATTTCTTCTATCGTCAGCCGTTCAAGTTCCATTACTTAACGATCAGATGACTGTTGAACCTGATTTCTGAGACGAGATCTTCTATCAATCTTGTATACCATCTCGTTGACCTTATCTTCAATAAAATCAACCACCAACTTCTGGATTTTGGTCTTATTCATTTTATTTACTGGTACAACCCCTCCCGGTGACATTACATTAACTTCGATGAGTTTGCCTCCGATAACATCTATTCCGACAAAATATAATCCGTCCTTAACAAGTTTCGGACCTATTCGTTTACAGATTAATTTTTCTTGTCTGGTCAAGGAGTGTTTTTCATAAGTGCCACCGACTGACAAATTGGAACGGTGGTCTTTATCTGCAGGTCTTCTTCGTACTGCCCCTACTGGTTCACCATTAAGCATGATTATTCTAACATCTCCGTTTTCGGCTCCTTCAACATATTCTTGAAGAATCACATAATTACTAGATCCATCAGCGTTAGAAAGATAGAAATCAAGCAAAGAGTTAATATTACTCATTGCCGATTTTTCAATTAAAATAACACCAGAGCCACCGTACCCATTAAGGGGTTTTAGGATCATTCGATCTGCCTTACTTTCTTCAATTTGTTTGACTAAGTATTCTTTATTTTTTGAAACCTGTGTATTGGGAATAATATCATCATGAATATGACCAAATGCTGCGGTGTAAAGCTTATTATTAGCCTCTCTTAATCCTTCTATCGAATTCAAAATAAAGACATCGTCCTTAACTGAATCTAAAAAATTGAGCATTAAAGGATCCATGGGCGGATTCGCTCTCATGAAAATAGCGTCAAACCCTGCAAGAGGTAACATCTGACTTTTGAAAGAACAATTCTTATAAAAGACTTTGATGGTATTACTAATCTTCTCTTTAGGTTGAATCACGTTGCAAAAGGCAGAGGTGATACTATCTCTAATCGTAAGATTACCTGGGGTACAAAGCGCTACTTTGTGTCCACGAGATACACATTCGTGAATCATCGTCATTGTAGTATCCTTTTCGGGAACAATATTTTCCCATGGATACATTAAAAAACATATGTGCATAAAACCTAATTAGTTCACTTCATCCAAGTGGTCATCCCAATTTTTAACCTTAGGATTACCTAGTTTGCCTAATGCCTTTGCAACCAGAATAGAAACTGTGGCATCACCCGTAACATTCACAACAGTTCTGCACATATCTAGTGGACGATCCACTGCAAAAATAAGTGCCAAACCAATCGCTAGTTTGTCAGCAGGAAAACCAACAGATTCTAGAACGATCACCAACATTACCATTCCTGCACCAGGCACGGCAGCAGCTCCAATCGATGCTAAAAGCGCTGTAAAAATAATCGTTAATTGATCACCTAGTGTTAAATCAAAGCTAAGTGCTTGTGCAATAAAAACTGCTGCTATCGCTTGATACAGACTACTTCCGTCCATATTAATCGTAGCTCCAACGGGTAAGACAAAACTCGCCACTTCTTTATCGACACCAATATGCTCCTCTACACGCTCCATGGTTACTGGAAGCGTGGCCGCACTTGAGGATGTAGAGAAGGCCAGTAATTGAGCAGGACTTATATTTTTAATGAACCAAAGCGGACTCTTCTTAACCACTGTCGCTATTACAATGAGATAGAAAACGATCATTAAAACAAGACCTAAGACTACCACCCCAGCGTACTTTAATAAAGCTAGAAGTAATTCGGGATCAGAGGAAGAAACAACAACACTCGCCAATAAAGCAAAAACTGCATAAGGCGCAAAAAGCATGATAAGATCTACCATTTTCAATACCACCGCATTGAGTGAGTCAAAGAAGGATTTAATGGGTTGAGCCGCTTTTTCTCCGATTAGTAACAATGAAATAGCAAATAAGATCGAAAAAAAGATTACTTGAAGCATTAATCCATTGTTAGACATCGCATAAAAGATGTTATCAGGAACCATATCTACAATAAACTGTAAAGGACTTGCATCTTTTTGAGCCGAAGCAGTAGCAATCTTTGAAGTCACACCAGAGTCATTTGCGTAGGTTGTTGTCAGTTTTGCGACAGTCTCTTCCGAAATTCCAATTCCAGGCTTGATAATGTTAACTAAACTTAGACCAATCAGTATGGCTACCACTGTAGTAATCATATAGGTTACAAAGGTTCGGATTCCCATATTCTTAAACTTAGAAATATCTTTCAGATCAGCAATTCCCTTCACCAATGAGGCAAGAATTAGTGGAATGGCAATAAGCTTAAGAAGACGGACAAAGATGGTTCCGAATGGCTGAACCCAATCAGAAACAAAGGCAGGGCCAAAATCGAAAAATGTCATTCCAAACCCAAATAGAAGACCTAATACTAGTCCAAGAACAATTTTCCAGTGTAACGCCATGCTTTAAATTTTTGATAATTTGTGAAGTAGTAAAAAATCAGCCATAACCAGAGCGGCCATAGCTTCTACGATAGGTACAGCTCTTGGCACCACACATGGGTCGTGTCTACCCTTTCCGTGGGTATCGGTTAACGATCCATCTCGCGTCAGTGTTTCATAGGGCTGTAAAAGGGTTGCAACAGGTTTGAAGGCAACCTCAAAATAAATATCCATCCCGTTTGAAATTCCACCTTGAATTCCTCCGCTATAATTCGTCTTAGTAGTGCCATCCTCATTGAAATAGTCATTATGCTCGCTACCAAGCATACTAGGAGCATCAAAACCACTACCATAAGCAAATCCTTTAACCGCGTTAATCGAAAGCATTGCAGAACCTAGAGCTGCATGAAGCTTTTGAAAGACGGGCTCTCCCAAGCCGACAGGAACATTTTGAATAACACATTTCACCACCCCACCGATAGTATCCCCTTTTTTCTTTATGCTAGAGATTAAATCAATCATTTGATCAGCAGTTTGGGAATCAGGGCATCGAACAATATTACTTTCGATAGCCTCGAAATCTAAGGTACTATGATCTTTATTTAATTTAATCTCACCTACTTGACTTACGTAGGCCCTAATTTTCATCGGTGAAACAAGTTGTTTAGCTAAAGCCCCAGCAACAACTCGCGAAACAGTTTCTCTGGCTGAGGATCTTCCTCCGCCTGTATAGTCTCTAAAACCGTATTTCTGATCGTACACCCAATCCGCGTGTGAAGGACGATAGGTTTCTTTGATATGGGAATAATCCTTTGACTTTTGATTCTTGTTTTTAATTACAAATCCTATCGGTGTACCGGTAGTTTTACCTTCAAATATTCCTGATAAAAACTCTACAGTGTCAGGCTCTTTGCGCTGGGTGGTAATTTTAGACTGCCCCGGCTTTCTTCGATCCAATTCATTTTGAATAAGTTCAAGATTTATTTCAATTCCAGCAGGACAACCATCGATTACTCCTCCTAGTGCCGGCCCATGAGATTCTCCAAAAGTACTTACTCGAAAATGGGTTCCAAAAGTGTTCGCTGCCATAATTAAACGCTCAATAATTTAATGCTGCAATAATACTCTGCTTAGGCTTGCCGCTAAAATATATCAACTGAAATCGTGTTAAAAGTTAACAATTTCATATCACACTCTTAGTAATTAAGAAAGGTTGCCCTACAAAACTGCACTTTTATTTGTACTATAAATGCCTACTCATTGAAAAAACGTAAAATTGAAATTGCGGTCATATCCGATACACACCTAGGAACCTACGGTTGTCATGCCGATGAATTACTAACCTACCTGAATAGTATCTCCCCAAAAAAACTAATTCTTAATGGTGATATCATTGACATCTGGCAATTTCGAAAGCGATATTTTCCGGCTTCTCATATGAAAGTGTTGAAGAAGATTATCGGGATGGCTTCAAAAGGTACCGATGTATACTATATTACCGGAAATCATGACGAGATGTTGAGAAAATTTTCTGGGAATGCCATGGGTCGTTTGAGAATATTAGATAAACTCGTTCTTGATATAGATGGGAAAAAGACATGGATTTTTCATGGTGACGTTTTTGATATTTCCATCCAAAACGCTAAATGGCTAGCAAAATTGGGAGGATGGGGATACGACCTTCTTATACTACTTAATAGGTTGATTAACTGGTTTTTATTAAAATTAGGTAAGGAAAAGTATTCGCTATCGAAAAAGATTAAGAACAGTGTGAAAGGAGCAGTTAAGTATATTCAAAGCTTTGAAAAAGTAGCTGCAGAATTAGCCATTGATAACGACTATGATTATGTAATCTGTGGACACATTCATCAGCCTAAGAAAGAAATTTACATGAATAAAAAGGGTAAAACAACCTACTTAAATTCTGGGGATTGGATAGAAAATTTGACCGCCCTTGAGTACAATTTCAAGCGCTGGAGGATTTATCACTACAACCAGGATAAACTATCTCCCTTCTTTGCTGATGAAGACCTAAAAGAAATGGATCTTGAAGAGTTAATTACTTCAATTACCACTAAGGAAGAAGGATTGAGGGATATAGATGTCATTGATAATAACAATGACGGACAGACTAAATCAAAGCGCGTTCAATAACTTGAATCGGATGTATTGCATGGCGTGAGGTACCATCCTTAATTTGATGTCGACAGCTTGTACCATTGGCAACGATAATGGTTTTCTTGTCAGACTTTTGAATTGATTTAAAAAGGCGTAATCCTCCCATTTTCATAGAGACTTCGTAATGCTCGGCCTCATATCCGAACGAACCTGCCATGCCACAACATCCGCTATTTATAATAGATACCGTATAGTTCGGAATTTGATTAAGCAAATCAAAAGTAACTTTGGTGTTGGATAATGCTTTTTGATGGCAGTGTACGTGAACTTTTACCTCTGCAGATTCCTTGTGAAAAATAGAATTGTCCAAACTTTGATTTTCGAATGACTTTGCTAAGAATTCTTCAATCAAAAACGTTTGATCCTTCAATTTTTGAACCATTGGATAGTTAGGAAGCAATCTTTGATATTCATCTCTAAAAGTTAAAATAGCAGAAGGTTCAATACCTACAATCGCTACTTCCTCCTCGATTAAAGAAACTAGCCTACTAGTCATCTCCTCTGCTGCCTGCTTCGCTTGTTTTAGAAAACCTTTTGATATGAACGCCCTTCCACTTTCGCCAAAAACCAACTCTAGATTATAGCCCAGACTGTGTAAGGTATTGATTGCAGATTTGGCAATAGTCACATCCATATATTGACTAAATTCATCAATATAAAGTACCAGCCTTTGAGCATCCTTTTCGATAGGTTTAATCTTCTGTAAATCTGCTAAATACTTCTTAAAATCAACATTATAAACCAGAGGGAGTTGTCTCTGCTTTGCAATACCTGAAAGTGATTTAATCACACTAGCGATTGGACTAGTGAAAACTAGACGCGTAATCGGTGCAATCTTACTAGATAAACGATTAATTAAAGTACTGTAAGCGAATAGTTTCGATCTTAATTTATAACCTTTCTGTTCTTGATATTGATACAGGTATTCTGATTTCAGTGTGGCCATATCCACATTCGATGGACATTCACTTGCACAAGCTTTGCAGCTCACACATAAATCTAAAACCTCAATAGCCTCTTTACTTTCAAAGACTTTTTGCTTGTTATTTTCAGTTAGAGCGATTCTAAGTGCATTTGCGCGAGCTCTAGTGGTGTCTTTCTCTTCTTTTGTCGCGTGATAACTTGGACACATTCCACCACTCGATTTTTCAGTTTTACGACAATCTCCACTCCCATTACAACGTTCCACTGCTCTTAGATATCCTAAGCTATCCTCAAAATCTAATAAGGTTTCTATTTCAGGTTCTGTTCTTCCTGGCTCAAACCGTAGACTTCGATCCATAGGGAATGGATCTACTATCTTATGAGGATTAAACAAATTGTTCGGATCAAAAACGGCTTTCACCTTTCGAAGGAGACCGTAGTTCTTATCACCAATTAAAAATGGAATGAACTCTGCACGAACGATTCCATCACCGTGTTCACCGCTGAAACTACCCTGGTATTTTTTGGTAAGATGTGCAACATCCGTTGTAATTGCTCTAAATAGAGTAACATCCGATTGATCCTTTAAATTTAAAATGGGTCTTAGATGTAATTCCCCTGCTCCAGCATGCGCGTAGTACACCGCCTTTTGATCGTATCCCTTCATAATTTCGGAAAACTCCATGATAAAGGGCTTCAAATCAGAAAGGGCTACAGCCGTATCTTCAATACACGCTACCGCTTTTTTATCACCAACAATATTACCCAGTAAGCCTAAACCTGCCTTTCTAAGTTGATTTGCGTCAGAAATTCTAGACCCTCTCAAGATTGGATTAGCGTAACTCTTACTCTTGCTAACTATAAAGTTTAATAAAGAAGCAAGTTTTTGTTGAAGTCCATGCTCCGTTTGATCGCGTACTTCAAGCATCAAAACGGCCTCAGGATCACCCTCAATAAAAGACCTCATCTCTCTGTAGGTATGATTCCCCTTAGTGCAGTCGAGAATTACTCGATCCATCATTTCACAAGTAAACAATTCCTCTTGCATTACCACTGCAACATCGCTTAATGCCGCCTCTAGGGTTTGGTAGTGGGTAACCACCATTGCTGACGTGCTCGGCATCAATTCATCTAATGCAAGGGTGATTTGAGAGGTAAAAGCAAGAGTACCTTCACTACCGCAGAGCAATTTTGACAAGTTAAAGGGTTCTGATCCACCGAAAGGTGTCATTTCAAGAAGCTCATCTACGGCGTATCCTGTATTTCTTCGATGAATTTCTTTTTTAGGGAATTCCTTTATAATTTCTTCTTTAACCCCTTTTTCAGATAGCAATTCAATAATTTGACTCTCAATGCGATGACCAAATTCAGAGGTGATTTTTTCAGGATGCCCCTTAGAATCCTTCAACAGCTCGCCAAATTCGTGAATGGAGCCATCTGATAAAATAGATCGAAGTCCTACCACCTTATCACGAGTAACTCCATAACGTATAGAAGTCGTACCTGAACTGTTATTGCCAACCATTCCACCGATCATACATCGATTAGCAGTCGATGTATTTGGACCAAAGAACAACCCATGGGGCCGAAGAAACTGGTTGAGTTCATCCCTTATTACTCCAGGTTCAACCGTGATTAAACGCTTTTCTTTATCAAAAGCAATAATTTGGTTCATGTATTTAGAGGTGTCAACTACAACCCCATTGCCAACGCATTGTCCCGCTAAAGAGGTCCCTGCAGCTCTTGGTATTAGTGAAACCTTATTCTCAGCAGCCCATGAGACTAATTTTATAAGATCATGCTCATTTGATGGTATAGCAATCCCTTTAGGTGTCATCTGATATACCGAAGCATCTGTAGAGTAAATAGCTTTGGACAAGTCATCAGAGCGAAGTTCTCCTTCAAATTGATTTTTTAATTGACCAAACAACTCTGATCTCATAATAGATTACCTCAATTTTTTAATTACGAACAAGGCGATAAGAATTACAAACAAAAATACCCATAGTAGAGGATTTTCTCGCAGTAAATACGGATAAAATAGAAAGGTGAAAAGAATTCCGCCTATTCCACCACCAATATGAGCAGCATGCCCTATGCGGTCAGAGTTTCGCAAAATACCAACCATTGAATACAATAAAAAACCTAAACCAAATAAAGGCGCCGGGATAGGAAATGGTAGTGGAAGAATATAGAGTTTCATCGAAGGGTCAAAAACTAAACTGGAAAACACAATCCCGGAAATTGCTCCAGAGGCACCAACCGCGGTATAATAGTATTCTTTGTGATTATAGAAATACGTTAGCAAATTACCTGTGAGTAATGAAAACAGATAAAGTCCAATGAATCCTACGGTACCAAAAATGGAAAGAATGGAAGGAGAAAAGAAATAAAAAGTAAACCCATTTACCACTAAATGCCACCATCCGACATGTAAAAACCCAGAGGTTAACAATCGATACCACTGTCCTGATTTTAGTCCACTTACTGAAAAGCAATAAGCGTTGAAAAATGAGGAATCCCTAAAGCCTTTATAGGACATTAAGAATATGAAAAATAATAGTATAGTACTGAGATCTAAGGTCAAATTGAACAACTAATTTGGGTGATAAATATACGTATCTTTAACCCCTATGTTTTTAAAACGACTAACCTTTATTGCTACGTACCCATGGTTAAGGCTAGTTGCGTTTTTACCCTTTCCCATACTTTATGGTATTTCATCTATTAGTGCCATTGTACTATTTGATGTTTTTAGATATCGCAGAGCAGTTATTGAAGAAAACCTTAAAACTGCATTTCCTGAATTAGACAAAGACGAAAAGAGAAAAATTCGAAGAAAATTCTATTCTCATTTCACCGATTTATTCATCGAGAGTTTAAAGAACGGTTTAATGTCTAATTTAACCTTTAAGAAACGTTTTCAAGTGAAAAATGTCGAATTAGTAGAACGATTCGCGAAGGAAAATAAAGGAATTGTGGTGCTAACCTCACATCAGGGGAATTGGGAATGGACTGGAGCTGTAGCACTATTTACTAAGATACCTGTGTATGGAATCTATCAGAAAATCAACAATCCATTTTTTGATCGTTTCATTCGCAGAACAAGGGGCAAGTCTGGAATGCATTTGGTGCCCACTTTTAAACTACGAGAAGTGCTCGAAGAAAATCAAAGAAACAAGTTGTACGGAATGTATGGTTTGGCAAGTGACCAGTCACCTATGATTAAAAAGGCCAAGCATTGGTATACTTTTTTTGGAAGAGAAGTTCCTATTCACACAGGTGCAGAGGAATTAGCACGAACCTACGACATGGGAATCGTTTACTTGTCTATTCGAAAAGTAAGAAGAGGATACTATACCGCAAGCTTTGAAAATTTTCAGCCACAAGTTGAGGAGTCTTCAAATTATTCAATCATGGAGGCTTACATGCAAAAGGTTGAACTCGAAATTAAGGAGCAACCACACACTTACCTATGGACACATAGACGATTCAAACACGCTAAGAAGTCGCTTTAATTTCTTCGATAAACTGTTTAGCCAAATCCTGCGCAAGAGTTTCAGTTTTTGCCTCGGTGTAAATCCTTATAATTGGTTCTGTATTTGATTTTCTCATGTGAACCCAAGACTCTTCAAAATCAATTTTTAAACCATCGATAGTGGTACATTGATCATCAGCGTATTTCTCTCCTAGCTTCTTCAAAATCTGATCTGGATTGAGCGATACAGATAATTCTATCTTCTCCTTTGCCATAAAATAGACAGGATAAGAAGCTCGTAGCGCTGAAACGGTCTGTTGTCTTTCAGTGAGCAACATTAGAAAAAGCGCAATCCCTACAAGAGCATCTCTTCCATAGTGATTTTCAGGATAAATAATTCCACCATTTCCTTCTCCACCAATAATAGCATTGGTTGATTTCATTTTCTGAACCACATTCACTTCACCTACCGCAGCAGCTTCATACTCCTTATGGTAACGTAGAGTCACTTCTTTCAATGCACGTGTTGAAGACAAATTCGAAACGGTATTACCGGGTGTTTTAGAAAGCACGTAATCGGCACAGGCTACTAGGGTATATTCTTCACCAAACATTTTTCCATTCTCATCAACTAGAGCCAAACGATCTACGTCAGGATCCACAGTGATTCCGAAATGAGCCTTTTCTTCTTGAACTGAACACATCAAATCACCCAAATGCTTTTCTAGCGGTTCTGGATTATGGGGAAAATTACCGGTTGGTTCACAGTACATGGCCTTATAACTTACTCCTAATCGATCTAGAAGTTTTGGTATTGCAATACCTCCTGTAGAATTTACAGCGTCGATCACCACATGAAAACCTTGGGATTTAATTCGTTCTGCATCTATAAGAGGTAAGCCTAGTATTTTTTCAATGTGTCTATCGATGTAATCATTAATAAAAGTGATTTTACCCAACTCATCGATACTAGCAAAACTCACATCGGATGATTCTGATAGCTTTAAAAGTTGTTCTCCCACGGTAGCATTTAAAAATTCACCGTTTTTATCAAGAAGTTTTAAAGCATTCCATTCTCCAGGGTTATGGGAAGCTGTAATAATTACACCACCATCAGCGCCTTCATTTACAGTGGCAAATTCAATCGTCGGAGTTGTAGATAACCCTAAATCAATCACGTCGATACCTGAACCTAACAAGGTGTTTTGAAAAATACTTTGAACCATTGGCCCTGACAACCGAGCATCTCTACCAATCACAACTTTAGCACATTCATTGACCTTGTTAGTCTTTACTAGACTAGCATAAGCCGTTGCGAATTTTACAATATCAACAGGAGTAAGATTCTCTCCAGGACTTCCTCCAATAGTTCCACGAATTCCTGAAATCGATTTAATTAACGTCATGTCTTAAGGTTTGTTGTTTGCAAAGATATCAAAGACATTTATCTTAACTTCCCAATTCTTAAATGACTTCAAGGTGAAAAACTATTTCTATTTTCTTCTGGCGATAAGTGTAATTTCTTGTACCAATCATCTAGCAACTTCTGAGCAGACACGAGAATTAGAAATCTATGATCAAGCTGCGGTGGTAAGCGCTAGAAAAGAAGCTTCTGATATCGGGACTTCCATCTTAAAAAAAGGCGGAAACGCTTTTGATGCCATGGTGGCAACAGAGTTAGCTTTGGCTGTGTCTTATCCATTCGCTGGAAATATATCTGGAGGAGGTTTTATGGTTTACCGAATGAACGATGGTGAAATCGGGAGTATCGACTACAGAGAAATGGCTCCTTCTGCAACTCATAAGGATTATTATTTAAACGAAGGAGGCGATGTAATTCGAGGTAAAAGCACGCTTGGTGCTACTTCTGTAGGTATTCCGGGTACAGTTTCAGGTCTTTTCGAAATTCATAAGAAATTTGGAACACTACCGATAGAAGAGCTAATTCAGCCAGCAATTAATCTAGCCAGAAATGGAATCATTGTTACAGAAAGACAAGCTCAATCATTCGCATATTATGACAGTATTTTTACAGTGGTTAACCAAAAACCCTTAACGCTCTTTCATCAGAAAAAGGCCGGTGATACTATTGTATTTAATGCACTTGCTAACACCTTAGAAACTATTCAAAATAAAGGAGAACAAGCTTTTTACGAAGGAAGCCTTGCTGAGAAAATGGTTTCATTTTTACAAAGTAACGGAGGAGCGCACACCCTAGAAGATTTTAAAAGCTACAAAGCAAAATGGAGAGACCCGATCACTTTTGACTTTTTAGGTAACCGTATTATTTCAATGGGTCCACCAAGCAGTGGAGGAGTAACTCTAAAGCAGATTTTTGGAATGCTTGAATCGCTCGATTTAATGAGTGATTCTCCAGATACAGCTGCTTACATCCATAAATTGTCTGCTACCTTTAGACGAGCTTACGCAGACCGAAATGAGTACTTGGGTGATCCTGATTTTGTTGCCATACCCATAGATGACTTAACTAATCCTAGTTATTTAGCATCAAGAATTGCAAATTTTGAAAAGGATACTATTGTTGCCATTAGTAACATAAATCCCGGAAAGTTTATCGAATCGAATGAGACTACCCACTATTCTATCGTCGACTCCTATGGTAACGCAGTGTCTGTAACAACGACATTGAACGGAGGTTACGGTTCAAAGCTATTTGATCCAGAACTTGGATTTTTCTACAATAATGAGATGGATGACTTTAGTTCAAAACCGGGAGTACCTAATATGTTTGGTTTGGTAGGCTCTGAAGCGAACGCTATCGCTCCTGGTAAACGAATGCTGAGCAGTATGACTCCAACTATTGTGGAAAAAGATGACGAATTACATTTAGTAGTGGGAACACCAGGTGGATCTACCATTATCACTGCAGTAGCACAAGTAATACTGAGATCGGCTTATTACGGCACACCAATGCAAGAAGCGGTCGATGCAGCTAGATTTCATCACCAAGGCGTTCCAGATCGCTTGATTCTTGAACCGAACCGATTTAGTGTGGTAGTTATAGATTCTTTAAAACACATGGGATACACTATTTCTGAGAAAACCAACCGTATAATCGGAAAGGTTAATGCCATTCGAATAACAGAAGATAGAAAACTTGAGACAGGAGCTGATTCTCGAGGAGACGATACTGCCTCTGGTTACTAGTTGCTGGTGTCAAGACGACGTTTCAGAAGTTCCATAGATTGCTTTAACTCAGTCATTAATTGCTGATTGTTGTCAGCATCTAAATGAAAGGTTAAACGGCTACTTACCTCCCAAATCTCCTTGATTCGAAAGGGTTTCACCTTATAGGCTGGATATACAGAATTAAGTGATTCAAGTATTACATCATTCGATCGCTCAGGTAATACCACTTTTTTTACCAAAACGCTGTCATCTAGAACAACTACATACATTTTCGAAGTCCGAACTTCATCAATATTCGAAAGTGCTTTTGCAATTACCCAATCTCCCGATTGAAGGGCAGGTAACATTGAATCCCCATCTACTTGAAAGCCTCTATAGGTTGCATTTCGAAACTCCTTAAGGGGAAGATCAAACGCAGGTAAGGTCTGGTACCATGAAGTGTCCGCAATATTTTGTGGGTATCCTGCTGCAGCTTTTTGGCTAACTAGTAATACATTCTCGTTTTCCTGTGAATTTAACGTTACCACTGCTGGTACTACACTAGCCTTATCTCGAATATTTGCAATATACATGTCGCCGCTAGAACCAAACAACCAAAGTGGATTAATATGATATTCTTGATACAACTTGGCAACTACGAAACCAGGAATTTTGGTTTTCCCACGCTCGATATCAGCAGTCGATCCTTTTAAGCCTAAAAATTGGCCAAACGCTGTTTGCGTAAATCCTAGCTCTTTGCGCAGGTGAGCAAAACGAGTATAGTTCTCTTTCATATTTCAATTATAGGGAATATTTCCGAATAATACTAGGAATTAATCCAAGTTATATTGTTCTAATTTTACAGCCGTTATGAAACATGAAAAAGAGCTGCTTTCGATAAGAAATGCACGAACACATAATCTCAAGAATATAGATTTAAATATTCCTCGAGACCAGTTAGTTGTTTTAACCGGTCTTTCGGGAAGTGGTAAATCCTCGCTAGCCTTCGATACGATTTACGCTGAAGGACAAAGGCGTTATCTCGAGACTTTTTCAGCCTATGCCAGACAATTCTTAGGTGGACTTGAACGACCTGACGTTGATAAAATTGACGGACTTTCTCCTGTTATCGCTATCGAGCAAAAAACGACTTCAAGATCTCCCAGATCTACGGTAGGAACTATTACCGAAATTTATGATTTCTTAAGATTGTTGTATGCACGGGTAGCAACTGGGCACTCTCCAGTTACAGACCTGCCAATGGTTCGTTATACGCTAGATCAAATTGTAGAGTTAATTGTGGAGCGTTTCGAAAATCAATCCGTATCTATTTTGGCTCCACTAGTTCGCTCGCGTAAGGGACATTACAGAGAACTCTTTGAAGGTTTATTGAAACAAGGTTTTCTAAGAGCAAGAATTGACGGAGTTATT
>Ga0209653_1000033_pt1 | contig 113081 bp, 106 predicted proteins | sample SaaInl6LU_22_DNA_FD_184644 | JGI IMG/M metagenome (GOLD analysis project Ga0209653, IMG submission 184644) | Marine microbial communities from expanding oxygen minimum zones in the Saanich Inlet - ESP_116LU_22_DNA (SPAdes) (version 2) | ecosystem: Environmental > Aquatic > Marine > Intertidal... | reverse complement strand
ATCCCCTTCTTTTAGCCGGGATACACCAAACAAGCTCGGATACATAGAGCGGCTCCCCATTCGAATCGAGGATTTAAAACCGCCCTTCACCGCGAGATAGGTGTAAACCCCATCAGTTGCCTGGCTAAACTCAATTTCATCTTTGGGTTGAATAGAAATAGGGTTATTGGATTCTTGATGTTTACCGTTTAAAGTGAAATTCATTTTAGCACCCGAGACACAAACAAAGGTGGGCGAATCAAACCGATAGATCCCGCCTTGAATACTCATTTCTAAAACCGCATCATTAGGATCATTTCCCAAAATGGTGTTCGCTCTTTTTGCCGACTGGGCATCCATAAATCCAGACCTCGGAACTGCATATTTCAAAAATCCCGTACGACCTGAATCTTGAATCGTATCTGAAAGGCCAGCCCTCTTAACAAACATGACTCAATATTTTTTCCCTGTCAGAACTAGTCTCCCAAATAAGCTGTAGCGATTTAAAATGAGATTCATCTATTTCATAGAAACGCAGTCGATCTCCAGCCTTAATGATCACAGGAGGATTCTTGTCAGGATCAAAGAATTGGTAGGGAGTGGTGCCGAGAATATTCCATCCTCCACTCGTTTCAAAAGGGTAAATAGCCATCAGTCCTGCCGCAAAAGCCACACTTTGAGCGGGCACTCTAACCCGAGGAGAAGATCTACGGGGTAAATCGAGAGACTCAGATACCCCTGAGGCGTAAAAAAAGCCAGGTAGAAATCCATAACCTATAGTGGTGTATTCACCTTTTTGATGAATCTCTTTTATTTGATCAATACTAATTTTCTTTTGCTCTGCAATCAACTGCAAATCGAGTCCGTTATACCAAATAGGGATATGCCAAGTTTTGAAATTCGGCTCGAAGGTTGTACTCATCGAACCAAAAAAACACTCTAACTCGTCGATAAGAAGGTTTAATTCAGTAGAAAAAAGGGTGATCACTCCATTCAAAAAGACAACGTCTTGAATCGATGAAAATCGAGATTCAAGCTGCTCGGCAATATTGGACAGGTCGGCAGCAGAGGTTTTCTCAAACTCTATGGAGAGTACCTCAGGGCTAATTCTATGAAAACGAAACTTAAGATCCATAAACCTTTGTGATTTCAGCAATGATTTGAGGGGTCGCCTTATGATCTGAGTGTATACAAAAAGTGTGTGGGTTTATAGAAATCTCAACTCCTCCGAGTAATGTCAAAGATTTTTTATGTGCCATGAAATGTAGATGCTCTAGAGCTTGTCTCGGATCAGAAATCACAGCATCCCGTTCGTTTCTAGGAACTAGTCGGTCTATTGCAAGGTAATTACGATCAATAAAATACTCATGAGCCACTTTAAAGCCCTGTTCTGCGGCTTTATGAGCTATGACAGAAGACTCCTGCAAATAAAGTGTCTTCTCGTTATAGGGCTTTATAGCATGAAGAAAAACCTCAGCAAGAGATCCGTTTTTGGATAGATCATTATAGAGCGCTCCATGCGGTTTAATGTGAGCCCAAGTAGCACCCAAACTCTCAGCAACTCTTGCAAAACGATCGATTTGATCGGCAATTGAAGCAGTGAGTTCTTCGGGGCTTAGTTCTAACGAGACTCTACCAAAGTTTTCTTTGTCTGGATACGAGGGGTGTGCCCCAAGTTCAATTTCATAGAGAATCGCATGATTTAAAGTTTCAAAAATTGTACGCTCATCTCCATAATGACCACCACAGGCAACATTAAGGGCATTGACAAAAGGGTAAAGCTCATATTCGCCTGTTATCCCTTCGCCCGCGTCCATATTGATGTGTGGTTTCTTAAAAGTCATTAACTAAGCGCTTTACTAAGCCCCATAAGGCCTAGAATTAAAGTAAAGAGAACTAAAATGATACCTAGGAGATTTTGACCCTTTGTGTTCGCTAATTCTCCTAACAAACTCTTATTTCGAGATAAGATGAATAGTGTAATTGCCACAATCGGTAGTAGAATCCCGTTTGCAATCTGAGCAAATTTGATGATTTTTATTGGAGCACTTCCGACCATCGTAATGACCCATCCAATTGCAAATACAAGTATGGCGGCGAACTTCGAAAACCGTTCAGAGACTACACCCTCTTTCGATCTAAAAACAGAGGCAGTTACTAACCCTGCGGCTAACGGAGCGGTAATTGAAGAGGTAAATCCCGCTGCGAACAAGCCGAAACCGACAATATATTTACTCCAATCTCCGAGTGAAGGTTTCAGAATAGCGGCTAGATCGATAACAGAACTTATTTCCTCGCTACCTACAGAAGCCGCAGTTACAAGAATAGCCATAGAGATTAGCCCTCCAATAAGAATGCTTAGTAAGGCATCTTTCTTTAGAAGTTGATGACTAGAAATTTCTGATCGACTCTGCTTTACTAATGCTGTATGAAGAAAGAGATTATAAGGTACAACGGTAGTGCCAACTAATGCAACAATCATAAGGGTGTTTGATCCTTTGAAAGTAGGTATGAAAGCAGCCTTCAAAAGGGTTAAAATACCTGGTCCCAGGTAGATAGCTGTAAATAAAAAGCTTATACCCATCAAAACCACTAAGAGCATGAGCAATCTTTTTATGAGTTCAAATCGACCATTCCATAGCATTACAAGAACCCCTACGCCGATGAGAATCATAAGTATCGTCTTTGAAATCGATTGGCCTGAAAGCAGTTGCAATCCAATTAAAGTACCACTCAAATTACCGCCCTGATAAGCTGCGTTTCCGATAAAAATAGAAGAGAATATAAGACCCAGAACGGCAAATCGAAGCGCCGGTTGTTTGATGCCTCTCATAATAATTTGATCGAGGTCTTCATTTAGGACCCAGCCCAGACGAGCAGCTATTTCTTGAAAATAATAAGTAATTATAATCGAAATGGTCAGCGCCCAAAGTAGTTCAATTCCAAAGTCTACTCCGGCAAGTGTACAGGTAGTTACTGTGCCAGGCCCAATAAAAGCCGCTGCAATGAATACCCCGAAATGTTTTTGTTTAGACATAGGTATTAGAATACTCACTAACTTAGAGAAATTTTAGCTTATGGAGACAAAACAAGAAATTGTCAGTGATTGGTTGCACCGTTACACGGGGAAGCCTTCACACGAATTTGGCAAGTACATTCTTCTGACCAATTTTTACAAATACGTCTCAAAATTTGCAGAGATTACGGGCACCTCAGTAGAAAGTAAAGACCGAGTAATGGCATCTGCTACACATGACGGTATAAGTATCATCAACTTTGGTATTGGCAGCCCTAATGCAGCCTTAATAATGGATCTATTAATGGCAGCTGAACCTGAAGCCGTTCTGTTTTTAGGTAAGTGTGGTGGGCTTAAAAAAAGGAATCAAATCGGAGATTTTGTACTACCCATCGGGGCGATACGAGGAGATGGGACTTCAGATGATTACCTACCTAAAGAAGTACCCGCTTTACCCTCTTTTGCGCTCCAAAGAGCGATCTCTTCAACGATCAAAGACAGAGCTCAAAATTATTGGACTGGTACCGTGTTTACCACTAACCGAAGGGTATGGGAGCATGACAAGAAATTCAAAAATCATCTAAAGAAGGTGAGAGCCTATGCCATCGATATGGAAACAGCAACCCTTTTTACCGTTGGTTTTCACAATAGAATCCCAACAGGAGCACTTCTACTGGTAACCGATCAGCCTATGGTTCCTGAAGGAGTAAAATCTATGACTCAAGATGAAGAAAACAAGCGAATCTTTGACACGAATCACGTTCAAATCGGAATCGATTCATTGAGACAGTTGAAAGATAAAGGCGAAACGATTAGACACTTAAAATTCTAATATTTAGTATCTTCGGGAAGCTGTGAATTAGATAATATGGACTCATTTCTAGTATTCTTTGAAGAGATGCCCGTCTGGATGAAGGCGGCTTGGATCTTTTTTGTATTAGGTATTTTCTGGATCGCCGAAGGCTATTACGCGCAAACCAATTTCACTTACAAGAAATGGAAACACGCTCGTGTTAATGGTTCACTACTAGCAATGGTGATGATCATCAATGTTGGTTTTGGTGCACTTACTGCCCTTCTTTATCAGTGGCTTTCTGAAACCAACTTCGGACTTCTCAATCTTATCGAATTACCTGTATGGTCTGAACTCATAATCGCTTTAGTTGTACTTGATTTAATCGCGCAATACTTTGTTCATTATCTCTTGCATAAAGTGCCTGCCTTATGGAGACTTCATTTAGTGCATCATAGTGATAAACACGTCGATGTAACTACGGGTACACGACACCATCCGCTAGATTTTCTACTTCGAGAAACCTTTGCCTTAATAGCAATTGCGATTACCGGTATGCCCGTTGCCTTTTATCTATTTTACAGAATCTTGAGTGTCGTATTTACCTACTTCACTCATGCAAACATTGCGTTGCCTGCAAAGGTTGATCGTGCCATAAGTTATCTCTTCGTAACACCAAACATGCATAAGTTTCATCATCACAACGAACTTCCGTGGACCGATTCTAACTACGGAAACATGCTTTCTGTCTGGGATAGACTATTCGGAACCTTTGTCTACGACGATGTAAAGAAGGTGGTTTACGGTGTGGATATTGCTGATCACAAGAATGACGAAAATTTACTTACCCAATTAGGGCTTCCGTTTGATCAATCCGTAAAGTCAAAAGACTAAAAATCCAGACCTCTCGCGATAGTTATCATAACAAACAAAACTAAACGATAGCTACTTATGAAAAGGCCTGGATAGGTTGTATCTAGTACAATCGCTAACTATACTTTGTTAACGACTGAAATGCGATTTTGTTACAAATCCTGTTTAAAGGGCCCAAAAATAAGGTAACAAATAGAATACCCAAAACGTTACCAAAAGAATAGAGATCAAATTGAGGCCTAATCCAGCTCTTATCATTGAAGACATACTGACATAGCCTGATCCAAAGACTACTGCATTAGGCGGAGTCGCCACCGGTAACATAAATGCGCAAGAGGCAGCAAGTGTGGCTGAAACCATAAAAATATAAGGGTGAACTCCCATGGCTGCCGCCAGAGGAGCCAAAACGGGCAAAATCATTGCCGTAGTAGCTAAATTCGAAGTCACCTCTGTCAACAAATTAATCACTGTCACTAAAACTAAGGTCATCACAAGGAGAGGAAGAAAGTCGAGCTGAGTAAGTTGCTCCGCTAACCATTTAGCAAGACCGGTATCTTTAAAGCCTTGAGCTATAGCAAGTCCGCCTCCGAAGAGTAGCAAAATCCCCCAAGGAATTTTTTTAGCGTCATCCCATTGAAGTACGCCATTTTTAGCTCCGCTGTTAGGGATTACAAAAAGGGTTATTCCCGCAATCAGTGCTATTAAAGTGTCATCAATTGCCGGGAGAATCGGACTTAAAAGAAAAGACCGGGTAATCCACGCAAAAGCAGTGAGCACAAATACCACAAGCACTCGCTTTTCATTCGAAGAAATTTTGCCTAATAATTCTCGTTGTCTTTTGATTTCTTCGACTCCACCTGTAAAATTATCTGCCTTGAGCTTCACAGCAAATCGAGTGAGATAAACCCAACAAATAATTAATAATAGTGCAGAGAGTGGAAATGCAAAAAGCATCCAATCTAAAAAATTAATTTCTACCTCATAAAGTTCTTTTACAATACCGGCTAGCACCAAATTGGGCGGTGTTCCGATAAGGGTTGCCATACCCCCTAAGGATGCGCTATAGGCAATGGCAAGCATCAACATCTTTCCAAATTCTTCATGCTCATTTTCAGGGGTGTCTGGATGGTCACGAAATTGAGCGACAATAGCAAGACCTATGGGTAACATCATAACTGAAGTAGCCGTATTCGAAATCCACATCGAGAGAAAGGCTGTAGCCACCATGAAACCTAGAACAATCATTCGCATCCGAGTACCAATAAGCGAAATAACGGAAAGAGCGATTCTTCGATGAAGATTTACTTTTTCGATGGCAATGGCTAGAAAAAACCCTCCGAGATATAGAAACACATATTTGTGACCGTATGATACTGTAGTAGCGGCTAAATCTAAAGCTCCTGATAACGGAAAGAGTATGATGGGCAATAACGCTGTAACCGCAATTGGAACAGCTTCTGTAACCCACCAAGCACCCACCCATAAGGCTACGGCAAGAGCCGAAACTCCTTGTTCAGAAAGTCCGTCAGGTCTCCAGAAGAATTGAATAATAAAAAAAAGGAATGGCCCCAGAACTCTTCCGATTACTGCAGTTTGGAGCCACTTATTCATTGGTTAAAGAAACTTTAGTAGCAATTACCGACAAAGAACTCAATCCAATTAAGAGAGAAAAAGGAATGGCTAGATCACTAAAAAATGTCGGAACCAGAAAGTATAACACTATTAAAAAAAGCAACCTAATTCCTTCAAAAAACAAGGCCCATTTTGAACCGTCCATCAGCGAACTGTATCCCATCACCATAAGAAAAACAAGACCCCCTGTGAGTAGCTGTGTGTCTGTTTCCATCTTCGAAAATTGCGAGAAGAAATAGAGCAGTAACCCTATGGCCAATAAAAACTGAGTAAAGACAATAATCTTTCTACTACTTGTTTCTTTCGGATGATACTTCTGATAGGCATAAACATCTTCAATAATCGAACGATCGAAGCGGGCAGCGACATCATCAGGTCTCCACCCGGTAGGCATGAACCAAATTCTCATCTTATCCATCCATGATTTTGCATACCAAGCATCGAAGGCCAGGTTATATAGGTGCTGAAAATTGATCCAAAGTGGGTTGTAAGTAAGCGCAGGTTTTAGCACTCCATATCTCGGAGGAACTTCTTCTAATTCTTCTTGAAAGGTTCCAAAAAGTCGGTCCCAAACCGAAAAGATTTGTCCCAGATTTTTGTCGATATACTCATTATTAATGGCATGATGTACCCGGTGTTGTGAAGGGGTGACCAAAATATACTCTAACCAACCTAACTTTCCGATATGCTGGGTATGATACCAAAACTGACCGAATAAATGTAAAGGAGCCAGTACAGCGATCACTTGATAAGGCACTCCTAACATCGCAGCAGGGAGTAAAAGGATAGCCGTATAGCCTATCAGATTCGAGATGGATTGTCTTAAGGCACAAGCCAAATTGAATTCTTCACTCGAGTGGTGAATCACGTGGGAGTTCCAAAAAAGATTGACATGATGGCTGAGACGATGGTTCCAGTAGCCAGCAAAATCAATGGCAATAAAAGCAATCACCCAGGTAGGCCACCCAGCTGGAGTTTGTGTTAGCGCAAGCTGGCTGACTAAAAAAGGATAGCTAATAAGTACCAAGGCCAGCCCAAGACTATCTTTAAGCACGTTGGTCACCCCACTACTGAGACTGCTGAGTGTATCAAAAAAACGATACTTTTGATCCTTAACAAAATGCCCATATGCGATCTCAATTAATACTAAGACCACAAAAGCAGGTATCGCATACAATAAGGCGCTAGCATATGCATTCATCGCATTAAAAATACTAAAATTTGTAGCGAAGCCATCTTATTTTAGAGCCTTACCTTTACCTTATAAATTATCGGGTTTATGAAATCATTTTGTGTCAAAGATGAGACCGCCCCTTTGAAGGCGGTAATTGTTGGTAGAGCGACAAGTAACGGCCCTACTCCGTCTATTGATGAAGCTTATGATCCTAAATCGATTGAGCACTTAAAGGGTGGCACCTATCCTCTTGAGGCGGATATGATTCTCGAGATTGAAGGGCTTGCAGAGAAATTAAAATCATTGGGCGTCGAAGTATATCGTCCTGAGCTTATTGAGAATTACAATCAAATATTTTCACGAGATATCGGTTTTGTAGTCGATGACACCTTTGTGTATTCGAACATCCTTCCTGACCGTCAAGACGAACTTGGAGCAGTGAAACCGATTCTGGATTTATTTGATCCTATAAAAATCCTGAGCCCACCAGAAGAGGTGCATGTTGAAGGAGGTGATGTGATGCCTCACAAGGAATATCTATTTGTAGGCACCTACCTTCAAAGAGATTACCGAAGCTATATTACCGCTAGAACGAACAAGGCAGCAGTAGACTGGCTTAGTGAAATTTTTAAGGATCGAGAAGTAAAAGCCTTTGAGTTAAAAAAATCAAACACAAACCCTTATACTAACGCCTTACATTTAGATTGTTGTTTTCAACCTGTTGGGGAAAAATATGCCATTATTCATAAAGACGGGTTTCTTCATGAGAAGGATGCGGAGTGGCTTATCAATTATTTCGAAAAGGAGAACGTTTTTGAAATCAGTGCAGAAGAGATGTACGCTATGAATAGCAATATTTTTTCAGTGGCTCCTGATCTAGTAATCTCTGATGTTAGATTTAATCGATTAAACCATTGGCTGGGTGATAAAGGTATTCATGTTGAAGCCATTCCCTACGGAGAAATCGCCAAACAAGAAGGGCTTCTTCGTTGCAGCACCTTACCATTGATTCGTAACAACTAATTTTATGCAATACACTTCTAATATATTAATGGTTCGTCCAGCAAGTTTCAGATTGAATGAAGAAACGGCGGTGAACAATTATTTTCAAAGCGAAACACAGTTAGACCCACGTATGGTGGTTGGCGCTGCTCAAAGAGAATTTGATGAGTTCGTTACTCTTTTAAGAGTGAATGGCGTTAATGTGATCGTCGCAGAAGACCTCAAAGAGAATGATACTCCAGACGCACTATTTCCAAACAATTGGATATCAATGCATGAAGACGGAAAAGTAGGTCTCTATCCGATGTTTGCCGCGAATAGACGAAGAGAACGACGCGAAGATATTCTGGATGTACTTGAAGAAAATGGATTTGAAATTAGCGAGATTATCGACTACAGTTCAGCCGAAGAAGAGGAGATTTTTCTAGAAGGTACGGGCAGTTTAATTCTTGATCGTGAAAATAGCATCGCTTATTGTTCGCTTTCAGATCGTGCAGATGAAGAATTACTCATCGAGTTTTGTGAAGATTTTGAATATACCCCTATCATTTTTGGCGCTTATCAAACCTCTGACAATCGACGCTTACCTATTTATCATACCAATGTCATGATGTGCGTGGCAGATCAATTTGCTGTTATCTGTCTAGACAGTATAGACGACAAGAAACACCGTAAAGCGGTTAAGGAACAATTAAAATCCAACGGTAAAACGGTGGTAGCTATTACCGAAAAGCAAATGCACGAGTTTGCAGGTAACATGCTCCAGGTAAAAGCAAAGAATGGCCCAGCACTAGTGATGAGTGATCGTGCTTATCATTCACTACAGCCCGATCAAATTAAAGTCCTCGAAAGCTTTGGCCCTATTATTCACCCAAAATTAGATATCATCGAAACTTGCGGAGGTGGCAGCGCTCGATGTATGATGGCTGAGATTTTTCTACCTCAAGGCTGATTCACAAGAATCAGGCGAGTTTGACGTCCGTCAATATATCTTACTGTTTCACCGTCAAAAAACGCTTCTTCTTCGAGCATAATTCGTACATCCTTAGCCCACTGTTCGATAGTTACCGAGGCGTTCAGTTCAATCGAGTAGGCAGTATTCGCATGTAATGTATAATCTCCAGTATAAGGCACCCCTCCTTGAGAATCCCACATGCCTAGAGTCGTCCCAGCAGCGTGTCCGTGATAACCTATGGGGTGAGTATAAATAGAAGGTGTGATTCCCTCGCTGATGGCTGAGGCTCGACTCATCGAAAGAACCTCGTTCCCCGTGCGCTTCAGCTTGAAATTTCCAGTAAAAATATCCTGTAAACGATTAGCTGTTGCTAACGCTGAAGTTAAAAATTCTGGAGCCTCTGATTCTTCGGAACGCAACACATAAGCATGCTGTTGTTGATCGGTATTTAAACGCAAATAGGTGATTCCAAAATCACAATGCAATAAATCTCCTGGCTGAATAACCTGGGTGTCTGGTCGCTTCGAGAACGTTCTGAGGTGATCAAATCTTTCTGGGTCCGCTCTCTGGATATCAACTGTTGGGTGAAACCAGGTTTGCAACCCAAGTTCTCTCACCTTATCTCGCATCCACCAAACGACATCTTCAGTAGTTGTAACCCCTGGAGTAATCACCTTTTCTGAGAAAGCCTCCTTGATAATATTGTGACTAATTCTAACAATATGCGGATAGATTGCCATCTCTTTTTCTGTTCGAGTCTCTAACCAGGCTAATGCGAGTGGCTCGGCAGAAACAATTCGACCTGCATAACGTTTTCCTAAAGCCTTTTCTAATTCAGCCTTATCGGTAGCGACAATACCATCGGTTAATCCAAAATGCACAGACTGATTAATTCCTATTTTTCTGGGATTGCGCTCTGCTACAATCTCACTGAGCCTTTTCCATTGGTCGGGTTGCTTTTCTTTATCCCATGCACTCTTAAAAGAAGACCCCACATTGTAACGAGCTACTGCAAGCGTTTCTATTTCTTTTCCGTTATCGTAAAAAACCAAAATGGTGCGACGTCTAGCGGCCAACCACTCAGCCGGCAGCATAGTTTTTATAATTGGGTCTTCGTTATACTCTCTCGAAACTACTATCCACATATCGATATCTGCAGTACGCATCATCTCTGGGAGGTAATTTGCAATCTTATCTTCAAGCAGTTCATTGATTACACGTGCGCGTTCTTTCATAGGAAGTATTGCTCCGTAGTCTTGTGCTGTGACTAAACCGACAACTAAAGTGAAAAGAAAAGATGTAATGAATTTCATACCTTACTATTCTAAAATTTCATAGTAAGATATGGCATTTTTTTATCAAAATTTCAAGTGAATACTGGTCAGCTCTATAGTGTAGGATACGGTCTAAGAAGTCCAGATGAATTTTTGGCACTTCTAAATTCCTACCAAATTGACTATATCGCAGACGTACGATCCAACCCTTATTCTAAATGGAACCCTGATTTTTGCCGGGAACCTATTGAGGCATACCTAAAGCAAAAAGGCATTGGATATGTTTATATCGGAGACATGATCGGGGGAATCCCTAAAGACTCTAACTGCTATAACGAGTCAGGAAAATTGGATTATCAAAAAGCGAAAGCACACCCTGAATTTATTAAAGGCATTAATCGCCTATTAACCGCACAACAAAAAGGATTGAATGTAGCACTAATGTGTGGTGAAGTTGAACCACACACTTGCCATCGATCTAAATTAATTGGAGAGGTCCTCCATGAAAAGAAACTAGACCTTAGTCACATTCTTGATAGTCGAAATCTAAAATCACAAACAGAGGTAATGTTAGAGATCACCAAAGGAAGAAATACCACCGATTTATTCGGCAATAAAATGTTTTAACGATGAAAAAACTACTCACAGTATTGGCATTAGCCCTAACAACATGTATACTAGCCCAAAAACCGGCTAACAAAAAGACTAGGGAACAAGTACAAGGTATTTTTGACAAGCAAATCACAGCATGGAATGAAGGCGACTTAAACGCCTTTATGAATGGTTATTGGGCAGATAAACGACTGCTATTTGTTGGCAGTAGAGGGCCAACATACGGTTATGAAAACACCCTAAAAGGCTATCAAAAGGGATATCCGACTAAAGCAGCCATGGGTACCTTGAAATTTGACATTCTAGAGATGCGACAATGGGATCGCAAAACCTTACAAGTCATCGGCAAGTTTACTTTGGTTCGCGAAAACGACACCCCCACAGGTCACTTTACATTACTGCTCAGAAAAATTAAAGGTAAATGGGTAATCGTAAGTGATCATTCTTCTTAAACGAAGAATTGCCAGAGAATCAGAATCAAACTAAAACTAACCAGCGAAAGAGTTAGTGTCATCAGTGACCATGATCTCACGGTTTCCTTTTCGGTCAAATTTAAATAACGGCTCACCAACCAAAAACCACTATCATTAAAGTGTGAGAATATTAGTGATCCTGAAGCCACGGCAAGTACAATTAAAGCTCCTTCTATTGAGCTGTTTACACTTAACAATGGAGCAATCAAACCTGCTGAGGTAATCATCGCCACGGTAGTTGATCCTTGTAGTAAACGAACGATTGCTGCTAATAAAAAGGCAAGAACAACCACTGAAAACCCATAAGAACTTACCTTCTCAGCTAGGCTTGCACCAATACCAGTATCTATTAGAATTTGCTTGAAAGCCCCACCAATACCGGTAACCAACAAAATTATACCAACTGGTTTTAAAGAATCTGAAGAGAACTGATTAACCTGAGACTTCGAGAAGCCACCAGGCTTAGTAAGTAATGGATAGGCAAGAATATTCGCTAGGGTAAGTGCAATAAAAGGATGTCCAAGACCTTCAATAATTTTTGCGGTTGTACCCGAACCGAATAACCAATCTGAAAAAGCTCCAAAAATCATAAGGAATAGTGGTAGAAATATAACAATGAACACCGCCCAAGCATTCGGAGATGGCTTCTGACTAGCTTCATGATTAGGTACAAAAGAAACTTGGTTGAATTCGAAAGCACTCTGGAAAACTAAAAATCGATTGGCGATAGAAAAGGTAATCAAGGCCGTTGGAACCGCTATTAGGATCCCCCAGAAAATAACAACCCCTACAGAGACTTGTAACAAATCAGCAACAGCAACTGGACCCGGCGTAGGCGGAATAAAAGCATGTGCTATTGATATTCCAATTAAAAAGGGCAATGCAAAACGCAGAAGCATTCCCTTGTTTTGATTCGACAAATGTTTAATTAGTGGGATGAGCAATATAAACGCAACATCGAAAAAGACAGGAATCGATATGATTAAACCAGCTACGAGAAGTGCTATTGGCGAGCGTTTAATTCCAATAGTCTGAATTAAACGCTTAGCAATGAGTTCGATACCTCCTGTGTGCTGAAGAACAGCTCCTAAAAAAGATCCTAAGCCCACAATTACCCCTACGAAGCCCAAGGTACTTCCAAGCCCTTTTTGGATAGAATTAAAGGTTGACATTGGGTCTTCTAAACCTAGTATTCCTAAAATAAGACAAGCAATTAGAATCGATAGAAAAGCGTGAACCTTAAACCTAAGCATAAGTACAAGTAGGGTGGTAAAGGAAAGAATAACGGCTAATTCAATATTCATAATAGCTTCTCTAATTGTAATAGTTGCTCCTCTTTAGATAATTCAGCCGAAACTACCCCGTCATTAGGTACTGACTCCAGCGCTTCAAATTGACTCCTTAGTAACGAATTAGGCATAAAGTGCTCGTCTCTTTGTTTTAATCTAATAGAAATTAATTCAAAACCGCCTTCTATGAGATAAAAACGGATTGACCCATAGGTGGCAAGTAATTCACGGTATTCTCTTTTTAATGCCGAACAAGCTAGAATGGCTGTGCTGTTCTGATGCGCTCCAATAACCTGATCTCCGAGATTCCGGAGCCAAGGATACCGATCGGTATCATTTAAGGGCTCCCCTGATCTCATCTTCTCGATATTCGAAAGAGGATGAAAGTCATCTGCATCGTAGAAAGGTTGGTTGAATCGGTTAGCAAGAAGCTTTCCCAATGTGGTCTTTCCAGAGCCTGATACTCCAAACAGTACATAAACCATCAGAGTGCGGTGTAAAAAATGTAACTCATCCAAAGAACAAGAGCTAGTTTCAATACCGAACCCGCTAACACCCCTACCAAGGATCCAAAGGCTGCTCGAAGTGCAAGTTTAATCTCCGATTTCTGAACATATAGCTCGGCAGCAAAGGCTCCAAGAAAGGGACCAAATAGGAACCCAAAGGGCGGAAAAAACAATAATCCGATCACTAGACCGACGAACGCTCCAATAACTCCAGCACGTGAACCTCCGTACTTCTTTGTCGCATAAACAGGGATGATGTTATCGATTAAAGACACCGCTATAGCTAAAGCTCCAAAAATCCAGAGCCAACGATTCGAGAGTTCATATCCGTCCGTAAATTTTAAAACCAATAAGGCAAAATATCCAATGATTGGTCCTGGTAGAACCGGAACAAAGCACCCAATGACACCAACAATAAGTAGAATGATCCCTAGAATAACCAAAAGTAAATCCATAGCTCTAATGTACACAAAGGAGTCAAGAATTAGTTATTTTTTGAAAATAAATAGTACTTGGTATTGCATAGTACTATATTATTTATACCTTTGTGTTAGAATATGAACTAAATGAAGGTAGAAAACACCAAACAACAAATGAGAAAAGGGATTCTCGAATTCTGTATTCTCTCCGTTCTAAAAGACAAAGACCTCTACGCCTCTGAGATCCTAATAAGCCTTAAAGAAGCTCGACTACTCGTTGTCGAAGGAACGCTTTATCCACTTCTTACGCGTCTTAAAAACGCCGATCTACTTCAGTATCGCTGGGAAGAATCTAGTAGTGGACCTCCCAGAAAATACTATACGCTCACTGAAAAAGGAACCCTATTCTTAGAAGAACTTAAATCAACTTGGGAAGAATTACAACACGCCATTAATAAGGTAACACAATCATAAAATGAAAAAAACAATCAATATCAACCTCGCAGGCTTCGTCTTTTATATCGATGAAGATGCTTATGAGGAACTACAGAAATACCTGAAAAACATCAAAACCTACCTTGGAAATACTGAGGGCAGAGAAGAAATAATCGACGATATCGAGAGTCGTATCGCAGAGCTGTTTTCAGAAAAGCAGAAGCAAGTAATCACGCTAATCGAAGTAAGTGAGGTCATTGAAGTGATGGGGCAACCCGAAGATTACATGTCTGAGGATCAAATAGAACAAAAGACAAGCTATAAGTCATCGAATAAACGTCTCTATCGCGACCCTGATAGTACAGTCCTAGGAGGGGTTTGTTCAGGAATCGGGCACTACTTAAGTATTGACGCTATTTGGATTCGACTCATCTTCTTAGCTATGGTCTGGAGCGGGGTATCCATTCTGTTTTACTTTATACTTTGGGCAATTATTCCAAAGGCAGAAACAACGGCTCAAAAGCTCAAAATGAAGGGTAAGGCAGCTACCTTTAGTAATATCGAAGACTATGTTCGTAAGGGATACGAAAATGTAAAAGACGACTTCAAAAATGTAGACTTTAAAGGTGCTGGAGAAAAAGCGAAGCAAGGAGCTAGCGGATTTTTCGCTTTACTAGGCGAACTTTTTTCAAAATTATTCTCTGCGTTAGGAAAAGTTTTGAGTTTTATTGCCAATATCCTGGGAAAGCTTTTGGGCGTCATCATTCTAACAACAACGGTGGCGCTAATTATAGCATTAACAGTTAGTTTTATCATTGGTTCGTTCATCGATATCAATATAGGCAATGACCTACTAAGTATGCCTGGATTCGAATTTATCAGACCTGACTGGGGAGGACCTTTTCATCCTATCTGGTATCACATAAGCATGATGTTAACCTTTGGAATACCCGCATTTAGCCTACTACTTTTTGCACTCCAATTATTATTCAAGAACATGGGTCGACTTAGTGGAGGTATAAAAATCGGATTATTAGCAGTCTGGATGATCAGCCTGATAAGCTTCATTATCCTTAGCCTAACCCAATTTTAAATAAGGCCTAGAGTCTAGTTGCCTTTACGGCGATTGCATTCTTCTCTGCTACAACCATTTCAAGTGGTTTTCCACTGATATGACTCTCTAGCCACGAAAGAATATCTAGATATAGGAAAGATCTTCGCTCGTAATAATCTTCTTCAAGGGGCTTTAATTCATCATAAAGCTCCTTGAATTTCAGCTTTAAATCTTGAGGATAGACACTTCCTAAGTTTCGTATAAATTGAATAAGCAAACGTTGCACCTCATGTAAGTCATTCATTCGAATTAGGAAACGATACGTAGTTAAAAGGAGCTCATCAAGATTAGCGTCATTTCCTGACTCAAAATGTGCGATAACATTCAGTATTCTAGAAAAACACAATAGATCTTCACGCATACTAAATGAACGATTTTCAATGACAGGCTTTAAATAATCAATACATCGATTATAAGCTCCAGCCCCAAAGCACATTGAAGCAATTTTATAGTGCAACATCATAATGTGATGGTCATCGATTTGGTGCTTATACTTTTCAATACCTAGAAATAGTTCATCAATAACATTCATCCCGTTTCGAAAATCTCCCTGTAAAAAATGAAGATTGAGTAGGTTATTCCCCAGATACAAGAAGGCCAGTGCCTTGGTATTGGTGTTTTTTGGAAAAAAATCAGAATTAACCTGATCCTTTAAAGCCTCAATTGTTTGTCGAAAACGCTCTGGATGCCGAAGAAGTAACAAAGATTCAAGCAGGTAATTGTTAGCTTTGAGATAAAAAATCGGATGTGACGCAATCATTTCCGGACTCTGATCAAACAAAGTCACCCACCTTGATGCATGCTTGTATAAACCCAGAAAATCTTGAGTAATCATGCTGTACCAAACATGCGCCTTACTATACCAAAGCCGTTCTCTAAAGCCTAGTTGCTCGTAGTCAACCTTCGGCAACTCTTCAAAGAAATATTGGGTGATCTCCCGATATTCATGATCACTTTTAACGTAGCCTCCCTTTAATAATTTCTCATAGAGTCGAAGGGAAAGGTTAGACAATTGGCTACAGAGCATATTGGCCTCACCGAGTCTTTTGGTATCAGAAACCAACCGATCAGTTCGATTACTAAGGCTTCGAGTTATATATTGTGACTCGATAATTTTTTCAAACTCAATAATCTCATACTCAGCGTATTTCTCATCCCATTTCTGAGCGAGTTGTTTCGTTCTTTCGAGAATTTTTAGGCTCTGCTTATATAAACCCTTCTGATATAAAACCGTAGCAAAATCGAGTTGCTCGCGTATTTGCATCCTAGGGTTTTGAATACTAGGACTCATTCGAAGACTCGTAAGTAACTGCTTGTATAAATGCGATTTAAGATTGGCAAGTTGAGGTTTGCTTACAAAAGACTGCTTGTTTAACTCTTTCTCGTCATAAACCTCTGCTTTATCTAAAAAATCAAAAAGCTGAATAAATTTGGCGTCTTTATGTCCGTCAATACGACTAGCAAACAGTTTAAACTGTCGTTTTTGAGCTTTTGTAAGTGATTTAACCAATAAAAAGACGGGTTCTTTGGCTTTTTTAGTCGTCAGATCTTTATTTGATTTAAATCTCTTCATATCAACACTTTAAGTATATTTGAGCACTGTTAGGCATCGTAATATATATTTAAGGTCTGAATAAAGGCCTTTTTAAGCCATTATTTTTGATAAAATTTTATGCGCTAGCGCTATATGAATAAAGAAAAAGTTGAAATTTTTGATACCACCCTTCGCGATGGAGAACAGGTACCTGGCTGTAAACTAGACACTAAAAGTAAACTAGAAATTGCTGGGCAGTTAGATTTGCTAGGTGTTGATATTATAGAAGCAGGATTTCCTATTTCGAGCCCTGGCGATTTTCATTCAGTTGAAGAAATTGCCAAGCTGGTTAAAAATGCAAGAGTGTGCGGGCTAACCAGAGCCGTTCAAAAAGATATTGAGGTTGCTGCCGAAGCGCTCAAGTACGCCAAAAGGCCTAGAATTCACACAGGAATTGGAACCTCAGATTCTCACATTACTCACAAATTCAAAGCAACGAGAGAAGAAATTATTGAGCGCGCAGTTAAGGCAGTCTCTTACGCTAAGACCTTTGTAGAAGATGTCGAGTTCTATGCTGAAGATGCCGGAAGAACAGATAATGAATTTTTAGCTAGAGTTTGCGAGGCTGTGATTGCAGCTGGCGCAACCGTTCTAAACATACCAGATACAACAGGCTACTGTCTTCCTGAAGAATACGGAGCGAAAATGGCTTATTTAAAGGCTAACGTGAAAGACATTCACAAGGCAACACTTTCTTGTCATTGCCATAACGACTTGGGCCTAGCCACAGCTAATGCAATTGCAGGGGCTAGTCATGGTGCGCGTCAAATCGAATGTACCATTAACGGAATAGGAGAACGCGCAGGGAATACCGCTTTAGAAGAGGTGGTGATGATCATGAAACAACATCCGACCCTCAATCTTTACACCGATGTAAATAGTCGAATGCTCAATCACCTCAGTCAGCTCGTTTCTGATCGAATGGGTATGGCGGTTCAAGCAAATAAAGCAATTGTAGGAGCGAATGCCTTTGCTCATAGTTCAGGAATTCATCAAGATGGCGTTATTAAGAACCGTGAAACCTATGAAATCATCGACCCACTTGAGGTTGGTGTTGATCAATCAGCGATTGTGCTAACAGCAAGAAGCGGAAGAGCTGCCCTTGCCTACCGTGCAAAGAATATCGGATTCGAATTTGACAAGTTACAACTGGATGCAATGTATGAGAAGTTTCTCATCATGGCCGATACTAAAAAAGAAATTGGAGACGACGATATCGTCGAACTCATGAAACAGATTTAATAGTCCCCTAATTACCAATGAAAAAAACACTATTCGATAAAGTGTGGGATTCCCACGTCGTAAAATCAGTTCCTGGAGGACCCGATGTGCTTTTCATCGACCGTCATATGGTGCACGAAGTAACTAGTCCTGTAGCCTTTTTAGGCCTTAAAAACCGTGGAATCAAGGTGCTTCACCCTGAGCGTACTTTTGCTACCGCTGACCACAATACTCCAACTCTTAACCAGCACTTACCGGTTGAAGACCCGCTTTCAGCAAATCAACTAGCCGCTCTAGAACGCAATGCGAAGGAGCACGGTATTTCTTACTGGGGTCTTGGTCATGAGAAAAATGGAATTGTTCACGTTGTGGGACCAGAATATGGCATAACAGTACCAGGAGCAACGATTGTTTGTGGAGATTCACATACCTCAACACATGGTGCATTTGGTGCGATTGCCTTTGGTATCGGTACTTCTGAGGTAGAAATGGTACTTGCCTCACAATGTATTATGCAGCCTAAACCAAAAAGCATGCGTATTCATATCGAAGGAGAAGTTGGGAATGGTGTTACTCCTAAAGATGTAGCGCTATATATCATTTCAAAACTGAGCACTTCAGGTGCTACAGGATATTTTGTAGAATACACCGGCCCGGTCTTTGAAAACATGAGTATGGAGGGGCGTATGACCGTTTGTAACCTTTCGATTGAGATGGGAGCCCGTGGTGGTATGATCGCTCCAGATCAATCTACTTTTCACTACATCAAAGGACGTGAATTTGCCCCAAAAGGAGCCGACTGGGATAAAGCCATGGATTACTGGCAGACCTTATACACTGACGAGGGAGCTACCTACGATAAAGAATTAATTCTTCAAGGGTCTGACATCGAACCGATGATTACTTATGGTACCAATCCTGGTATGGGTGTGGGTATTTCTAAGAATATCCCATCTGCAAGCGAGTCAAAGGACAGTGTCGACAGCTATAAAAAATCACTGAAATACATGGGATTCAACGAAAACGAACCCCTATTAGGTAAGAAAGTCGATTATGTATTCTTAGGTAGTTGTACCAATGGTCGTATTGAAGATTTTAGAGCCTTTACCAACATTATCAAGGGACGTAAAAAAGCGGATCACATTACGGCTTGGTTAGTACCAGGTTCTCACAAAGTGCGTCAAGCAATTATCGACGAGGGTCTTTATGATATTCTAACCGAAGCAGGCTTTGAACTAAGAGAGCCTGGCTGTTCAGCATGTCTTGCAATGAATGAGGACAAAATCCCCGCAGGTAAAGTAGCAGTTAGCACCTCAAACAGAAACTTCGAAGGTCGTCAAGGACCTGGAGCGAGAACGATGCTTGCAAGCCCGACTGTCGCCGCTGCAACAGCAGTAATGGGAGTAGTAACTGATCCAAGAACATTAAGCAACTAAGATGGCCTACGATAAATTCACCAAACTAACTAGTTCTGCCGTACCCCTACCGATCGAGAACGTAGACACCGACCAAATCATTCCTGCTCGTTTTCTAAAAGCAACAGAGCGCAAAGGGTTCGGAGATAACTTATTCAGAGACTGGCGTTACAACCAAGACAATACTCCTAAAGAAGATTTCGTTTTGAATAATGAGACTTACAAAGGAAAAATCTTAGTTGGAGGTAAGAATTTCGGTTCTGGATCTTCTAGAGAGCATGCCGCATGGGCAATCTACGATTATGGATTTCGTTGTGTCATCTCAAGCTTCTTCGCTGATATCTTTAAAAACAACTGTTTAAATATCGGGGTATTACCTGTACAGGTATCTGAAGCTTTTTTGGCAGAGATTTTCGAAGCAGTTGAAGCAAACCCAGAGGTTCAGATTACTGTTGACCTTGAGGATCAAACTGTTTCTTTAGAGGGAAGTGAGACCGTTGAATCTTTCGACATCAATGCATACAAGAAAGAAAACATGAAAAACGGATTTGACGATATCGATTACCTACTCAACCTCGGTGACGATATCGCTACATTCGCTACCCAAAGACCTTTCTAGTAGGTTCAAATCTGAATGAAATGAGCCCTCAAAAAAAGCGACTTCTCGAAATAATGGACACCACCCTCAGGGATGGTGAACAAACTTCAGGGGTCTCATTTACCGCTGGTGAAAAATTAACGGTTGCCCAACTTCTGCTAGAAGAATTAGGCGTTAATCGTATTGAAATTGCCTCAGCTCGTGTATCTAAAGGAGAGTTAGACGCAGTTAAAAGAATCACTGATTGGGCTTCAAACAAAGGGTATATAGAACGAGTAGAGGTACTAACCTTCGTAGATAACGGAGTCTCTTTAGACTGGATGATCGATGCGGGTGCTAAAGTTCAAAACCTTCTCACTAAAGGCTCGATGAATCATTTAACGCATCAACTTAGACAAACACCACAAAAACATTTTAGACTCATCGCAGACAACCTAAGTGCAGCTGTTTCTAAAGGGATTACCTCTAATATTTATCTTGAAGACTGGAGTAATGGAATGCGAAACTCGCGTGAGTACGTTTTTGAGTTTCTAGATTTCCTAAGCAACCAGCCTGTTTCAAAGATTTTATTACCTGATACCTTAGGGGTACTAACCCCTGATGAGACTTATAAATACTTAAAGGAAATACTCGATCGCTATCCAGATCAGCACTTCGATTTTCATGGACACAACGACTATGACCTAGGCGTAGCCAATGCACTAGAAGCTGTACGCGCGGGAGTACATGGCTTACACTTAACAGTTAACGGCATGGGTGAACGAGCTGGTAACGCACCTCTGGCGAGTGTTATTGCGGTTCTAAACGACTTTGAGCCTAGCGTTAAAACCGATGTAAAAGAAAGGGCATTATTTAAGGTTAGTCAACTGGTTGCTACTTTCAGTGGTTTCCACATTCCAGTTAATAAACCCGTAGTAGGTGCAAATGTGTTCACGCAAACTGCTGGTATTCACGCAGACGGCGATGCTAAAAACAATCTCTATTACAATGATCTACTTCCTGAGCGTTTCGGTCGAAAACGTGCCTATGCACTTGGCAAAACCTCAGGTAAAGCCAATATTGCTAAAAATCTAAGTACTCTAGGAATTACCTTAAGCGATGAAGAACTGAAGAAGGTAACCGCTCAGGTAATTGCGCTTGGCGACAAAAAACAGAAAGTTACCTTAGACGATCTACCTTACATCATTTCAGATGTTTTAGGAGAATCAAGCTATGAGCAACATGTTAAGGTGACTTCATACGTTCTTACTCATTCTAAAGGCCTAAAACCTTCAACAACGGTTAGTCTTCAAATCGGAAACGAAACTCACGAAGAAATCGCTTCAGGAGATGGTCAGTATGATGCCTTTATCAACGCGGTTCGTGAAATCTACAAGAAAAAGCAGTTAGAGCTTCCGAGACTTATTAATTATTTGGTGATGATTCCACCCGGAAGTAACTCCGACGCGCTTTGTGAAACTACGATTACATGGAAGCACAACGAACGTGAATTCACCACTAGAGGACTCGATGTAGATCAAACCGTATCGGCTATTAAGGCTACTGAAAAAATGTTAAATCAAATTACTACCTAATGAATTATACTATTGCACTGCTTGCTGGCGACGGAATTGGACCAGAAGTAACCGCCGAAGCTGTAAAAGTAAGCAACGCGATTGCCAAAAAATTCGGCCACGAACTGAATTGGAAACCAGCACTAACTGGAGCCGCGGCTATTGATACGGTGGGAGATCCTTACCCACCAGAAACTCATGAAGTTTGCGCAAGCTCAGATGCCGTATTATTCGGAGCAATTGGTCTCCCTAGATTTGATAATGACCCTTCAGCAAAGGTACGTCCAGAGCAAGGACTACTTCGTATGAGAAAAGAACTAGGGTTATTTGCAAATGTGCGACCGACCTTTGTTTTCCCATCACTTATCGACAAGTCTCCGCTTAAAAGAGATCGCATCGAAGGAACTGATTTAGTCTTCGTTCGTGAACTTACTGGTGGAATCTACTTTGGTGAACGCGGAAGACAAGACGAAGGCGAAACTGCTTACGATACTTGTACCTATACTCGTGAAGAAATCAAGAGATTAGCTCGTAAAGGATTTGAACTTGCGCGATCAAGGCGCAAGTCTCTTTGTCTAGTAGATAAAGCGAACGTATTAGAAACTTCTAGACTTTGGAGAGAAACCCTTCAAGGAATGGAAGCAGAATACCCAGACGTAAAAGTGACCTATGAACTCGTTGACGCCGTTGCGATGCGACTTATCCAATGGCCTAGTGTATATGATGTTTTAATCACAGAAAACTTATTTGGTGACATTCTTACCGATGAAGCTTCTGTAATTTCTGGGTCAATGGGTCTTATGCCCTCTGCTTCGATCGGTTCAGAAGTAGCCCTTTACGAGCCCATTCACGGCTCATTCCCTCAAGCTACAGGTAAAAACATCGCTAACCCACTAGCAACGGTTCTATCCGCTGCAATGATGTTCGAAATGTCCTTCAGCCTAAAAGAAGAAGCTGAACTCATTCGCTCCGTAGTGAATCAATCTTTAGCGGATGGTGTAGTTACCGAAGACCTTGCTGACGGCGCAAAAGCTTATAAGACTTCAGAGGTGGGAGATTATTTAGTCTCGCTGATTGAAAAAGCATAAGTAATGAAAACAAAAAGGGCGCCGATGGCGCCCTTTTTTTGAATTAGATTGAAGTGATTATACAATCTTCTTCATATCTGTCATTGCTCTTCTTAGCGTAGTTCCGATCGCTTCGATTGGGTGATTACGAAGTGCAGCATTAACCTCAATAAGTTTCTTATTATCTACACCTGTTGAAGCAACACCCTTACCGATTACATCAGTATCAATAGTCTTCATAAAATCAGTAAGTAAAGGCTTACAAGCGTGATCAAATAAATAGCAGCCGTACTCAGCTGTATCAGAGATTACACGGTTCATTTCATAAAGCTTCTTACGGGCAATGGTGTTAGCGATAAGCGGTGTTTCGTGAAGTGACTCATAGTAAGCCGACTCTGACTTGATACCCGCATCTACCATGGTCTCGTAAGCCAATTCAACACCGGCACGTACAAAGGCAACCATAAGAATTCCGTGATCAAAATACTCTTGCTCATCGATAACGGCTGAAGTAACTTCGGTTTTCTCGAAGTTGGTTTCAGCAGTTGCTGCTCTCCAAGTAAGAAGGTTTTTATCATCATTTGCCCAGTCTTCCATCATCGTTGAGGAGAAGTGTCCAGACATGATATCGTCCATATGTTTTTGAAATAACGGAGCCATGATTGTTTTTAGCTCTTCAGATAATTCGAAGGCTTTAATCTTAGCGCTGTTAGAAAGTCGATCCATCATATGAGTAATACCACCGTGCTTTAATGCTTCAGTGATGGTTTCCCATCCGTACTGAATGAGTTTAGAAGCGTAAGCTGGATCGATTCCCTTTTCAACCATCTTATCGAAAGAAAGGATAGAGCCGGTTTGAAGCACTCCACAAAGAATCGTTTGTTCTCCCATCAAATCTGATTTCACCTCAGCAACGAAACTAGACTCTAGTACACCTGCTCGGTGACCTCCTGTAGCAACCGCATAGGCCTTTGCTTGATGAAGACCTTTTCCTTCAGGATCATTCTCTGGGTGAACCGCGATAAGGGTAGGTACTCCGAATCCACGCTTGTACTCTTCGCGAACCTCAGAACCTGGGCTCTTTGGAGCAACCATGATTACCGTAAGATCTTTTCTTACCTGCGTACCTTCTTCAACGATATTGAAACCGTGAGAATAGGTAAGTGTAGCTCCCTTTTTCATATGTGGCATAACTGCTTCAACAACCGCTGTGTGTTGTTTGTCTGGAGTCAGGTTAATCACTACATCTGCAGACGGAATAAGTTCTTCATAAGTGCCAACTTTGAAGTTATTCGAAGTCGCATTCACATAAGAAGCACGCTGTTGGTCAATCGCTGATTGACGAAGAGCATAAGAAATGTCTAATCCCGAGTCGCGCATGTTTAAGCCCTGGTTTAAACCTTGAGCACCGCATCCTACGATAACGATTTTCTTGCCCTCTAGAGCAGATACGCCATCAGCGAACTCATCCGAAGACATGAAACGACATTTTCCTAGTTGAAGTAATTGCTCTCTAAGTGAAAGCGTATTGAAGTAATTAGCCATAATTATTGGTTATTTTCTGTAAAGGAATTTAAAATTTTTGAAATGCCCATTGGGGCTTTGGATACTGAAAGACGACCTGATCGAACAAATTGTAATAATCCGAAAGGAGCAAGCTGCTCTCTCAATTGTTCAGTCTCGTGTCTAAATCCTGTTTTTTCGATAACGAAAAACTCAGGAGAAACCGTCACAATACTAGCATGACTTTGCTTTATGAAATTCTGAATTTGACGTTCTTCAAAAAGGAAGTTTGTCTTTACTTTATAAAGTGCAGTTTCTTGAAAAATCGTTTCCTCATCGGTGTGATAATAAACCTTGATCACATCAACTTGTTTTTCAATCTGCTGCACGAGTTTCTGAACTTGTGGCTCGGTCACATTCACTACGATTACAAATCGAAATACATCAGTAATCTCAGAAGGTGATGTGGCTAGACTCTCAATATTGATATGTCTTTTCAAGAATATCGCTGAAATACGATTAAGTAAGCCAACGTTGTTTTCTGAATAAATAGAAATAGTATAGGTAGTTGTCATTACTGTAAACGAATTTCATTTAGTGAAGCGCCTGTCGGAATCATTGGGAACACATTGTCTTCCTTTTCAACCGCAACCTCTAAAAAGTATGGGCCTTCGGCGTTAATCATTTCTTGAATAGCTGAAGTTAAATCTTTACGCTCAGTTACTTTTTGTGCAGGGATATGGTACCCTTTAGCAATGGTAACAAAATCTGGATTAGTCATCTCTGTTGAAGCATAGCGACGATCAAAGAATAACTGTTGCCACTGTCTTACCATTCCTAGGTATTCATTATTCAACACTAGAATTTTAACCGCCACACCCGTTTGAAAAATAGTACCTAACTCTTGAATAGTCATTTGGTAGCCACCGTCTCCAATTACAGCTACTACCTGCCTGTCTGGGGCACCCATTTTGGCTCCGATAGCCGCAGGAAGCGCAAATCCCATAGTACCTAAACCACCTGAAGTCACATTACTCTTAGATCTGATAAATTCTGCATATCTACAAGCAATCATTTGGTGTTGCCCAACATCGGTAACGATAACCGCATCTGAATCAGCTGCTTTATTCACGGCAACAATGACCTCTCCCATGGTTAGACCTTCCTTAGTAGGTTTGGTATCTTTTTCGATGACTACCTCATATTCTTTGGCATATAATTCATCAAAACGTGCTAACCATGAGTCTAATTTTTTCGGAACTACCAATTCAGTAAGTGCAGCAAGACTTTGCTTACAATCACTAAGTACTGGATAATCAGCATGAACATTCTTGTCAATCTCGGCAGGGTCAATCTCGAGGTGCACTACCTCTGCTTGAGCCGCGTAAGCGTCTAGTCGTCCGGTCACACGATCATCGAATCGCATACCTACAGCGATAAGAACATCACATTCTTGGGTAAGAAGATTTGGCGCGTAGTTTCCATGCATACCTACCATCCCCTTATTAAGCGGATGTGAGGTCTCTAATGCTGAGAGACCTAGTATCGTCCAAACCGCGGGAATCCCTGACTTCTCAACGAAGGCCTTGAATTCAGCTTCAGCGTTTCCGAGGATAACACCTTGCCCCCAAACAATCAGTGGTTTCTTTGCCTTATTAATTGCCTCTGCCGCAGCTACTACTTGACTTTGATCTAAAGCTGGAACTGGTTTATAACTTCGGATACCTACACAAGGTTTATACTCAAAATCGAGCATGCCGAATTGAGCATCTTTGGTAATATCAACTAGGACTGGCCCTGGACGTCCCGATCTTGCAATATAAAATGCACGAGCTAGGATTTCAGGAATTTCTTTTGCTTGAGTCACTTGGTAGTTCCACTTAGTTACCGGAGTTGAAATCCCGATAATATCTGTTTCTTGAAAGGCATCAGATCCTAACAGATGTGAACCTACTTGACCAGTGATACAAACCATTGGTGTCGAATCAATTTGCGCATCGGCAATACCAGTGATTAAGTTGGTTGCACCAGGCCCAGAAGTGGCAATCGCTACTCCAACCTTTCCTGAAGTTCGGGCGTAACCCTGAGCAGCATGAGTAGCACCTTGTTCGTGACGGGTAAGCACATGGTGCAGATCGTCTTGAAACTTGTACAACTCATCATACACGGGCATAATCGCACCTCCTGGGTATCCGTAGATTAGATCTACACCCTCTGCGAGAAGGCAGCGAATAACCGCCTCAGCTCCACTTATATGCATAGTTTTTTCTTTCATTTATAAGTCGGTCACACAACCTTTAGAGGCTGTTGAGACATTTTTTATGTATTTGTATAATACCCCACTTTGGAATTTGTAAGGAGGTTGTTTCCACTTATTAGCGCGCTCTGCAAGAACCTCATCGCTCAAGTGAACATTTAAGGTGTTATTTTCAGCGTTAATTTCAATAATATCCCCATTCTCGATTAGCGCAATAGGACCTCCTTCTTGGGCTTCAGGAACAATGTGTCCTACCACAAATCCGTGGGTACCTCCAGAGAAACGTCCGTCAGTAATCAGGGCGACAGACTTTCCTAGTCCAGCTCCCATAATTGCAGCGGTAGGCTTAAGCATTTCAGGCATTCCTGGCCCGCCTTTAGGGCCCTCATAACGAATAACCACTATCTCGCCTGGTTGTACCTCTCCATTTCGAATACCATCATTGGCTGCATACTCTCCTTCGAAAACACGTGCAGGCCCCTTGAACTGAAGGCCTTCTTTACCAGTGATTTTAGCAACACTTCCTTCTGGGGCAAGGTTACCCTTTAGAATTCGAATGTGCCCTGACTCTTTGATCGGTTGATTAATTGGATAGATCACATCCTGACCAGCCTCAAGCGAAGGAACGTCTTTTAAGTTTTCGGCTAAGGTCTTTCCTGTAACGGTCATACAATCCCCGTGTAACATATCGTTCTCTAACATGAATTTCAGAACGGCAGGAACACCTCCTACTCGATGCAAGTCTTCCATTAAGTACTTACCACTAGGTTTAAGATCTGCCAAGAATGGTGTCTTATCCATCATTATCTGAAAATCATCAATAGTAAAATCAATTTCTGCCGCTCTGGTAATTGCTAAGAAGTGAAGCACCGCATTGGTAGAACCCCCTAAAACAGCAATCAGTCGAACTGCATTCTCAATCGATTTACGGGTAACGATATCTTTTGGCTTCAGATCAAGTTCGATTAATTTTCTAACGGCAGTACCTATACGCTCACATTCTTCTTTTTTATCAATACTAACCGCAGGGTTCGAAGAGTTGTAAGGAAGGGTCATTCCTAGCGCCTCAATAGCTGAAGCCATCGTATTGGCAGTATACATACCGCCACAAGCTCCAGCGCCCGGACATGCATTTTCAACGACTGAATTAAATTCAGCATCATCAATTTTACCAGCAACTTTCTCTCCCCAAGCTTCAAAGGCTGATACGACATCAAGTTTTTTACTTTCATGACACCCTGAGGCAATAGTACCGCCATAAACCATTATACTTGGGCGATTCAATCGAAGCATCGCCATAAGTGCTCCTGGCATATTCTTATCACAACCTACTACAGGGATAATCGCATCGTAGGACATAGCTTGTACCACCGTTTCAATAGAGTCGGCAATCACATCTCTAGAAGGTAATGAAAAACGCATCCCTGGTGTTCCCATTGAAATACCATCACTTACACCGATAGTATTGAAGATTAGACCCACTAAATTAGAACTCTGAACGCCCTCTTTAATCACCACAGATAAATCATTAAGGTGCATGTTACAAGGGTTTCCTTCATATCCAGTACTTGCTATACCAACGAAGGGCTTTTTAAAATCTTCCTTAGTTAATCCAATCGCATGCAACATTGCTTGTGCTGCTGGCTGGGTTGGGTCTTGGCTTACTGCCTGACTATATTTGTTAAGCGGGGTACTCATCTCTGTATAATTTCTAACATGTAAAAATACCGCTCGAAAGAGGGCTTCTTTGTTTTGTCGAAAATATAATTTTATTTTCAAAATTTAATTTGAGGTTTAAAATATTGATTATTAGAGTTTTAAAATGAATTACTGTACAATATCCAAAAATTTAAAGAGCCCCAATTTTTTCATCATTGTCCGCCTTGAACATCTTATGTATCTTCGTTTTGTACTAATATTTGTGTTCATGAAAATTAAGTTCTTCTCCATCTTTGCCTTATTGCTAGGTATCAATATGCTCTCAGCCCAAACCACGAGAGTGTTTGGTGTAGCGCATCAAGACGATTGGCAGTTATTCATGAATCCTTATGTTGCTAACAGTATTCAGAATGCTGAAGACAAGACAGTAATCATACATCTTACAGCAGGAGATGCCGGGTATGGAATGGGTAACGATGCCTTTTACAAGGCAAGAGAAGAAGGCGCTCTGAGGGCGGTCAGGTTTCTTTCAAATACAGTAGAATATCGATTAAAAGCTGGCAATGAAATGAGCCGGTCGATAACGATGATTAGAAATCATCCGATACTCACTTACTCCTATCATAATACGGTAGTTTATTTTCTTCGACTTCCTGATGGAAACGGGGATGGATCAGGATTCCCACTACACAACCAAAAAAGTCTTGAGAAATTCTATAACAGACAGGTGGTCGATTTTATAGCTATTGACCAAAGTACTACCTACACCAACAAAGAAGACTTATTAGGAACCCTAAAGGAATTGATCACTACAACACACACAGGAACCCAATTAGAAATACACCTCACAGAGCTTAGTGAAGATTTGAATGTTGACGATCATTCTGACCATTTGACCGCCTCACGTTTCATCACTGAAGCAGCGACCAATCAATTCAGAGGAGAATTTTATTATTACATCAACTATCAAACCGCGAATTTAGAAGGTAACCTTGAACGCGATGAGATTCTCATAAACTCAGGAACTTGGGGAGCAACCGCATCTGGACTCAGCGATCAAAGACATGCTAGCCTCTGGGACGAATACCATACCACTTATCTCGACCGCCAATACTATCGCGTGCTACCTATAAGCCTTGAGCGCTAAGTAAACTGAGCATTGTTGTTATACCCTCTCTGAAATTTTCCAAGCGAATATTCTCATTAGGGCTATGCTGATTATTATCAGCATTAACAGTCGGTATAATGACAGCGTCGATTCCCAAAGCCTCCACGAAAGGAGAAATAGGTATAGATCCTCCCATAAGACGAAGCTGTACTAAATCTTCAAATCCGGCGCGATTCATCTGCGAGCGTAACCACTCTCCGATCGGCGAATTCATGTCAGTTCTGAAAGCCGCGTAGGATACTTTAGAGCTCAATTGTATGATACGATCAAACTGCTGACGCTCTTCATCACTAGGCTCATGATCTAATACGGTAAAACCTTGATTTTCGATATGAGTTTTAATTAACTGCATTAGTCGATACGGTTCTGACTCAGGCACCAAACGTACATCAATCTCAGCAGTAGCGATAGCAGGAACAATAGTTCTTGCCGAAGCACCAACATAAGCCGACTGTAATCCTCTAATATTCAACGAGGGATATTGTAAACTCTCTTGATACGTACCCGCAACTTCGTCAGCTTTCGAAAAACCTAGCCGCCTTCTAAGAGCAACCTCGTCATCAGGAATCTTTGCCAACTGCTCTTTATCATAAGCGCTAAGCACAATGTTATCGTAATAACCTTCGATAAGCACCCTGCCCTCTGGATCTTTCATAGATGCTAACAGTTGAGAAAGTGCAAGAGCTGGGTTCGGAGCATAATTTCCGTAATGACCGCTATGCTGTGGCAGCCTCGGCCCAAAAGTTTTTAAAGTTATACTCGCGATTCCACGTGCTCCATAGGTTAAGGTTGGACGATTTGAAACATGTCTCGGTCCATCAAAAATTAACATAGCATCGGCCATCAATTTTTCCTTGTAATGAGCAACCGCCTCAGGCAAAGATGGAGACCCTTGTTCCTCCTCCAAATCAATCACCACCTTAATTCGGTTTGACGTTAGCTTATTCTGAGCTACTAACGCATCAAAAGCGGTTAAAAACATTACAATTGGTCCCTTGGCATCAGAGGTCGACCTGCCGAATAGCCTCCAGTTCGGATCATAAGAAGAAGACAGTAAATCAATGTCTAGTGTTTCCCAATCTGATGATTCAGAACGCTGCTTTAAGACTATTTCGTAAGGATCATTCTGAAACCACCTAGAAGGGTCTACCGCCTGACCATCTGCGTGAAAATATAATAGTAAGGTACTCCCTGAAAAGCGCTTTTTGGGTTCATACGTTGCTAGTAAAAGAGGAACTCCATCAGTTTCTAAACGCTCTAATTCAAAACCTCGACTCGCAAAAGCCTTTGTCATTAAGCGCTCAGTTTCTCCAAGGTCTGAAGCAATTGCGGCATCGTTAGGAACCGCGACAATCTCTTGAAGTAAATCAAGACCCTTCTGCCAATGCAGTTCAGTTAAACGATTTAACTGCCTAGTATTTAATTGCTGTGAAAAAACGAGAAATGGCGCCAGAATGGTGCCAAAAAAAAATATTTTCTTCATTACATGGAGCAGCTCATATCAGCCCCACAACATTGTGGTGACTTGATTTTTCCTTCGCACGATGGGCAGAATGAGATTTGAACCTCTGCGCCACTATCTAACGTTAACATTCCATTTTCTAAAGGAACATCACACTTAGCACAAGAAGCATTTACCGACATTCCACAAGAATCACAAGAATAAGTAGCCATAGCAATATATTATTTAGTTTTAGACAAGTTCAATATAATCATATATCCATGAAACTCATTCGCAACCTCTTTACTTTAAGCCTTATTTTTTATTTTTTCGTACCGGTTCAGGCTCAAAAACTCAATCGCAGTGAAAGAAAAATCATAGAACGGGTTAGCGCAAATAACAATGAAGCTATCGCCTTTCTTGAGAGGGTAGTTAACATCAATAGCGGAAGTCTAAATATCGAAGGCGTTAAAAAGGTTGGCGAGGCTTTCAATGAAGAATTTGAAGCAATTGGCTTTAACACTGAATGGGAAAGCATGCCTAAAGAGATGAACCGAGCAGGTCACCTTATCGCAACAACTAACGGTAATAAAGGAAAAAAACTCCTACTTATCGGTCACCTTGACACTGTGTTTGAAGAAAATAGTCCCTTTCAAACTTTTGAAAAAATCAATGACAGTATTGCGCTAGCGCCTGGAGGAAATGACATGAAGGGTGGCGATGTAATGATTCTATACGCACTAAGAGCACTAAAAGAAACAGGTGTCTTAGAAAATGCCGATATCCAGGTAATCTTTACCGGAGATGAAGAAAGTACAGGCAAACCTTTATCTATTTCAAGGCATTCACTCATAGAGGCTGCAAAGCATGCTGATATCGCGTTGGGTTATGAAACTTCAACAGGTTATGACTATGCTACTATTGCTCGAAGAGGAGCTTCTGGCTGGCATCTGACCACCACTGGTAAACGAGCACATTCTTCTGGAGTGTTTTCTGAACGCACAGGCGCCGGTGCAATTTTTGAAATGGGTCGTGTTTTGAATGCTTTCTACGAGGAAGTTCGTGGCGAGGACCTGCTCACTTTTAATCCTGGTATTATGTATGGCGGAACCTTTATGAATTACGATGCCTTAAGCGGACAAGCAGAGGTTTTTGGAAAAACCAATGTCGTCGCACAACAGGCAGAGGTTCGAGGAGGATTGCGCTTCATTACTGAAGATCAAAAAGAGCGAGCAAGAGCAAAAATGAGAGCAATTGTTGAACAAGGAAACCTGCCACAAACCTCAGCGACTATTGAATTTACAGACTCTTATCCAGCAATGCCCCCTACAGAAGGTAATCTTGAACTTCTTGACCTCCTTAGCGAAGTAAGTCAAGATCTCGGCCAAGGTAAGGTTAAGGCATACGACCCCGGTCGAAGAGGCGCTGCAGATATCTCTTTTGCAGCCTCTTATGTAGAGGCCGCATTAGGCGGACTAGGCAGCATGGGAAGTGGTGCGCATACTCCTAACGAAACAGTAAACCTGAAAACCTTCGAGGCGCTAACCAAGCGTACGGCAATTTTAATCTACCGCTTGATACAGTAATTTTATTCAATCGACAACACCTGTATCCCTCTAGTTGATGGAGTAATGGTGAGTATAAACAGATTTCCGTTAACTGTGTCCTCAATCCATTCAAAGCGTTCTTCTCCTAGCGCACGATTTACGAGCATCGGAGTCGTATTTGAATGACCCACAATCAAAATACGCTCCCCTTCGTGTAGGGTAGTTAAAGAATCTATGTCCAAATTATTGGGCTCATAGGTCTGAATTTCTAATCCATTACGAGTAGCGGTTGGAGCAGCAGTTTGCAGCGTTCTTTGATAATTAGTACTGTATACGGCATCTACTTTAGATAGCCCTAACACCTCAGCCCATCGCTCTGCACGTTTCTTTCCTTCCTCAGTTAATTCGGGATTCTTATTCTCTTTATCGGAGCGATCTTTTTCAGCATGTCGAATCAAGTAAATCGTTGTAATGGATTCAGGAGCAGTTAAAGATTTTTCTGCGCTTTCGCATGCGATTAAGACAAAAACAAAGCTGAGAAGTAAAAAAGTCTTTTTCATCTGTAGGTTTTTTGCTAAAAATTAATGGCTAACTTTTCCAAAAATACCAAATATGAAATCGATTTTCTCGCTTATTTTTTCAACCTTCAGCTTAGGCCTTATAGCACAACGCAATTTTGATGGAGTTCAAATTGAACCCGTTCAAGTCTCTGAAAACGTTTATGTCTTATTCGGAAGCGGCGGAAACATCGCCTTAGTCGCCGGTGAAAATCAGAATTATATCATCGACGATCAGTTTGCTCCTCTGAGCGATAAAATCAATTTTACTATTCAGCAGATTAACCCTAATCCCGTTGCTTATGTCTTAAATACCCATTGGCACGGAGATCACACAGGGGGTAATGCAAATTTTGCTATGAACGGGGCAACGATTATCGCCCACGACCGTGTTTATGATCGATTAAAAACAGGTCAACAATCGGCTCGAAGAAACATACCTCCTGCAGCAATCGAGGCACTCCCCACCATCAGCTTTTCAGATCAGCTAAAACTGCGGTATCGGGAGGATGCAGAAATACATGCTTTTCATGTGAATGACGCACATACTGACGGGGATAGTTTCTACTATTTCGTAACTGAAAATGTTATTCATCTCGGTGATAATTTTTTTAATGAACGATACCCATATGTAGATATTTCCTCTGGTGGAGATATTGATGGTATGATCTCAAATCTATACATGGCTGCCAGTATGATTGATGATGAAACGGTAATCATTCCCGGACATGGAAAGGTCGCAAACAAAAGGCAACTCACCGATTATGCCAACCTTCTCGACCTATTTCGAGAGTTAGTCCTTGAATTACGAGAAGAAGGAAAAAGCATCGAAGAAATTATAGAGATCAGACCTTTAGCTGAATGGGACGATACCTACGGAAGCGGATTCATAGCCCCAGAAGCATTCCTCCGAGCTATTTTTGAGACTGCTGATTAATCGTATGAATTGTCTCAATTGCAACACACCAATAACCGGTCGTTATTGTAGCGGATGCGGCCAAGAAAATCGCCCAAAAAAGTTAAGCGTCTGGCAGCTTTTAGGACAGTTTTTCAACGGGCTTCTTAATTATGACGGTAGACTTGTTCAATCGATTCGGTTGCTTTTCAGTAAGCCTTCAGCATTAACTATAGCCTACATGGAGGGTAAACGCAGCAGTTATGTTAATCCCGCACAGCTTTATCTTTTTACTTCAGCAATCTACTTCTTATTTAGTAGTACGTTCAGTTCCCCAGACCTTATTGGCATTACAAATGGTGACAATAAAGAACCAATAGCTTCAGTTGGTTCTCATGAGAAGACTTCAGATTCAATAGATACAAATTTCTCTAAAGAATTTAAAGAAGGTTCCCTCAAGGATAATCGATTGCAAGAAAACGATTCAATTCTAAGTCTTGAGAGCGAATTTGAGTCGTTCGAAGAATATCTAGGCAATCAAGAAACTTTAGACCCCGAAGATCGCAGCAGTACTTTTGAACTAAGATTCATCAAAAAATTTTATCAGATCAAAGACAAGTATGAAGGTCAAAAAGGGTTTGTTCAAGCCTTTGGCGAAGAGGTTCTAAATCGATTGCCGCAAGTACTTTTCATCACACTCCCACTTTTAGCTCTTATTCTAAAACTAGTTTTCATTAAGCGAAAGCACTATTGGTATATCGATCACTTGATTTTTATATTACATATTGCAACGAGCTTCTTCATCTTACTTTTTGTTCAGAAAGGCCTCGAATTATTGGCCTCGAGTACAGGTTGGTCATTTATCAGCTTTATCTCAGGGCTACTCGGGCTTAGCTGGATGATTTATTATCTAATCAGTTTCAAACGATTTTTTGAAAAAGGCTGGACAAAGACTTTATTGCTTTTCTTTTTATCAAGCTTTTTACAATCGATTCTGTTTATGGTAGTTTTTACCCTATTGCTGGTATTTGCGTTTTTCAATCTATGATTAGTAAACACTATCTTGTAGAACCTTAATAATCATTTCCTTCAATGAAGTTGATCAAATTCATCATCAGTGCCGCTCTAACTATTCTCTTAGTTTATGCTGCAGATCGTGGGTCGGGAACCTTACCTCCCATAGGTCATTTTATGAGTCCGCAAACAGGATTCTGGCAAAATGATCAGAGTGAATCTCCAGAGACCAAACTTAACTTAAGTGGTCTTCAATCTGAAGTAACGGTTCATTACGACTCAGAACTCATACCTCATGTTTTTGCCCAAAACGACAGCGATTTATACTATGCACAGGGGTATATTACCGCTAAGCATCGTTTATGGCAAATGGAATTTCAAACTTATGCCGCTGCTGGTAGGCTCTCTGAAATTATCGGAAAAAAAGCTATAGAATATGACAGAGGACAGCGAAGAAAAGGGATGGTATTTGGAGCACAGAACGCCATTAACGAAATGCTTAAAGACCCGATTTTAACCAAACGTTTAAAGGCCTACAGTGATGGGGTTAACGCCTATATCGAGTCGTTAGATAGTGAAGAATATCCGGTTGAATACAAGCTTTTAGGTTATGCGCCTGAAAAATGGAAACCTGAAAAATCAGCTCTTTTACTGATGTACATGACTGATATGCTTGCAGGACGCGACGAAGATCTAGAAAACACTAATTTCCTAAGCCTATTCGGACGTGAAACCTTCGATTTACTTTTTCCCGATTTCATTGCCGATCAAGACCCGGTGATTCCTAGAGAACGAGACTGGACTGATTTTGGAGCCGTTGAACGTCCTGAAAGCCCAGAAGGGGTCTTTAAAGCCATTGTGCAAACTACAGACGTACTTGACAAACCCGACCCTGATAATGGGAGTAACAACTGGGCTGTGAACGCTGAGCATTCAGAAAATGGAAATCCGTTACTTGCAAACGACCCTCATCTAGGATTAAATCTACCTTCAATCTGGTATGTAATGCAACTATCAGCACCCGATCATAATGTTATGGGAGCTACCCTACCGGGAGCCTTAGGCGTCATCATTGGGTTTAACGATCGCATCGCTTGGGGAGTGACCAATGCAACCCGAGATGTAAAAGATTGGTATCGTATTGAATTCGAAGATGAGACCAAAAAACGTTACCGCTATGGAGAGGGTTGGCGTGATATACGAGAAGTGATAGAAACCATCAAGGTAAAGGGCGGTCAAGCGGTTTTAGATACCGTACGTTACACACACTATGGCCCGATTACCTATGACGAAACTTTTAAAGGAAATGGTCGAGAAAATCTCGCAATGAAATGGATCGGACACCTTCCTAACTCTAACCAAAACACCTTTCTATCGCTAAATAGAGCAAAGAACTATGAGGAGTATGTGAAGGCTGTTTCTACCTACACAGCACCAGCGCAGAATTTTATTTTCGCATCTAAAGACAATGATATCGCATTATGGATTCAAGGGAAAATAGCTAACAAATTCAACGAGCAAGGAAAGTTTGTATTAGATGGTTCAAATCCATACAACGAATGGCAATCATTCATCCCGCAGGAGCACAATCCGCATGTACGCAATCCAGAAAGAGGTTTTGTGAGCTCGGCTAATCAGCATCCGACTGATGAGAATTACCCTTACTATGTTTATGACCCTACCTATGAGACTTATCGCAATAGAGTCATCAACGATTTTTTCAGGTCAAAAAAGACCTTCTCTGTTCAAGACTTCAAAGATTTGCATAACAACAACTACAACTTAAAGGCGGCAGAAGTCTTGCCTACCTTCTTGTCAATGATAGCGTCAGAGGTGAATTCGAATACTGAAGGCTACTTTACTACCTTATCGTCTTGGGACTATTACAATCATACTGACGCTATTGGAGCCTCTGTTTTTGAGGCTTTATGGAATGAATATTACACAATGGTATGGGATGAGTTAACCGAAAGTGATCTTGCTCTGCAATTACCCGATAGCTACCAAACTATTTGGCTTACTAAGTACCATTCTAATCATGAATTTTTTGATCTTCAGTCTAGCTCAGAAACCGAAGATGCAGCGGCAATCGCTCGCTTAGCTTTTAATGAAGCTGCTAAGAAATTGGATGCGTTTAAGAAATCAGGAAAATCACTCGGTTGGGCTTCGTATAAAGGCACACAAGTCGGACACCTCTTACAAGCCCTACCCGCATTTTCTCGTTTCGAAATTCCTATCGGCGGTAATAAAAGTATCGTCAATGCGACAAGCAAAACTCACGGCCCTTCTTGGCGCATGATCGTTGAATTAGATTCAGAAACGAAAGCCCTCGGAGTTTATCCCGGCGGGCAGTCAGGCAACCCGGGTAGCCGCTATTACGACTCAATGATTGACACTTGGGCAGCTGGAGATTATTATGAACTCCTATACTTACCGAATTCTCAAGCCATTAGCGGTATCACTTCAACAACACAACTTAAACCATGAAACGCATTTTAATACATAGCATTTTAAGCATTAGCTTAGCGTTCCTGTTTCAACTTTTCACTCCATGGTGGGGAGTAGTTATCGCTACGGCTATAATCAGTTTTATTATTCGTCTAAAGGGGATTTCAGTTTTCTTTACACCTCTATTTAGTATCGGTCTCTTGTGGGGTATTCAAGCATACAGCATCTCCAATGCCAATGATTTTATTTTAGCAGAGAAGATAGCGGTGCTTCTACCCTTAAACGGAAGCGTCGGGGCATTAATCCTAGTTACCGGCCTTGTGGGTGGTATATTCGGTGCCTTAGGCTCTATTACCGGACGATCTTTAAAAGTCTTGGTATCCTAATTCGAGATTAAGTTTAAAAACAGCTTCAGGGTCAAAAGCCTCCACAGCCACAATTTCTAATTGCTTATTGAGCAATTTAACCTTTCGATCGTATTCCTCCTGCCACTGTTCCATAGAGAAGTTGGGGGTTGTTCTCATGGCTGAGGAAAGATCCCTCATCGCGCTCAAAACTGCCTTGATTTGATTAGGTATCCAAGAAGTGATCGGGGTGCCCCCTGTAGCCTTAGGATAGGCTGTATTTTGCATGATATATTTTTGAACAAACTGCCAATGCCCGTTACGAAATAGATAAATCTCTTCGTATACGCTCATGAGCACTTGCATTCCTTGTTGATTATCGGCGGCTATCAATCGTTTCGCAAGCGGCTTTTGCGACATCTGATTTGCTAGTTCTTTAAAGAAGTTTTGAATACACATCGGACGGTACTGACGCAAGTCCATCAAATAGGAGGTTAGTTGATTTTGAGGGTAATAATGAATTACTCCACTTACGATGTCTGCCGTAGGGATAATATTGTCTTGTGCCCCTGTTTGCCCTCGATAGGCTCTAGGTTCATCCCAAACACCTTCATATAATAAGCCGTTCGGAAACAGATCGTCATTTCCCTTCACGCCCATTATAAAAACTCTAAAGTCATTGTAGTGCTTCCACCTTGAGGCCTTCCACATTAGCTTTCTGCGATCATTCATTTTATTCATGGCATTGGCCAATAAGTCCACCGGCTTGGTTAAGCTTTCCTCATCATCTTTAGCAGCTAAAATACCGTGAACTGCAGCTATCATATCAGGAGAGTATTGATTGATATCTACATGGAGCATGATGAAACCGCGCTCATCATCCATACCAGAAAATTTCGCAGCCATCGCAAGATTCGTCCATTCAAAACCTTTCGTCTTATCAATTTTCTGATAGTTGCCAAGTGAATAAGCATAGTGGTAATCGATCCAGGGGTAAACCTCTAGCTTTTCGGCAACAGCAGCAAAGGGCTGTGCTACATTTGATGGAAGAACGCCATGGGCTTTTCCATACTTGCCGGTCTTTAGAAAGCTATGATGTGAAGGCGCTAGGGTGTAAGCTGAGGTCACAAAACCATAAGCTCTGAAAAGTGCCGCCAACACAAATGGGTCCTGCTCTGAATTTACTAAATCTACATAGTTCGGAAGATTCATTACCGCCTTCTCAAAAGCCCCCTCTACCGCTAATAAACCTGGTGAACCATTGTCTTTAACAATAGGCATATGGTCTATCAGTTTTTGTAAACCAACAAAAGACTCTGGCAGCTGAGCTAAAGGTTCGGCAATTGGCAAGAAGCCATGAGTGGGATCGACAGAGAAGAATCCGTCAGAGAATACAGGAAACATAGCTATTGATTAGGTGTCAATAATATTACAATAAAAATATCACATTAATACATAACATAGTTATATTTATAACAAAATATAGACAATGAAAAAAATTGCAGTTTTAGGCTTAGGAAAGGTTGGAACCTTGGTAGCCACTCTTTTGTCAGAACGATTTAAAGTAACTGGTTTTGACAAACAACCTCCCCATTACGACTATAAACATCCATTTGAAACAGCAACTCTCGATCTTTCAGACACCGCCAAAATTGAAATCGCACTAACTACTTTCGATGCGGTGGTTTCAGCGCTACCCTACTTCTTAAATAAACCGATTGCCAAATTCGCTCATGATAAGGGTCAGCATTATTTCGACTTAACAGAGGATGTGCCAACGACTAACTACATTCGCTCACTTTCTGAAACTGCAACAACCGCAATGGTACCTCAATGTGGTTTAGCCCCTGGTTTTATCGGAATTATGGGATTTGATCTTACCAAGGCCTTTACAAAGGTTCGTGACGTTGAGTTACGAGTAGGAGCATTACCAAGATATCCAAATGGCCTACTAGCCTATTCATTTACCTGGTCTTCTTACGGCGTTCTCAACGAGTACTTGAACGATGCAGAGGTTATTCATAACGGAGTACGCAAAATGGTCCCTTCACTTGAAGGAACTGAATACATTTCAATCGAAGGTCAAGAATTTGAAGCCTTTTCTACTTCAGGAGGCCTAGGAACTCTTTGCGAAACACTCGAAGGTAAAGTAGATACACTCAACTATAAAACAATGCGTTATCCGGGACATGGTAAACTCATGCGCTTTCTAATGTACGAGCTGATCATGAAAGACGATTTTGAAACCCTAGAGAAAGTACTCACCAATGCAAAACCACCCGTCGAGGAAGATGTGGTTTACGTATACGCGGTGGTCGAGGGCTGGAAGGGCGACAAAATAGCAAGAGCTGAGTACTGGAAGGCCTTTTACCCCATAGAAATTGAAGGCCACAAGTGGAGAGCTATCTCATGGACAACAGCCGCAGCTATTGCCGCTACCGTTGAAATGGTTGCAGATGGTAAACTCCCACAAAAAGGATTCATTAAGCAAGAAGATATTGACTATAAAACCTTCTTAGAAACTCCTTCAGGCAAGCTTTACAATTCGTAATTTTAAGGTATGCATCTATCTAATAATTCTGCTATTTCAAAGATTCTACAGGGAGTCTTTGCTGTATATCGAGACCGAGTCCCAGATGTACAGAAGATTACTGATGCAATGGTATCGCAAGGCATCGTTGCTGGACAATCAGAAATCCTTAACGATCATATTGCATTTCGAACGATGGGGGTTGACCACCTTGGAATTGCATCCTTTGAAAAGATCTTCTTGGCTCATGGTTATGAGAAACGGGACTATTTTTTCTTTGAGGGTAAAAAATTGAATGCCTATTGGTATGCTCCGCCTGACGACGAATTGCCAAGAATATTCATCAGTGAATTACGAGTGAAAGACCTCTCTGAAAAAACCCAACAGATTATTTCAAAATATACGGGAGATCTCACCTCAGACCCGGTCGATGCGCTTGATTTAATAGATGTCGAGACAGTAACAGAATTCTTTCATCGTCCACTCTGGCAGTTACCAACTCTCGAAGACTATCAAGCACTGCTTGAAGAGAGCGAATATGCTGCTTGGGTGATTTACAACCGTTACTATTTGAACCACTATACTATTAGTGTACACCAATTAGATGGCGAACATCGCACCCTAGAACAATTCAATGACTTTTTAAAATCTATAGGTATTACATTAAATAATGCCGGAGGAGAAATCAAGGTAAGCCCAGACGGCCTTCTGCGACAAAGTAGCTCTGTAGCTGAAAAGGTAGAAGCAGAATTTGCAAGTGGTGAAAAAACCATCATTTCTGGCAGTTACGTAGAGTTCGCAGAACGTCTTCCCCTCCCAGAATTCGCTCATTTACCTTTTAACGAAATCAAACGACCTATGCGTCGAGACGGATTCGAATCAGGCAACGCAGATAAAATTTTTGAAAGCACTTTCACTACACAAACATCAAGAACATAAATCGAATTAAATGTCACATAAAAACCTTCTTCAATCTCTAAATATTAACCCAAAAGAAAACGGGACAAGTTCGGGCCAGAACTGGTTCGGTAGTGGTAGTACCATAGCTTCACACACCCCTATTGATGGATCTTTTCTTGCTGAGGTCACAACCACAACAGTTACTGATTTCGAAAAGGTTATTGAAACGGCAGAGTCCGCCTTTCAGATCTGGCGTAAAGTTCCTGCTCCCAAAAGAGGAGAAATCGTAAGGCAGTTTGGAGATAAACTAAGAGAAAATAAGGAAGCTTTAGGGCAACTGGTTTCACTAGAGATGGGGAAATCGCTTCAAGAAGGGCTTGGCGAAGTTCAGGAGATGATCGACATCTGCGAATTCGCTGTAGGACTTTCTCGTCAATTACACGGATTTACCATGCACTCAGAACGCCCTAGGCATCGAATGTATGAGCAGTACCACCCGCTGGGATTAGTAGGTATCATCTCTGCCTTTAACTTCCCCGTTGCCGTTTGGAGCTGGAATACTGCCCTAGCCTGGATCTGTGGTGATGTTTGTATCTGGAAACCCAGTGAAAAAACTCCATTATGTGGGGTTGCCTGCCAAAAATTAATTGCCAGTGTACTCAAAGAAAACAACTTGCCTGAGGGTATCTCGTGTCTAGTTAATGGAGATGCTTCGGTCGGAAGGTGGATGTCTGAAGACCACCGAATTGCCCTAGTTTCTGCCACCGGATCGACCCGAATGGGTAAAGATGTAGCAGCTAAAGTCGCTGCTAGATTAGGAAAATCATTATTAGAATTAGGAGGTAACAACGCAGTAATCATTACTCCAGATGCAAATCTAGACATTGCCTTGAGAGCTGCTGTATTTGGGGCTATTGGAACATGCGGCCAACGTTGCACCTCAACTCGTAGACTCATCGTTCACAAAGACCTGTATGATACCATTAAAGAGCGCCTAGTCAAAGCCTATAGCCAGGTTAGAATCGGAAACCCTCTAGATGCCAATAACCATATGGGGCCACTTATCGATACCGACGCTGTTAATCAATACCTAAATGCACTCTCAGCGGCTAAAGAACAGGGAGGTAAGGCGCTCATCGAAGGTGGTAAAATCGAAGGCAAAGGCTTTGAAAGCGGATGCTATGTGAAACCAGCAATCATCGAAATCGATCATTCTGCTGATATCGTTCAAAACGAAACCTTCGCACCAATTCTTTATCTCATTCGCTATTCTGGAAACATCGAAAACGCCATTGAAATACAAAACGAGGTGCGTCAAGGATTGTCTTCTTCAATCATTTCAAACAATCTTCAAGAAACAGAAACGTTCTTATCTCATTGGGGTAGCGATTGCGGTATTGCTAACGTAAATATCGGTACTTCGGGAGCGGAGATTGGCGGTGCCTTCGGGGGCGAAAAAGAAACCGGTGGCGGTCGTGAAAGTGGCTCAGATGCATGGAAGGTATATATGCGCCGTCAGACTAACACCATCAACTTCTCGTCAGATTTACCGCTAGCACAGGGCATTAAGTTTGATTTTTAGTCCTCGGTGACACCACTTAAATAATTTGGTACCTTCGGCAATAACCTTAAAACCCGACCATGAAAAGCACTTCGAAATACACCGAATTACTCATCCTAGTAATCATCATTATTCCTGTTGCTTATCTTTTAGCAATTTGGGCAGAACTACCCGAAGAAGTACCCATGCATTGGAATGCCAAAGGTCAAATCGATCGATATGGTAGTAAGAATGAATTGGTAGGCTTGTTATTCTTATTGAATCTTCCGCTCTATTTTATCTTGAAATACGCTCCTAAGATTGACCCTAAGAAGAAGATAAGCGAAAGTCAACTAGCAGGCCTTAGACTAGTAATGCACCTGTTCATGTCTGCACTCGCCTTGTTTATTCTCTATTCTACAAAACAAGCTGAAATGTCTAGCCCTTTTGGTATTATCAGCTTGGTTGGTTTACTGTTCGCTGGGCTTGGCTGGTACTTTACGAGGCTTAAGCCTAACTACTTCATTGGTATTCGCACACCTTGGACTCTCGAGAGTGAAGAAATTTGGACTAGAACACACAAGGCAAGTGCCCCTGTTTGGATGATTGGCGGAATCTTAATGGCTATTGCCCCTTTAATCGTAGAATCGGCTTCGGTTTATATTGTAATAGGAACTACTCTTCTAATAACGATCTACTCGGTCGGCTATTCGTGGTGGGCTTTTAAGAATCTGATCCAGAAGACCGAAGACTAGGTTCTTCGTCTACAACACGCAACCCTGCTTCGGCACCTTCTGATTGTGCTTTACTTGTGAAGTACAGTGAAATCTCATTAAGTAGATTCGTACCAGTCATAGGCACTTCTAAATCAATAGTCTCCAAACGCTCCACTGCTCTATGAACCGCCGTTGGGCTGGGTATACGAATGGTACAATTGAGGTGTTCATTCGATTGATTTTCAAAAAGCTTGGCATAAATGTTACCGGTAACTTTAGCACCCTCATTCAAAAGCACCTTACCAGTACAGTAAACATCTCCTTTAATTTCCCCATCTACGGTTAATCCATTACAGATCAAATCTCCAACTACTTTCGCCTCAGATGAGACATAAATTTTTTCTGAAGAAACTACGGCTCCGAAATACTGACATTCAATTCTTAGGCCGCGATTGGTTTTAAATTGCCCATCAATAACCGATGGTGCCGACAAGATAATCGGAGAAGATTCATTCGTTACTTTCTTAGATTTAAGCATACCTAAAATTTTAAGGGAAAGCAATATAGGCATAGATCGGCCAAAGAAAAAATAATACTTTTGATTCTCAGACGCTTAGGTAGCCGCTACACCACTTTTGAAAACCAAAACCGCCCTATTCGAGGGCGGTCTTTTTTTGTGTTTATACTCCTACGATCTTCTTAATCTGCTCTACAATATCAGGATTCAATAGTGTCGATATATCACCTAGATTTGAAACATCGTTCGAAGCGATTTTTCTGAGAATTCGTCTCATAATTTTACCTGAACGTGTTTTGGGTAGACCAGGCACGAAGACAATTTTATCGAGTTTCGCTATTGGGCCTATCTTTTCTGAGATTAAGCGGTTGATTTCAACCCGCAGCTCATCTTGATCCCTACTGCTTGCCTCGTCTTTTAAGATGACGTATCCAAACAGTGCGTTTCCTTTGATGTCATGAGGAAATCCGACAATAGCTGATTCTGCTACTCCTTGATGTTCATTAATGGCATCTTCAATAGGAGCGGTCCCTAAATTGTGACCTGAAACGATGATTACATCATCGACTCGGCCGGTGATTCGATAGTATCCTACTGCATCTCGAGAGGCGCCATCTCCGGTAAAATACATGTTCTTATAGGTAGAAAAATAGGTTTCTCGATAACGCTCATGGTTACCCCAAATGGTGCGAGCAATTGAAGGCCATGGAAACTTAATACACAGTCGACCTTCAACTTGATTACCTTTCAATTCTTTTCCGGCTTCATCCATAAGTGCGGGCTGAACTCCTATGAAGGGAAGAGTTGCAAAGGTCGGCTTGGTAGGGGTGGAATAAGGAATCGGTGAAATCATGATTCCTCCTGTTTCGGTTTGCCACCAAGTATCGGCAATAGGGCTTTCTTTCTTACCTACATTATTATTATACCAGTGCCACGCCTCTTCGTTGATTGGCTCCCCAACTGATCCCAACACTTTAAGTGATGAGAGATCGTATTTCTCAACGAGTTCTAATGGCTCTTTTGCAAGGGCACGGATAGCTGTCGGAGCAGTATAAAACTGCGTGATTTTGTGCTTCTCTACGACTTCCCAGAAACGACCATAATCAGGGTATGAAGGCACTCCCTCGAACATAACGGTCGTCGCACCATTTGCCAGTGGGCCATATAAGATGTAGGAGTGTCCCGTGATCCATCCGATATCAGCCGTACACCAATACACGTCGTTTTCTCGGTACTGAAAGATGTTTTTAAACGTGTAGGCGGTATAAACCATGTATCCGGCACAAGTGTGTACCATCCCTTTAGGTTTGCCTGTAGAACCTGAAGTGTAGAGAATAAAAAGAGGGTCTTCAGCATCCATAACCTCAACTGCACACTCTTCACTAGCTCCCTTCATTAGTGGAGCAAGTAGGTGATCACGACCTGCAACTAAGTTCATTTTACCTCCAGTGCGTTCAGCCACCAAGACAGAATTTACCCCAGGACAATCATTCAACGCTTCATCCACAATCGATTTTAAATCGAGTGACTTTGCCCCTCGATAAGAACCGTCAGAGGTTACAACTACAGAAGCGTCACAATCATTAATACGGGTAGCTAAAGCCGTTGATGAAAAACCTGCAAAAACCACCGAGTGAATTGCTCCAATTCTAGCACAAGCAAGTACGGTATATGCAAGTTCTGGTATCATAGGTAAATAGATGCAGACTCGATCACCCTTTTTAACCCCTTGTGCTTTGAGCACATTTGACATTTTATTCACTTGGGCATACAACTGCTTGTAAGTGATGTGCTGAGCCGTTTCCTCAATACTGTTAGGCTCAAATAAAATTGCCGTTTTATCAGAGTACTTACTAAGGTGGCGGTCAATACAATTTTCAGTAATGTTCAATTGCGCTCCTTCAAACCACTTTACTTCGGGCTTTTCGAAATCCCAAGACAAGACATTACTCCATCGCTTGCGCCAAACAAAGTGTTCTTCAGCTATTTCTTCCCAAAACAATTCGGGATTACGCACCGATTTTCGATAAATCTGAAAGTATTCTTCAAGATTTTTAATGTGATAATTACTCATTGGTAGAAGTATTAAGGCCCGAATAATCGGTTGAAGTTATTTGGGCCTTTCAAATTAGTAAATTTTAATGGGTTGCCTCACCTGCGCCACTCGGAATTCGAATCGTTTCGACGATCTCTTGAACTTCTCCAGGCGGCTCAGGGGTAACCGCATTGATTGTGAGTGAAACTGCAAAATTGACAAGCATGGCGATGAAACCAAATCCCTCTGGAGAGATCCCAAACCACCAATCTTTAGATAAACCAGCAACGGCAGTCTTACCTCCATCAAAAATTCCAAATTTGAATTTGAGCATGTAGAAAAGCATTAATCCGATACCGACAATCATACCAGCAATCGCTCCTTCCTTGTTCATTTTCTTATAGAAAATCCCCAAAATAATGGCAGGGAAGAAAGAGGCTGCTGCAAGACCAAAAGCTAAAGCTACAACGGCGGCGACGAAGCCTGGGGGGTTGATTCCGAAATATCCGGCAACCACTACGGCACCAACAGCTGAAAGTCGTGCAACCAATAGTTCTTGCTTATCTGAAATGTCTGGCTTGAAGACACTCTTAACTAAATCGTGAGAAACCGAAGATGAGATTACAAGCAGAAGTCCTGCAGCTGTCGATAAGGCTGCAGCTAGACCTCCAGCAGCTACTAATGCGATAACCCAAGCAGGCAGATTGGCAATTTCAGGATTCGCTAATACCATGATATCTCGATCAACCGTCAATTCATTGAGCATTGCATTCGCCGAATACTGAATTAAGCCATCTCCATTTTTGTCGTTAAAGCCTAAAAGGCCTGTCGACTCCCAATTTGAAAACCAACCTGGCATTTGAGCATAAGGTTGCCCACTTACCGTGTTTATAAGATTAAGGCGAGCAAAAACGGCTACTGCAGGAGCAGCAGTGTAAAGAATCGCGATAAGTAATAAAGCTAGGCCAGCCGACTTACGCGCATCTTTCACCTTCTTAACGGTAAAAAAGCGAACAATGACGTGAGGCAAACCGGCGGTACCAACCATTAGAGCTGCGGTAATAGCAAAAATATCCATCTTTGATTTAGACCCGCTCGTGTACTCAGCGAAACCTAGTTCTGTCGATAGTCCATTTAATTTTTCAAGAAGATACATACCGTCAGCGCCTTTACCTCCCATACCTAATTGCGGAATAGGATTTCCCGTCATCTGAAAAGAGATGAAAATCGCAGGAACCATAAAAGCAAAAATCAATACGCAGTACTGCGCAACTTGCGTATAGGTTATTCCTTTCATACCTCCGAGAACAGCATAGAATAGTACGATGATCATGCCGATAATGACACCTGTGGTTATATCTACTTCTAGAAACCGAGAAAATACTACCCCCACTCCACGCATCTGACCAGCCACATAAGTAAACGAAACTAATAAGGCACAGAAAACCGCAACTAATCGAGCGGTTTTTGAATAATAGCGTTCACCGATAAAGTCAGGAACGGTGAATTTTCCAAATTTTCTTAGGTATGGAGCAAGAAGTAAGGCGAGAAGAACATATCCGCCTGTCCAGCCCATAAGGTAAACAGAACCGTCATAACCTATAAACGAAATAAGCCCTGCCATCGAGATGAAAGAGGCTGCAGACATCCAGTCAGCAGCGGTTGCCATACCATTAGCCAAAGGTGAAACACCTCCTCCTGCAACGTAGAATTCTTTCGTAGATCCGGCTCTCGACCAAATCGCGATTCCGATGTAAAGTGCGAAAGTGAGAGCAACAATACTATAAGTCCAAATCTGTACAGTCATCTCCACTAGTCTTTATCGTAGTTATACTTCTTGTCTAGCTTATTCATCCATCGAACGTAAACGAAAATGAGAATTACAAAAACGTAGATTGAACCTTGTTGGGCAAACCAAAATCCTAGCGGAAACCCTCCAAAACTATACTGATCAAGAAAGTCTTTCAATACTACACCCGCCAAAAAAGAAACTGAAAACCAGATAGATAGCAGAATTGTTACATAACGAAGGTTCTCCTTCCAATATTTCTTCGCATTATCTGATTTACTCATAACTATAATTTGATAAAATATAAGAGAACCCTTAATAGAATCAAAATATGGAGAGGAAATGCAATTATACTACCAAACAGTCTCTCTAACGAATGAGGACATTTTGTTTAATTTTTAAAGCGTGTTAAGAAAGCTCATTTTGATTATAGAGATTCAACAAAATCTTTGGACTGGGGTCCAAATGTTAGTACCATATAGTGTCCGTTAATTCTAGAAATAAGAACGTTTGTATCATGCAGAAACTCTCTGTCTTCAATAAGTTTGATCACGTCGTCATGAGCCAAAACATGACGATCAATCTGATGGCTTTGACCTGAAGGGCGCTGTATTTTATACTTCTTTACCCAATTCATTACGCTAACATGAGAAACCTCTATGAGCGATTCTATCTCGCGATAACTCAAACCTTCTAAATATAGTTGAAGGGCTCGTTTTACAATCTGAATATCTGTAGATTTTCCAGATTTAGCGACTGTGAAATGATAATTACACTCTTTGCATTTATATCGCTGACGATCATCGATAATTCCTGCCTTTGTAATGTCCTTCGAGTTACATTTAGGACAACTATTAAGCATTTTGTTTAACTATTGGTTTAATAGCAATAAATATAAAAAAGTTAAACAAAAATAAAAAGTGGTTTCATCTCATTGAAAAGTGTGCTACATTGATAAACTGAATATCTAACCTATGGAAATCATTTCTTCAAAGAAAGTTTACGACGTTATTATAGTCGGATCAGGTGCTGGCGGAGGCATGGCGACCAAAGTGTTATCTGAAGCGGGTCTTAAAGTAGCGGTCGTTGAAGCAGGAGATCACTTTGATCCTGCCAATCCTGAACAACAAACTCAACTCAAATGGCCCTATGAATCACCAAGGCGGGGATCTAGTATTCATCGTGCCTTCGGAGATTTCGATGCGCTTTATGGCGGATGGGACATTGAAGGTGAACCTTACACAAACGTTGAGGGTACGCAGTTTGACTGGTTCAGAGCTAGGATGTTGGGTGGGCGTACCAATCACTGGGGACGTATCTCTCTTCGCTTCGGACCTCTCGATTTTAAATCAAAATCTCGCGATGGCATCGGCGAAGACTGGCCTATCGGCTATGAAGATGTAAAACCTTATTACGATAAAGTAGACAAGCTCATCGGAATCTTTGGAAGTAAAGAAGGAATTTACAATGAGCCTGACGGATTTTTTCTTCCAGCTCCTAAACCGAGGCTTCACGAACTATACTACAAGAAAGGTGCAGAAATGGCAGGGGTCAAAGTAATGCCCTCAAGACTTTCTATTGTTACCAAACGTATTAACGACGAGCGGGGAGTTTGTTTCTACTGCAACCAGTGTAATCGCTCTTGCCAAGTATATGCCGATTTTTCAGCGGGGTCATGTCTGATCTTTCCGGCTCAGAAAAACGGAGGACAAATCGATCTGTATACTGGGGCAATGGTTCGCGAAGTAATGACCGATGGGAACGGACGTGCAACCGGAGTTAGTTATATTGACAAGGCCAGTGGCAAAGACTACGAACTTAAAGGCAAAGTAGTAGTGCTTGCGGCTTCAGCATGCAGCTCGGCACGTATTCTGCTTAACTCTAAAAGTGCCGTGCATCCTGAGGGCCTAGGAAACAGCAGTGGCCTCATCGGAAAATACTTGCATGACTCGACAGGAGCAGATCGAATGGGCTTTGTCCCCGCACTTATGGATCGAGAAATTTATAACGAAGATGGCGTTGGCGGTATGCACCTCTACTCGCCCTGGTGGTTAGATAATAAAAACTTAGATTTTGCCCGTGGTTACCATATCGAGGTGTGGGGTGGCCTAGGAATGCCTAGCTATGGGTTCGGATTTAACCCTAACGACCTCAACCGATTCTTTGGAGAGCGCGTAGGCGGATACGGTGACCACTTGAGAAAAGACATTCGCAAATATTACGGCTCAATGGTTGGTATGTCAGGTAGAGGAGAGTCTATTGCTCGAAAAGAAAACTACTGTGAAATTGACCCTGAAAAGGTCGATCAGTGGGGTATTCCTGTTTTGCGTTTTCATTACAAGTGGAGTGATGAAGAACGTAAACAAGCGCGTCACATGCACGATACTTTTGAAGAGATCATCGTAAATATGGGAGGGATACCTCTTGGAGACAAGCCCGGAAAAGAAAGCGACTATGGTCTGCATAAACCAGGGCGAATCATTCACGAAGTTGGAACTACTCGAATGGGTAGTGACCCCAAACAATCAGTAGTAAATGAATTCGAACGTCTTCACGATGTGGATAATGTATTCGTGGTAGATGCCGGACCTTTTGTTTCACAGGCAGACAAAAACCCGACTTGGACCATATTGGCGCTCTCATGGAGAACCTCAGACTATATCGTTGATCAATTCAAACAGCAAAACTTTTAACTATGAATCGCAGAGAAAGTTTAAAATATTTAGCCGCAGGCTCAATCGCTTCAGGACTACTTCTTTCAGGCTGTGATTGGTCTAACCCCGAAGAAGTTGAAAAAAGCCTTTGGAAATATAAATACGGTAGAACTGCCGATGAAATTGCTCACGATAACAGCCTTCTAGTTCAGCAATTTTTCACCCCAGTGGAACTGGCACTGATCACAAGATTAGCCCATTTAATATTACCTCCCAACGAAATCGGAGATATTGAAAAAGCTGAAGTCCCTGAACTCATTGAATTTATGGCTAAGGACTATTTGCCCTTTCAAGAACCTTTGAGAAAGGGTTTGGCTACTCTCAATCAGCGCGCGACAGAGGGCTTTGGTAGCGACTTTTTAAGTCTTGAAGAGCCTAAGCAGCACGAGCTCCTAGAGCCCATCGCATACCCTAACGAAGTATCAGAAGAATTGAAAGAGCAAGCCTCGTTTTTCAATTTGATGCGCAATCTTACACTCACCGGCTACTATACCTCCGAAGTAGGGATCAAAGACTTAGGCTACCAAGGAAACCAGCCTAATGTTTGGAATGGAGTGCCTGATCATGTGCTTCAAAAACACGGTATGGATTATGACGAAAGTTGGATGCCGAAATTCCTCGATGTAAGTCGCCGAAATGACAAGGCTGAATGGGATGAAAATGGTAATCTATTGACTTAGAGTTATTTATAGGCAAGAAGGAATAAAGGCTTAACAACTACATAACATAAGGTTATTACTCGTTTAACATTGTATTAAAACAATAATAGGTTCTTTGCACAAATTTAACGTGAGAGTGAACAAACTATTTCAGACCTTCGGTTTAGTATTATTTCTAATCACTCAAATTTCCTTTGCTCAGGACAATACAATTACTACCCCGTCTTTCGGAAAAGGTCTCATTAATTATACAGCTGCAGACAGTACTTTCAGTACTAAAGTGTCTGCTCGTATACAGTCTAGATTCAATAGCACATGGAACTATGATAATAACGAGTACGGTAATGCGGAATACAACTTCATTATTAGACGTGCACGTCTAAAGTTTGACGGATGGGCCTACAGTCCAAAACTTAAATATAAGATTGAGCTAGGGCTTTCAAATAGAGATTTAGGTGGTATTAATAGTTTCACCAATAATGCTCCAAATCAAATTCTCGATGCTGTAATCATGTGGTCTTTCGCAAAAAATTGGGAATTGTGGGCAGGTCAAACCAAGCTTCCAGGTAACGTAGAGCGTGTAGTTTCTTCTGCAAACCTCCAATTTATCGATCGCTCTATATTAAATAGCAGATTTAACATTGACCGTGATCTAGGTTTTCAGATTCGTCACAAGAGTTCATGGGGGAATGATTTCATCACTAAAGAAAAATTTGCCCTGTCTCAAGGAGAAGGTAGAAATGTTACCAAGGGCAATCAAGGTGGCCTTCAGTACACCATGAGAATGGAAGCACTGCCTTTCGGAGAGTTCGAGAAAAAAGGAGACTATGTTGAGGCAGATCTAGAACGTGAGCAGCAATTTAAATTAATGCTTGCCTATACCTACAACTTTAATGCAGATGCGGTTAAAACGCGTTCTGGTATGGGTGATTATATGTATAATGATACTGGTCTTTTTCAAACCGACATTACTACTCATTTCGTAGATGTTGTTGCAAAGTATAAAGGCTGGTCTCTATTAACGGAAATGACACAGAGAGATGCTCTAGCCCCAGTAGCAACAAATAGTGACGGAACAAGCACCGGAGATGTTGTTCTTGTAGGAAAAGCATTAAATACACAAATGGGATATCTGTTTAAGAACAACTTAGAACTAGCGCTTCGTTACTCTAAGATCAAATACGATCAAATTACCGGTAGTTCTAACCCTAAAGAGATTACTTTAGGCCTTTCAAAATATGTTGTTGGACATAAATTGAAGTTTCAAGCAGATATAACTAAAGCGACTATTGATAATAATCCAAATAAGATTGTAGTACGAACTGGTTTTGAGCTTCACTTCTAGAAGGGAGTAATTAAACACAGTGTTAAAAACATTTAAACAACCTTTATGAACACAATTTTCACTTTAATTATTGCGGCCTTAGCAGTTTTAGCTATAGTAGATCTAATTGTAGGTGTAAGTAATGATGCCGTAAACTTTCTAAACTCAGCAATTGGATCGAAGGCGATCTCATTCAAGAAAATTCTAATTATCGCAAGCCTTGGAATCTTCATCGGAGCCGTTTTTTCTAGCGGTATGATGGAGGTTGCACGAAAAGGAATCTTCAACCCAGGAGAATTCTATTTTGACGAAATCATGTTTATCTTTCTCGCGGTAATGATTGGAGACATCTTACTTCTTGATTTCTTCAATACGATCGGTATGCCAACCTCTACTACCGTATCTATAGTATTTAACTTGCTAGGAGCTGCTGTAGTAATGTCGTTAATCAAAATTGGAATGGACGACACTCAGGGACTAGACGATATCGTTAAGTATATCAATAATGAAAAAGCCATCTCAATTATCTCTGGAATACTGCTTTCGGTGGTCATTTCATTTACCATCGGTGCGCTTGTTCAGTGGATATCAAGGCTAGTATTCACCTTTCAATATGAGAAGAAAATTAAGAGTTTCGGATTCCTATTCGCTGCAGTTTGTTTAACTAGTATCGGATATTTCATTTTCTACAAAGGATTAAAAGGAACTCCTTACTACAATGACATCTCTGAAATATTAAAAACCAACAGTACTCTTGTTATCGGTGGAATGTTTGTATTCTGGGCGCTACTATCATTTATCGTAGACCGAGTATTGAAGAAAAATATACTGATTGTAGTTATTGGTGTAGGAACATTTGGGTTGGCGTTAGCGTTCTCAGGAAATGACCTTGTAAACTTTATTGGAGTTCCTATGGCCGCTTACCATTCTTTTGAAGCATGGTCTGCCTCAGGAGTGCCAGCTTCAGAGTTCAGCATGGGTGTTTTATCAAAGAAAGTACCTGCTGAACCGCTATTGCTGCTTTTAGCCGGAGGAATCATGGTAGCTACTCTTTGGTTATCTCAGAAAGCAAAATCGGTAACCGAGACAGAGATCAACCTATCAAGGCAATCGGAAGGTTCTGAGCGATTTGAACCCAACTTATTATCTAAGCTTATCGTAAGAGGTGGAACCTCACTATCTTCTGCGATTGGGTACCTACTACCTCAATCTGCAAAAAATAGAATTGAAAACAGCTTTAAAGTTCCAATTCTGAATATTTCTTCAGATAAAGCCAAGGAGCTTCCTGCATTCGATTTAATCAGAGCTTCAATTAACTTAACCGTTGCAGGTATTTTAATTTCTATTGCAACTTCAATGAAATTACCCCTATCAACTACATACGTTACATTTATGGTTGCAATGGGTACTTCTCTAGCAGATAAAGCATGGGGAAGAGAATCGGCAGTTTATCGCGTAGCTGGTGTGATCAATGTTATCGGAGGATGGTTCTTTACAGCCTTCATCGCCTTTGTTTTTGCAGGAATCTTAACCTACCTGATTTATCTAGGAAAAGGAGTTTCAATCGTTATTTTACTTATGGTAACAGCAGCATTACTTATTAGAAACTACGTTAGCCACAAAAAGAAACAAGCAGAAAAATTAAACCCGAAGGTCCTACGAAAATCAGAGAGTAAAACCGTTCAAGGGATTATCAAGGAGAGTTCTGAGAATGTAGCTGATGTCATGTCTAGAGCTAATAAAATCAGTCATAACCTGATTGACGGTTTAGCCAAGCAAAAGATTGACAAGCTCAAAAAGGCTAAAAAACAAATCTCTAAACTTGAAACAGAGATTGAAGACCTTAGAAATCACTTGTTTTACTTCATCAAAAACCTAGATGAGAAAAGTGTTAACGGTAGTAATTTCTACATGATCGTTCTAGCTTGTTTAACAGACATTACGCAATCTCTAGATTATATCGCACGTAAATCATTCAAGCACGTTGAGAATCAACACAAGCCATTGACGTACAATCAGATTAAGGAGTTAAATGAGATTCAGGATTCACTGTCAATGTTAATTAATAACATTGAGAAGTGTTTCTCAGAGAAAAATTACAATGGACTAGCTCAAGAAATCGCGAAAAAAGAACAAATCAATTCTTTAATAACTGCTAAGATTGATAGTCAAATTGCGAGAACTAGATCAAACGAAACCTCTCCTAAGAATACTACGTTATTCTTTAATATTCTTCTAGAATCGAAAGATCTATTAAACTCAACCATCAAGGTTAGTGAAGAATATTACAAGAGTTCGAAATAAGAATCTCTTTCTAATCTTAAAACAAAAAGGCTCCTTAAAAGGAGCCTTTTTTGTGACACCATTTTTTAATTCGCACAACCACTGTAGTCGACTGGCCCTGTGGCGTGTGACCTAAAAAACTCGATGAGATAATCTGCTGTAGTAAGTTCATAAACATAACTAGGCTCATCGAAAAGCGAAGCAAAAACGTTGGTTAGATAGTCATTAATACTCAAGGTAACCGCTGTGCTGTCGTTAAGTAAGTTTCCATCAGCATCTGCAATTTCAATTTCATCCCCTTGAAAAATCAAATTATAATGGGTTGAATAGCTGTAACTAGTCGGTATAGACTCTAGTACGTTCTCCATTTCATCAACCGTAAACTCGTATGTCTCAAACCCGTTACCAAAGGGGTCGATAGTATAAATATCAAAAGGCGTTACCTCGCCTTGATCAAGATTTGCGCGAACACCTCCTCTATTTTGAATTATAAAATCTGAACCTGAAACTTGTCTTAATGCATCGGTGTAGAAACAAGAGGTTTCATCTCTTGAGTGATCAATTGCAGAGCTCCCGATTACTTCATAAAATTCTGGCTTATTATTATATGCTTCAACAAGGTCTGAGATCTCTGCATTCTCAGCAATACTTAAGTTATCTAAGTTGATAAGTTGCCATGAAAAGTCAGTACTTCCATCCTCGTAGAGTTTGATAGTGGTTTTACCTACGGTTTCTAAATGGGCGCCTGACATTACCATAAAATCTTCTCCGACAGCGATACCGTATTCTTTGTTGGTGTGCCCTCCGATCACTAAGTCAATAAACGGATTTGCTTTTAGTAATGCCTCATCACTTACTTCGCCTTGATGAGTTAAAGCAACAAGTAAATCGGCTCCAGTTTCGTTCTTGAGGTTAGCGAACTTGCCGAATCCTGCGTTTCCATTTAAAAAGGTTAAGCCTTCTATTTTTCTGGGGTGTGTCAGCGGGTAACCACCGGGGCTACTTGTCTCAACAACACCCACAAAGACGATTTTAACACCTCCCTTTTCAATAAGGATGTATTCAGGAACCTCTGCTAGGGCACCTGAACCTCCATCTACATTATAGCATACAAAGTCAAAGCTCGCTTGATTGATTCTTGCAGCCAAAGCCTCTTGCCCATAATCAAACTCATGGTTGCCAATGACATTTACGTCCAGCCCTGTCTTAGAAAGTAAATCGATAAGAGGAAAGCCTTTATCTGGGTGAAAATCAACGATAGGGTTCCCTGAAAATAGATCTCCTGCACTCACAAAGAAAACTTGATCGTTTTTCTCTCGCTCTTGGTCAAGTAGCGTTTTCAGCTTAGGGAAATTGTAAATGCGTCCATGAACATCATTCACTGAAAAAATAACGACCTCGGTAAATGATTTGGGTTGGGTTGGCTCATTAGTGCTTATCGGGTCTGTTCCCGAAGAACAGGCCGTAAGAATTGATACAATCACCGAAAAGAGGAGGGTCGTCATAAATGTTTGATATGATTTCATTCTAGCTATGATTCATTAAATTTACAACTCGATGTAATAGCTATGAAAAACAAATGGTTACTAATTGTTCTTGGAGCTTTTCTACTGAGTTGTAGCTCAGCAAAGATAATTCCGTTTAGTTCGGTGAAAACACCTAAAAGTCCAGATTATTCAAAAAACGAAAGTTGGGCGGTACTTCCCGGGCAATACCCAGAGGCATTATCTGAGCTCGCTAAGCCTTCAACTACCAAAGAGGTTGATGTGTTCTTTATCTATCCGACCTTATTTAGCGACAAAAAAGACCCCGCTTGGAATGCAGATATTTATCGGCCAGATATCAGAGAAGAAGTGATCGCGCTTAGTGTGACCAACCAGGCTTCGGCATTCGCAGATGCGGGTAATTTATATGTACCCTTTTACAGACAGGCACACTATAAAGTGTTTGATAATAAATTAAGATCCATTGCGGGGGATACTTGGACCATAGCCTACGAAGATGTGAAAGCCGCCTTTGAGTATTATTTAAAAAACTACAATGATGGCAAAGGCATCATCATCGCGGGACACTCCCAGGGGAGTATGCATGGTAGTAAACTAGTAAAGGATTTCTTCGACGGCACTGACCTTCAAAGTCAGCTCGTTGCAGCTTACCTACCAGGCGCTGGAATCGAACCTTTGTATTTTAGTTCATTAAAGCCGCTTGAAACGCCAGAAGCGATTGGGGGCTATGTGAGTTGGAACACCTATAAGTCAGGTAAATTACCGAAGAGCTACAAAAGCTACTACAAAGGGCGAGTTACCTCAAACCCTATCACTTGGAATGGTCTAGAAACGACCACCTTCGAAAATCATAAAGGGCTGTTATACTACGATAAAGAAATCTATCCCGAGAGTATAACCATTGAATTAATTGACGGTATGATTTGGGCATCGCTGCCTAAAGTTCCGAAGCGCTTTTTCATGAGTTTTATTAAAAACTACCACGCTTTTGATATTAATCTTTTCTGGAAGGATATTTCAGAAAATGCTGTGTTAAGAAGAGACCAGTGGATCGCTAGAAACGCTTCCCAATACTCAAATTAATACGTGGATAGGCCTCCTCATTGTTGGTTTGAGTTAAGTAACGGCCAAAGCCTAGGCCAAACTCAAAAGTAAAGTTGCTTTGATTCACCCATTTTTTACCGAGCATCATTCCTAAAGCAAAAGCAGCCTGTGGTGATGGTTCATTATAGTATCCGCAAGGAGCAATAGACAGACCTTGGGGGTCTGCACTAGCCTGAATGCTTTGTGTTAGATAATCACACTCTACATAATTGTAGTCGTAATATCCATTATCCGTTACTACAAAGGCAGTAAACACCTCAACAAAAACACTTTTTCGTAGCACTAATAAATCATCATTAAAATACATTCGAAACGATGGTGCAAACTCAAACTTTTCATGATAATCATCGTTTAAGGCAACCATAGTAGTCACTCCCAAAGAGGTCTGCGGGGTTAAAAATCGCTCGTAACTCGCATTGAGAGTTCCTCTAGACAACATGTCCAAGAGATTTAATCGCAATTCATTTTGATCAAATTCTTGGGCTTGAACAGAGGTAAAGGCACCTAGCAGAACAAGGATAAAGACAATTCGTTTCATAGCTTGCAATGTACTAATTTTATAAGGATGAAATTCTATGCAATACTCCTTGTTTTATTACCGCTTATGCAGTGCGATAGCATTGACCCGCTACTCGATGAGCCTTCATGTAAAGAGGGGCCTGTCTATTTAGGCAAGTTAGCAGTGCAAGGAATCTGCATGAATTATGTGATAACCGTTCAGAGTGAAGTGCCAGAGGAGTGGTATGAGCAAGGTTTCATCGCTAAGACTTGGTTTGACCCTTCAGAAGAAATCACCTATAACAACGCTTTTAGATTAGGTTCTATTTGCGATTTCCCAAATGAGATCGAAGAAGGAGATCAATTCTACTTTACACTTTCTAAGGAAGAACAATTATGCGCGCAATGCCTAGCCTACTCACCTACTCCTTCTGAGTCTCTTTCAATCAAAGTCTGCACCAACTGATGAAATCTGCAAATGACATAAAGGTATTCAAAGCTCGAACAGACGCTCTTTTTAACGGGCTTATGATTTTTTCCATAGCCGTTTGTGTGCTCCCAATATGGCCTTTGCTTCGTTCAGGGATTTCGGGCATAGAAGAACTCATCACGTTTGTAATTCTGGCTGCAACTACCTTAATGATGATTTCATTTTACACCCACACTTACTATCGAATCGATGGAGATGAGCTGCGATGGCGATCAAGTATTTTATTCGGAAAGTTTTCTGTTTCAAGTATTCGCGAAGTAGTCGTGAACCAAACGCTTTGGGTCGGTATAAAACCTGCAACGGCAAGAAACGGCGTGATTATTTATTACAACAAATATGATGAAATCTATTTTAGCCCAGCAGACAATGAAGCTTTTGTAGCAGCTCTTCTTGAGATTAATCCTGAAATTGAAGTGGTTCGAAAATGAAGTTAGAATTAATTAAAGCGATCTCTAAGCACGTCGAATTGAGCGCCGAAGAGCAGCGACAGGTGATTCACGCCTTTTCTAGCCTAAAATTAAAGCGCAAAGATCTTTGGTTAAAAGAGGGTGGACAGGCTCAATCGCTAGCATTTGTGGTAAGTGGATGCCTCTATTCTTATTCACTTGACAATAAAGATCAGATTAATCCTCTTCAATTTGCAAGACCACACGGATGGATCACTGATCTTTACGCCTATTTATCTGATGCTCCCTCAACTCTTTCGGTAGAAGCGTTGACCTCAAGTGAGATTCTCAGCATTTCAAGAAGTGAACAGTTAAAACTCTTCGAGGCTGTTCCTAAACTCGAACGTTACTTTAGAATCATCACCGAAAATGCCTTGGTAAGTAGTCGAAAACGTAATCTGGATTTACTAAATCTAAGTGCCAAGGAGCGGTATGAACAATTCATCACCAAGTACCCAGGCCTACTTCAAGAAGTTCCGCTCAAATTAATTGCCAAGTATATAGGAATCACTCCTGAGTTCTTATCAAAATTGAGAAGAGAACATTAAAAAAGAGTCGTGAGACCGGATCTCGAACAATCCCTTGGCCTCTAAGACTCTTACATCACAAATATAATTTGGTTAGAAGCCTTTAAAGAGAAGTTAAGGTTAAACTTAGGTAAGTAATATCTTTTTTATCTTTAAGGAAAACCTTCTATAATGAACAAATCAAAATTTGCGATAGGACTCCCCATGGGAATAGCCATTGGGGTCGCGATTGGGGTAAGTCAAGACAATGTTGCACTTGGTATAGGTGTCGGCGTGAGTATCGGCGTCGCAATGTCGGTTGCGCTTTCTTCGAGGGAAAAATGAATCGCTACCTTATTTTATTCTTCGCCTTCATAATAGGCACAACCCCTCTCTGTGCTCAAGAGAATCAAGATACTATCGCCTTAAAAGAAGTCAAGGTTAGAGGCAAACGTAAGAGAAAGCAAACTAAACCTCGTATTGAACTGAATGAATACAAAGTAGATGTCAACGCTCCGAGCCTTATTCAAGCCCTTCGAGCTCATTTAGGAACAGCGAAGATTCGGGATAATCGGGTGATTGTCTTAAACGACAGAATGTATGCTCCAACCTCTGGTAATCCTTATGCCCTCTGGGTTATTGATGGTATCATTTACGGCGAACAGGCTCCGCCGGGGCTCGATCTCAACAGCATACGATCAGTCAAGATTTTGAAATCTCTTTTAGAAACCTCAGCGTACGGATTTAGAGGTTCTAGTGGTGTCATCGAAATAACAACAGACACTGCAATCAGAGAGTAAAACTTTCCCGTTTCATAACCTCCTTACCGTCTTCGGACCAGTTGCTTTTGCCTAACTTTACATAATAAATTATGCTATGAAAGACTTCTGGAACGATCGCTACGGACGTGCCGAATATGCCTACGGAAAAGACCCCAATGTTTTTTTCAAAGAACAATTAGACCTGTTACCTCCTGGTAAAATTTTACTTTCCGCAGAAGGCGAAGGTCGAAACGCTGTTTACGCAGCTGAAAAAGGATGGCAAGCATCAGCCTATGACTGGTCTGAAAATGCCTGTAGAAAAGCGATACAATTGGCTGAGGAAAAAAAGGTTAGCATTGATTATCAAATATGCTCATTAACCGATCTTAGTTTCGAGCCTGAGAGTTTTGATGCCATAGCCCTGATTTATGTTCATTTTCCAAACGCTATTCGTTCAATGAATTTCGAGCGACTTACCAGTTACCTCAAACCAGGAGGATCGATCATTCTAGAAGGTTTTAGTCCGAACCATTTAAAATATCAGGCAGAACAACCTTCAGTTGGAGGTCCAAAATCAGACGATTTTCTATACAGTGTTGAAGATATGAAGTTGCATTTTAACGGATACCGATTTAAAACTCTAAAACAACAAGTCATTACTCTTGAAGAAGGTGAATGCCATGTTGGTAAAACTGAGGTAGTTCGAATGCATGCTGTAAAATCATAAGTTCTTAATTTTGCACTCTAAAATTGCTATGATATGAGTTCGAGAATAGAAGCCTTAGAGAATAAATTAGCTCCGCTAAGAGCCTCGTTAAAAAGCCATCCATTATACAGGTGTCTACAAAGCATTGATGATGTGAAACTCTTTAGTGAATTTCACGTCTATGCCGTTTTCGATTTCATGTCTTTGCTTAAAGCCTTACAACTTCAATTTACCTGTGTAAGCTTACCTTGGTTACCTACTGGTAGCGGAGAAGTAGCAAGATTTATCAATGAAATTGTACATGGAGAAGAGAGTGATATTAACGAGGTCGGCGAACCGATGAGTCACTTCGAAATGTATCTCGATGCGATGAAACAATTAGGCGCCTCGACAAAAGGAATTGATACGTTCATCACAGCTCTTCGAAGTAATAAAAACATTCAAGAAGCCTTAGAAATCGCTGATGCCCCAAAAGCCGCACAAGACTTCGTGAATTATACCTTTAGCATTGTAGCCACTAAAGAAGCTCATAAGATTGCCGCTTCTTTCACCTTCGGTCGAGAAGATGTTATTCCTGATATGTTCATCGCAATCTTAGAAGAGGCGAAGACAAGTGGTCAAGATTACGATAAATTCAGATACTATCTCGATCGTCACATTGAATTAGACGGGGACGAACACGGCCCAATTGCACTCAAAATGATTGAGACGCTTTGTGGAGAAAATGACTCCCTTTGGAAAGAGGCAGAAACAGTTGCAATAAAGTCTTTAGAGGTTCGTATCACGCTTTGGGATGGGATCTATAAAGCCATCAAGCAACCTCAGCTCACCTAAAGTTATGGAGCAGGCACTAAACGTTTTAGGAACTCCTCTGGTAGCCTGTTGTTTCGACCCATTAACAGGCTATTTTAGAGACGGATACTGTCACACCGGCAGACAAGACCACGGCACTCATACTGTATGCGCAGCGGTGACCGAAGAATTCTTATCTTTCAGTCTATCGAAAGGAAACGATCTGATCACACCTAACCCCTATTATCTCTTTCCCGGTCTCAAACCTGGTGATTTTTGGTGTTTATGTGTTAGGCGTTGGTATGAGGCATACGAGGCGGGGGTTGCCCCAAAAATCAAACTCGAAGCCAGCCATCAGAAAACCCTATCATTCGTTTCAATCGATGTGTTGAAAGAATTTGCCCTATGAATCGCCTATTTACGCTCCTCCTTCTCATCGCCCTAACTTCATGTCAGGCAGAAGCGGATCGTATAATTAAATCTTCTATTGAATATCACGGGTTTAACAACTTCTATAAAGAACCCGTTGAATTCAAGTTTAGAGAGTATACCTACCTCATCGACCGAACTCAATCTCCCTATCTCTATACCAAAAAAATTCAACTCACAGACTCTATTACCGGACAATCGATCATTCAGATCGATAGTCTTTGGAATTCTACAAAATTTAAACGTAGCGTCAATGGCAAACCCATGAGTCTGAATAAAGAGGACGAGGCACGTTTCACGAACTCTCTGAATTCAGTTGCCTATTTCTATCAACTCCCGTTACCGCTATTAGACGATGCTGCAGTAATAACACTTCTAGAAAATACCGTAATTGAAGGAAAAGAATATCATACGCTAAAGGTGTCCTTCTCAGAGGAGAATGGTGGCGCCGATCATGAAGATACCTATCGTTACTATTTTGATACCTCAACCTATACACTTTCTTACCTGTCTTATAATTTTCATATTAATGACGGAGGGGTTCGCTTTAGAAAAGCCTACCAAAGACCTCAAGGGAATTTTATATTTCTCGATTACGACAACTATAAAGCTCCCAAAGGAACGCCGTTAGACAGCTTACCATTGCTATTTGAAGAAGGTAAATTGGAGTTTCTATCTAAAATTGTTTCAGAGTGAAGGGACTAATTCTATTCTTTTTTCTGTTTCTTCTGAACTTTTCATTTAGTCAGAATGGTATTTATGATCAATACTACTCCCTTGAACATCCTTATGAAAAAAAGAATAACCTAGATTCCCTAAAAACGATTTTTGATAATCACCTTTCAAAAGCGGTAGAGTTAAACGATACTATTGAACAGCTAAAAATTTTAAGGTGGGAGTACTGGTATTTGTCACATGAAATTGATCAAGGAAAAATTTTAAATCAATTAAACACAATTTCTAAGGCTTTAAACAATAAGCGAGAAGTTGCCGCAAACTACTACACAATAGGCTCTAAAGAATTTTACAAAGGGGATTATCTAAACGCTTTAACTCTATTCGAAAAGTCTTTAGACGCTGCGATAGCGGCTAATTGGAATAATGGAATGATTGATAATATTTTGGCAATCACAGGGATTTATAGAGAAACTAACAGTCAGCAGGATATTAACCCGTTCCTTGAAAACACTCTTTCAGATCTGAACAAATATTACCCAGATGAAAGAAATACAAACAAGTATTGGATTTACCTAGAAATTGCAAAAAATTACCTAGACGAAAATAATCTATCACTAGCAGGTTATTATAAATCACTAGCAATATCTGGAATGAAACTAGACAAGACTCTTTTCAATGATCATATCATTGTAGGTTCATTGATTGATCTTAAAGAGGGTAATTTTTCGAAAAGTAGAGATTCACTTGTTCTAAACCTATCAGTTTTTCATCAAAGCAAATTGCCAACTGTGTATTATACCATCGCTGTAGCATTAAAAAAGTTAGATCAACCCCAGCATAGTTATAGATATTTAATAAAAACAGATTCCATACTCCAAATACTCAATTATCCTCCATTTACAAATGGAAGGTCTCTTTATGAAGAATTAGTCGGTCTCACAAAGGAGAGTTCTACAAAAAATGAATTTATTGGGAAGTTGTATCATTATAATCAATCTGAAAGAAAAAAGGATGGTTTAGATATTACTCATCGCGAGATTTCAAGACTCGATGTTTCTATTGCTATACTCATCGTATCTCTGGTAGTATTTACGATCTATTTTTTTGTAAATAGGGATAGAACAAAAAAAGATCGAGTTAAGAACAAAAAACCTCTAGAACCCAATATCAGCTGGGAAAAGTCTGAGATTTTTGAAAAACTACATATAGCCATTCAGCAATGGACCTCTAAAAAAAGATTTCTGAATAATACCATCTCACTTGCTTCTTTAGCCACAGAATTAAATACAAATACAGCTTATCTATCACATATATTTAATAAAAAGATGGGGGTCTCTTTTTCAGAATATATCTCGAGATGCAGAGTTGAATATCTTATTTCTGAGGTGAGAGAAACCCCTGAATTAATCTCTAATAAATCATCTATTCAACTAGCTGAAATGGCGGGCTTTATGTCAATCGATGCTTACACTTCTGCGTTTAAAAGACATGTAGGGAAAACACCTAGACAATATTTCATAGAAATCGTCTAACCCTCAAAATTTGGGATAACTTTGCAATACCTAATCAGTGTATTACAATGGATATTCAATTTAACAGCAAAGAAATTTTAACGGCATCGATGATCCTCTTTGCCGTGATTGACATCCTTGGCTCTGTACCCATAATTATTTCATTGAGAAAGAAAGTGGGTCATATTCAGTCAGAGAAAGCATCTATTGTAGCTGGGATTATTATGATTGCATTTCTCTTTATTGGAGAGAAGATTCTGAGTCTTATCGGTATCGATGTAAATTCATTCGCTGTAGCAGGAGCATTTGTCCTTTTCTTCTTGGCTTTAGAAATGATTCTAGGCATTAGCATATTCGGAGAGGATGCGCCAGAAACTGCCTCGGTGGTACCGATTGCATTTCCGCTAATTGCCGGAGCAGGTACGATGACTTCAATTTTATCGCTGCGCGCAGAATATGAGGTTCAAAATATCATTGTAGCCATCATTTTGAACCTCATTGTAGTTTATGTGGTCCTTAAATCTTCGAAAAGTATTGAAAAGGTTCTTGGAAACAACGGTCTTACAGTAATTCGAAAGGTTTTCGGCATCATACTACTTGCCATAGCTGTGAAACTATTTGCCGCAAATGCCCCTCAACTTTTTTAAATAGATTACTATGAACAAGATTGTCTCTTATATCATCCTAATCATTGCTGTCGGATTAGCTGCATTCAATACCTATCACATCGATTTTAATAACATGTGGGCAGATGATTCTAGAACTGCTATTTACGGAGTGTTAGTCTCGTTGATCGTAGTACTAATTGTGCTTATTAATCTTCAATCTCTAAAAGTAAAAGAGAAGCTGAAATAGGATTTCAAAAGGCCCTATTCACTAAACATTGTTATTCTGCATCTAGTTGCAGGACCTCAACTCCGGCCTTTTGAAGAAAATCTAATCCGGTGGTGTCTTTATAAGCCTTGTCATAGACAAGCCTCTTGATACCTGCTTGATAAACTAGCTTGCTACATTCGCGACACGGAGAAAGGGTTAGGTACAGGGTCGCTCCTTTACAAGATTGGGTTGAGCCTGCGACCTTTAAAATAGCGTTAGCTTCAGCATGAAGTACATACCATTTAGTATAGTTTTCTTCGTCTTCACAGGGGTTTTCGAAACCGGTAGGAGTGCCGTTATATCCGTCTGAAATAATCATTCGATCCTTTACAATAAGTGCGCCTACTTTCTTGCGGGTACAGTGAGATAGTTCACTCCAGCGTTTAGCCATTGCGAGATAGGCAAGGTCGTATTTCTGTTGTTTTTTTGCTTCCATTAGAATGGCCAGTTCCCCACGGCTATTTTTATTGACAGAATTAATACTAAGACTGAAAGAATGCGTAAGATAAGAGGCTTTCGATCACTAGCCAAGACCGCAATCAAAAGTGTAAATAGCAAGGTCGAAGTAATTACAATAATTTGAGCCAACTCAATACCCAAGGTAAAGCCTGTAAGTGCAGTGAGTTTACTCGATTCTCCACTCATAATCATTCTGAAATAATTAGAGAATCCGAACCCGTGTATCAATCCAAAAAATACGGTAGCCGCAAGTTGAACACTATAAGATCCTTTTGAAGAACTACTAGTAATCAAATTATGAATGGCGGTAAGCGCAATGGTAACAGGTATCAGAAATTCAATGATTCCCGGGTCCACACTCATTACATTAAAAGCAGCTAATGCAAGTGAAAGGCAATGAGCCAATGTAAAAGCCGTTGCCAGCACTAATAGTTTAGAAAAAGATTTAAATAAATAAGGCAGCGCAAGGGCAAACATAAAGAGTACGTGGTCATATCCATTTGGATCAAGCACATGATTGATTCCCAATTCAAAGTAAAAAAACAGTGTCTCCATTATTTAATTCCTCGTTCTTTTTGAAGGGTATCGTAGGCTTTTTGAATCTGCTTAAACTTCTCCTCTGCTCCTGCTTTGAGAGCAGGGTCGTCGGTAACTACCTTATCAGGATGATAGGTCTTAGCTAAGCTACGATAAGCCTTTTTTATTTCATCATTGGTAGCGGAAGATTCAATCCCAAGCACCTTGTAAGCCTGATCAGAACTATCTTCGAAAAGGGCTCTTAGACGTTCCCATTGCTGAACACCTAGATAACGAGCAATTTCGGCTAGCTTATCAATCTCTGATTGACTAATACTGCCGTCAGACTTAGCAAGGTCTATTAAGAAGTATAAGATCTGTTCTCGAGTCGCATAAGAAGTATATGAACGAAATTTAGAGGCAATTTTTGCCACATTTATCTCACTCTGATTAATCTGAAACTTGAAACTTCTGAAAACCTCATTAGCGCGCTGTACGCCATAGTTTCGAATAAAAAACTGACGAACATAATCAAGCTCAGCCTGATCTACTTTGCCATCAGCCTTGATGATTGCGGTGGCCAGTGAAATGAGGTTGATGCCAAAGTCAAAATCAATGGATCTCGAATTACTAAAGGTTTTAACGGTAACGTTTGACTGAAACATTCTACCGATAAAATAGCCGAGAATAGCCCCAGGAAAACGCAGTATAAAATAGCCTATAAAGGCTCCGATAATAGGTGCTATTGAGCGCATAGGCGCAAAGATACACTTTTGAAAAACCCTATCTTTGTAGTCTAATTAAGCTTAATAAAATTTTTAGATATGATGTATCCCGAAGATCTTGTTTTACCCATGAAGCACGACCTAACCGTTGCTGGGTTTGAAGAGGTAGTAACCGCTGAAGCTGTTGAAACCACACTTAATGCTGAAGGCACTACCCTAATTGTTATTAACTCAGTATGTGGTTGTGCTGCTGCTAACGCTCGACCTGCTGCAAAAATGAGTTTAGCTCACCCTCATACTCCTGATCGTATTGTGACTGCTTTTGCAGGTTTCGATATCGAAGCCGTAAATAAAGCTCGTGAAATGATGGTGCCTTTTCCTCCTTCTTCGCCATGCATGGCCCTTTTTAAAGATGGAGAGTTAGTACATATGATTGAGCGCCATCACATTGAAGGACGTCCGGCACAAATGATTGCTGACAATCTAAAAGGTGCTTACGATGAATTCTGCGCATAATCCATAATCACTTATGGTGACTTAAAAACCACTCCGCCACTGGAGTGGTTTTTTTATAGATTTACACTCATGAGAACACTGCTTAGCTACTTGCTATCACCGATATTCTATTTAGCCTTTGGGCTTATTTTAGTCCTCTTTGATCCTTTACAAAGAATTACCCTGAAGCTTTTGGGGCATCGAGCGCATGATGCTATCATTTCAATTATTACGATGAGCCTCACCAACTCCACTCGAATTTTAGGAGCTACCTATAAAGTCGAGGGAAGAGAGTTGTTACCCGATAATCGTCCTCTAATATTTACGGCCAATCATCAAAGCATGTACGATATTCCTCCGATCTTTTGGTTCTTCAGAAAGTATCACCCAAAATTTGTGGTGAAGCAGGAATTAGCCCGAGGTATACCAACCATTTCTTACAACATCAGAAATGGCGGATCTGTAACTATCGATCGAAAAAATTCTAAACAAGCGATTCCACAGATTCAAAAATTAGGTCAATTCATCAACAAAAAGAAGTTTGCTGCTGTCATTTACCCAGAAGGTACAAGAAGTAGAAGTGGGGCGATGAAGCCTTTTAAAACTGCTGGGGTTTCTGCATTACTAGATGCTGCCCCAGACGCAGTTTTAGTGCCTTTAACCATAAATAGAGCTTATCAGTTTACAAGGAAAGGGCTTTTCCCATTACAGGTTGGAGTTCGCATGGAGTACATCGTTCACGAGCCCATCGAAAATACCGGAGACAAAAGCGCTATTATAGCACAAGCAGAAGCTGCTGTTCGCTCAGCGCTAAAAGAATAAAAAACGCCCCAAAGGACGTTTTTTATTAAAGATTCGCTCGGCGCCAACCTTCTCGGTAAGGCTTAGTAACAAACTGATTAGCCTCTTCCAAATTGGTGATGCGCATGCCTTCACCATTCCAGTAGAGCTTACGACGTCCAAAGTAGTCATAACGACCATTTTCATTCTGACGACGCATTTGATGCGCTCGAATAGCAATATTACCCATAAGTACCGTTTCAGTGAATGGCCCTGCATAATCGAATGACGAGGTAAGTGCCTTGTGCTGATCAGAACCGTATCCAGCTTTAACTGCTTCTGTCCAAGAAGAGTTATGGATTAAATCTAGATTGCCTTGAGCATCTGTATCAAAGTGTTCTACTTCTCTGCCTTCGATGAATAGTTTCGGATGATTACCGTAGGTGTCTACGGTAATGATTCCCTTACTACCAATCATCATAACTCCGCTCGAATCTGGAACGAAATTATTTTCTACTAGCAGGTCTGGAAGAGCAGGCTGAATTCCTCCATCTGTCCATTCAAAAACAACTCCGCCAGGGAAATCAATAGTAACTCGGGTAGAGATTGGGCAAGCTTCAGGAGTGTAATCTGGAGTCCACATTCTAGAATAGACATCAGCTACACTAGCTTGAACCGCTACAGGATAACCTAGTCCTAGCGCTTTATAAGGTGCATCAAAAAGGTGACAACCCATATCCCCTAGTGCACCTGTACCATACTCCCAAAAACCTCTCCAGTTAAATGGGTGAAGATTCGGCGTATAGGGACGTTTACTCGCTGGGCCTAACCAAAGATCCCAAGCTACGTCTTCAGGAAGTGCTTGTTCATCGGCCTCTGGCATTGAAATACCTTGTGGCCATACCGGGCGATTCGTCCAAACATTTACGTGTTTTACCTCACCTACAATTCCTGAGTCAATCCATTCTTTTACTTTCACAACCCCTTGGTTAGAACCTCCTTGGTTACCCATTTGAGTTACAACACGTTGTTCTCTAGCAGTTTCTGTAAGTAATCTTGCCTCAGCAATCGTATGAGTTAACGGTTTTTGAACATACACTGCCTTACCCTGCATCATGGCATCATAAGTCATCACCGCATGAGTATGATCAGGGGTACTAATCGTAACCGCGTCAATTCGTTCTTTATCTAAAAGCACTCGGTAGTCATGATAGAACTTTGCCTTAGGGTGATCAGCCATGGCACGAGCGGCCTGCTTAGGGTCGACGTCGCAAAGTGCGACAATACGGTTAGCTCCACTGTTGTAGGCGTTAGTCAGGTCGCCATAACCTTTTCCTCCGGCTCCAAAGGCGGCAATTCTCAGTTGATCACTTGGGGCAATGAACCCCGGCCCTCCTAAAACGTTTCTTGGAACAATAAAGAAACCTGCGCCGGCAGCAGCAGATTTCTTTAAGAAATCACGTCTTGAATTCTTAGCATTTGACATAGATAAGTGCAATAGTTTAGTTAAGTGTCCTTGAAAGTAGTAAAAAATGGAGCAAATCCGAAGATTTTAACTTAACGCCTCAAAACTAATTGTGAACTGAGTTCCTTCGCCTAATACCGATTGACAATCAATAGTACCTTGATTTTGTTCAACACTTGCTCGTACAATTGCTAGTCCAAGACCCATCCCGCTTGTCTTTGTAGTAAATCTAGGCTCAAAAATTCGGTGCTGTACCTCATCGCTCATGCCCACCCCGTTATCAATGACGCTGAGAACAAACTTCTGTTCGTCACGTTGTACTCGAATGATTACTTCTGGGTTTTCGGCTTCTTTACAAGCCTCAATAGCATTCTTAACTAGATTGTTTACAATCTGCGTTAGCTGAGAACCATCAACGTAAAGTAAAATTTCTGATTCGCTAGATTCAAAGTGAATAAAGCTTTCGGTGAATACCTGTACCGCTCCTTGAACTACTGAAACCCCATTAATTTGATCTCTTTTAAGCTCAGGCATCTGTGCAAAATCAGAAAAGGCGGTGGCAATTCTATTTAAGGTAGCGATTTGCTGCAGCATGGCCTTCGAGAATTCCTTAAGTTGAGACTTGGCATCCTTAGCTTCTGAATCAAAACTCATTTCAAACTGTTGAACCTGCAGCTGCATCGGAGTAAGCGGGTTCTTAATTTCGTGTGCTACTTGACGAGCCATTTCTTTCCATGCCTTGTCCCGCTCTGATCGAGCTAGCTTTTGAGCACTGTCATAAAGTTCGTCGATCATCCGATTGTAGGCTTCAATTAACGAATCTAGTTCAGTACTTCTTGTCTTGAGTTCTATTTTTTCTGTATATCCCAAACCTGTTTCGGCCAAATGATGGGCAACTTCCTTCATCGGGTTGGTGATATACCTGGCAATAAAGTATCCGACCACAAGTGCCACGGCAAGAATAAGTGCATATACAATTCCTATGCGCTCTAAGAACTCCTTAAGTTCATAATCATTAAAGGTATTATCCTCAAAATAAGGCAGGTGAACAATGGCTAGAGGTACATTCTCAGTTTTTAAGAAAAAGAATGACGAAAGCACTGATCGACCCTCGTTGACCTCTTCGACGACGAAGCGTTCGTTGTCCATAACTCGCTCAAGCAAGGGGCGAAAGAGTTTTTTAGGAACATCTCTTCTCGATGACTTTATTAAGTCTCCTTCGATAGAATAAAGGGTGAAATCTACTCCTTGTATCTCTGAAATTTGGCCAACTGCTTCGTTGAAAATTCGAGACATATTCTCGTCGCTCAGCTTTAGGTAAGTGCCAGAAACTACATTTTCAAGGCTCTTTAAAACCTGTTCTTCTTTACGCTCTAAACGATTTCTGTGATAGTCTGCGGATTGTTCTCGATATTGGTATGAAGAGACTACGCCCGTAAAGACAAGCGCTAAGACTACGATGAGAATCATCGCGGCAAAAACTCGAAGCTGTAGACTCTTTAGATTTTTCACGCCTCGGGATTTTTATCTCTAATGCGCTTATAGATTTTAATCCCCATCATTAGCATTCCCCCCAGTGCAAAGAACCCGACGGTTGCGAAGATCCAATTAAGCGCACTTTTTAGAATGACTAAGAACACCACGGCAAACAGAATGAGAGTAGAACCTTCATTAAACAGCCGCATAAATTTCGATGAATACCTAAAGTAGTCACGCTGTAACTCCTTATAAATCTGATGGGTTTTCAGGTGGTAGACAAAAAGCAATAGAACAAAAGAGAGTTTTACATGCATCCAACCTTGTGACAACCATTCGGGCATCAGCACTAAGAGGCCAATGGCAAATAAAGTGCAGAGTATTGCAGAAGGCCAAGTGATGATCAACCAAAGTCGCTTACTCATCAGCTTGAACTGCCCAGACAGAATCGACCGGGCGGGTTCTTCGCTCTCTTGTGCTTCAATATGATAGATAAACAACCTAGGCATGTAGAACAATCCTGCAAACCAGGTGACTACAAATATGAGGTGTAACGCCTTGATATAATTGTATGCTTCCAAGTGGCAAAGGTCGTTAATTCTACCTTAGTCTTTTAGCTGTAAAAAAGGTAGCTGCTTTTGGTTGAACGTCTCATTAAAAGCGTCAATTTCCTTCTCAATTAGTGCATCGAATTGAGCCAACTGTTCTTCAATCTTAGTCGTAAGTTCTTCCTTGACCGCACGGTCTTGAACCGTTGGGCCAAAGTCGTCTAGCGACACCAATGAATTAAGGTGAGCCAATTTATTTGTAAGTCTAATCGGAAAGTTAAGAGGGTCTTGACCACTTCTATTCTGCGTTTGATAAAGTGCTTTCTCAACCTCAGAGAATTGTCCTTTTAATTCCTTAGCCTTTTCCACTAGATCTTTCACCGAATCGTCTGAAGAATAGGCACTAATAAAGGTATCTAACTTCTCATTGATCGCTCTTATCTTCTTAATTGACTGGTGTGCAAGGTCAACAGTAGTGTTGATTTCAGTGATGAAATCATACTGCTCTTGCATCTCAGCAACACTTGCCTCTGCCCTCGGATCTGCTAAAATTTCAAATTCCTTCGACTGAATAGAACCGTTATAGTTGAGGTGAACGCCATAGGTTCCAGGAACCGCCTTTGGACCTCCTAAATTTGCCCACCATAGAATCATCCCCGGTAATCGCTCTGCTCCCTTGCCGCGAGTGTCCCAGTTATGAGTGTTTGCACCTGTTTTTATACCCAATTTCTCATTTCTATCCTTAGCCTCAGTACTAAAGTGGGCAAGAGTATCTCCTGCTTTAGAAGTATAGGTTAAGCTGACCTTGTCACTAGGTTTAAGATCTTTGAAGTACATATGCGTGGTGACCCCAGCCGGCAGGTTAGTTCCTGCAGTGAGTGAAGCTCTACCTCCACCCCCTTTAGTTCGGTAAGCATCTTTGGGGTCAAATAAAACAGCATCCTGTTTCATTGTTTGAGCATTTAACTGATGAAGTACGGTTAGATCGTCGATCATCCACAAACTTCTACCTTGAGTAGCCACAATAAGGCCGTTGTCTTTGATGTGTAAATCGGTAATCGGTACAATCGGCAGATTTTTCTGAAAGGAATCCCAAGACTTTCCGTCATCAAAAGAAATGTACATACCTGTTTCGGTACCCGCATATAATAATCCTTGTCTCGCCGGATCTTCACGAACCACCCTCGTAAAATGCTCAGGATCGATACCTTTTGTGATCAATTTCCAGCTCTTACCGTAATCTGTAGTCTTGTATAGGTATGGAGTGAAGTCGCCTAACTTATATCTAGTTGCGGCAACATAAGCGGTTCCCTCGTCAAAAGCCGATGGTTCAATAGAATTTACCATGCTCCACTCTGGCATATTTTTAGGAGTCACATTCTCCCAGGTTTTACCGCCATCTCTGGTCAAATGAATCAGTCCGTCATCGCTTCCCACCCAAAGAAGGCCTTCTTTTAGCGGGCTTTCATTGGCTGCAAAGATGGTGGCGTAATACTCAACACCTGTATTGTCCTGAGTGATAGGCCCTCCACTAGATACGAGTTTGGTCGCATCATTTCTGGTTAAATCATCGCTCAGCAACTCCCAGCTCTGACCCTCATTGGTAGATAGGTGAACATGGTTAGAGAAGGTATAAAGCTTCTTAGGATCATGCTTCGAAAAGATAATCGGAAAGTTCCACTGAAAACGATACTTCATCCCTTCAGCACCGTAACCCATTGGGTTGTCTGGCCAAACGTTAATAGCTCTAGTAGTATTGTTCGCGTGATTTACTCGAGTTAAGAATCCTCCATAACTACCCCCGTAAACAATATCATCATTGGTAGGGTCAACGGCAATATGTGCAGACTCTCCACCTGCGGTTTCCTCCCAATCATCTTCACCAATGCTGTAAGAATCAGAGCGATGACGAATTCGAATGGTTGAATTGTCTTGCTGTGCAGCATAAATGCGATACGGGAACGCGTTATCTGTCGTCACTCGGTAAAACTGAGAGGTCGGTTGATTGTAATAGGTACTCCAGCTTTCACCAGCACTATAAGACACTTGAGCTCCTCCGTCATCACCGATAATCATTCGGTTATTATCTTCTGGAGCGATCCAAAGATCGTGGTGGTCACCATGCGGGGCATTAAAGGTTTCAAAAGTCTTACCTCCATCGTCAGAACGGTGGTAGCGAACATTTAGAACATAAACTCGATCTGCATTTTGGGTATCTGCATACACTCTGGTGTAATACCAAGCACGCTGGCGAAGCTTACGTTCAGAATTTACATAAGACCAATTTTCGCCTCCGTCATCAGAACGATATAGGCCTCCTTTATCTTTGTGTTCTACAATTGCCCAAACTCGATCTTTTTGAACAGGTGACACGGTAACTCCCATGATACCTAAAGCGCCTTTAGGAAATCCTGCGTTATCTGAAATCTCATTCCAAGTTTCACCCCCGTCAATACTCTTCCATAATAATGAACCTTCACCCCCGCTACTTAGGCTGTAAGGAGTTCGCTGAACACGCCAAGTAGATGCATATATAACTCTCGAATTATTAGGGTCAATGATAAGGTCAACAGCCCCTGCCATATCGTTTACAAAAAGTACTTTTCTCCAAGTTTCACCACCGTCGATTGACTTATAGATTCCCCGCTCTGAAGTAGGCTTGTAAATATTTCCAAGCACTGCGGCGTAAACCACATTTTCATCTTTGGGGTGAATGCGTATTCTCGGAATGTGACGACTATTTGGAAGTCCTTTAAACTCCCACGATTTTCCGCCATCCAGAGATTTGTAGATTCCGTAACCTGAAGAAACGTTTCCTCTAACTGTTTTTTCACCTCCACCTACATAAATCACGTTAGGGTCACTCTCGGCAACGCCCACTGAACCAATACTTCCACCGAAATATCCGTCAGAAATGTTTTCATACGTGGTCCCGCCATCGGTGGTTTTCCAAACTCCTCCTCCGGTTGCTCCGAAAAAGAATGTGTTAGGCTGACCAGGGATTCCTGTTACTGCAGCAGATCGACCTCCACGAAAAGGGCCAATAAGTCGATATTCAATACTACTATGCATCGACTCATCAGGAGCCTGAGCAAATAGAGCGGTGCTGGCTAAAACAAATGCCGAAAGAAATTTGAAGAACTTCATTTGCGATGAAATTTTAAGTTAGTTCACCCAAATTAGAAAAAGATTCTCAATTCTAGAGAGAAAACCTTAAGAGTTCATCAAGGTTTTACGCACTTCTTTAATTAGAAAATAGGCGGTTATTATAGTAGCCAAAACATCAGCAATGAAGAATGACTGCCAAACTCCCTGCTCTCCATAGAGCGCAGCCATAAGGTATAGCGTGGGGATAAAAAGAATGCCTTGTCGAAGTAAAGTGAGCCATAAAGCGGGCTTAACCTTACCAATGGCTTGAAAGTAGGCTGCTCCAATGAGTTGCAGCGCGATAATTGGAGTAGCACCGAAAACCCATCGCATGGCCATACCCACCTTTTCGAGCACTACAGTATTGATGGCGAGTTCCTCTGCGCTTAAATCAGGTCGATCGCTTAAAAATAGTTCTGCAATTTGGGTCGGAAACAAAAACAACAACACAAAAACCAAAGTTGCGAGTATGGCTGCAAAGCCAATGGCCTTAACAATCGATTCTTTCACTCGATCATAGAGCTGAGCTCCATAATTGTATCCCGCAATAGGCAAAAACCCTTGAGTTACTCCGAAAACGGGGAAGAGGGCGAACATGAGTGTGCGCCCGATAATCGCATAAACTGCAACGAGTGCCTCTCCTCCTAGAGTGAAAAGCAGCGTATTTAAAATTAAATAATTGATGCTGGTCATGGCTTGTCGAGAAAGGGTTACAAAACCTAAAGACCCCATTTCTTTGAGTAAGTCTATCCTAAAACGAAAATGCTTTAGTGTAGGTTTAAGGCTCGACCCTGTTAGAAAATGGTAGAGGATATATAGAAAGCAGAGCAGATAACCTAGAGTTGTCGCCCATGCTGCTCCATGCATTCCCCAATCAAAAACGTAAATAAATAGGTAATCGCTCAAAAGATTCGTGACTGAAGGTATAATCATGGCAACCATAGCGACCTTTGGCTTACCTTCTGCTCTGATTACAGTATTCCCCATCATAGCCAGCCCCAAAAACGGAACTCCGTAAAGTACAATTTGATAATAGACTTTGGCTGGCTCGTAGATCGCTCCCTTGCCTCCAAACGCAGGAATTAAAGTCTCCACAAAACCTAGTCCCAAGGCCACCATAATCGTGCAAACAAGTAGCGTAAGACCGATCTGATTACCGAAAGTGTGAAGGGCTTTATCTTGATCCTTAGCACCCAGGGCGCGAGATACAATGCTTGAACCTCCAATACCCACAGCCATACCTAAAGCCCCAATAAAAAACGAGACCGGTAAAACAACATTTATTGCGGCAATTGAGGTAGTGCCAATCCAGTTACCTACAAACACAGAGTCTACAAGAATATTAAGAGACATTACCAGTATCCCAATCGATGCAGGAATGGCTTGTTTGACAAGCAGTTTACCGATAGACTCGGTACCTAAAACCTCAGGGCTCAGTTTAGCCATTAAACAGGTAATTTGGCAGTTTCGGCCCATTCATTTACCCAGTGTGCCATGAGCGAAACCCAAGGGTCACTATCGTTGAGGCAAGCTACGTGTTTGAATGCTGACCCTCCCGCTTCGAAAAATTCTTCTTCCCCCTCCATGGCAATTTCCTCAAGAGTTTCTAAACAGTCCGCAATGAAGGCTGGGGTTATCACCGCTAGTCGCTTCTTACCTTCCTTCGCGAAACGTTCGAATTCATAGTCGGTATAAGGTTTTAACCATGTATCGCCAGCAATTCGCGATTGAAAAGAACTGCTGACCTTATCTTCAGAAAGACCTAAATATTTTCTAACCGCTTCTGTGGTAGCAAAACATTGATGACGATAACAGGTATAGTGTGCTACCGAGTTGGTGTTACAACAGCTACCATCAATTTTACAATGGAATTTTGTAGGGTCTGACTTTCGAATGTGTCGTTCTGGAATGCCGTGATAAGAGAACAACATATGATCGTATTCAAAGTCTTTGAGTTGTTCTGCAATGCTATCTCCTAGAACCGTGATATAATCTTCGTTAGAGTAAAACGCCGGCATAGTGGTTAGCTTCATAGTCGGATGATACTTTCGCTGATCTTCTAAGGCCTTTACCACTACGGTTTCGTAACTGCTCATCGCATAATGGGGATAGAGAGGAACAAGCAATACTTCTGTTACCTCTTTTTCAGCTAGCTCAGCAAGAGCCTTTTTAATACTCATTGAACCATATCTCATGCCAAGCGCTACAGGCATATCTGTCAACTTCTGCAATTTCTCTTGAAAACGTTCAGAAATGATGATTAACGGAGAACCTTCATCCCACCAGATCTTTTTGTAGGCCTTGGCTGATCTACCTGGTCTAGTATTTAAAATAATCCCTCGAACGAGCAGATTTCTGAATAATCCTGGGAGGTCGATGACTCTTTTATCCATTAAAAACTCATCGAGATACGGGCGTACCGCCTTACGGGTAGGCGCGTCTGGCGAACCGAGGTTCACGAGTAAAATTCCTTTTTTCACAGACAATGGTATTTAGCGATTCAAAAATACAACCTATCGACTAGAATCGCCGAGGTACTTCTTGGGAGTTACCCCAAATTTCTTCTTAAATGCTGCAATGAAATGACTTGAAGTACTGTACCCTACCTTAGCCGCTACCTCACCAACCGAATAGGATTTACTGAGTAATAATTTTCGGGCAAAGTCTAATTTATAGTCGAGTAAAAACCCAAAAGCTGAATCTCCATACAGCTGTTTAAATCCTTCTTTAAGTCGGCTCACGGGCAAATCAATCTCCTCGGCGAGACCCTCTAAGGTCGGAGGTTCATTCATTTGGGCAATCAGCAAATCCTTGGCCTTTCTAATCTTTCTAATATTTTCATCATCAGCCAAATACGGACAACGCTCAAGGTCGGCCTCTTCAGTACGATTGAAATAGAGCGCTAATATTTCTTGAACCTTTGCTTTAAAATAAAGGTTTTCAACCGAAGGATGCAGTGCAAACTGCATCAACTGGTTTAAAGGAATCGATAACGCGGGGCGAATCTCATCTTGACTATAATATTTCTTATCATGCGAGGCTCCTTCGAAAAAGGGAATCAGAGATGCTTCATTAGAAAACCAGCTATGCAGCTGTTCAATAGTAACAAGCAATGAAAGTACCCATCCGCCAGGGTCAAGAACCAAATGAATCGGAAGATCTTTTTGGGTATTAAATAATAGAAGCACTTGATCCTCTGTACCATCTAATTGATAAGACCCTTGGTTGTATAAGAAGTGAGCCTGCTCTCTTAGTACGAAGTGCATCTGAATGTATTCATTCGTAACCCGTTCTTCGAATGTGGCAGCAGCTTTGCCTTCATTGTAAAAACGCAGCACCCTGCAAGACTCGCTGATTACTGTTAATTCCTTTTTCATTTAGCGTTGTTTTATAGCTTACCAAAAGTAATTCATTCGTCAAAAACTTAATTTAAAAACAGTCTAAATAACGAAATATTAGCCATAAACATATAATCTTCAGTGTTTTAAAATACACGTCTCTAAAAGATGAGCATTAAAACGCAAGGAAAACTTAAACGAAACCGCTAGCGTTATTTTAAGGAATAAGTAGGTTTTAAATTTGCAATGCAAAAGTTTTGGCACAACCCCATGCTTGATTCCTTCTTCGCCGTTGGCGTTAGTTACATAAAATCAGATGCAGAGACCCGAGGAAAATTCAGCCTCGATGGGGCAGCGGGTGAGTCATTGTCTCGAAAAGCCAAAGAATTAGGCGTTGAAGCCCTCCTAACGATCTCTACCTGTAATCGAACTGAGCTCTACGGTTATACTGAAGACTATGAAATGCTGGTCAACTTACTTTGTGAATTCACCAAAGGAAATCGAGAATTATTCGAGTCTCAAGGATATGTTAAAGAGAACACAGATGCTGTAGAACACTTGTTTCGAGTGGGTACGGGCCTAGATAGTCAAATTCTAGGCGATTTTGAAATCATTTCTCAAGTTAAACAAGGATTTAGGCGAGCCAAGAAGTTGGAGCTTAGCAATCCGTTTCTGGAGCGACTCGTTAATTCAGTTATTCAGGCTTCAAAACGAATAAAAACAGAGACCGAAATTTCTTCTGGCGCCACTTCAGTTTCATTTGCCTCAGTACGTTACCTTCTTGAGAAGGTAGAAGCGATCAGCGAAAAACACATTGTATTATTTGGCACGGGTAAAATAGGAAGAAATACTTGCGAAAATTTAGTTAAGCATACTCAAAACAAGCACATTACACTCATTAACCGAACCCTAGAAAAGGCTGAACGTATTGCAACAAAACTCAATCTACGAGTTCGTCCCTACTCAGACCTTCAATTAGAAATTAGACAAGCAGATATTCTCGTAGTAGCTACAGGGGCGCCTAAACCAACGATCACCCCTGCTCTAATTTTCAATAAAAAACCTCTGATCATTCTCGATTTATCGGTTCCAAAAAATGTTAGTGAAAAGGTTAGTGGCTTAAAACAAGTTGAGGTTGTCAATATTGATCAACTATCGAAAATCACTGACGACACTCTTGAAAAAAGAAAAGAATTCTTGCCAATGGCAGAATTGATTTACAAAGAGATTCAGCTAGAATTCATGACCTGGGTAGACCATCGAAAGTTTGCCAACACCTTGGCTGCATTAAAAGAAAAACTAAGTCAATTCAAAGCCGAAGAAATCGATTTTCAGTCGAAGAAAAATAAGAGCGTTGCCAAAAACTGTGGCGCATTCGATGATTTCGGTGATCGATTAGTTCAAAAAATCACCAAACAATTTGCGAATTTTCTCAGAGAGACAGACAGTGATCTTGAAGAGAAGATGAAACTGATAGAATCGGTATTCGAATTAGAAAAATCAAAGCGATGAAAAGGTCTATTCGAATTGGTACAAGAGATAGTGCCCTAGCGCTTTGGCAAGCCAATAAAGTAGCCAAACTACTTGAGAAATATAACCAGTCGAATGTTTTACATCCGGTAAAATCAGAAGGGGATTTAAACCTTGTTCAACCTATTTATCAAATGGGAATCAGTGGTGTATTTACGCGAGGCCTAGATGCTGCACTTTTGAGAGGAGAAATCGACATCGCTGTTCATTCAATGAAAGATGTACCAACGGCGCTAGCTGAAGGCCTTGAAATTGTGGCGGTTCTCAAGAGAGGAGCTACAGAGGATGTTATTGTGAAAAGCCCTTCCAGCGGCGAAACTTTGGTAGCTACGGGTAGTTTGAGGCGTAAAGCACAATGGCTTAGACATAACCCGAATCACTCCATTATAGGGCTTCGAGGCAATGTTCAAACTCGACTGAATAAGGTATATACTAACCCTTGGTTAGGTGGTATCTTCGCACTTGCAGGTCTGGAACGACTAGAAATTAAAGACTTAGAGGTTGAGGTATTAGATTGGATGTTACCCGCCCCAGCCCAAGGAGCGATAGTCGTCGTAGCAAAGTCAGACCGCAATGATCTTATAGAGGCGCTAGCGCTAATCAATCATACAAATACAGCCCTTGAAGTTCAATTAGAACGTGAATTTCTAAGACAATTAGAAGGTGGATGTAGTTCACCAATAGGAGCAATCGCGAAGGTAAACGGCGAAGAGGTAGTATTTAAAGGAGGCCTATTCTCTCTTGACGGATCTAAGGCTGTTACTATTGAAAAACTCACCTCTCGATCAAATGCTGTATCTGATGTTGCCCTATGGGTAGATGAAGTTCTGAAATCAGGAGGTGAAGAAATACTAAAAGAATTGAGGGATGGCAAAAATTCTTAGCACCAAGGCCTTAAGTGAGGTTTCTTTCGAACGCCTTCTTGCTGCCGGACATCAAATCATCCACTACGACATAATCAGCGCTGAGCCGCTACCCTTTGCAGCACCCAGATACGATATTTACATCTGTAGTAGTCAAAATGCAGTAAACGCACTTTCACATTACTGGAAGAACCAAGATCAAAAACACCTGTTAAATACCGATTGGTATTGTGTGGGAAATAAAACTGCAGAGGCTTTGAAAAAACTAAATCTAAGAGTAGTTGAAATCGTACATTCTGCAAAAGAATTAATTGAAGAAAAGCTTTCGGGTCATGAACTCGAAGAAAAGCGAAAGCTATGGCTGACCGGCGTCAAAAAAACCAAAGAAACCGAAGCTTTTATTCGAAACAAGAAAGCAGACTCAATAGATGTTTATCTAACGATTCCTAATTTGAAAAAGGTTTCTGAATTGTTTGATGTAGTTCTTTTTTATAGCCCGCAGGGAATCGAATACTTTTTAAAAAGCAATTCGATTGATGAAGGTGTAAAAGTCTATTGTATAGGAGACACTACAGCACAAAAAGCAGAAAGCCTGAACATACCAGTAACAGCAGTCGCGAAAACTCCTAGTAGTGAGCGAATGGTTCTCGACTGCATTTTAGACCTAAAAAACAATAACTATGGGAGCAAATAGCCCTAATAATGATCTTTATCTTAAAGCCCTAAGAGGAGAAAGCGTATCTCGCCCTCCTGTTTGGATGATGCGACAAGCAGGTCGTTATCTTCCTGAATTCATGGAGCTCAAAGAAAAGTATGATTTCTTTACTCGTTGTCAAACGCCAGAACTAGCCTCTGAAATTACAGTTCAGCCGCTTCGAAGATACGGGATGGATGCTGCTATTTTGTTCAGCGATATTCTGGTCGTTCCTCAAGCAATGAACATTGATGTTGAAATGCGTCCAGGTGTTGGGCCATTTTTACCAAACCCTATTCGCAAAGTTTCTGACCTAGATCGCGTTATCGTACCAGATATAGAAGAAAGTTTAGGGTACGTCTTAGATGCGATTTCGATGACCCTTGAGAAATTGGACAACAGTGTTCCTCTTATTGGATTTGCCGGTTCTCCTTGGACCATACTTTGCTACTGCGTACAGGGTCAAGGGAGCAAAAGTTTCGATGTCGCTAAAGGGTTGTGTTTTTCAGATCCTAAAACTGCTCATACCCTGCTTCAAAAAATTACCGATACAACCATCGCTTATCTAAAGGCCAAAGTAGCAGCAGGAGTTCACGCCGTTCAAATATTCGACTCTTGGGGTGGGATGTTGAGCCCTGAGGATTACAAAGAATTTTCAATGCAGTACATGCAACAAATCGTAGATGAACTGAAAGACTTGGCCCCTGTAATTTTATTCGGAAAAGGCTGTTGGTTCGCCCTAGGTGAAATGGCTGATTCAGGCGCCTCTGCTCTAGGAGTTGACTGGACCTGTTCAGCAAGAAATGCCCGTTACCTCAGCAAAGGAAAAATTACACTTCAAGGAAACTACGACCCCTCCCGATTACTGTCTCCTCCATCAAGAATCAAGGCAGATGTGTGGCAGATGATCGACGCCTTTGGAAAGGATCGCTACATTGTAAACCTCGGACATGGTATTCTTCCCAACATCCCTATCGACCATGCAAAAGCATTTATTGATGCGGTAAAAGAATACCCGGGATAAATTCAGAGTTATGACCTCGCAAAAAGACCGCTTTTACGACTATATTCAAGAGCTGCAAGACCAAATTTGTAGAGCTCTAGAAACTGCTGACGGACAAGCCAAATTTCAAGAAGACCTTTGGGATCGAAAAGGCGGTGGAGGCGGAAGAACTCGCGTGATTGAAAATGGCGCTGTTTTCGAAAAAGGCGGTGTCAACATTTCTGCCGTTCACGGTGAGTTACCTGATTCAATGAAGACCTACTTCAAGGTAAAAGAAGGAAGTTTTTTTGCTTGCGGACTTTCACTAGTCATTCACCCAAAAAACCCAATGATACCAACAGTTCACGCTAATTGGAGATATTTCGAATTATACGAAGATGACGGAAATCTCGCAGACGCATGGTTCGGTGGTGGTCAAGACCTTACTCCCTACTATCTGTTTGAAGAGGATGCGACGCATTTTCACAAGGTGTGTAAATCAGCCTGTGATAAGCACAACGGCGCCTTTTATCCAAAATATAAGGAGGCTTGTGACCGCTATTTCTGGAACGCGCATCGCGAAGAGGCCAGGGGGGTAGGAGGTCTGTTCTTTGACTACCTTAAAGAGACGGATGAGCAAAGCCTAGAACAATCTTATGACTTTGTTACCGAGGTTGGCAACAGTTTTATAAATGCTTATGTACCAATAGTCGAGAAACGAAAAAACCTTAATTATACCAGCGCGCAAAGAGAATGGCAAGAAATACGACGCGGTCGTTATGTCGAATTCAATCTCGTGCATGATAAAGGAACCCTTTTTGGGCTAAGAACTAACGGTCGAATTGAGAGTATTCTTATGAGCTTACCACCGCATGTTCAATGGAAATACAATCATTCACCTGAGGCGGGCAGCGACGAAGATAAGCTTCTGCAAACGCTAAAAGAACCACAGGCATGGATATAAAGGATAGAACACGCATCCCCTTTTACCAAGTAGACGCCTTCACTTCTAAGGTGTTCTCGGGCAATCCTGCGGGAGTGTGCGTATTAGAAGGGCCGTTAGAAGATGGTATAATGCAGCAAATTGCAGCAGAAAACAATCTCGCAGAAACAGCATTCATTCGTACCGACCTCAAACCTTTTCAAATACGATGGTTTACCCCAACCGTAGAGGTAGATCTTTGTGGACATGCTACACTAGCCGCTGCTTACGTCTTATTCAACGAAAAGAATGTTAAAGATATAATTCAATTTCAAAGCCTTCGTTCAGGAGAGCTAATGGTGACTGCGAACGAAGATCTTTTGACACTTGATTTTCCTATTGATCAAATTATACCGATCAGTATAAAAAATGAATGGATTGAAGCTATTGGCAGCCCCATTCTTGAGGCCTACACGGGACGAACTGATCTTATTTTGAGGGTTGAAAACGAAGCTTTTGTAAAAAAAATACAACCGAATTTGGAAAGCATTAAAAGGTGGCCCTACGTCGGGGTTATCGTCACTGCAGAAGGTACCGATGTTGATTTTGTGTCACGATTCTTCGGGCCAGCGGTAGGCATTGACGAAGATCCTGTAACCGGTTCAGCACACACCTCTCTTGTCGTATACTGGTCTCAAAAATTAAAGAAAACAAAATTGAAAGCACGACAAGAGTCTAAAAGACAAGGCGATCTTCTGTGCGAAATAAACGGAGAACGAGCGCTCATCACAGGAAATGCTCAACTTTACCTTAAAGGAGAAATCTATGTACCCAATCATTAGAAATCGCAGGCTAAGAGTCTCGAAATCACTACGCTCATTAGTTCAAGAAACTACATTAACTGTTAACGACTTAATCGTACCACTCTTCGTAGTTGAGGGGGTGGGTATAAGAGAAGAAATCATGTCTATGCCCAGCCAATATCGAATGAGTCTTGATGTTTTAGAAGATGAAATTCAAGAGCTTACGGCTTTAAAATTAAAGGCAGTTCTCTTATTCGCAAAGACCGATGATGCCAAAAAGGATAATGAGGGGGTAGAAGCGTGGAACCCCGATGGCCTCATGCAAAGAGCCATTAAAACTGTTAAAGCGACAAATTCAGAAATGTTGGTTCTAACCGATGTTGCCCTAGATCCTTTCTCTATTTACGGACATGACGGGATTGTTGCTAGCGGAAAGGTTTTGAACGACCCTACTGTCGAAGCCTTATGCAAAATGAGTGTTTCACATGCTAGAGCCGGAGCTGACCTGGTGGCTCCCAGCGACATGATGGACGGCCGTATCATCGAGATTAGAAAGGCGCTAGACGCTGAAGGATTTGAGGATGTGGGTATCCTAAGTTATGCTGCGAAATATGCAAGCGCCTTTTACGGGCCTTTTAGAGATGCTCTCGATTCAGCACCCGTAGACGCTGAGGACATCCCCGAGGACAAAAAAACCTATCAAATGAACCCTGCAAATCGCATAGAAGCAATTAAAGAAGCTTTAATGGACCAGGAGGAGGGTGCAGACATTTTAATGGTGAAACCTGGACTTCCTTATTTAGATATTGTTCGTGAGGTTAAGAACGCCGTTCAACTCCCCGTAGCTGTTTACCACGTCTCAGGGGAATATGCAATGCTTCACGCCGCCGCAGAAAAAGGATGGATCGATTACAAAGCAGCCTACCTTGAGCAATTAATGTGTTTTAAACGTGCAGGAGCAGATCTTATTGCAACTTATTTTGCGAAAGAAGCAGCTCAATATCTCAATTCACACTAAAACAGCCAAAGGTATCTTAGTGCAGTTATTTTAATCGATTGTTCCTTCAGTCGAATTACTTTTACACGCTTATCAATCTTACCTTTTTCGATCTCAAAGACACTTTGTTTTAAACCTAAAACTCTTTGAATAACCTGATCGATTTCTTTAACGGTTGTTCTTAGTTTTTTGATCCGACTTTCATAAGAAAGGTCTCTTTCAAATGCATTTTGAAGGTCTGGATAATCTATAAATTCAGGATAAACCTCAAGAATTTTTTCAAGTATTCCGTCATCCTCCTTTGAGAGTATCGAGCTAAACCTTTTGCGCTGTTTACTTATCTCATCATAAAGCAATACTTTCTTTCTTGTAAGTCGAAAAACAATAACAACCAATAGAAACACTCCAAAAAATGTAAAATAAATACTATTGTTAGCGTTGGGCTTCATACTGTAGGTAACATAATATCTACCCAAGAAATCTGCTTCATTAATCACTTTGTAACGAGGCGAGTTAGCTAAATCTGCGCCTAGTAAAAACGTACTAGCTATTGGGTTATAACTCAATACGTCACTGTAAACTTCAAGAGATTCAAAATCAGCCTCAGTATGCAGATATGCTTCGCCTTTTGAAAAGTCAAACGTGAAAAGGTATTTGTTCGAGTAGATTAGAGGTTTATTGTAATGATGAAATCGTTCCCATATTTTTATGGCGCCGTCTGATTGAAACTCCTCAATGAAATCCATATAACCAAGTAATGTATACTCCTGGGAAGAAATGTCAAATTTTCCAATATCATAGAACGGTCTAAGGCTAGACTTATTACCTACATAATGTGTGTCAGATCCAAGGCCAATATATATTGAGTTGTTTAAGGTATCTAGTTGTAAAAGAAGATTGCTTTTTCTAGGAGGTCTAGGTTCAGAAACTGGAATTTCTAACCACTCATTATTTTCTAGATCAAAACGCAATAAATCATTGTAAAAAGTAAACTCCCCATAGCCTCCAAAAAGATAGATTGTATCATTAGATGCAACTCTTACAGAACCATAACGACTTCTCCATCGATACGATTGATCTACTCTGAAAAGGCTGTCATTTTCAAATTTATAAACTACCCCTCCCCCAGCAGCAACAAATAGCTTAGATCCATCTAAAGCAGGGACAGGTTCTAATCGATAAATTTCATCCTGAAAATCATGACCACGACTTTCAAAATTTTTACCATCGCGTGTAAAATAAATACTGTCCGATGTTATAATTCGGAAGCCGTCAGAATCTGAAAATACGACATGCTGCAAAGGACTGATTTTTGGGCCTGGCCCAAACAGCATGAAAAAGAATACAATTAAATTCATTTGAATCTCCTCTTATTTTTCCACCATTTTTCAAAAACCTCATCCTCCTTAAATCGAATAACTTTAACTCTTTTGTCCTCTTTTCCTTTAGTAATTGTGAAAACACTATTCCCCTTACGATTTAAAAGTTTTTGGATGATTTGATCGATCGATACAATGGTAGTTCTCAATTTCTTGATTCTACTTTCGTAAGATAATTCTCTTTCAAACGCTGCCTGCAAATCTGGATATTCGACTCCATTCGGATAAGCCTCTTTAATCTTTTCATATATCTTATACTCCTCAGAAGAAAGTTTTTTCCTTAGCTCTGGCTCAACATTATTCACCCCCTGTATTAAGCTGATGGGTTTTTTTCGAATTAAAAGGGGAAAAAAAAGTAAAGGGGTTAAATACCATAGAAAAACCCATTCTGCTCTACTTCTCTTTAACGCGAACTCTTCATAGGAATCCCCTAAAAGCAGAGTTTCATCAATAACCAAGTATTTCGAATAATCGTTTTCCCCGAAAACTAAAAGGAAATCATTAGTTCGCTCGTTGTAGGATAGGATTTTAGAATATTGTATCAAAGTATTAAAGTCCGCTTTTGAATAGCGATAAGCCTTTCCCAATTGAATGTTGAAAGCGAACACTTCTTCTGTCGTGTATAAAATGGGTAGTTTGTATCCATTAAACTCTTGTAAAACGGGTTGTAGTGGGTTTGAAAAAAACTTTCTGAAAATTGGGCCTAAATCGTACTCTTCTTGAATCCTTTTCGAAGAAAAATCATAAGAATAAACAGCGGTGGCAAAGTCATTCTGTACTTCAAATTGATCCTTTCCTTCGAGATGGTGAGCATTAGATGCATTGAAGTAAACCTTATTTGACTCTGATGCATATTGCCCAAAAGGAATCCTATTTCCCATAGTCCGAGGCTGATATCGAGATTCAACCAGCCACTCCCTAATACCTTTAGTAAAATAAATGATATTGTTTTGAACATTAAACTCTCCTGATCCACCCACAGAAAAAAGAGTATCGCCTTTCATAAAATTAAAAGCCCCATACCTAGAATTAAAAAGGAACGACTTGTCAAGTCGTTCAAGATTGCCTTCAGAATACTCATAAACCTGACCGCCCCCACCAGCAACCAGAACAATACGTTCTGAACCCCTAATCGACAAAAAACGATATTCTTCGAGATCAAAATTATGTTCTTCTAGCAAAAAGTTTTTCCCGTCTTCGGTATAATATTCATAGTCTTTATCAATGAATTTAAATCCATTTTCGTAAGGAAAAACGAAAGGTTTTCCATTGTATCCAGGAACCAATTGCGCACTCCCTAAAGCGAAGAAAAAAAGAAGAAGTATAAGAAACAATGTTCTGAACATATATAGGTTAATTAGCGGATAATGCCGGAAATGTAATACAAGTTATTGGAATATACAGGAAATTTCACCTGTTTAACACTAAAATAAAGTTCAGAAAACAATTCAAGAGAATAAGTCTAATAGGCAACCTAGAAATGAAAATTGTATATAGCTTTGTAGCATGTTAGACTTTAAAGAGATCGCTTACGAAAACGCGGTTCTAATAGGGGTAATCACTAGAGAACAACCTCTTGAGAAAATCGAGGAGTTTCTTGACGAATTAGAATTCTTGACTTTTACTGCAGGTGGACAGGTTATTAAAAGATTCGTTCAGAAAATTAATCTTCCGAATCCAAAAACACTAATCGGTACTGGTAAAATAGAGGAAATCAGATCTTTTGTAGAAGAAAATGAAGTGTCAACAGTCATTTTCGATGACGAATTAAGCCCAGCTCAACAGAACAACGTAGAGAAAATCTTTAAGTGTAAGATATTAGATCGTACCGGACTTATTCTAGACATCTTTGCGCAACGTGCTCAAACTAGTTATGCTCGAACTCAGGTAGAACTGGCCCAATATGAGTATTTGCTTCCGAGACTTACCGGTCTTTGGACACACCTAGAGCGCCAGAGAGGGGGAATTGGAATGAGAGGTCCAGGGGAAACTGAAATTGAAACTGACCGACGTATTGTTAGAGACCGTATCGCCCTACTCAAAAAAAAGCTTGAGAAAATCGATCGACAAATGGAAACCCAAAGAAGTAATCGAGGAGCATTAGTTCGAGTTGCTCTTGTGGGGTATACCAATGTGGGTAAATCAACACTAATGAATGTAATTGCAAAAAGTGAGGTTTTTGCCGAGAACAAGCTTTTTGCTACTCTGGACACAACCGTGCGTAAGGTGGTCTTAGGAAACCTTCCGTTTCTATTAAGTGACACTGTAGGTTTTATTCGAAAACTTCCTACACAGCTAGTCGAAAGCTTTAAGAGTACCCTAGACGAGGTTCGTGAAGCCGACCTGTTGTTGCATGTGGTAGATATTTCTCATCCGAATTTCACAGAACATATCGAATCAGTCAATCAAATTCTAGGGGAGATAGAATGTCAAGACAAACCGATCATAATGGTCTTCAATAAAATCGATCAGTATAGCGCAGAACCTATTGACGAAGATGATTTGGTTACTGAGCGCACATCAATTCATTATAGTCTTGAAGAGTGGCGTAAAACGTGGTATAATAAGATTGGAGAAAAGGCCCTGTTTATCTCGGCAATCAACAAAGAAAATCTTGAAGATTTTAAAAAACAAGTCTATAAACAGGTGCGTGACATTCATGTAACTCGCTTCCCTTACAACAACTTCTTGTATCCCGAGAAGCTAGACGAATATTCAACTTTTGAAGACTATCCTTAAGACCTATAACGGAACCGCAGAACAGGCCTCTCCATACATCAATTTCTTAGCTACCTTTTTTAATTGAATGGCAGCAGTTAAATAGGCTTGTTGTGGAACCGGTCTGTTTGAACATCCTTTTAAAATTACCGGAACTCCGGCGTATATACTAAAATCTACTTCAGCCAACTGTTTCTCGTAGAGTACCACTTCTAGGTTCTCTAAGGAGCCGACCACTACGGTAATTGCTTCTGCGGCAAGATGCGTCGCCACGAGTGCATAAGCCCATTGAGGAAGGATGCTTTCAGAACTACAATAAATAGCAATATAATGGCCTTTGTAGATGGACCAATCTACTTCTTTCAAAGCAGATCTAAACTCTTTTTCCCTAAGGATTAAGCCCTCGTAAAGAAACTGTGAAAGATCGATAGTGGTTCTAGGACCCAAAACGTATAGGTCTTCTAAGTCAAATACTTTTAACGAGCTCTGCGCCACGCGATTTACGATCGGCTCTTCTTTCATGAGTTAAAGCATACCTAGCTCTAATTTAGCTTCTTCACTCATCAATTCCTGACTCCAAGGCGGATCAAACGTGATTTCCACCTCGGCATCCTTAACCTCATCAATAGACTTGATTTTTTCCTCTACCTCAACAGGAAGTGTTTCAGCCACTGGGCAGTTTGGCGAAGTCAAGGTCATCAAAATCTTGACATCGAAGTCTTCATTCACCATCACATCGTAGATAAGGCCTAGTTCATAAATATCTACAGGAATCTCTGGGTCGTAAATCGTTTTTAAAACCTTTACGATCTTCTCTCCTAATGCACTAGTGTCAATGGTTGTTTCACTCATGATTCTTCTGTGTTTGATAAGCAACGGCGTATAATTTTATCTGTCGAATCATACTGGTTAAGCCGTTAGCGCGGGTAGGTGATAAATGTTCTTTTAAGCCAATTTGGTCAATAAAGCTCAACTCGGCATCAATGATATCCTGAGGTTTTTGTTGGCTAAACACTCTGATGAGTAAGGCAATGATTCCTTTAGTGATGATAGCATCGCTATCTGCAGTAAACTTCAACTCATCCTCAATCATCTCTGCAAAAACCCAAACCTTACTTTGACATCCCTTAATAAGATAATCATCGAGTTTGTATTGCGGGTCTATGAGTGGTAAGCTTTTCCCTAATTCAATCATGTATTCGTAGCGCTGCATCCAGTCGTCGAATAGGCTAAACTCGTCAATGATTTCTTCTTGAATTTCAGCTATTGTCTTGTTGCTCATAGTATTAACTAAGCATTCTTTGAGCGGTTTTCACCCCCTCTACGAAGATATCAATTTCTTCTTTGGTGTTATAAAAAGCAAAACTTGCGCGAACTGTTCCAGGAACATTAAAGTGTTGCATCACCGGTTGGGCGCAATGGTGTCCCGTACGAACCGCAATCCCTAATTTGTCAAGAATACTACCAACGTCATAAGGGTGAATTCCTCTCAAATTGAAAGAAATTACAGAAGCTTTGTTCTTTGCTTCTCCAATAAATTCAATGCCTTCAATTTGTTTCATCTGATCAGTTGCATAAGCTAAAAGCTCTCCTTCGTAGGCGGCAATCGCTTCAAACCCGATTTGATTCATATAATCTAAGGCTGCTCCAAAAGCGATACCTCCCGCGATATTTGGAGTGCCTGCTTCAAACTTATGGGGTAGATCTGCGTAAGTTGTTTTTTCAAAAGATACTTCAGCAATCATTTCTCCTCCGCCTTGATAAGGAGGTAGCTTTTCAAGCCATGAACGCTTACCGTAAAGTAATCCAATCCCGGTAGGGCCACATACTTTATGCGCCGAAAGGGTATAAAAGTCAACATCAAGTTGTTGAACGTCAACTTTAAAGTGTGGAGCAGCTTGAGCGCCATCGATAAGAACCGCAGCTCCAACTGCGTGGGACTTGGTGATGATTTCTTCTATTGGATTGATTGTCCCAAGAGCATTCGATACGTGGTTACAAAAAACGAGTCGAGTGTGCTCAGACAATAAATTGTCAAATTCATCCATCTCGAGCTCTCCTTTGTCGTTCATTGGGATCACCCTTAATTGAGCCCCAGACTTTTCGCAAGCCATTTGCCAAGGAACAATATTGGAGTGATGTTCCATAGCGGAGACTAATAGTTCATCTCCTTCTTTCAACAATGAAGAAAACCCACTAGCCACAATATTAATTGAGTGGGTAGTGCCTGAAGTAAGAATTACCTCTTCGGGCCGCTCTGCATTCAAATGAGTCTGGAGTGTGTGGCGCGCCTTTTCGTAGGCTTCGGTAGCCTCTTGAGAAAGGGTATGCACTCCACGGTGAATATTGGCATTATAATTTTCGTAGTAGTCTACGATCGATTGAATGACCTGTTTAGGAGTTTGTGAAGTAGCCGCATTGTCAAAATAAATTAAAGGCTTTCCGTTCACCTGTCTATTTAAAACAGGAAAGTCTTTACGTATACTCTGAATGTCTAGAAGGCTATTCATAGGCTATAGGTCGAAACCGATTTTAACTCCGAGTTTTTCAGCGATCATGTCTTTTACTCTATTTGAAAGCGCAGCATTCTTAACACTTTCAAGAACGTTGTTGGCAAAGGCATACATTAGAAGCGCAGCAGCCTCTTTCTTTGGAATTCCTCTTGACTGAAGATAAAAAAGCGCATCATCATCTAGCTGTCCGATAGTACAACCGTGCGAGCAACGAACGTCATCAGCAAAGATCTCTAGTTGTGGTTTTGTATTTACCGTCGCAGTATCACTGATCAAAAGGTTGTTGTTCTGTTGAAACGCATTGGTCTTTTGAGCGATTTTATCTACAATGATTTTTCCGTTGAAAACCCCGACCGATCTTCCATCATAGATTCCTTTGTAGTCTTGATGGCTCTCACAATCGGGTTCAATGTGGTGAACTAATGTATAGTGATCAATATGTTGACGCTCACTACCCAAGGTAACCCCCTTCATGATAGAATTAATGTGGGACCCTCTCTGATAGAAGTTAAGGTTGTTTCTAACCAAAGACCCGCCTAGAGAGAATGTGTGAACACTTACTTCACTTAAGTCGTGTTGCTCAATAAAAGTGTTGTCCACAATTGAAGCATTCATAGTGTCATTCTGAAACTTATAGTAATCTACTCGTGCATTCTTGTGTGCAAAAATTTCAGTAACTGAATTGGTAAATGCCTCGACACCTCCTAATGACTGGTGACGCTCGATAATCTGTACCTCAGCATTTTCTTCTACAACAATCAAGTTTCGAGGCTGCAGAAGGATTTGTGGAGTAGCTCCTGAAGCAAAATGTACGATTTCTATTGGCTTAACCAGTGCTTTACTCTTCGGAATGAAAATATAAGCGCCTTCGTTAGCAAAGGCCGTATTTAGATTCGTTAAGGCATCCTTTTGATCGGTAATCTTATTGAAATATTGGTCAACAATATGCTTGTACTTTGGCTTTTCGATAGCAGCACTAAAAAGGCAAACATCCACTCCATCGTGAGTCGTTTCAGATAAAAAAGAACTGTATTGCCCGTCTACAAAAACGATTTTAAAAGTCTCTGTTTCGTGAAGAAAATATTGTCGAACTGCAGGATATTCTAAAGCACATTTAGATCCTGGAAAAATGCTAAAATCCTTTTTGAGTAAAGACTGTAGCGAAGTGTACTTCCATGCCTCGAGTTTCTTGGTCGGAAACCCTTGCTGTTCAAATCGTTTTAAAGCAGCCGTTCGAATCTCGTGAACCTCGTCGTTCACATTTACCTTGTCTTCGAAGGCAATGAATGAAGAGAGTAATTTTTCGTTAAGATCCATAATCTATTCGTTCTCAGCTTTGATCCAATCGTATCCTTTTTCCTCTAATTCGAAAGCCAACTCTTTGGTTCCTGACTTTACAATCCTTCCGTTGTAGAGTACGTGTACATGGTCAGGAACGATATAGTCAAGTAATCGCTGATAGTGAGTGATTACCACAATTGCGTTGTCTTTATTGCGAAGCTTGTTTACACCATTGGCAACAATTCTAAGCGCGTCGATATCAAGTCCCGAATCAGTTTCATCAAGAATAGCTAGCTTGGGCTCAAGCATTGCCATCTGAAAAATTTCATTACGCTTCTTTTCTCCACCAGAAAAACCTTCGTTTAAAGAACGTGATAAAAATTTGCGATCAATTTCTAACAGACTTGACTTCTCGCGAATCTTTGAAAGCATTTCATTGGCAGGCATATCTTCAAGACCTTTAGCCTTGCGAGATTCATTGATCGCAGCCTTGATAAAATTCGTAACCGTTACCCCCGGGATTTCAACCGGATATTGAAACGAAAGAAACACCCCTGCATGAGCACGCTCTTCAGGATCTAGGGCTCCAAGATCTTCTCCACTTAAGCTAATGCTACCTTCAGTTACCTCAAAATCTTCTCTCCCGGCAATTACAGAAGCTAGTGTACTTTTACCAGAACCATTAGGTCCCATAATAGCATGTACTTCTCCTGGTTTAACCTCTAGGTTGATCCCCTTTAATATTTCCTTTTCTTCTACTCTTGCGTGAAGATTTTCAATCTTTAACATAGTCTTCTTAATTATCCTACTGAGCCTTCTAGGCTGATTTCTAATAATTTTTGCGCTTCTACTGCGAACTCCATCGGAAGCTTGTTCAGTACCTCCTTGCTAAACCCATTGACGATTAAGGCAATTGCCTTTTCTGTTTCAATTCCTCTTTGGTTGCAATAGAAAATCTGATCTTCTCCAATTTTGCTCGTGGTAGCCTCATGCTCAATTTGAGCCGATTTGTTTTTTGCCTCGATATAAGGAAAGGTGTGTGCACCACACTCATTACCCATAAGTAACGAGTCACACTGCGAGAAGTTTCTAGCATTCTCTGCTCGAGGGCCAATTTGAACTAAGCCTCGATAACTATTTTGCGATTTACCAGCAGAAATACCCTTAGAAATGATGGTACTCTTGGTGTTCTTACCTAGGTGGACCATTTTGGTACCGGTATCTGCCTGTTGAAAGTTATTGGTTACGGCTATCGAATAAAATTCTCCAACCGAATGATCCCCCTTCAAAATACAAGATGGATACTTCCAAGTAACCGCAGAACCTGTCTCAACTTGAGTCCATGAAATTTTCGCGCTACGCTCACAAAGACCACGCTTAGTCACAAAATTGAAAACACCACCTTTACCCTCTTTATTTCCTGGGAACCAGTTTTGAACAGTAGAATACTTAATCTCTGCATCATCAAGCGCAATTAATTCTACCACCGCAGCATGAAGCTGATTTTCGTCTCTTGAGGGCGCAGTACAACCCTCGAGATAGCTGACATAGCTACCCTGATCGGCAATCACAAGCGTTCTCTCAAACTGACCTGTCCCGGCTTGATTGATTCTAAAATAAGTAGAAAGCTCCATCGGGCATCTTACCCCTTTTGGAATATAACAGAAACTACCATCAGAGAAAACAGCCGAATTGAGGGCCGCATAGAAATTGTCTTTAGCAGGAACAACGCTTCCGATATATTTTTTTACGAGTTCAGGGTGCTCCTTGATCGCCTCTGAAATAGAACAGAAGATGATTCCTTTTTCTGCTAGTGTCTTTTTGAAGGTAGTAGCCACAGATACGGAGTCCATGACGATATCAACAGCAACTCCCGCAAGTTTCTTTTGCTCGTCAATTGAGATACCCAGTTTCTTAAAGGTGTCTAAAAGCTCAGGGTCTACTTCATCAAGGCTGTCGTACTTAGGTTTTTTGTTGGGGGCAGAATAGTACGATATGTCTTGAAAGTTGGGTTTCTCATAGTGAACATTGGCCCACTCTGGTTCTTCCATCTTTTTCCATTGCGCGAATGCCTCAAGCCTCCAGGTGGTCATCCACTCTGGTTCTTCTTTCTTCTGAGATATCGCTCGAACGATATCTTCGTTTAATCCTTTCGGAAGGGTGTCAGATTCGATATCAGTATAAAAACCATACTCATATTCTTTGGTTTCTAACTCCTTCTTTAATTCTTCTTCTGTGTAAGCCATAGTTTCTCTTAATTGGTTAGAGTGAAAAACTTTCTCCACATCCGCAAGTACGTTGCGCGTTTGGATTGTTAAACACAAACCCTTTCCCGTTTAATCCCCCCGAATACTCCAAAGTGGTTCCTACGAGATATAAAAAACTTCGTTTGTCAACAGCCACTCTTACCTGGTTGTCTTCAAATAATTTATCGGTTTCACCGATTGCTTTGTCAAACTTGAGTTCATACGTGAGGCCACTACAGCCACCACTTTTGACCCCTACTCTCACAAAATCGGTGTCCGCATCAAAGCCCTCTTCGCGCATTAGCGAACGAACCTTTTCACGTGCAGATTCTGCTACTTTTATCATAAGTTGGGATATTTGATTGCAAAGATACGGCTTAGTGCATTTTTATCATAAGTAATACACTGATATTCTATTGAGTGGCATAGACAGAATCTATAGTAATAGCAGTACCTTTGACCGCATAACCACAGATCAAATGTTAGAAGAAAAGAATCCTTCCCTTAATTCGATCGAAAACTTAGGTGAATTCGGCCTCATTGATCATCTTACCAAAGCGATTCCTACACAACTAAAAAGCACCGAAAAAGGAATAGGCGACGATGCAGCAGTAATTGACTTAGGCAAAAAACAAACGGTGATCAGCACCGACATGCTCGTCGAAGGAATTCACTTTCATTTAGGTTATATGCCCATGAAGCACTTAGGCTACAAGTCGGTAATTGTTAACCTGTCTGATATCTGCGCGATGAACGCGACACCTACGCATATTACGGTGTCGATTTCTGTGTCCAGCCGATTTTCTATCGAGGCTCTTGAAGAATTTTATGCAGGAGTTGCTCTTGCTTGCAAAACCTATAACGTAGACTTAGTTGGGGGCGATACGGTGGCTTCTACAAAAGGGATGACCATTAGTGTTACTGCGGTCGGAGCAGCTGAAAAGAAAAATCTAGTGTACCGCGATGGGGCTAAAGAAGGAGATTTTCTTGTGGTATCTGGCGATTTAGGAGCGGCATTTCTAGGATTCCAGGTTCTTGAAAGAGAACGTCAGGTGTTTGAGGCAAATCCACAACACCAACCTGATCTAGATCAGTATACCTATCTTATCGAAAGACAACTTAAACCTGAAGCTCGAAAAGATATTCCAGAATTATTAGCGGCTCTTGAGGTTAAGCCAACTTCGATGATCGATATCAGCGATGGGCTTGCTTCAGAAATCAAACACCTTTGCAAACAATCTAAAGTTGGATGCCGTCTGTACGAAGACAAGATTCCACTTGACCCTGCAATGATTAGTGCCTGTGAAGAATTCTCTTTAGACTCAACAACAGTGGCGCTTAGTGGTGGAGAAGACTACGAACTGCTCTTTACCATTTCACAGGACGATTACGACAAAGTCAAAGGAAACCCAAATCTAACGGTCATCGGCCACATGGGTGAGGTCGCAGATGGAGAATACCTTGTAACTAGATCAGGTGAAGCTATCGAACTTAAAGCTCAAGGCTGGACGGCCTTCTAAGATGAGTAATGAAATCCGTCTAGTAGCACTAGCATTCTTTTCGCTTTTCTTCGGTGCAGGCAACTTAATTCTACCTCCCTTTTTAGGTTTCAACGCCTTTGATCAGTGGCCGATTGTAGCGGCAGGGTTCTGTATAACTGCTATACTTATCCCCTATTTAGGAATCTTGGCCCATTCTAAAATTCAAGGAGGCCTTTTTGAGTTAGCACAGCCGATTTTAAAAAAATTCGCACTTCTCTATACTAGTGTAATATTTATGATCTGTCTACTCATAGTCGTACCTCGAACTGCGGCCGTGACTTACGAATTGGGGGTTGCTCCATTTACAGACCTTTCACCGCTACTAAGCGCGCTTATCTTTTTTGGAGGCGTACCTTTTTTTGCGCTTTACAGAGGTCGAGTGTTATCTATTATTGGCAACTATATCACCCCAATACTAGTCACCTTAATGCTGCTTTTGATTGTACAGTCTTTTGGGCGCGGTGTATCGCCCAGTCCAAACGCAAACACTTTTGGGGCACTAATTAGTTCTGGGATTATCGAAGGGTACCAAACCTTCGATGCCATCGCCGCCGTTGTGGTTGGTGCTGTTTTGGTACTATCGGTGAAAAACCAGTTTGCCTATCTAAGTCTAAAACAACAATCTAGCGTATTAAGACGTGGCGGATTTTGGGCAGCCTTCGCACTAATGAGTATTTATTTAGGCCTTATATTCTCAGGAGCTAGTCTAACAGCTACAAGCGCCAACGAATTCAATCGCTCTGAACTATTAATCTACCTCAGCAGCTTTTTGTTCGAAGGTGCAGGTACGCAAATATTAGGCATTACCGTGGCGCTTGCCTGCTTTACTACTGCTGTGGGAATCGTTACTGGGGCTGCAGACTTTGTTAACGAACAAATTGCTCCTTCAAGGATCGCATATGTTATAACCATCGTCATTGCGTGCATAGCCGGTGTACTGTTGGCTACATTAGGAGTAGATGAAATTATCCGTGTAGCTTATCCTGTGCTACTGCTCATCTATCCACTCACTATTGTTTTAATCTTACTGCACTTATTACCTAAACGTTTAACGGGGGGTCCCGTTTTACAAATAGTCGCGGCGACTACCTTTTTGTTTTCTATTCCAGATGCAATTCTAGGCTATATCGAATCGGTATATTTAAGGAGTTTTTTAGATATTATACCGTTCGGAATATATCAGTTAGGGTGGTTCATACCTTCACTTCTGAGCGTCCTTATTTCTATTATCGTTCGTTCATTAGTGTTTCGATATGATCAGTCTCAATAGGAATAGATTGCATCAGATTTAAAGGAGACCCGCTCGGCTGAACCACTACATTATCTTCTAGTCGAACGCCAAAACCTTCTTGGGGAATATAAATTCCCGGTTCAACAGTAAAAACCATTCCCGGCTTCATCGGAGTTTTTAATTCTCCATAGTCGTGGGTGTTTAACCCTAAATGGTGGCTCGTGCCATGCATAAAGTATTTCTTATAGGCGAGCGGATTGTCAGCTACCTCTTTTTGATCTAATAGCTTTAAGCCAACAAGCTCTGAACTCATTATTTTACCTACCTCTTTGTGGTATTCTGCCCATAGCACACCGGGAATCAAAAGAGCGGTTGCTTCACTCTTGACGCGTAAAACCGCATTGTAAACCGCTTTTTGGCGGTCGGTAAAACGACCACTTACAGGAATCGTACGCGTCATATCGCTCGAATAATTAGCATATTCAGCAGCAACATCCATCAAGAGTAAATCACCAGCCTTACACTGCTTATTATTCTCAATGTAATGCAATACGTTAGCAGAAGTGCCCGAAGCAATAATTGGAGTATAAGCAAATCCTTTAGATCGATTACGAACAAATTCGTGAAGGTATTCAGCCTCAATTTCATACTCCCATACCTCGGGCTCAACAAATTTGAGTATTCGACGAAACCCCTTTTCTGTGATGGCGCACGCTTGATGAATTAACTGAATCTCTTCTTGCTCCTTTACACCACGTGCCTCATTTAGGATCGGAAAACTCTTAGCTGTTTGGTGTGCCGGATACTTCGATTTAACCCATTCAATGAATCGGTCTTCTCTCGTCTGTGTCTCCACCGCTTGGCGATAGTGCTCGTTCGTATTCAAATAAATCGTAGATGCCTCGCTCATCAAATCAAACAGCACCTGTTCAAATTGATGTGTCCAATAAACGGTAGCAATACCCGAAACCTCTGTAGCTTGTTCTTTGGTTAGCTTAGCTCCTTCCCAAACCGCTATATGTTCATTGGTTTCGCGCACAAATAAGATTTCTCGATGTGCCGGATTCATGGAATCTGGAAAAAGAAGTAAAATACTCTCTTCCTGATCTACGCCAGAGAGGTAAAAAATATCCCGATGCTGCTCGAAAGGCATTGTACTATCAGCCCCAATCGGATATACATCGTTAGAATTAAAAACCGCAAGACTTTCAGGCTTCATCTGAGCCATGAACTTCTTGCGGTTCTTTTTATAGAGTCGGTTTGGAATCGGCAAATACTTCATAGAAGTAAATGTACGCCCGATTCGTCAGCTTTCAAATAGCTATTGCGCTTGGTATATCCTTACGTAATCAACTTCCATGGTTGCCTGAGAAAAGCTCGAAGGAATGTCTCCGCCTAGCGTACCGCCCATAGCAACATTTAAAAGAAGATAGTGTGGCTTTTTGAATTCTGTCTCATTGTTACCAATTTGCACCACTCGCTCATTATCTACATAAATTTGAAGAATTCCATCTTCCCAGATCAAAGAATATAAGTGGAACTCGCTCCCTATTCCGTCTAGGGTTTTATCTAATCCATAAGATGCCGGGTTTCCTGAATTGTCGTCCTTCCAGTGGAAGGTGCCAAGTACTCGGTCAGTCTCCCAGCCGCGTTTTTCCATGATGTCGATTTCTCCGCATTCAGGCCAACTTACTTCTCCTTTTGTTGCCTGAAACACTCCTCCGCGCTCATTAATATTAGACCCCAGGGTCCAAATGGCAGGCCACGCACCCGCTTGAGATGGAAGCTTTGCTCTCACATCAATACGTCCGTATTTAAAGTCGTATTTCGAATTCAGACGAGCTGAAGTGTATTCTTTGGTACTATCCTCGAAAGTGTATGACTCCTTTTTAGCAATGATTTTTAATGTTCCGTCTGAAACAGTCGCGTTCGTCTGGCGATCAGTGTAGTGCTGTTGTTCATTATTCGCCCATCCGCCACCAAAAATCGGAAGAGTTTGTAAATGCCATTTTGCCGTGCTAGGCGCTCCTTCGTAATCGAATTCGTCATTCCAAACGAGTGTCATTCCATCATAAGAGGTAATTTCTCCACCCGGTTCTTCACAAGCATTACAAGAGCCTCCACAGTCAATACTGGTTTCATCACCATTGAGAATTCCATCACTACAAGTTGCTTGAGGTTCTGGATTGGGTCCACTCTTTTCACAAGAAAAGAAAGCAAAAACTATAAGTAAAATGGATAATTTCTTCATAATCATAAAATTATGCCCGCATGAAGCGGGCATAACAAACTTAAACTATTGATTTGATATTTACAGGTTGATTTTAATATCTGTAATCGTTACCGCAACATCACGAGTAGTTAAATACATAAGTGCTGAACTGTAAGTATTTGCTGCATCCTGCGCTTCGATAGTTACCGTGTACTCAGTAGCGGTTTCACCATTGATAGTAATGGTTTCAGTATTGAAGCTAGGCTCGGTTGCGTTCGAATCATTCTCGTCATAAGGCAATCTTTCGAATCTGAAATAAATTCCCGCCTCAGAAGCCGATGTAGCTGTGAAGGTGATCGTCCCACCATTTGGAAAGCCTAGTGGATAAATCTCAGCGTTATTATTAGCCCAACCTGCCCACGATTCAGCACTTCCTGGGAAGGTGTATATGCCGCCTTCTTCGATTGTAGCTCCTCCAAAAGGCCCGTCGAAGTTCGGACTAAACGTGCCCGAAGTATTTACTGTAGTGGTAGTTTCTCCAGATGCGCCAGGGTTAATCTTAACGTTGGTAATAGTTACCTCAACGTCACGAACTGTGAAATACATAAGAGCAGAGCTGTAAGTATTTGCCGCGTCTTGTGCGTCAATAGCGATCGTGTACTCTTTAGCTTCTGAACCAGAAACCGTTACTTCAGCTGTATTGAAGCTAGGTTCTGTTGCGTTTGGATCGTTCTCATTGTAAGGCAATCTCTCAAATCTGAAGAAAATACCTGCGTCTGCTCCTGCAGATGACGCTGTGAAAGTTATAGTTCCTCCATTCGGGAATCCTAACGGATAAATACTTCCTGTGTCATTCGCCCATCCTGCCCAAGTTTCAGCAGATGCAGGGAAGCTATAAACATCATTCTCGGCAGTGGTTCCACCAAAAGCACCGCTAAAATCAGCGTCAAATGAACCATCAGTATTTACCGTTGGTTCTTCTGGCTCTTCACCCGGCTCAGAAAGTCTTATGTTATCAATATAGTGAGTAGTTTCTGCAGTCTCTGCTGCATCCCCAAAATCCATGATAAATACCATTCTATCGAATTTTCCTGAGTGTGCTTCTGGGTCTAGGTTGAACGTAACAGTCTCCCATCCGGTTCCTGTAGTAGCAACTTTAATGTCTCCAGTATTAGTGGCAGAGTTAGCTGAATCTTCTAGTTTCATAGATACCATTTGACCCTCACGTACCGAATGAACATCTACACTAATGGCAGTGTTTGGTGAGGTAATTGCAATTTTAGACTCTAGATTAAAGAAGAAACCTTGCCAAACTTGCTGATCTCCTTGCTCTACTATTTTCAGGACCTTAGCTGAAGAATTTCCTGTAGGATTCGGATTATCTACAATCTCTAACTGAATCTTGTTAGCCGCGTCTGAACCAAACACACCCCAAGTTCCATCAGGATTGGCTTCGTTGCTTTCATTATCTTCAGAGAAATCAGGACCCATTCCGTCTTCTTCCATATCTAATACCCCTGCGTTTAAATCTGGTGCCAACATAGTAACACAGGCTGAACACGATCCCCCACAGTCAATTCCTGTTTCATCTCCGTTCTGAATTCCATCATCACAAGTTGCTTGTGGCTCAGGAGTTGGATCGTCCTTTTCGCAAGAGACGATGAAAAGTACAAAGGCGAATGCCATCATGCTCAGTAGTCGCGCACTAAACGAATGCAATTTTTTTGTTTTCATAATTGTTAGTTATTAATAATCAAGGTTAAATGTATCGTAATAAACGAACCTTATAAAGTTAATAACTATTTAGCCTTATTGTACTTCATTGTAGAGGAATGGACAAGAGCGTTTTATTGTAAAGCACACAAAACCAGATATTTAAAAAACATTGCTCGGTGTTTTGTAGAGTAATTGTAGGGCTAAAAAGAGTGTATGTACTCCGATAGACTTTTGGATTTTTCAAGCCCTAACTTCTTTCTAACCCGATATCTTTTCATCTCTACACTCTTTAACCCAATATTAAGGAGCTCTGAAATCTCCTTGTTTGAAAGATTCAATCGTATGTAAACCAGTAGGCGAACTTCTTGTCTAGTTAAACCTTGATGGCGCTTGTTCAAATTCGAAATAAACTTAAAATCTAACTCATTAAAAACAGATTCAAATTTGGTCCAATCACCGTCATCCTCTAGCTGCTTATCTATTAGAGCTGTGATTTCCTCTAGAGGTTTTTCAGATTTTGCCTTGCTGACTTGAACTTTAAGGTCTCTAAGAAGTGCATTTCTTCTGATCTCCGCTTCATATACCCCTGTTAGTTCACGCTTTCTGAGCTCAAGCTCATTTTCAAGATGTTCATTTTTTAATTGGCTAACACGGTTCTCTTCGCGAAGCTGGTTGGTCTCTAAACGTCGCTCATTCTCCTCTCTAATCTTTCGCTCTCTTCTCTTATAAATAATCCTGACAAGCGCTGAAGCTACAAAAGATATGATGAGACCTGAAAATATAAGATAGAGTGTAAACTGTACCGTTTGATACCAAGGTTTGGCAATTTCAAAACGTATCGATTGAGACAGGGCTATTGTTTTTTCTCTAATGCCTAAAACCCTAGCAGAAAGCGAATAACTTCCTGGTTGCAAATTATAGTAGGTCTTAATAGTGCTTATCGACCGATCTATAATGGTGTCTTGATCTGATATCAACTGATACTCATAGGCTGGCGGGTATCTCTCACTAAAGCTAGGGTGTGTATATCTGATTCTGATCGTAGATTCTTCAGCCTTTAGTAAGCGCGACTCTTCAGGCAGAAGGCTTACAAATTCATCTTGCCGGGCCACCTCCAGGTTCAAAGGCCAAATAGGGAAAGATGTTGGCTGCTCAGCATTTAGATTTGTGTTGAGGACTAAAAACCCATCCTTTAGTCCGATCAAATATTCGTCAGTCCCAATTGCGTTAATATTCTCAAAGCCACTTACCCCAAATGATGCAAGACGGTTTTCTGGCAAAATCTCCTCGGTGGCCATATATTCTCCTGTTCCTGCCACGCGAAGACGAACGATCTTTTGCTTTGATAAGAAGGAAACCTCATCAGGCCGATATGAATTTTGTGTAGGCCGAACAATAGGGTCTGAAATAAGGGCTGTAAGTTCTCGATGGTACCGAAGTGCTCCTTTTTCGACGCTAAAGATTCCCTCAGAACTCTTATAATAAAGTTCGCCCAAAAATAAAAACAAGCTACTTGCCGTACCCAAAGCAGGAATCTGTTTTTCAGAACGAACAACAAGGCTATTCCAGTCAAAATCAAGTAAGAAAACTCCCAGACTTTCGTGGTTAACGACAATTACATTGTCAAGGACCTCTACAAATCGTGATGGGATATTAAAGCCTTCCACTTTTTCTGCAGTAGGATTACGATAAGGTCGATAAGTATATACACCATTATATCCGCCTAAAACATAAGAAGAAATGCCCTCAGAATCTACGTGCTCACTGGCGCTCCAATAGCCCGTTTGAGCATCAACTAGCGAAGCCTTTGAGCCATTTATTTTAAACAGACCTTTGTCGTGAAAACAATAAAGCTGATTCCCTAAAGACTTTAAGTTCCAGACTTGTCCCCTTGTCCCTGAAACAAATTCGAATTGACTTGATTTTTTATTAAATCTATAAAGTCCTTGATTCGTTCCAATATATAAGTTGTTCAGATAACTTATCGCCGTGTACACCACTCCTATGTCCTCAAAGCCGAATCTATATTCGCTGAGATTAGAGTTGGGAACGAATGATGCAATCCCTTGGTCTAGGGCAACCCATACTCTCCCTGTGACACTTTGGAATAAGCCGAGCACTGTATTGTTGTTGAGCCCGCTACTTTTGTCTAAAACATACAACAGATTTCCTAAGGTGTCATAGACATGAAGGCCTGAAGAGATGGTCCCAACTACTAATTGTCCATTCCTTAATTGTACCAAATCATATATCTGATCAGAGATCTTTAGATCAAAAAAAGGATTCACTTCTTTGACAAGATCTTCCCTGTTAAGACGAAAAGTCTCTCCAATTTCATTGACGAGAAATTGGGCTTCGTTACGCTCGTAAATTCCCACAAAGGCACTCGAAAGTTCTGGCAACTGAAAACGATGATACTCTCCTAAAGAAAACCGAATCGCCTCCTTCGAGGAGAAAAAATAAAGGTCGCCCCCGTGACTAAAAGATTCTGGACGATCTGATTCGAAAGGAGTGCGCAGGGTCAATTGATTCTCTACAACTTCATAAATGGCACGCTTGGACTGAAGAAAGAGTCGTTCGTCTAGCCATGTAATGTTCCAAAACTCTTCTCCCACATCAATGTTTTGGTGCTCTAGTCCTTTTATTTCGCTGTAATCTTCAAGTCCCCGAGGAGTAATCTGGTAAAACCCTATACTCATAGAGCCCCCGACGTATAATCGATCATCAACAACCTTAATAGAGCGAACATTTTGTGCGTTCGGAACAAAAACTGATTCCCAACGATTTCCATCAAACAACAATACTCGCGATTGATTTGCGACAAACAACATTCCGTTATCGGACTGTTCTATCGCCCAATTCTGATTGTCTGCACCATATTGCTCTGGGGGATAATTCTGAACTAACGGTGTATACTGCGCTTGGGAAAATCCATAAACCAAGAAAAATAGTATCAACACACACCTCGCTATTCGCTGTGTAATACCAATTGAAAATGCTATTTTAGAGGGTATAACCATAGATTAAGATCCATAAAGATATCCTATGAAATTCAGTTTCCAAGCAATTGTAAGCAAAGGTGTTAGTATTTGTTTGCTTTTATTATCCGTATCTGCCCTTTATGCTCAAGAGGCATCAACTGCTCCACAGCTAGAAAATATTGGGCCTAGTATTATGAGCGGGAGAGTAGTTGATTTAGAAGTTAATCCTGAAGATCCAACCGAGTTTTATGTAGCCTATGCGTCAGGAGGGCTATGGCACACCACTGACAACGGAACCACATTTAATCCTATTTTCGACAACGCCCCCACTCAAAACATCGGAGATATCGCAATGCATTGGGAGTCTCGCACGCTTTATGTGGGTACAGGAGAAAACAATTCCTCTCGATCGTCTTATGCCGGTATCGGAATGTTCAAAACCATATCTAATGGAGAGAATTGGGAACATATTGGTCTCGAAGACAGTCATCATATCGGCAGAATTGTCATCAACCCTAAGGACCCCAATCATATCATAGTAGGGGTGATCGGACACCTTTACACAACAAATAAAGAACGTGGTGTCTTTGTGTCTTCTGACGGAGGAAAAACCTGGGAAAACAGTCTTTTCATGAACGAAAACACTGGGATTATCGACTTGGCGGCTACCGAAGATTTCAGCGCTATCTACGCAGCAAGCTGGCAACGAGATCGTAAAGCTTGGAATTTTGAAGGCTCAGGAGAAGGGTCTGGCATTTATAAAAGTGAAGATCAGGGACGCTCCTGGACACTTCTTACCACAGAGGGCAGTGGATTCCCAACCGGAAGTGGTGTTGGAAGAATCGGGCTTTCGGTATTTGACAACCAAACCCTATATGCGATTCACGACAGTCAATTCAGAAGAAAACCTTCTCAGAGAAAACCATCGAACAACGATGCGCTAACCAAAGATCAGTTCAAGTCTCTTAGTGTAAAAGAGTTCTTGTCTCTTAGTGACAAGGCGCTTAATGAGTTTTTAAAATCGAATGGATTTCAAGAAAAATATCGCGCTCAAAACGTGAAACAACTCGTTCGTGATGGTGTGGCAAAACCTTCAGATATCGCACTTTATCTTGAAGACGCAAACGCTATGCTATTCGACACCCCCGTCATTGGAGCAGAAGTATACCGATCAGATGACGCCGGTAAAACATGGAATAAAACCCACGACAATTATATTGATGGCCTATTCTACAGTTATGGGTATTATTTTGCCCAAGTACGTGTTGATCCCTCTGATGTAAATAACATCTATTTAGCAGGAGTTCCGCTGATTCAATCTAAAGATGGTGGTAAAACCTTTAAATCGATCAACAAAGAAAATGTCCACTCTGATCACCATGCGCTTTGGATTAACCCAAATAGACCTGGTCACTTAATCAATGGTAATGACGGGGGCATCAATATTACCTATGACGACGGAGCAAATTGGACCAAAAACAATAGCCCTAGTGTGGGTCAATTCTATGCCATACAAATCGACCATCAAGAACCTTACAATGTGTACGGCGGGCTTCAAGACAATGGGGTTTGGATGGCCCCAAACACAGCCTCTGAAAACAGAGACTGGCTGGCCTCTGGACACAACCCATGGACGATGCTCTTAGGTGGTGACGGTATGCAGGTTGAGGTTCACCGTGAAAACCCTTCTATCGTTTTTACCGGGTTTCAATTCGGCAATTACTATCGAGTCGAATCAGGCAAGCGCAAGGCGATCACTCCTAAACACGAACTTGGAGAAGCCCCCTATCGATTTAACTGGCAGACCCCTATCCTTCTGTCTTCACACCATCCTGATGTACTGTACTTGGGTAGTAACAAGCTTCATCGTTCGTTTGATCTCGGAGAGACCTGGACCACCTTATCTCCAGACCTTACTAAGGGAGGTAGAAAAGGAAACGTTGCCTACGGAACACTAACAACAATTAGCGAATCTCCGCTTCAATTCGGGCTTATTTATACAGGAAGCGACGATGGTCAAATTCACGTCACCAAAGATGGGGGGTCTTCTTGGCAACTCATCTCTGATTCTTTAACTGAAGGGCAACCCGATGATCTTTGGGTAAGTAGAGTTTTTGCTTCAAATCACAAGAAATCTCGAGTATACGCGTCTCTAAACGGTTATCGAAATGATGACTTCACGCCTTATCTCTTCGTCAGCGAAGACTATGGAGCAACTTGGGAGGCTATTGATTCGGGGCTTCCTACGCAGCCTATCAATGTAGTCCTTGAAGACCCTCACAATGAAGAGCTTCTTTTCGTAGGTAATGATCACGGGCTGTACGCAGGTCTTCATCGAGGAAAAAGTTGGATGCCTTTTAATCAAGGCTTACCAGCTGTAGCCGTTCACGATCTGAAAATTCAACCAAAATCTAAAGACCTTGTGGTTGGAACTCATGGTAGAAGTATCTATAAAGTCAATATTTCAGAATTAGAACAATTAAACCCATCAATCCTTGATTCGAGCGTTCACTTATTCGCTCCAGAAAAAATAAGAGCCTCTGGTCGATGGGGAAGAAGTTGGTCTGCCTTCGGAACTCCGTACGTTCCATCAACCCCAATAAAATGGTATCAAGACCAGGCAGGTCCTGTCCATATAACTGTAGATTTAGAAGGTGCTTTAGCCTTAACAACGAAAGTTCAAGGAATCAAAGGTTTACAAGAGTGGTCTTATTCGTTGAATCTCGACAAGGATTTGGTAAAAAGCTTTGAGAAGAAATCGAAAAAATCAATAAAAACGGCTTCTGATGGAATCTACTATCTTCCAAAAGGGAACTATACCTTGCGAATTAGTAACGCAGAAGCAGAAAGCAAACAACCCCTAATCATTGAATAATAAATCCTATTTCGCTTAAAAAGAGAGGGTTACACCCTCTCTTTTTGTTTGCACAATTAATGGATATTAAGAATTGTTCTAAATATTTAAGTATTTGGCGTTAAAGTATATAGTCGTTGTAGAATATCTCATCGGTACGTACCTTTGCATGGTAATTTTTTAAGCGTTAAAACTAGACTCTTTATGTTCAGTTCTTCATTATTACGCAAGGTAGTTATGGCCCTGTCTGGGTTGTTTCTCATCTCGTTTTTAGCCTTACACTTGGCCATCAATCTAGCTTCTGTCTTTTCAGAGGAGCTCTACAACACTTGGTCGCATTTCATGGGCTACAACCCTGTGGTACAATTTGTTCTTCAGCCCGTCCTGGTTGCTGGTGTAATCCTACACTTTGTTATGGGCTTTGTGCTCGAAGCACAAAATCGAAAAGCTCGAGGCCCCGTTGGCTACAAAGTAGGATCGAAAGGCACCAATAGCAGTTGGTTGTCAAGAAATATGTTGCTTTCTGGAGGTGTTGTTCTTGCCTTTATAGGTCTTCACATGTACGACTTTTGGTTACACGAGATGATCTACAAGTATGTAGAATCTAATCCGATAGATACTACTCGATATTACGGGTTTACCGTTGAACTGTTTGATCTAACAAGAACGGTCATCTATTCAATAGCGTTTGTTTTATTGGGAATGCACCTTTATCACGGTTTTGCTTCTTCAATGCAAACCATTGGTTTTGATAACAAATACGGCAAAGCCATTCAAGCCTTTGCAAAGGCATATGCAGTAGTCATTCCTGCCGGCTTTATCTTCATCGCAGTATATCACTTCTTAAACCCGATACAATAGTATGGCAAAGCTAGAATCAAGAGTTCCTAATGGCCCATTAGCCGAGAAGTGGAGCAAGCATAAAAATGATATTCGCCTGGTAAACCCGGCGAACAAAAGAAATATTGACATCATCGTTATTGGTACCGGTCTTGCAGGAGCTTCGGCTTCAGCCTCATTGGCCGAACTAGGGTATAATGTAAAAACCTTCTGCTACCAAGACTCTCCAAGACGAGCGCACTCGATTGCCGCACAAGGTGGAGTTAACGCTGCCAAAAACTATCAAGGTGATGGTGACTCTGTTTATCGTTTATTCTACGATACCATTAAAGGGGGAGACTATCGTTCCCGAGAGGCTAACGTTCACCGCCTTGCTGAGGTATCCACCAATATTATTGACCAGTGTGTTGCACAAGGGGTTCCATTCGCTCGTGAGTATGGTGGGCTGCTTGATAACCGCTCTTTCGGAGGGGTTCAAGTTTCTAGAACCTTCTACGCAAAAGGACAGACTGGGCAGCAACTTTTATTAGGAGCTTATTCAGCAATGAACCGCCAAATACAGCGTGGTAAGATCAAATCTTACACGCGCCATGAAATGTTAGATCTCGTTTTAGTTGACGGAAAAGCTCGTGGAATCATCGCTCGCAACCTCGTTACTGGTGAGTTAGAAAGACATTCTGCTCATGCCGTAGTGCTTGCCACTGGTGGATACGGAAACGTTTTCTATCTATCGACCTACTGTATGGGAGCTAATGTGATGGCTGCTTGGAGAGCTCACCGAAGAGGAGCTCACTTTGCGAACCCTTGCTTTACACAAATTCACCCAACTTGTATTCCTGTCTCCGGCGACCACCAATCAAAGCTTACTTTGATGTCAGAATCCCTAAGAAATGATGGGCGTATTTGGGTTCCTAAAAAATTAGAAGATGCAAAGGCCATTCGAGAAGGCAAGTTAAAGCCAACAGACTTAGCCGAAGAAGATAGAGATTACTACCTAGAGCGCAGATACCCTGCTTTCGGTAACCTTGTTCCACGTGACGTAGCTTCTAGAGCTGCAAAAGAGCGTTGCGATGCTGGGTTCGGAGTTAATAAAACTGGAGAGGCTGTTTACCTTGACTTTGATTCTGCAATCATGCGGTATGGTCGTGAAAAAGCCAACACCATGGGTCTAAAAGATGCTGATGACAAAAAGGTAAGAGCACTAGGTGAGGAAATCGTAGAAGCCAAGTACGGTAACCTTTTCCAGATGTACGAGAAAATTGTAAACGAGAACCCGTATAAGACACCGATGAAGATTTATCCGGCGGTACACTATGCAATGGGGGGGCTTTGGGTAGATTATAACCTAATGACTACTATTCCTGGTTGCTATGCTGCGGGAGAAGCTAACTTTAGTGACCACGGCGCAAACCGCCTCGGTGCATCTGCACTAATGCAGGGGCTGGCAGACGGATATTTCGTTCTTCCTTACACTATCGGCGACTATTTAGCAGAAGACATTCAAACTGGATCAATCTCAACTGACTTACCTGAATTTGAGGCTGCGGAGAAAGAAGTGAAAGAACGTCTCGAGAAGTTAATGTCGGGTTCAGGAAAACACTCTGTTGATTATTACCACAAGAAGCTTGGAAAAATCATGTGGAACAAATGCGGTATGTCTAGAAATGAACAGGGCCTGAAAGAAGCCATCAAAGAAATCGCTGACCTTCGCGAAGACTTCTATAAAAACGTACGAATCCCTGGTGAGTTAAACGCTATGAACTCTGAGCTAGAAAAAGCCCACAGAGTTGCCGATTTCTTGGAGCTAGGCGAGCTTTTCGCGGTGGATGCATTAAATCGAAATGAATCTTGCGGAGGTCACTTCAGAGAAGAATACCAAACCGAAGAAGGAGAAGCGCTAAGAGATGATGAAAATTATCGCTATGTAGCAGCTTGGGAATACACTGGAGTTCCTAGTGGGGCAAAACTTCACAAGGAAGAACTAGTCTACGAAAACATTGAATTGAAAACACGATCTTACAAATAAGGCTATGAAAATTCATCTTAACGTTTGGCGTCAGAAAAACGCACAAACCAACGGAAAGTTCGAAACGTATGACCTTGACAACATCAGCGAGGACATGTCGTTCTTAGAAATGTTAGATGTTCTAAATGAAGGTCTAATTAACGAAGGCAAAGAGCCTGTAGTGTTCGATCACGACTGCCGTGAAGGTATTTGTGGAACTTGCTCAATGGTCATTAATGGCAAACCTCACGGGCCACAAAAGCTAACCACCACCTGCCAGCTTCATATGAGAAGCTTTAAAGACGGTGATCACATTACCATTGAGCCATTTAGAGCTGGGGCTTTCCCTGTAATTAAAGATTTAATGGTAGATCGATCTGCCTTTGATCGCATACAGCAAGCCGGAGGATACATCTCTGTAAATACCTCAGGACGTCCGGTAGATGCCAACGCTATTCCTATTGAAAAAGATAAGGCAGACGCTTCTTTCAACGCAGCAACATGTATCGGATGTGGAGCTTGTGTTGCGGCCTGTAAAAATGCTTCTGCAATGCTTTTCACCTCTGCTAAAGTCTCTCAGTATGCCTTGTTGCCACAAGGACGCGTTGAAGCCACCACTCGTGTTTTAAATATGGTAAAGCAGATGGATCTAGAAGGATTCGGTAACTGTACCAATACTGGTGCTTGTGAAATCGAATGTCCGAAAGGAATCTCTCTTGAGAATATCGCACGCTTGAATCGCGAATATCTCAGTGCAAGTATCAAAGGTTAATCCCTTTAGTATAGATATAAAGAAAGGCCGCTTTTTAGCGGCCTTTTTGTTGGTTATTAAGCCATTTCAAATGACTCCATGAATTTGGTGGTGTAGTTGCCAGCTATATAGTCTGGATGATCCATAAGCTGTCTGTGGAAAGGGATTGTGGTTTTCACTCCCTCAATCACAAACTCGTCTAAAGCTCTTCTCATCTTACTAATCGCCTCTTCTCTAGTTTGAGCGGTAGTGATAAGTTTAGCAATCATTGAGTCGTAGTTCGGCGGAATTACATACCCGCTATAAACATGTGTATCTAAGCGAACGCCATGACCTCCAGGCATATGAAGGGTGGTAATCTTTCCTGGAGAAGGTCTAAAGTCGTTATATGGATCTTCAGCGTTGATACGACACTCGATAGAGTGAAGCTTAGGCTCATAATTCTTGCCAGAAATCGCTACTCCAGCAGCCACTAAAATTTGTTCTCTAATCAGATCATGATCAACAACCTCCTCAGTAATTGGGTGTTCTACCTGAATACGGGTATTCATCTCCATGAAATAAAAGTCTCCGTTCTTGTCAACAAGAAATTCTACTGTTCCCGCTCCTTCGTATCCAATATACTCCGCTGCCTTTACCGCCGCCGCTCCCATACGCTTTCTTAGTTTAGCAGTCATAAACGGTGATGGGGTCTCTTCAGTAAGTTTTTGGTGGCGTCTTTGAATAGAACAGTCTCTTTCAGATAAATGACATGCCCGACCATTCTGATCTCCTACCACTTGAATCTCAATATGTCTTGGCTCCTGAATAAGCTTTTCCATGTACATTCCTCCATTTCCAAAAGCCGCAGTTGCCTCTTGCACGGCAGAGTTGAAATGAGTTTCCATTTCTTCTTCAGCCCAAATAGCTCGCATTCCTTTACCTCCACCACCGGCAGTAGCTTTAATCATCACAGGATAACCCATGGCCTTCGCCGTCTTTTTAGCATCGGTTAAATCTTTTAGAAGGCCTTCAGAACCAGGAATGGTAGGTACTCCTGCCTCTCTCATGGTTTGCTTAGCCGTAGCCTTATCTCCCATTCGGTCGATTTGCTCCGCTGAGGCCCCAATAAATTTGATTCCGTGCTCTGTACAAATCTTCGAGAATTTAGCATTCTCAGACAAGAACCCATAGCCAGGGTGAATAGCATCTGCATTGGTAATCTCAGCTGCGGCAATAATGTTAGGTATCTTTAAATAAGATTCTGAGCTTGGGGCTGGGCCAATACAAACTGCCTCATCGGCAAATCGTACATGAAGGCTTTCTTCGTCAGCCTTAGAGTAAACGGCAACTGTTTTAATGCCCATTTCGCGACAGGTTCGGATGATGCGCAGTGCAATCTCTCCGCGATTCGCGATGAGTATTTTTTTAAACATGACGATTTATTTAAGAAGGGTCTACTAAGAAAAGAGGTTGATCAAATTCAACGGGAGAAGCGTCGTCCACTAAAATCTTAACGATTTTACCTGAAACTTCTGACTCGATATCATTAAAGAGTTTCATTGCTTCAATCACACAAAGCACATCTCCTTCACTAATCGTTGAACCTACCTCAACAAAATTTGGCTTGTCTGGAGATGGCTTACGGTATAATGTTCCAATAATCGGAGACTTAACAGTGATGTAATTGCTTAAATCTTCTTCCTCTTTGGAAGAGGCTGCAGGAGCTGGTGCAGCCGGTGCTGCTGGTGTTGCAGCAACCGGAGCCATAGCGGCATGAACTGGTATTTGCTGAACAATTGTAGCCTCTGCATGACCTGTCGACTCTGAAGTCGTCTTAATGGTAATCTTGATGTCTTCGGTCTCGAGTTTCACCTCGCTAGCGCCAGATTTGGCAACGAAGCGAATGAGATTTTGAATTTCTTTAATATCCATTACGTTACTTATTTATTCTTGTT
>Ga0209653_1000027_pt1 | contig 121821 bp, 105 predicted proteins | sample SaaInl6LU_22_DNA_FD_184644 | JGI IMG/M metagenome (GOLD analysis project Ga0209653, IMG submission 184644) | Marine microbial communities from expanding oxygen minimum zones in the Saanich Inlet - ESP_116LU_22_DNA (SPAdes) (version 2) | ecosystem: Environmental > Aquatic > Marine > Intertidal... | reverse complement strand
TGCTTCCCATTCACCACTAAAAAAACCAATAACAACTACTTAAACCCTACAAAAAGCTTTGTTTGGATTTTTTTTGTTCATTCACAAGCAAATAAGAATCCATTCAGAAAAATAAATGTCTTTTAACCTTGAACACGACAGAAGAAAAAAACAACACTATGAAAGAAAAGACAAAATTAAGAACAACCTTAAAAAAATACTTTGGTTATGAAAAATTTCGTCCACTACAGGAGGAAATCATTATGAGTATTTTAAATGGTGAAGACAATTTAGTGATCATGCCAACTGGTGGGGGTAAATCTATTTGCTTTCAACTACCCGCTATCTTATTGGAGGGTTTAACACTGGTCATATCGCCATTAATAGCATTGATGAAAGATCAGGTTGATGCGCTTAATGCCAATGGAATTTCTGCTGCTTATGTGAACAGTTCACAAACCACTAGCGAAAACGGAGCAATTATAGAAAAAGTTATCTCCAAAGAGATCAAATTGCTCTATTTGGCTCCTGAAAGTTTAGTTTTTTTTGAATCGCTCAGCAATGTAACCGAGATTAGCTTGATTGCAGTAGACGAAGCACATTGTATTTCTTCATGGGGTCATGATTTTAGACCCGCCTATACACAATTATCATTCTTAAAAAATAAACTACCCAATACCCCAATGGTGGCTTTGACAGCAACTGCAGACAAAGCAACACGAGAGGATATAGCTCAACAATTAAATCTCAAGAACGCAAAGAAAAACATCAGTTCATTCAACAGGGCAAATTTAAGTTTGGAAGTAAGACCTGCACAAGACCGTGTGAAACAAATTCTCGATTTTGTGATCTCTAAACCTAATGAATCTGGAATCGTTTACTGCCTAAGCAGAAAACAAACTGAACAACTCGCACAGCGGTTAAATCAAAACGGATGCAAAGCTGCGGCATATCACGCAGGACTACCTGCAGAGGAAAGGAGCAAAATACAAGAAAACTTCATTCATGACACAACCCCAATCATCTGTGCTACCATTGCTTTTGGAATGGGTATAGACAAATCTAACGTCCGTTGGATTATTCACTACAACCTACCTAAAAACATAGAAGGTTATTACCAAGAAATAGGGCGTGCTGGTCGTGATGGCTTAACTGCAGAAACGATTTTATTCTACTCCTATGCAGATGTGATTCAATTGCGAAAGTTTGCACAGGGATCTGAAAATGAAATAGTACAATTGGCAAAACTTGACAGGATGCTACAATATGCAGAAGCCACAAGCTGTAGACGAAATATTTTATTGAGTTACTTTGGAGAAATAGCAATTGAGAAATGTGAAAATTGTGATGTCTGTAACTACCCTCCTACTTTTTTTGACGGCACTGTCATTGCCCAAAAGATTTTGTCAGGCATTTTTAGACTTCAGCAGCAAGAACCTTTAAATGTTTTGATTGATTTCTTGAGAGGTTCACAAAACAACACCATTTTAAATAAAAATTATCAACAATTAAAAACTTATGGAGTTGCGAAAGACCTCACATGGAAAACGTTGCAACAATACATCATCCAAATAATAAATCAAGGAATTTGTGAGATAGCATTTCATGAAAACAACAAGATAAAACTGAATGAACTTTCACAAAAAGTTCTATTTAAAGGCTTAAAAGTTTCTCTTACACAGCCCGTAGAGGTTCCAAAAGCAACACAAAAAACCATTCAAAAGAACACAACAGTAAAAAACAATTTGTTCGAACGATTGCGCATCCTTAGGTTAGAATTGGCTACAGCAAAAGGAGTTCCTGCCTATGTTGTTTTCAGTGATGCAACCCTAAAGTCTATTGCAAACGAACGTCCCGTTTCAGAGAGTGAATTCATTAATATTGAAGGGGTTGGGCAAAAAAAACTGCAAGATTATGGACATGAATTTATTACTGAAATTATTACGTTCTTAAACGATAAAAAAACCAAATCTTCAACACCAAAAAAAAACAAAAAAGATTCTCATAAAATCACTTATGCACTATACAAAGAGGGATATACAGTTGAGGAAATATCAGCACAAAGAAATTTAAGCATCAACACGATACAAAGTCATTTTGTAAAACTTTACAATGAGGGAGTTGAATTGAGCTTAAATGATTTTGTTACAGAAAAGGAAATTGAAGCGGTAAGAGAGGCTCGTGAAAAAGTAGAACATCCAAAATCCCTGAAAAGTTTTTACGAGTATTTTAACGAACAACTCGATTACGCTACGATCAAAATGGCATTGGTTGTCATTGAAAATGAACAATAATTTGTAGAGGATAGTTTTGTAAACCATAAGAAACCTATATCTCTTTTGAAACAAAATAACGCAACCTAGATTTTAAAACTCCTAATAAAAAAACAACGTTAAAACAATCAATTATTCAGCATAGTTGTTTTGTTATTCATACAAAAATCAGCATCTTTAACAAATGCAATATCACTCTAATTTCTCTTTAAAAAAATACAACACTTTTGGCATTGATGCAAAAGCTGAAAAGTTTGTTAGCGTCACAAACCTAGAAGAATTGAGATCTGTTTTAAAAGAGAATAGTGATGTCTTTATATTGGGTGGTGGTAGTAACATATTACTCACAGGAAATATAAAAAAGACAGTAATCCATCTAAATTTAAAAGGGATTAGCGCCAAGCAAACCACAAAAAACAGTGTTGAAGTAACCGCAGCTGCTGGTGAAAACTGGCATGAATTTGTGCTGTGGTGTATCCATCAAAATTTTGGAGGTATTGAAAATTTATCTTTAATCCCCGGTAATATTGGAACTTGTCCCATTCAGAATATTGGAGCTTATGGGTGTGAAGTAAAAGATACTATCGTGTGTGTTCAGGCCTTAAATATAGAAACATTAGAGATCCAAATGTTTTCCAATTCAGACTGTAAATTTGGATACCGAAACTCAATTTTCAAGAATGAAGTAAAAGACAAATACATCATAACTGAGGTAACTTTTAAGCTTACACAAAAAGAACACAACATCAACACTTCATATGGAGCAATTAAAGCGGAACTAAACAATCATAAATCGCCTAGTTTGAAAGAGGTCAGTAATGCTGTAATTACGATTCGTAACAAAAAACTACCAGACCCGAAGAAAATTGGAAATAGTGGTAGTTTTTTTAAGAACCCAGTAGTCTCTGTTGATTTGTTTAAGAGCATACAAAAAAGACACACAGAAATACCCTCTTACCCGGTATCTGAAACTTTAGTTAAAATTCCAGCAGGGTGGCTTATTGAAAAGTCAGGTTTTAAAGGCTTACGTTTTGGCGAGGCGGGCATTCATAATGAACAAGCATTAGTGCTAGTCAATTATGGAAATGCTACTGGTGAAGAAATTTATGAGGTAGCAAAAAAAATTCAAAATAAAATTAGGAAGGAATTTGATATTGCTTTGGAGATTGAAGTCAACATCATCTAGAAATGTTTACTGTTCTAAATCATTAGATATACGAGTCCCAACATATTCGTCGTTTATGATATCTAGAATTATATTTTCGGTCTTCCCATTAACGATATAAGTTGGAATATTATTTTTTGCTGATTTTTGAGCGACACTAATTTTTGATCTCATACCACCTCTTCCTTCTCCCTCACCCTTCTGATTGGGTTGGATATATTTATCTAAATTTTCAACAGAAGAAACTTCTTCTAAAAGCTGAGTTCCCTCATCAGTTGGATTACCTGTATAAACACCATCGATATCAGTGAGAATGATCAGTTTATCCGCTTCTACCAATTCTGCTATCAAACTTGCCATTTCATCATTATCAGTAAACATATTTGAGGTTAACGAAACAGTGTCATCTTCGTTGGCAACAGGAATTACGCCCTCTTCCAACAATCCCTTATAACAATTGACCATGTTATCTCGATGTACGCCAGGCTGAAAATCTCTTTTGGTTGGCAAAACTTGTGCACAATTAATTCCAAAATCATGAAAAATATTGTAGTACAATCTCATCATTCTTGGTTGACCTATGGAAGAATACACCTGTCTTCTAATGGAAGGATCTTTAATTATTGAAGCACCTAAAACCTCTTTACCAGCAATGGCTGAGCCTGAAGAGACCAGAATGGTCATGATGTTACGCTCATACAAGTCAGCAATTTGAGAGACCAAATTTTGAATCACGGGGCGAACAATTTTGTTATTCTTGTTCTTCATGACATTGGTTCCTACTTTGACTACAATTAATTGATCGTACATAAACATTATTTCATTTGATGCTTGCAAATTTAGTAAAATACAATTGTATTCCTGTGCTAAGCTATAAAAATCGACTCCTACAATCGAAAGAAGAAATAAAATTAAAATAAGGAATTGACAAGTTTACACCTAGATTTACCTTATATACAGTACTCATAAACAAGTTATTAACAGCCAAGACAACTTTGTAACCAAAAGAAAAATCAAATGTGATTTAGATTAAAAATTAACGATAAAAATTATACATTTGCTAAAAATCATGACATGAAACTATTCTTAATTTCTTTTGGACTACTAGCATTGGCATTTGCAGGAATCGCGATAAAAATTTGGGGAAAGAAAAATGGTGAATTTTCAGGAACTTGTGCGAGTCAGAACGCAAATTTTAATGAGGATGGTGAACCTTGTAGCTTTTGTGGAAAAATGCCTGAAGACTGCGAAAACAAATAATTCAACTGTTTAACACAAACATACATGATGCTATTATCTCTTTGTGTTGCTGTTGTTTTTATTCATCTTGTCTACTACTTGATCATATTCAATTTCTTTAATTTTACGAAACCCCAAGCACTAGATAAAAACAATATCCCCGTTTCAGTGATTGTTTGCGCAAAAAACGAAGCTGAAAATTTAAAAAAAAACCTTCCATTCATCATAGAGCAAAAATATTTTTGCTTTGAATTGGTGTTGATTGATGATAGATCTCACGACAAAACTACAGATCTTTTCAAAACGCTTGAATCTAAACACGATTTTATAAAAGTCATAACGGTAAAAGAGAGTGAGCACTTCCGTGGCAATAAAAAGTATGCTTTGACTTTAGGAATCAAAGCCGCAAGCCATGACTGCCTTCTATTTACAGATGCTGATTGTGTTCCTAAGAGTGAATATTGGATACAAGAAATGGCAAATGCGTTTACTGGTCAGACAAAGATTGTCTTGGGATATGGTAGCTATAAAACAATACCCAATAGTTTTTTAAACAAAGTCATACGCTATGAAACTTTGATGACTGCATTACAATATTTTTCATTTGCAAAAATTGGAACGCCCTATATGGGTGTTGGCCGAAATTTGATGTACAGCAAAGAGGTTTTTTTAAAAAACAAAGGATTCAACAAACATATCAAAATCATGTCTGGCGACGATGACTTGCTCATCAATCAAATTTCAACAAAACAAAATACCAAACTTTCTTTTGATGAACAAACACACACCATTTCTGAACCGAAAACGAATTTAAGTAGTTGGCTCGTTCAAAAAAAAAGACATATCAGTACCGCAGATTTATACCAAACCAAACATAAATTTTTATTAGGTCTCTATGCCTTCAACAGAACGGTATTTTTGTTTTTAATTCCTTTTGGTATAGCCTACATAGAGGGTTACAAAAACCAATTGTTATTTTATGGATGTGTTTTTGTTAAGTTTTTGAGTGAATATATTGTCGTAGGGTTAGCGGCAAAAAAGCTTAAGGAAAAGAAGTTTATTTTATTGATTCCTTTGTTGGATGTATGTTTGTTATTTTTTCAATTGTATATTTTAGTCGAAAGCAAAATAAACAAAACACAAAAGTGGTCATGACTCCAGAAAAGAAACTAGACATTCAAATTGTTGCCGCTAAAAAAGGAGACCGAACCGCATACAATTATCTCTTGAATTTGTATTGGAGTGATGTTTTCACTTTTTTAAGATCCAAAATCATCGATGAAACAATAGATGCCGAAGACATTACTATTGTTACTTTTTCGAAAGCTTTCGAAAAAATCAACTTATACAACCACAATTACAGCTTCAAAACATGGTTGTTTACCATCGCCAAAAATTTACTAATTGACGAGCTACGAAAACAAAAAAACATCCCAATATCTATACATCACAAAAACAAAGAGATTTATACTGTGTCAGATATAAATCCCTCACCAGAGGATAAGATTATTATTGAGCAAAATTTAGACGCACTAAAAAGAAACATCAAAAAAATGAAACCAAAATATCAGATTGTAATCAATTTGAGATATTTTCAAGACATGACCTATGATGAGATTGCCAACACAATAGAGGAACCAATCAATAACGTAAAAGTCAAATTACTAAGAGCCAAGCAAATCCTTGCGGAGATCATCAGGAATTCTAAACATTAAATCAATAAAAATCAGAACCATTAATTCCTTTTGAATCAAAGATTGGTCTTGAATATCCACCCACTAACCGATCAAAAACCAAGGCGTTAACAAAAACAATTATAAACTAGTTTAAAATTGTTTTTTTTATTTCATACAATCCACTTTTTGTATCTTTACACCACAAATAAAACATCATGAATCCGGAAACATCAACATTCAAATCCGTATTATCAAACAAAACACAAATACCAACAAACCCAGGAACCATTCCAGTGGGAAATAAAAAACCTGACTGGCTAAGAGTAAAGTTACCCCTGGGTAAAAAGTACACTGAACTTCGTGGATTGGTAGACAAGTACAAACTCAATACCATCTGTACAAGTGGAAGTTGTCCTAACATGGGAGAATGTTGGGGAGAAGGAACAGCGACCTTTATGATTTTGGGGAATATCTGTACAAGATCATGTGGTTTCTGTGGTGTAAAAACTGGAAAACCTGAAACTGTGGAATGGGATGAGCCTGAAAAAGTTGCGAGATCAATTAAAATTATGAAAATTGAACACGCTGTATTAACATCCGTAGATAGAGATGATTTAAAAGATGGAGGTTCAATTATATGGGCAGAAACCATAGCAGCCGTAAGAAGGGCAAACCCAAACACAACGATGGAGACTTTGATTCCAGACTTCCAAGGAGACACAAAAAACATAGACCGATTGATTACTGCTGCTCCTGAAGTAATTTCTCACAATATAGAAACAGTTCGTAGGTTAACTCGTGAAGTACGTATACAAGCCCAATACGATAGAAGTATCGAAGTATTAAGATATCTGAAAGAAAAAGGTCAAAGAAGAACAAAATCAGGGATCATGTTAGGATTGGGAGAAAAAAAGGAAGAAGTATTTGAAAGCCTAAGAGATTTAGCCAATGCAAACGTTGATGTAGTTACTTTGGGTCAATACTTACAACCCAGTAAAAAACATTTGCCTGTAAAAGAATACATTACTCCTGAACTCTTTAAAGAATATGAGGTTTACGCAAAATCTCTAGGATTCAAGCACGTTGAAAGTTCTGCCTTGGTAAGGTCCTCATACCATGCAAAAAAACACGTAAACTAAACTATGGCATGATAATTGTAATTAATTAAATATAGTTTTTATAGTTTAGTTAGTTAGAAAAATCCTTCATTTAAGAGTGAAGGATTTTTTTTATTTTTAAAAAACCTATTTTGGCACAGTTATTGGTATTGTGCTTTTATAGTTTCATAGTTTAAATAGTTTAGTTAGTTAAAAAATCCTCCACATTCAAATCGGAGGGTTTTTTTTTATGAAAATTTCAAAGTTTTGGCTGGACTAATTTTGGTAATAATATAAGAAGGAATCAACATCATCAAAGTACACAAAATGAGGGTACTCACGTTCAAAACAAGTATTTGACTTATAGAAATATAAACTGGTGCAACTTGAACATAATAGTTATGAGGATCTAAAGTAACGAGTTCAAATTGGAACTGTAAAAAAATAAGAAACAACCCCAATATATTTCCAATTAACAAGCCTCTACCAATGATATAAGAAGCATTATACAAAAATACCTTCCTAATCGACCAGCTATTTGTTCCTAATGTTTTTAAGACTCCAATGAGCTGAGTTCTTTCTAAAATCATAACCAATAATGTAGTGATCATATTGATTCCAGCTACAATCATCATAATGATGATGATGATTGCAATATTACCATCAAACAACTGTAGCCATTGGAAAATCTGCGGAAATTGTTCAAACAGGCTTTGACTATCTAAAGTAACTCCAATAGCTTGGTAAATCTCTTTTGACTTTTTTTCTATTTGATCAAAATCTTCCACGAAAACCTCAAAGCCTCCTACTTGATTATCGTCCCACTGATTCAATCCTCGAATTTGATTGATATCACCTATTACAATATTCTTATCAAACTCTTCAAAACCAGTATCATAAATCCCCGAAACATGATACACTCTTCTTTTTGGCAAAATATTGGATTCTTGTTTGATAAAAAAAGTATCGAAGGTGTCTCCAACCTCTAGTTGCATTCTATCTGAAATGATTTTAGAAATCAATACCTTTTTGGACTGCTGATCTGAAAACTGCGGTAATTCTCCAGCAACTAAATATTCTTGAAAAAAAGACCAATCATAATTTTCTCCTACACCTTTTAACACTATTCCTTCAAAAGTCTTTTCATCCCTAATGATTCCAGCTCTTGTGGCAAAAACTTGAATATGTTTTATACCCGATACCGTTTTAAATTGAGGGTAAAAATCTTGTTCTATTGAAATTGGATTTTGTGTTGTCTTAGAAGAATTGTTATCATAATTACTAATTACTACGTGACCATTAAAACCGGCAACTTTATCTCTTATTTTTCTTTGTAAGCCTATTCCAGTAGCAATGGAAATTATCATCATCATCATACCCAATGCTATCGCTATAATTGCTATTTTTACAATAGGTGAAGAAATACTATTTTTATATTCCTTAGACCTTGAAAGCCTATTCGCTATAAATAATTCTAAATTCAAATACTTATGCCTTTTAAAATGGTTCTCAAAAATACATTTTTAATTCTTTTGTTTTCCTCATTTCTTTCAATAACCTCAGGCAAAGCACAAAATAAATCCACAAATAGAGACATCATCGTTGGTGCACAGAAAATAGAAACTTATCTACCGATGTTAATCGATAAAAAAGTTGGAGTGGTTGCCAATCAGACTTCTGTCATTTTTAAAAAAGAGGCACACACACACCTTATCGATTCCTTGATCCAACTTAAGATCAATATCATTAAAGTTTTTTCTCCTGAACATGGATTTAGAGGCACATATGACGCGGCAGAACATGTAAGCAATAGCACTGATCCTAAAACAGGGCTACCGATAATCTCTTTACACGGCAAACATAAAAAACCAACTATTCCCGACTTAAAAAATTTAGATGTAATTCTTTTTGACATACAGGATGTGGGCGTCAGATTTTACACCTTTCTTTCCACCCTACATTTGGTTATGGAAGCTTGTAGTGAAAACAATATACCTGTCATATTGCTAGATAGACCCAACCCTAACGGACATTATATTGATGGCCCTACTTTGAAAACAAAATACAGCTCTTTCGTGGGAAAACACCCTGTACCACTAGTATATGGTATGACAATAGGAGAATATGCTGACATGATAAATGGGGAGAAATGGTTGAAAAATGAAACGGTGTGTGATTTAACAATCGTTCCTTTAACCAACTACTCACATCAAAAAGAATACCATCTGCCAATCAAACCCTCACCCAACCTACCCAATGCTGTTGCCATCAATCTATACCCTAGTCTTGGCTTTTTTGAAGGCACTCCAATTAATGCAGGTAGAGGGACAAATCATCAATTCCAACAATACGGAAGCGCTAAGTTCCCAAACTCAAGCTTTGGTTATACACCCCAAAGCAACAAGGGCAGCAAAAACCCAAAAGACAAGAATAAATTGTGCCATGGCATAACGCTAAAAAACACCCCAAGGCTCAACAAAATAAACATCAAATGGTTGATAGATGCTTATGAAAAATACCCTGACAAAGAAAAATTTTTCGGAGCAACTTTCACTAGTCACGTTGGAGACACGCTCTTAAGACATCAGCTAAAAGAAAAATATACCGCTAAGCAAATAGAGGAAAGCTGGAACAAAGACCTTGATAAATTTAAACGCATAAGAGCTAAATATTTACTTTACCCTTAGGAAGGGATAGAAACCAAATGAAAAACAAACCCCTTTGAAGTAAATTTTAAACGTTTGATAAAAGCAGAAGTATGACCCAAACTAAGCTTCATTTTTTTGGCACCTGAGATTGGCTTCAAAAAATCAATCAACTTGTCTCTTAAAATCAAATCTTCTATTTCAAAAAATGAGTAAGCATACTTATTTTGTCTGATGCTATTAAAATCTAAATCTTTACTAAAATCAAACGATAAAACAATGGAATCTTCATTGGTGATAGCCTCAAAATTCTTAGCAAAAAACTCACAATCAGGAAGATCATCAGCATAACAAAAACCAAAAAAATTAGAAGTTCTGAGAACCATTATTTAATTTTTATCACGAAATTTTCTTGGCGTATTACTCAGCGGAATTGCTTTCTTTAAGGATTCAACAATATTGTACGCTGCGGGACATACTGATGTATTTGTAACGGTTAAATCGGTTAACTGGATAAACTTTTTTCTGTTGGTATGAGGATACTCCGCACATGCTTTTGGTCTTACATCATAAATAAAACAAGTATTATCTCTTTCATCTAAAAATGTACAAGGGGCAGATTTCAACACATAACAATCGTCTTCGTCACGTTCTAAATATGTTTCCATAAACTTTTGCTCTTTCATGCGTAGATGCTTCGCAATACGAGAGATATCATTGGAAAAAAACATTGGACTTGTTGTCTTACAACAATTGGCGCAAGTCATACAATCTGTGCGCTCAAATTCCTTATCGTGCAAATCTTGAACCACATAATCTAAATTCTTAGGGGTTCTTTTTTTTAATTTCTTAAAGTAAGAAATGTTTTCTTTTTTGGCTTTCAGAGCTTTGATTGGTAACTCTTGTAAAAAATTTTCTGACGTTGTAGACATTTTACAAATTTACTATTTAAGGATTTAATAATGTTATCATATGAAATAAAAACATTGTGGAATATGGAATTTACAAAACCAGTTAATATTATTGTTTTGTTAAATTTTATCATTAAAAAATAAATAAAATATAAATAACGTCATTATAATTTGTTTTTTTTATAAATAATTTTGTAGGTTTATATTATTAAGAAGAAATTAAACCTCAATTTTTTTTACTTTGAGACAACTCAAATCATCTAAAGTCTAACCTAGTAGATGATAAAAATCATCGTATTGATAATTTTCACCATAGCAGTGTTCTTTTAATTTATTCTTAAACTCATAAACGCTGAGCCATTCTGAATATCTAAAGGCTAGTTTATTAATATTTAACTAAAACAATAAAAAGGCATGAAACTAAAGACCCCTCAAATTTTAATATTGTTACTGGTATCTACCCTGCAACTTTCGTTTGCCCAATCAAAAATCATCATGGGTACGGTAACAAACGCTTCTGGCCCTATTCCGGGTGTAAATGTTGCCATCAAAGGCACTTCCAATATTACATTGACCGATTTTGATGGAAACTACAAGATCAGTGCTAACGAAGGAGATATTATTATATATAGTTATGTAGGAATGCTTACGGCAGAAAAAACTGTAAGCAAAACCCATACTATAAATGTACAATTAAAAGAAAGTGTAGAATCTTTACAACAAGTCGTTGTAACTGCATTAGGAATTTCTAAAGCCAAAAAAACTGTAGGTTATGCTATTTCGGAATATCATGGAGAAGAAATTTCTGAAACTCAAACCATCAATCCTATCAATGCTTTGCAGGGAAAAGTTTCTGGATTAGACATCTCTGCTCCCCCTACTCCTGGAGGGACACAAAACGTAATCATCCGTGGAGCCTCTTCTTTTGATAACATCCAACCTTTATATATTGTTGATGGAATCCCAATTACTAATATACAAAGTCGTGGAGGAGACAATTTAAATTCTCAAGCAGACTATGGTTCTGGTATAAACGGAATCAATCCTGATGACATAGAAAAATTAACTGTTTTAAAAGGTGCAGCGGCTACAGCATTATATGGATCAAGGGCTGCAAACGGGGTCATTTTGATTACGACCAAAAGTGGTGAAGACGGAAAACTAAAAGTTAATTTTAATAGTTCACTAACCATTAGCAAAGTTGGTTTTTTGCCTAAAAGACAAACTCAGTTTGGTCAAGGTTGGAGTGGTGATAGAGCGCTTGATGAAAATGGAAATTGGGGAGCAGAATACGATGGTGTAGACAGAGTTTGGGGTAATATTGTTGACAACAGTCAACAAATAAAACCCAACCTATATCTGGAAAACAATTTAAGAGATTTTTACGATTATGGTCAAAACTTTAAAAATTCTATTTCTCTTTCTGGGGGGTCTAAGACCAATACATTTTTTTTATCTGCCTCTCATAATAAAATTGATGGAGTAATACCTACCAATAGTGATTCTTACAACAGGTACACTTTATCCACCAAAGGTTCTCACACCGTTGACAAACTTAAATTGAGTTCCTCAATTAATTTTAGTAAGGAAAGAATTAGTGTTGTCCCTTCTGGTCAAGGAACCTCTTTGAGTAGGTCTTTAAATGAAATCGCTAATGAATTATCAATTGTAGATTTTAAGGATCTAGAAAATAAATTTAACAATTTAGACAATTACTTTACTCCATACGGTGTAAATCCTTATTTTATCTTAGACCAAAACAGTGCGATACAAAACAAACATAAATTTTTTGGGAAAGGGGAAGCAGAATATAACGTCTCAGATCAGCTAAAAGTCATCTATCGTTTTTCAGGAGATTATGAATCTTACACCTCAAACAAAACAACAGGAATTATTGCTTATTCAGAAGGATCGCACAACGAAGGATCTAGCACTGAAACTCCTGGAGAGTATATCCAAACAAAAGGAGAGAGAATACAATTTAGCCACGATGCAATGCTGACCTTCAGCAAAGATTTTACTAAAGATTTTTCTGTAAACACACTAGTAGGGCTAAATATAAATGAAAGAAGTAGAAGTTCTTTAACAGGAAGTATCTCTTCTATTGATGTACCAAATTTCTACCATTTAAGTAATACTTTGGCGACAGCTACGGCAACACAAACCAGTAGAAAAAGAAGATTAGTGGGTGCTTATATAAGTGCAGACCTAGGATTTAAAGAATATCTTTATCTGAATGCAACCTTAAGAAATGACTGGTCTTCCACTTTACCACTAGACAACAATTCCTTCTTATATGGTGGAGTAAATACTAGTTTTATTTTAAGTGAATTTTTAACGAGTATCAAATCCAAACCTGAATTTTTAACACTCTCTAAGTTTAGAATTGCCTATGGTTCTACTGGAGATGACACAGATTCATATAAAGTTTATGACCGCTATGTGGTAGGATCTTCTACAAATCCAGGATATCCAGATATTGATGACTTGATATTTCCGCTAGGAGGTGTAAACTCTTATACCGTATCCAATGTATTGGGGAATAGCAATCTAAAGCCACAAATCACTAGTGAGTTTGAAATTGGTTTAGAAAATAGTTTTTTTCGCAACAGGTTTGGTTTTGAAATCTCTTATTATAACAAATTGACTGAAGACTTAATCAACACACTACCCATTGACCCATCATCAGGATATACACAAATCACCACTAACCTAGGAAACATTAGAAACAGAGGTGTCGAATTAAATGTAAATGTTGTTCCCGTAAAAACCAAAGATTTTAAATGGGTCATGAATTGGGCATACACCAAAAACAATAACATGATTGAAAAATTAAATGTTGAAGAAGTGCTTTTAGCAGGTTTTGGGAATGGTTCAGGTATTTATGCCTTAGAAGGTATGCCTATAGGCCAATATAAATTTACACAATCAGAAGTAGTCGATGTTAATGGTGTAGAAAGTATAGTTGTAGATGGCAATGGAAATCCCCAACAGACAAGTGATCCAATTTTATCAGGAAAGGACATCAATGAAAAATTTCGAGCAGGATTAACCAATACATTTACCTACAAAGGAGTTAGTTTGAGGGGAACCTTAGACTTAAAATATGGAGGTTATATTTACTCTGGAACCAAAGATTACATGCACTGGGTAGGAAGTTCTCCTGAAAGTGTATTGAATGATAGAAATGCCTTTATCATTCCTAATTCTGTGGTACGAAATAGTGATGGCTCCTACTCAGAAAACAATACGCCTGTTAACCCAACAGCACTACATACCTTTTATAGCAATGGTGGATTTGATGGAGAATCATATTCCGTCATAGATAAATCCTATTTAAAACTCCGAAATGTAATTTTATCTTATGCGCTGCCTGAAAAGTTTTGTGATAAAATAAAAGTCTCCAAAATAGCCCTCTCGCTTACGGCAAATAACTTCTTGCTTTGGAAACACAAAGACAATCATTATATAGATCCAGAAACCACAACTTTTGGAAATAATGTCGACGCAAAATTTGGAGAATACAATGCAAATCCAAATCAAGAAACATACACTTTTGGAGTAAACATTCAATTATAAAACTACCGATATGAAAAGACAATTATTGAAAATAACATCCGTTTTTCTTTTAATTTTCACAATAAGTTGTGAGGACTATTTAGATATCAATGAGGATCCAAACGTATTGAGCAGTACGGATCAAGCTAAAATTATTTTACCCACAGCAGAAGTAAACCTTGCAAATACACTTATGGGTTGGGATCTAGGTTTCGGGGGAGGATTTTGGTCAGAATACTGGACTCAATCCTACACAGCTTCTCAGTTTAAGACCCTTTGTGAATATGAAGATGGAAGTGCTACAAGTTTTGAAAACGCCTACGAAAAACTTACCGCTGGTGTATTGATAGACACCCAAAGAATTAAAGCCCTCGCATTGGCAAATGAAGAAACTGGATATGTATATATCAGTGAGGCTTTAGCTATTTACACCTGGCAAGTGATAACAGATTTATGGGGAGAAATCCCTTATACAGAAGCTCTAAAGGGAAATACTGGTGTACTAGCACCTGCTTTTGAAAAAGGTGAAGATATTTATGTTGACTTGGAAGTAAGAGTCGATCAATTACTAGCGACGGATATAAATACGCTTTCTGAGATTGACGCTGATTATGATTTCATATACGGTGGGGATTTGACCAAATGGAAACAATTTGTAAACTCATTAAAATTAAAAATTATGATGAGACAATCTGAAACCGAATTCTACAATAATGATGAGGTCATTTCATTTGTCAGCGGTACTACTTTTTTATCTGAATCCGCTAAGATATCTGGCTCCTATTGGAAGGATAGTGAAGAAGAAAAAAGACATCCAATGAGAGAATTTGAAGAAGGGGGAGCAAGTTATTTATCAACAAACGTGATTGGTTGTAAAAACTTCATAGACTACCTAAAAAGCAATGGAGACCCAAGATTAGAGGTACTATTTGTAACTTCTGAAGATGAGCATGAAGGTGCTTTTTTTGGAGATTTTGATGCTCGCGCGGATTCAGATGCTGATGGTATTTTGGACGCTGATGAGTCCTACAGTAAAGCTTCATTTGCCCCTGATTCCCCCTTGATGATACTTTCAGATTGGGAAATTAATTTCTTTATCGCAGAAGCTCATGCAAGAGCTGGTGATGTAATCAAAGCCAAACAACATTATGACCTTGGAGTGTTGAACTCTTTGACCCAACATGGAATTAATGACAAGAGTATAATTGTATCCGGATATGCAAGCTGGGTAAATGGAAACGTAGAAGAGAATATCAAACAAATCGCAATGCAAAAATGGGTAGCAAATGCTCACTATCAACATTGTGAATCCTTTATAGAACGCAATAGAACCAAATACCCAACAGTCGATGAAATTGACATCAAGTTGGATAGACAAGAAGCAAGTAGAAACTTTCCAATAGGTTCTCTTACCATATCTGTAAACGGTAGAGATAAAACCAACGGTTTTCTCCCTTCTTCACCCATATATCCTTCTGACATATTGGGAAGAAACACAAATGCTCCTGGACAAAAAAGAGACTTACTAGAAAAAATTTGGTGGGATAAAAAAACAGGGAAATAATAGTACAAACCTTAAAAAAAGAAACCATGAAAAAAACAATTTTTCAAACCATTCCAATCATAGTCCTCCTATTTTTTAGTTCATGTGATCAGGATTTAGACACAGAGGGAATCTCAAGGACAACCTATTACAATGAAATTGAATTGATAGGAGAAAACAACTTGGTAATCGTTCAAAACGACACCTATACAGAGTTCGGGGCTTTGGCTAAGGAAGATGGAGTTGATGTCAGCAAAAATATAGATATAACGGATGATATTGATACCTCGAAAACAGGTCATTATGTTGTTTCCTATTACATTGAAAATGTAGATGGGTTTGGTAAAACAATAACACGCGATGTATTTGTGTTGCCTGAAAACAGATTGATTAGTGACTACTACAACGGAAGCTATACGGGTGACAATTCGGATGGAAGCTTTGCAGGAGCGTGTGAAATCTCACATTTGGGAAATGGACTTTATCATTGTGATGATTTGATTGGAGGAAGGTATAACCTTGGGAGAGGCTATGGACCGACCTATAAAATACCCGGATACTTTTACATTACTAGCGATGGTAGCAGCTACGAAGCACTTCTCACCAGTTCACCTTGGGGACCATGGGAAGTTATCGAACAAAGCTTAACAGGTACTGTATTCAGCCATCGTATGCAAATAGGTACATTTTCAACTCCAAGCACACTAACTAAAGAATAACTCAAAAATTACAAACATGAAGAAACTAAAATTTATTTGCAATACGCTGTTTGGATTGCTTCTCATGGCCACAATATTTCTTACTTCTTGCCATGAAAAACTTGAAGTATGGGATAGTGAAACATTAGACTATTCAGGTACCTACTTTTGGCAATTATATGATGAAAACTTTACAGAACCAATTGAAGATTATCATCACGACATACAATTAATGATCTATAATACTTCCGAAAATATTCAAAACAAAGTATGGATAGAAGATACTAATCATGTCTTTCCATTAAAAAGTAAATTTACATTTACGGGAGATTCTAAATTGTTTAAAAGTGAAACTCAAGACTTTGATGAGATTGAGAACAATGAATACGCAATAGAGACCCCAACAACAAAACCGACGGGCATAGGAGAAACCATTACAGAAGATAGAGATTACATCAGAGCTATAGTTTTAGAAGGTAAAATATTAACAGATGCAGCAACAACAATCTCTGGAAATCCTGTGGATAGTATTTACATCAAATTAAAACTACTCAGTGGCTCTGTTAGTTTTAAGAGTTATGAACTTCCCGAAGCATTAAGAGCCAATCCTGAAGAACGAGAATTCGATTGGGAATATACCCACGCAACCTACGACAGCACCAACACCGCTGACGAAACCTATATACTCTCGGGTCACAGAAAAACTGGTTTCGTTGAAGATGATCATTAAAATTCATTCAACAATACTTAAATCCTGGGGTTCAAATTTTTGAAGTCCAGGATTTTTTTGATCAATTCTCAGTTCTTTTTCTATTGTTATCTGATAAATTCAAACACTATTTTTGACACATTACCGAAACATCAGTCAAAAATATTTGACTTTTACAAAATCAATCAACACCTCCTATAATCGTTTAAATTATGTACTTTTGCCACTCAACAGAAATAAATACAGATGAGTATCCAAAATCATATAGAAAGTGTTGTTAAAAAGGCAATCAAAGAAATTTTTAAAATAGAAATTTCATCCGTAGAATTTCAAGCGACTCGAAAAGAATTCGAAGGAGATCTGACGATTGTGGTCTTTGCTTTATTAAAATTCGTGAAAGGTAATCCTGTACAGATTGGAACTCAAGTTGGCGAATATTTAAAGTCCAACATCAATATGGTTACTGATTTTAATGTAGTAAAAGGGTTTTTGAATATTTCAATTGACGCTAGTTATTATGTAGATCGTTTTTACGAAATCTATGATGATCAAAATTATGGGATCATCACACCTCATCAAAAGGACAAATCAGTGATGATAGAATACTCCTCCCCTAACACAAACAAACCCCTACATCTGGGTCATGTTAGAAACAACTTATTGGGGTTTTCAATAGCTGAAATTATAGCGGCTAGTGGAAAAAAAGTTTATAAAACTCAAATCATTAACGATCGTGGGATACATATATGTAAAAGTATGTTGGCCTGGCAAAAATTTGGAAATGGTGCAACACCTGAAAACACTGGCCTAAAAGGAGATAAATTGGTAGGAAACTACTATGTAGCTTTTGACAAAGCCTACAAAGAAGAAATCAACAGTCTAATGGCTGAAGGAAAGACCGAAGAAGTAGCAAAAAAAGAAGCTCCTATTTTAATTGAAGCACAAGATATGCTACGAAAATGGGAAGCTGGAGATCATGAAGTTGTAACACTTTGGAAGACGATGAACCAATGGGTCTATGATGGTTTTGCTGTTTCTTACAAAAATCTAGGAGTTACATTTGATCAAAACTACTACGAAAGTGAAACCTATCTTTTAGGTAAAGATTGTGTGCAAAACGGATTAGACAAAGGGGTGTTTTACAAAAAAGAGGATGGGTCTGTTTGGATTGATTTAACGGATGAAGGATTGGACGAAAAACTAGTCCTTCGAAGTGATGGAACATCTGTATATATTACCCAAGATTTAGGAACTGCTATCCAGCGTTTCAAAGAATTTGATATTGATGCTTTGACTTACACTGTGGGAAATGAACAAGACTATCATTTCAAGGTCTTGTTTTTAATTCTAAAAAAACTAGGTTTCGCATGGGCCGAAAACATGTACCACTTGTCTTACGGTATGGTAGATTTACCAACAGGTAAAATGAAATCTAGAGAGGGAACTGTAGTGGACGCAGATGATTTGATGGTCGAAATGGTCAACACCGCTCGAGATATTTCTCAAGAACTAGGAAAACTTGAGGGATATTCTGAAAATGAAAAGGAGAAACTATTCAAAATGATAGGGATGGGTGCATTAAAATATTTCATTTTAAAAGTAGACCCAAAAAAGAGAATTTTATTTGATCCAAAAGAATCTATAGATTTTAATGGAAATACAGGGCCTTTTATACAATACACATATGCAAGAATACAATCCATCTTGAGGAAAGCTAATTTTGATTATTCTTCAAAGCAAAACATCAAAGCCTCAGATAAAGAATTGTCTGTTATCAAAACTCTGCAAGAGTATCGTAACACTGTAGCCTTAGCTGCAAAGAATCACAGTCCTGCTATTATTTGTAATTACACTTATGATTTGGTTAAAGAATATAATTCTTTCTACCAAAGTTCATACATTTTGGGATGTGAGGATGAAGCTCTTAAAATATTTAGAACACAATTATCCTCGAAAGTAGCAGATACCATCAAGTCTGCTTTTCTCTTATTAGGAATAGAAGTACCTGAAAGAATGTAAAATGTATTCCTTATTTATAGAACTGTAATTTCTACCTTTCTAACCTATGTAAAATGATTTTGAATGATTACATTTGCATACATTTTAAAACTCAATAATTAGATTAAAAAATACACATATGAAATACGACGTTATTGTTATCGGAAGTGGACCTGGAGGATATGTTACTGCAATTAGAGCTTCTCAATTGGGATTAAAAACTGCTGTGATAGAAAAAGAATCTTTAGGTGGAATCTGTTTGAATTGGGGATGTATTCCTACAAAAGCTTTGTTAAAGAGTGCTCAAGTATATGAATATCTAAAACATGTTGATGACTACGGGTTAAAAGCTGAAGCGATTGACAAAGATTTTGAAGCTGTAATCAAACGTTCTCGTGGTGTTGCAGAAGGAATGAGTAAAGGAATTGAATTCCTAATGAAAAAGAACAAAATAGATGTCATTCTCGGAACTGGAAAGGTTAAGCCCGGAAAGAAGGTAGATGTCACGGATGCAGATGGTAAAGTTACTGAACTTGATGCAGATCATATCATCATTGCTACAGGAGCTCGTTCAAGAGAACTACCAAACCTACCACAAGATGGTAAGAAAGTTATTGGATACCGAAAAGCGATGACATTACCCGAACAACCAAAGAAAATGATTGTTGTAGGTTCTGGTGCCATTGGTGTTGAATTTGCACACTTTTATAATTCAATGGGGACAGACGTGACAATTGTTGAGTTTATGCCAAATGTAGTGCCTGTTGAAGACGAAGAAGTATCTAAAGCTTTTGGAAATTCCTTGAAAAAATCTGGAATCAAACTGATGCTAAATTCTTCTGTTGAATCTATTGATACTTCTGGAGATGGTGTAATTGCAACTGTTAAAACAAAAAAAGGAGAAGAAAAAATAGAAGCTGATGTATTGCTATCAGCTGTTGGAATCAAAACAAATATTGAAAACATTGGGCTAGAAGATGTTGGAATTGTTGTAGATAGAGATAAAATCATTGTTAATGACTACTACCAAACAAACATTCCTGGTTATTATGCGATAGGTGATGTTGTTCCTGGACAAGCTTTAGCACACGTAGCTTCAGCAGAGGGTATTACATGTGTTGAAAAAATTGCAGGTTTACACACAGAATCAATTGATTACGGAAATATTCCTGGATGTACATATGCCTCACCTGAAATTGCATCAGTTGGATTAACTGAAAAAGCGGCTAAGGAAGCTGGATATGATATAAAAGTTGGGAAATTCCCTTTTTCTGCATCAGGAAAAGCTTCTGCTGCTGGAACAAAAGAAGGATTTGTCAAAGTAATTTTTGATGCCAAATATGGTGAATGGCTAGGATGTCATATGATTGGTGCAGGAGTCACAGATATGATTGCCGAAGCGGTTTTAGGTCGTAAACTTGAAACTACAGGTCATGAAGTATTAAAAACAGTTCACCCTCACCCTACCATGTCAGAAGCTGTGATGGAAGCAGTTGCTGACGCTTATGATGAGGTAATCCACTTATAAAACAAATAAAATAAAGAAGAGAAAACAATATTGTTTTCTCTTCTTTATTTTTTGAGTAATATTTTTATTGCAAAAGATAAATATAACGAGAATTAATTATAATTAGTCCATTTGTTTATCATCTTCTTTTACTAAAAACTTAAATTTGTAGCACACAAAACAAACGATACGTATGTCTCAAGCAAAACAAGGAAATAACGTTAAAGTTCACTATACAGGAAAACTTACAAACGAAAATGTATTTGACAGTTCCAGAGAAAGAGAACCTCTAGCATTTACTATCGGTGCAGGTCAAATGATACCTGGATTTGATGCCGCAGTAAACGGAATGACTGTTGGAGATCAAAAACAAGTAACCATACCAGCAGAGGAAGCTTATGGCTTAAGGAAAGAAGAAGCCGTTTTTAATCTTCCGAAAACCCAATTGCCAGAAGGCATGGAGCCTCAAGTAGGCATGCAACTACAAGCAAGTCGAGAAGATGGCCAAACACAAGCGCTACTAGTCGTTGGCGTAGAGGATACAGAAGTAATTCTAGATGCCAACCATCCACTAGCTGGTGAAGATTTAATCTTTGATATAGAACTAATTTCTATTGAATAAAAACTTTTTAAACTGATAAAAAAACACCTTTTACACGAGTAAAAGGTGTTTTTTTTGATAAAGAAAATGAATTCCAAAATTATTTTCTTTCAAGTCTAGCAGTAGCTAAATACAGTTTTCACAAACACCACTCACTTCAATTTCGATCTGTTTGATGATCACATTAGGTATTTTTATTTGAACTGGATGGATAACATCTACACAAGAAACTTCCCGACACACTGTACATTTTAAATGAATATGTTTGTGATCATGACAATCTGAGGTGCAATGTTGTCTACACCTCGCGTAATAAACATCATCGTTATTGACAAACGCTTTATGGATAATTCCTCCATCCAACAACACTTTTAAAGTCCTATATAATGTGACCCTATCAAAATTTTTTAAACTTTTTTGAATTTTGCTATAAGGTATTGCCGAAGTATAATTTGAAATAATAGTAAGCAGCTCTAAACGTCTGCTTGTTACCTTTAAATTTCTACTTCTCAATAAATTTTCTAAATCTCCTTTTTCTTTCATCCTTCTAGAACTTAACACAAAAACCGATGGTCATACTTCTTCCCAAATGATCTGAAAAATATCTCATTCGGTCTAAATAATCTCTGTACGTGACATTAAACATATTATCTATGCTACCATATAACTTTACATGAGTATGATAAACATAGATTTGTTTTTCAAAGTCAAAATTTAACAATTGATAGGCACTTGGCGCAGGTTTTATATCCTGCCAGTCTAACAAATGATGTTGTTTCCACCTATATCTATATTCAAATCCAACTGATGAATTTTTCAGAAATCCACCTTGGCTAGATTTATAATTGATTGTTAGGGCTGCATGGTTTGCTGGCATAGAAACTAGAGGTATATTTTTGCTTACATTATGACCTCTTAAAAAACTATACTTTGCCCCAAAACTCAATTCATCAGAAAATAGATAATTTGCACCAAAATCTAAACCAACTAAGCTAGCATCTGTTTGTAAGTACTCAAATAATGCAAATGTTCCTCTAATCGTTTTTATAAATTTATTTTGGGGTTGTAAGTAAATAAAATTATCTATGTAATTTATATACATCATACCCTCAAAAAACCATTTTTGTAAAGCACTTCCTTTTAATCCAAGAGTTGATTTTATTCCAGTTTCTTTCTTCAAATTTACATTTCCGATTTCAAAACCACTTACCCCCTGATGTAATCCATAAGCGTATAGCTCATTTATATCTGGATTTCGTGAAGTCAACCCTAAATTTAAGGACCAATCAAAATATTTAGAAGTAACATAATTAGCACCTCCTGCCACACTGTAGTTCTGAAAATAATTAGTATAGTTTTCTACATTTCTTTCTTCGTTTCTATTGATATAGGCTACACTTTGATAAGTAAAATTATAACGAGCCCCCAACTCAAACTTCCAATTCTCTTTTTCTTTATCAAACAAAACAAACCCACCCAATTGGTGAGATAGATAATCAGGAATTAGAGGCAATATACCAGTATCAGGATCATTTGTATTGTCTGTAAAAGTATATTGAAGCCCTTTTTTTTCTGTCAAATCGTGTTGATGTAATTTATAATGTTTGATTTCTATGAAATGATTTTGCTGGAACAAGCCCAATGCTGATATATCAGAACGGTCAGCTCTACGAATATCATACTCTTCTCTTGTATCCAACTGCCCGGAATAAACGAACTCATACTTCTCATCTTTATTGATATTGACTATATTTTTCCATTTCAACAAATGGTGATGCACCTCTTGTCTTGGTGCATCGATAGCGTAAGAGAAATCTGTTTCGGTATATTGAGGTTGGTCAGCATTTAAGATTGCTTTGGCATAATCTGAGTCATTAAGCGTTACATGTGCCCCTCTTAAAATTCCTAAATTAGTATTGAAACTACTGATGTACCACTTTGATTGCCATTGATCTGAAAAATTATATTCCAATTGTAAAGCCGTATTCATTTCAGTATAACCGGTGTTGTTTAGGTAATATTTTGGTGTTTTAGCATCTCCATATTTTTTTAGGGTTCCCGAAATTTCCCAACCAAATTTATTCTTTTTTTGCTGTAAGCTATAATTTGCATTGTTACCCAAACCATTGCGCTCCGCTAAGTAAGTAAGACTACCATGGATGTGCGCATCTTTTTTTATGGTTCTAGGGATTACATTGATCACTGCTCCCAATCCACTTCCTTGATATTCTAAAGCAGCAACCCCTTTGACCACTTCAATACTACCTGCTGTTAGAGGATCTATTTCTGGTGCATGATCACTCCCCCACTGCTGTCCACTTTGGACAATATTATTGTTTAGAATCATTACCCTACTTCCATACAAACCATTAACAACTGGCTTTGCAATGCTATTTCCGTTATTTAGCGTTGTCACACCCAATAGGCCCTCTAGCTGATGGGCTAAACTTTTATTTGCCTTTTTTTGAATGGCTCGCGCTTTTACAACTTGGAGATTTTGGGTAGTGACCTCATGCGATTTTTGGGCTAAATGCACACCATCCAACCTATTGATCAAATGAGGCATTTCTATATCAATCTCTTTATTATTTTTGAAATCAATGGCTTGTTCTATGTCCTCACATCCAATATGACTGACAATTATATGGTATTCTCCTTTACAAATTTGACTCAATTCAAAATATCCTCTCTCATTTGTGATGGTTGATTTTGAAACTTCTTTTAAAGTAATGGTCGCGCCCGGTAATGGTAAGTGTGTAGCGTCATCTGTAATTTGTCCATAAACAGAATAAGTACATTGCTGTGCATAATTACTATGTTGTAAAAACAACATAGTAATCATTATGACAATATTAAACTTTATCTTAAGTAATGTCATTAATAAGAGTATCTAATTTTATAATGAGAACGTAATTTCAACATCTGTCTCCCCCCCTGCATTAGTAATATCACCAGAAGCTACCCCTAGAGCATTTTTAATCGGCTCATGTCTTAACGTGATCGTTAATTCTCCACCTTCAAAACTATCATCTGTTACAAAGGTAGTTTCCAAGCCAATTGGACTTCCATTTGAATCTACATCGGAATAAGAGATTTTTAATCCTTTGACAGAACTAAAAAACAATTGGTGTTCAGTAGATTCATTTAAAATCTCAGCATCTAAATCGAGATCCTCATGATCCTCGTGACCATCATCATCATGAAGGTCATGTGCATCATGCTCTTCTTGTTCGTTGAAAGAAATGACTGCATTGTATTCTGTATTGGCAACTAAACTTCCATTTTCAATTTCATCATTACTTACCAGTAAATCTCCATTTGCGTCATGCCAATGAAACGTTATTTCATCAGATCCTCCAATAGGCACAAGAGTTAAACTTACATTTGAAAACACTTCGTGTTCATGTGGAATTTCTGGGTTTTCTTTTTCACAGGATACGGCTAGTAAACCTATCAATAAAACCTTTACTGTTTTTGTCAATTTCATAGTATATATTTAATGATTTTGTTGCAAATATAGATAAAAAACAACAAATGCAACAATGTTGCGTTTGTTATTTTTTATCAACTGCTAAAATGACCTAATAATACATAGTTTTAACCAAAACTTAAACATCATTTTTGTTTGCGCATCTCTTTGAGTAAAAAAACTTTAATATTTATGATAAAGACTATCCTAATTTAAACCCTAGGCTCACAATATATCTTCTTAAGAGAAGAACTTTGCATCCTCGCGTAAAACAATAAAAAGGAAATTCGTTTTATTTTACAAAAATTTATTTCATAATGAATCACTTCGTTACTTTTGTATTTACATTATGATTTCAATGCAAAACATTTTAGAAAGGTTTATACGTTACGTCAAGATAGACACGCAATCTGACCCAAAAAATCCTGCTTTCCCAAGTACTGAAAAGCAGTGGGTATTGGCACGTCTACTAGAACAAGAACTTCTTGATCTTGGACTTTCTGAGGTACATCTAAGTGAACAATGTTATTTGACAGCAACACTCCCAAGTAATGTAGATCATGTAGTACCAGTTGTTGGGTTTGTTGCACATATCGATACCAGTCCAGATTTTAGTGGAAATAATGTAAATCCTCTTATTCATAGGAATTATGATGGGGGTAATATTGTATTAAACGCTGATCGACAAATTATACTCGACGCAACTTATTTTGAAGATATCCAGCAGTACAAAGGTCAAACTATTATTACCACAGATGGCACAACCTTGTTAGGGGCTGACGATAAAGCAGGTATTACAGAGATTGTAAGCGCAATGGAATATTTGATAAATAATCCTGAAGTGAAACACGGTAAAATAAGAATTTGTTTTACTCCTGATGAAGAAGTAGGGAAAGGCGCTCATCAATTCGATGTTGATCATTTTGGTGCTCATTGGGCATACACGATGGATGGTAGCCAAATTGGGGAATTAGAATATGAAAATTTCAATGCTGCTAAAGCCACCGTTACGGTTAAAGGTATAAATGTTCATCCGGGATATGCAAAACATAAAATGATCAATGCCATCACCATCTCGCAACAATTTATCAATGGCCTACCTTCTCACGAAGTTCCAGAACTAACAGAAGGACAAGAAGGATTTTATCACTTACATAACCTTACAGGAGATATAGAAAAAACCACACTTGAGTACATCATTAGGGATCACGATATAGAAAAATTTAAAGAACGTAAAGAAACGATGTTCTCTTTAGTATCTTCGCTAAATAAAAAAATGGGGAAAGAAATATTTTCTATAGACATAGAGGATCAATATTTCAATATGAAAGAAAAGATAGCTCCTGTTATGCATATTGTGAATATTGCTGCAGAAGCAATGAAAAAAGAAAATATAAACCCAATTTATAAAGCTATACGAGGGGGCACAGACGGGTCACAATTGTCATTCATGGGACTACCTTGCCCAAATATTTTTGCAGGAGGGCATAATTTTCACGGTAAATATGAATACGTACCTTTAGAATCTATAGTAAAAGCGACAAAAGTAATTATCAATATTGCTGAAATTACAGCAAATAAGTATCAATAAAATGAATCATCAATTTTTAATCTCTCTGACTGAGAAATACGGAGCTCCATTATATGTTTATAACGCAGATGTAATTGAACGTCAATACCAACGCATGACCAATGCTTTTTCATCAGTAAAGAATGTTAAACTTAATTATGCGGTTAAATCTAATACGAACGTAAATGTTTTAAAATTTTTAAAAAATTTAGGATCTGGGGGTGATTGTGTATCTATTCAAGAAATAAAATTATGTTTGGCTGCTGGATTTGAGGCAAAAAACATCTCTTATACCCCAAACGGAGTTTCTTTCAGTGAAATCAGTGAAGCAAAAGAACTGGGAGTTAAAATTACATTAGACAATTTATCTAGTTTAGAACGTTTTGGAAATGAATTTCCAGACACTCCTGTTTCCTTGAGAATCAACCCACACATAATGGCTGGAGGTAATGCTAAAATCTCTGTTGGGCACGTAGATTCTAAATTTGGTATCTCTCACACACAAATTGAAAACATCAAAGAGATTGTTAGCAAAGGAGGAATTCCAATCAATGGTGTTCATATGCACACAGGTTCCGATATTAAAGATCCAAACGCATTTGTTGAAGCCATGGAAATATTATTAGGAATAGCAAAACAATTTGACACCATAGATTTTATTGATTTGGGAAGCGGTTTTAAGGTTCCATATAAAGACGAAGATCATGAAACCAACTTAGAAGAATTGGGAGCTATATTGGGGGCTAGATTTAATGAATTTTGTAAGGATTACGGTAAAAATTTAAAATTGATATTTGAACCTGGGAAGTTTTTAGTTAGTGAGTCTGGTAAGTTTTTGGCAAAAGTAAATGTGATTAAACAAACACAAAACATTAATTTTGTGGGCGTAGATAGTGGTCTTAATCATTTAATGAGACCAATGATGTACGACGCTTACCACAGAGTCCACAACATTTCTAATCCTGATGGAAAAAAAGAAAATTATAATGTGGTTGGTTATATCTGTGAGACCGATACTTTTGCTGAGAGTAGGCAGCTAGGTAAAGTTAGCGAAGGAGATATTATTTGTATGGATAATGCTGGAGCTTATTGTTTTTCTATGTCATCTAACTATAACTCACGATTCAAACCTGCCGAGGTTTTGGTTATCAAAGGGCAAGATTTTTTGATTAGAGAAAGAGAAAAAATGGAAGATATCCTTAAAGGTCAAATTATAATTGACACTTTATAAAATAACGCCAGTCTTTACGATTGGCGTTTTTTTATCCCCAAAACATCCATTTCGACCCTTATCCAACTTCTTTATATTTTTGTACAATAAAAGGAATACATTTGTTCCATATAAAAAGTATTCAATGAAAAAAATATATCTCATTTTACTATTTTGCTTCTCTGGTGTTTATGCACAAGAAAAGTTTTCCATTAGTGGAACCCTAAAAGACTCTGCATCTGGAGAAACACTTATAGGTGTAAGCATTTACGATAAAGACAATTATCAAGGAACTGTAAGTAATGAATATGGATTCTATTCTTTGAGTCTAAATCAAGGTACTCACAACATCCAAGTTTCATACCTTGGTTATAACACCGTTTCAAAAACCATTGATCTCAACAAAAATCAAACCTTAAATTTTTCATTAGTCGAAAATATAGAGGGTTTAGAAGAAATTGTTTTGACTACTACTTCTGAAAAAATTAGCATCAAGAAAGCGGAAATGAGTGTTAACAAAATGAAAGTTAAAACCATAAAAGAAATTCCCGCAATTTTAGGAGAGGTAGATGTTTTAAAATCCATAACAACACTACCAGGAGTAACCACAGCTGGTGAGGGACAATCTGGATTTAATGTTCGTGGTGGAGCTGTTGATCAAAATTTGGTTTTACTTGATGAAGCCACCCTCTTCAATACCTCACACCTATTTGGGCTATTTTCTGTAATCAATGCAGATGCCATTAAAGATTTAAAGCTTTTTAAAGGTGGGATCCCTGCTAAATATGGAGGTAGAATTTCATCAGTATTAGATATTCGACAAAAAGATGGAAATAAAAATAGTTTTCACGGAAACGGTGGAATAGGAATTATATCATCTAGATTAACACTCGAGGGACCTTTAGCTAAAGAAAAAGCCTCTTTTTTTATAAGTGGTAGGAGATCATATGCTGATTTGTTCATTCCTCTTGTGATGCCAGACAACGAAAACAAAGCCTACTTCTATGACTTAAATACTAAGATGAATTGGGAAATTGACGACAAAAACAAACTTTACTTGTCTGGTTACTTTGGTAAAGATGTGTTTTCATTTTCTGAATCTTTTGTCAACAATTATGGAAATGCAGTTGGAAACTTGAGATGGAATCATGTCTTCAACAATCAACTATTCTCTAATTTGTCTTTGATTTATAGTCAATATTATTACGGCTTAGAATTGGATTTTGTTGGTTTCCTATGGGATTCAGGTTTACAAAATATCAATTTTAAATACGATCTAAAACAATACTTTAGCGACAATGTTTCTATCGATTATGGAATCAATACCACATTGCATGAATTTAATCCTGGTAAAATAGAACCTAATCGAGATGATAGTAGTATTGAAGAAAACCAGCTCGCCAAGAAGTACGCTATTGAATCGGGAATTTTCATTGATGTCGATCAGAAAATAAATGAAAAAATTGATTTACGTTATGGTATTCGACTTACTGGTTTTGCTAGAATGGGAGAACAAAGCAAAAACATTTACAATGGGAGTCCGATTACATACGATGAAAACTTAAAGATTTATGAATCGGCTACACCGATCAGTCAAAAAGATTTTGATAAAAGTGAAATTTTGAAAACCTATACCAATTTAGAACCTCGTTTTTCTATTGCATATAGTCTTACGGAACGAAGCTCTATAAAAGCTAGTTACCAAAGAATGTCACAATATTTACATTTAATCTCCAATACGCAATCTCCCTCTCCTCTAGATATTTGGACGCCAAGTGGAGAACACATCAAACCACAATTGTCTGATCAAATTGCTTTTGGATACAACAAAGATTTCAACAACGAATATTCACTTGTTGCAGAAATATTTGGTAAAAATGTACAGAACAGATTAGATTATATCGATGGAGCAGATTTGATTGCTAATGAAGCCATAGAATCTGTAGTTTTAGCAGGTAGTGCCAGAGCTTATGGATTAGAAATGCAATTCAAAAAAGATTCAGGTACATTTACAGGTTGGATCAGTTACACTTTATCTCGTTCAGAACAAAAAACCGCTGGAAGAACAGCAAGTGAAGTTGGTATCAATAACGGTGAATGGTATGCCACTGGATATGATAAAACTCATGATTTAACCATTATTGGGAACTACAAAGCTTCTAAAAAGTGGAACTTCAGCACCAACTTTACATTGCAAACGGGTCAACCTGTTACCCTACCAGCAGACAAATATTCTTTTATGAATTTAAACATTCCTAATTATGGATTTAGAAACAATTACCGTTTGCCCTTATACCATAGATTAGATATCTCTGCCACATATAAACCTTCAAAAAATAGAAACAAAAAAATTAAAGGGGAATGGGTTTTTAGTATTTATAACCTGTATAACAGAAGAAATGTTTCTTCACTTCTTTTCAATCAAGATATTGTTACAGGGTTGAACAAAACCGAAGCACTTTCTATATTTGGGTTGATCCCATCTTTTAGTTATAATTTTAAATTCTAAAAAATGAAAATATATATATACATACTACTGGTTTCGCTGTGCACTACTTCTTGTTTAGAAGAAATTGTAATTGATGAATTGAGCAACATATCGCCAAGGCTAGTGATTGAAGCCAATCTAAATATCAATCAAAATTCTCCCACAGGAAAGCAAAGCATAAAAGTAACCAAAACCGCGGGATATTATGAAGATGACAACTACTCGCCTGTTTTAGGTGCTAGCATTTTGGTAACCGACAAGAACGGTAATTCTATGGGTACTTTTTTAGATGTAAACCCAGGAACTTCAGAAATTGAAGATGGAGAATACACTGCAAATGATTTTGACACACTTACTGTTGGAGAAATGTACTTTCTCAAGGTTGTGGTAGATGGTGAAACATATACCGCTCAAGATACGTACACAAGTATCTCAGAAATCAATAGCATCACTCAAAAAATCATAACTTTTCCACAAGAAAGAATTCAGTTGAATATTAATGTTAAAAATGAAAAAGATATTGACAACTACTTTCTAAGTAAGTTTCAAACTCCTTACAGAACCATCCCTGCATATGACGTAACTGATGACCAACAATACGATGATAGCCAGGATACTAATTTTTTTGATATTGGCTTCATTGATGAAGAACTAGAAGCAGAGATGGAAGTTAACATCGAATTGTACGGTATAAGCAAAGAATACTATAATTATCTTGCAAAGATATTGGTATTGTCCCAAGGAAGTAATGGGCCTTTTTCTACTGCACCAGCATCAATAAGAGGTAACCTCCTAAATACGACTTTGCAAGACAACTACGCCTTAGGATACTTTTCAGTAAATCAATTCATCAAGACTACTTATGAAGTACAGTAAAATCTAACTGCAAACATTCGATATGAGCTTTCAAAAAACAACAGAACAAGATTCGTTATATGACAACTTAGAAAATATGTCTACTCATGAATTGATCAAAAATATCAACAATGAAGACAAAAAAATAGCTAAAGCCATAGATGAAGTTCTACCAAAAATTGAAAGTTTAATTGATACCGTTACTGAAAAACTAAAAAATGGGGGAAGATTGTTTTATATTGGAGCAGGAACCAGTGGTCGACTTGGAGTTTTAGATGCTTCAGAATGCCCACCTACTTTTGGAGTTGATTCAAATATAGTTATAGGAATTATTGCAGGAGGTGATAAAGCCCTAAGAGATGCTGTTGAAAATGCAGAAGACAACGAAAGACAAGGTTGGTTAGATTTGTCAAAACACCAAATTTCAGAGCATGATATAGTAATCGGTATTGCAGCATCAGGAACTACTCCCTATGTTGTAAGTGCGCTGCAAACTTGCAAAGAAAAAAACATCGCTACCGGATGCATAACGATGAATAAAAATAGTCCTCTTGACAAAACTGCACAATTTCCAATAGTCATAAACGTTGGTCCTGAATTTATAACAGGAAGTTCTAGAATGAAGGCAGGAACAGCTCAGAAAATGGTGTTAAATATGATTAGTACTGCGACCATGATTCGTTTGGACAAAGTAAGAGGAAACAAAATGGTAGATATGAAATTGTCTAATGACAAATTGGTTGAAAGAGGATCCAATATTTTGACAGATGAGCTAAACATCTCTCATTTGAAAGCAAAAGAGTTACTACTGAAGTACGGAAGTGTTAGGAATGTAATGAACAAACTAAAAAATGGACAACAATAAAAAATATTTAAACAAAGGAATCAATTTAATGGCCGCAGTTTTGCCGTTACTATTTCTAAGCCCAGTGATCGTAAATATTGGTTTTAAAGCGTTGCAGAAAGATGGAATTTATCTTTTTTTAGTTATTGGAATTGCTCTAGTTATCCTTACCATTGTTCTCTTCGCTCTAGGTATAAAAAGTTTACTCAAACATTTGTTTAGAAAATAATTTAGCCCTGAGAAGTTTGCGGAGTGGTTGGGTTTAGACCAAAAGTATGGTCTTTTATATGTACACCAAGGTTGCACAGCAAATAGCCAATAGTTGAGTAGTGGTGAGTTGTATGACTTTGTGCTTGAGCAAGAACAGCTCCTAAAGTTGTCTTAACCATACAGCTTCCGCTTCCCAAGTCATCAACCAAATCTATTTCAGTATTTAAGTCAGATGCTTTTAGTTTTAATAGTTGTTCAATCATCCGATCAAAATATTCAGTAGCAACAACTGGGTAGAGCTCAACATCTACATCTCTAACCCTTTTTCTCAGGTCAACAATACCTGAAGGAAAACCAGAAAATATACAATTAAACATGTCCAAAACATGCCTTGTATGACCACCAATACTAGAATAGTATGGCGGCAATGACTTGTCACAATAATTTTCTATTGGCAAAAGAATCAACATCTGTTTTCCTTTATTTAAATTCTTTATTATTTCTTCTATCATTACTCTTTCTTATTCTTTTGGTATAGCTATTGTTTTTGTTCTAATTAAAAATAATCAAACACAATAACATTAACAAATGTTAAACTTAAAAATTTTAACATTCTAAATTCTTTAAGGGAAATATAAAATCCTATTAGAAGAAAAATAGCAGCAAAAAAAACAGAGAAAGAAATTCTCACTAAAATACATCCTACCGATTCATAACAAAAACTAATTTACTGAAGTAAAGATTCAGTCCTAGAGGGCTCCAAAACAAACCAGAATATGTTTACTTCCTTAAATATCATAACTTACACTATATCTTCTAGGGATTTTCATAAAAAAATAAGATATTGTGAATACTGAACCCATTGAAGTAAAAAAAAGGAATTCAAATCAAAAATAAGCCTACAACACCAAAAGGCTATGACAAAACAAAAAAGCTAACCATCACTGTTACCCTCTATGAAGTCTAAAAAACAACCTTTTATTTCTAATCGAATTGATAGTTTAAAGTATGCTGTCTTTGGTGTAATACACTTGATCAAGACAGAAAAAGCAATCCAAGTTCATTGTGTAAGTATTTGTATATTGTGTCTTTTTGGATATCATTTGAATATTTCAAATACAGAATGGATGTTTCAATTTATAGCCATGGGCTTAGTCATTAGCATCGAATCATTAAATACTGCCATAGAAAAAATAGCCAATTTTATTCAACCTAACTTCGATGAAAAGATTGCAATCATCAAGGATATCAGTGCAGGTGCTGTTCTTTTTGCAGGCATCTTTGGGGCACTCACTATTGCATTTATTTATATCCCTAAATTAATCTATTTCCTATAGTCAGTAATTCAGTATATTTACAAAAAAATTCTCTAATCTAAATGCCAAAAAAAAGCGATCAAAAAGTGACCCAAAAGACCGAGGTCAAAGAAACAATAAAAGATTTTTTAAAAAATAGACAAACCCAAACAGTTATTGGTCTATTTATTATTTTTGGAAGTATTTTCCTGTTTACTGCTTTTATTTCTTTCTTCTTTACTTGGCGGGTAGACCAATCTACAATATCACAATTGGTTGATAAAAATGTGGAAGCTAAAAATTTATTGGGAAAACTAGGAGCCAACTTAAGTCACTTTTTTATCTACAAAGGCTTTGGTCTTTCTGCACTTATCCTTCCAGTCCTGATGTTTTTTACAGGGTTATATATTCTCTTAAAAATACCCTTAAAAAAAATACTTAAATCTTGGAACTGGGGAATGCTTGGGTTGATTTGGACAGCAACAGCATTTGGATTTTTTGCTGATAAAAATGCTCTAATCGCAGGAGTTGTAGGCTTAGAATTGAATGCTTACTTGATTCCGTACCTAGCTCCTTTGGGTCTATCTATTTTGATTGTTTTTGGTTACCTAACTTATTTTGCTATTCGTTTTAAGATAACCCCTGAAAAAATAAGAGAATGGATTCCCAAAAAACCTGATCTTGAGGCTTCAAAAACTAGTACTACTGATCCCTCAATCAAACAGAAAGAAAATTCGTCTACAGATCTAAATACAACAGAAACTATTGATAAAAATGTAATTTCTGAAAATCAACCCATCAAGGAAACTATAATTTCGCTCGATGATTTTGAGCAAAAGGATGAAGTAGAAGAAACACCAACTTCTACATTTGAAATGGCGGTAAAGAATGTTGAGCCTACCATACAAAATCACTCCAACATCACTTCGCCAAAAAAGAAAATTGACAAAGAAAGAAAAGAAGAAGAAAAAGGTGACCTGAAAATAGATATTGAGAAAGTTAAGGAAGAAAAAATCGCATCTTCTAATCTTGCTGACAAAATTGTTGAAGATTTTGGGGAATATGACCCTACTCTCGATTTAGGAAACTATGCGTTCCCCACATTAAATTTATTAAGAGAATTTGATGAATCTATTTCTGTTGATGCAGAAGAACTTGAAGCCAACAAAAATAGAATCGTAGATACACTAAATAATTATAAAATTGGGATTTCTAAAATCAAGGCAACGGTAGGTCCTACCATAACTCTGTACGAAATTGTTCCTGAGGCTGGAATTAGAATTTCAAAAATAAAAAACTTAGAAGATGATATCGCTTTGTCATTATCTGCTTTGGGTATTCGAATCATTGCACCTATACCTGGTAAAGGGACTATTGGAATTGAGGTTCCTAACAAAAAATCAAATATTGTTTCAATGAACTCGGCCATTGCATCCAATAAATTTCAGCAATCAAAAATGGAATTACCCATCGCATTAGGAAAAACAATTTCTAATGAAACTTTTGTCTTTGATTTGGCAAAAGCGCCGCACATGTTAATGGCCGGGGCAACTGGACAAGGGAAATCAGTTGGGTTAAATGCGGTATTGACTTCTTTACTTTACAAAAAACACCCTGCAGAAGTAAAATTTGTGTTGGTCGATCCTAAAAAAGTAGAACTCACTTTGTTCAATAAAATTGAACGACATTTTTTAGCTGTCCTCCCCGATAGCGGTGATGCAATTATTACCGATACAACCAAAGTCATTCATACACTAAATTCATTGTGTATTGAAATGGACAATCGTTATGATTTACTTAAAAATGCAATGGTCCGTAATATCAAAGAATACAATGATAAATTTAAAGCACGAAAGTTAAACCCCAATGATGGCCATAAATTTCTACCCTACATTGTATTGGTGATTGATGAATTTGCAGATTTAATCATGACAGCTGGTAAAGAAGTGGAGACACCGATTGCACGTTTGGCGCAACTAGCACGTGCTATCGGTATACATTTGATTGTGGCAACTCAGCGACCTTCTGTAAATGTAATAACTGGTATCATCAAGGCAAACTTTCCTACACGTGTCGCATTCAGAGTTACTTCCAAGATTGATTCTAGAACGATTTTAGATGCTCCTGGAGCCGATCAATTGATTGGTAGAGGAGATTTACTATACTCCAGCGGAAACGATTTAACTCGTGTACAATGTGCATTTGTGGACACCCCTGAGGTTGAAAAAATCACGAGCTTCATTGGCTCACAGAGGGCTTATCCTGAAGCATATCAGCTACCTGAATATATCGGTGAAGAGTCCAGTGGATCTGATCTTGATGTTGACATAGCCGACAGAGATAAATTATTCAAAGAAGCTGCTGAGACCATTGTTATTGCTCAACAAGGATCAGCATCTCTATTGCAACGTAAATTAAAACTAGGATACAACAGAGCGGGAAGACTTATAGATCAATTAGAAGCAGCTGGAATTGTTGGTCCTTTTGAAGGGAGTAAGGCAAGACAGGTATTGATTACAGATTTGACTACCTTAGAACAATTTTTAGAAGAAGAAAAAAACAAATAACATGAATAAGAATTTAATACTATTATTTACCATTCTGGTGACCTCTTTTGGATTTTCACAAAACAATGAAAAAGCCGAAAGGATTTTGGAAAAAGTAACAGAAGAATTAGAACAATATCAAAATATTTCTATTGAATTTATTCATACTCTAGAGAATAAAATGGTGAACATAAAACAATCTAGTAAAGGATCCGCAATCATAGAAGGTGACAAATACATACTCCACTATTTAGATAATATTATTCTATTTGATGAAAACTTCAACTATGCCATTTCACCAGAGAATGAAGAAATAAACATCACCGCAAAAAATGAAATTAGTCAAGAAAGTTTAACACCTTCAAAACTCTTAAATTTTTATAAGAAAGGATACAATTACCTATTGGATAAAAAAGAAGAACATTTACAATACATCAAATTGACTCCTTCTAAAATCTCTGAAGAAGTTTCATATGTCTTGTTGGCCATAGATACGCAGAAAAACCAAATCAATTCTTTGACAGAAATAGGTAAAAATGGAACCAATACTAACTTTACGATCACAGATTACAAAACAAATCAAACACTTGATCCCAACACTTTTTATTTTGACAAAAAAAAATATGAAGCTTTAGGATATTACATTAATGAATAACAACTCCCCTGTTGAAAAGATTAGACAAATACTTAATTAAAAGCTTCCTTACACCATTCTTAGCTTCCTTCTCTATCGTAATGTTTGTATTGGTCATGCAAGCATTGTGGCTCGTTTTTGATGATATTGCAGGAAAAGGGATAGAACTTAAAATCATAGGAAAATTCCTGTGGTATATGTGTTTATTTGTGACCCCACAAGCACTTCCAATTTCGGTGCTTTTGTCTTCTATCATGACCATGGGTAGTCTAGGAGAGAACTATGAATTTGCTGCGATTAAATCTGCTGGAATTTCGTTTTTTAGGCTACTAAGACCTATCGTCCTCTGTGTTTTCATCATTACAATCGCAAATTATTTTTTAATCAACTACACCTATCCTTATGCCAGTTTAAAGCAGAAAAATTTATTATTAAACATCAAAAAAACACAACCAACTATGGCATTGATAGAAGGTAGTTTTAATGATGAAATGTCTGGTTTCAGTATAAAATTTGAAGAAAAATACGGAGAGGAAAACAATTTGTTAAAAGATGTTTTGATCATCGAAACCAAAGGTAAGAAAGAAGATCAGGTCATTACCACAGCAAAGAAAGGTAAAATAACTACTGAAGAAGGAAGTAAATACATGACCCTTACGCTAGAGGATGGCTACTACTTTGAAGACCATACCAACAATCAAAAAAAGTATAAAGACAAAACCAGGATGCCTTCCTCGATGGCTAAATTTAGTAAACATACTCTAAATATTGACATCTCAGATTTGACGAGTGCAAACCTTGAAGAAGAACGATACAAGTATCACTATACCATGAAAAACATGGCGCAGTTAAAAAACAGTTCTGACAGTTTAAAATATTCATACGACAAGTATCTTGACAACAAATTTAAGGCGATGCAAAGAAACGTTAAGGTTTCTGAAATGTCTCAAGATTTACATTTCAAGAGAACTAAAAAAGAAACTTCACCTCGGGCAACAGAAAAACCCCTTTTGAAGAGCACAAAACGAACAGAAACGACTACCAAACAAAAAAACACCCAACCCATAAAAGAAGCTATTTTAGATAATTTTAGTGAGGGAAGTCAAATCAATATCTTAGAAAAAGCTTCTAGGAACATCGATACAAAATTAAAGGACATTCAAGGATACAAGAACTATTACAAACAAAAAAGAAAAAATTTAAACAACCACGATTATCAATTCCATTATATATTAACCAACTCATTCTCATGTCTGCTCTTGTTTTTTGTTGGGGCTTCGCTAGGCTCTATCATCAGAAAAGGGGGATTTGGTTTGCCAATGGTAATGGCTATTGTCATCTATGTGGCTTATCATTTCATCAATACTTTTGGTAAGAACATCGCAGAAGAAAGTAAATTAAGTGCCCTTTTAGGAGGATGGTCTGGAACATTGGCGATGCTACCACTAGCGATATTATTTACGATAAGTGCCTCTAGAGACATGGGGTTTGTAAAATTTGATGTAATTTTGTCACCGTTTAAAAAACTATCCAACCGACTTAAAAAAAGAGATGAGTAACAGCATAAACAACAGTGATATTAAACTGGACAGTATTGAAGGAGCCATAGAAGATATTAGAAATGGTAAAATGATTATTGTGGTTGACGATGAAGACAGAGAAAATGAAGGAGACTTTATTGCTGCTGCTGAAAAGGTAACTCCTGAAATGATCAATTTTATGGCACAACATGGTCGTGGACTAATTTGTGCTCCTCTAATTGAAGAACGTTGTGATGAGTTAGACCTAAACATGATGGTTAACAACAACACGGTATTACACAACACACAGTTTACAGTTTCCGTAGACTTAATAGGTAACGGTTGTACCACAGGTATATCTGCTCATGATCGAGCAAAAACAATTTATGCCCTAACTCAAAAAAACACTAAATCTGCAGACTTGGGAAGACCGGGACACATCTTTCCACTCAAAGCAAAAGAAGGCGGCGTTTTAAGAAGGACTGGACATACCGAGGCAAGTGTAGACCTAGCTCGCTTGGCAGGATTAAAGCCTGCTGGTATTTTGGTTGAAATCTTAAATGAAGATGGTAGCATGGCTCGTTTACCTCGCTTGAGAGAAGTTGCGGATAAATTTAACCTAAAATTGATCTCGATAGAAGATCTGGTTTCCTATCGTATGCAACACGACTCGTTGATCAAAAAAATAGAAGATTTTGATATTAATACTCGTTTTGGAACCTATAGATTAAGAGCTTATAACCAAACGACAAACAATCAAATCCATTTGGTTTTAACGAAAGGGTCTTGGTCAAAAGAGGAAGAGGTGCTTTGTAAAGTAACTCCAAATGCTTTTGGTAATGATATTTTAAATACTTTAACCACTGGACCTGAAGACAAATTATCTAGAATATTCGATAAAATCAATACCGCAGGAAAAGGAGCTGTTGTTTTTATCAACCAAGAACAACTTACCTTCAACCTCAAGCAACGTCTTGAAGATCTAAGAAACACACAGAAAGGAATCACTTCTAAAGAAACTAGCAGTGTACTTATGGATGAAAAAGATTTCGGTATTGGAGCACAAATACTTCACAATATTGACATCACAAAACTCAAACTTTTAACCAATTCTCCTGCAAGTAAAAAACGTGTAGGAATTACAGGTTATGGCTTGAAGGTGGTGGAAAGAATCAAATACTAACATAAAAAAAGCTGAGCAAATGCTCAGCTTTTTTTATGCTTTTAAATTGGTGTTTGGATCTATCCTAATTTTCTGTTTGTTTTCAAACCAGTACGCCTCTTGTTGGCCTTTTAAAGTTATACTTTCTCCATTAATTCGTAAGAAACTTCCTTCTTTTAAGCCTAGTACTCTAGTATGATTTATGGATTGGAATTCTTTTATCCTGGTCTCTCTACTCTCTCCTCTGTGCTTAGATTTGATGTCCGGTTCAATATAGTGAACATTAAAATTGAAAGGCACAACCCCTAAAGTTTTAAAACTTTCGGGAGATACTATAGGCATATCATTCGTTGTTTGCATAGAAATACCTGTAATGTTAGTTCCTGCACTAGTACCCAGGTAAGGTACTCCATTTGCAATGGCTTGTTTTAATACATGCCACAAGTCATAATCATATAGTTTAGCGACCAATAAAAAGGTGTTTCCTCCTCCTACAAAAATCCCTTTTGCTGTTTTTACAGCATTTTTAACATCACTGTACTCATGAATACCTCTTATTTTTAACCCTAAAAAACTCAATGACTCTTGAACGCTGTTTGTATACTGGTCGTAAGTGATCCCACCAGGACAAGCATAAGGAATAAAAAGTATTTCTTCAACCCCTAGATACAACTCTTCTAATTCAGGAAACAAGTATTCTAGATATCCTGAACCATACACACTACCTGAACTCGCTAATAATAGATTTTTCATAAGATTGATGTGAATTTTATACAAAGACAAATGTAGAGGGTTTTAACAATAACGAATGAGCAGAAAGAACAAAATCTGAAGCGTTTCTAAATGACGTTAAGACCCCAAACAAAAAAAGCCCTGTACAAAGTAAAGGGCCTTATTGTTTTATTAAAAAATTAAATATTAGCTTCACCCAATTCTTTTAATTTCTCTGTGTTTTCTGTTAATTTTAACTCCTCTATGATTTTATGAATGTCTCCATTAATGATATTACTCAAATCATACATTGTCAAACCTATTCTATGTTCAGTTACACGACCTTGTGGATAATTATAGGTTCTAATCTTCGCAGATCTATCACCACTAGCAACTAAGGAATTTCTTTTTTCAGAGTCTGCCGCCAATTTTTTTTCTAACTCTTGCTCATACAAACGTGAACGCAATACTTTCATTGCTTTGTCCTTGTTCTTATGTTGAGATTTTTGATCTTGGCACTGGGCTACCAATCCCGTGGGTACGTGTGTCAAACGTACAGCTGAATAGGTTGTATTTACCGATTGACCTCCTGGTCCCGAAGAACAAAAATAATCTACGCGAATGTCACTTTGTTTCATATCAATATCAAATTCCTCTGCTTCTGGTAACACCATCACAGTGGCTGCTGAGGTGTGAACACGTCCTTGAGTTTCTGTTTGAGGAACACGTTGTACTCGGTGCACTCCAGATTCAAATTTCAATTCTCCATAGACATCATCTCCTGACACACTAAAAATGATTTCTTTAAAACCTCCTGAGGTACCCTCTGCAATATCTTCTACTTCACACTTCCACCCTCTTGAAGAGGCATATTTGGTGTACATTCTGTACAAATCTCCAGCAAATATACTGGCTTCATCTCCTCCAGTACCCGCTCTAATTTCTACGATGACATTTTTTGCATCTTCTGGATCTTTGGGAATCAACATAAACTTAATATCATCCTCTAGCTTAGGGATTTTTTCATTTGCTTCCTCCATTTCCATTTTAGCCATTTCTACCATTTCAGCATCTGAACCATCAGCAATAATTTCTTTGGCTTCGTTCACATTGTCAACTAAATTTTGATATTCATTCCCTTTCTCAACAACCTTACTTAAATCTTTATATTCTTTATTCAGTTTCGCATAACGCTTTTGATCCATGATAATATCAGGTTGAATAATCAAATCGGATACTTCATCAAAACGCTGCTTAACAATTCTTAGCTTATCTAACATATTCTCTCTTTTGTGGTACACAAAATTACAATTTAAAATTGAGATGTAGAAGGATATTTGTAGCTGTAAAAAGACAAATGATATCGTATAACTTCTGATGGCTATAATAAATAGTCAATTGTCATTACAAATAGTCTATGCTTTTCTCTTTTGTTCCTATTTCTTTAATAACAAACTCCACTGTTCATGGTTTTTTTTTAACGGATCAACTTTTTAGGGTGAGAAAAATCAAAACACATAAAAAAACCCAAAACATAAGTTTTGGGTTTTTAGTCGCACTAAATAAACTAAGATGTTAAGCTTATCGCAACCTATCTACAGATTTTACGAGATCTTCATCTTTCTTAATTGCCTTGTTTGCCATGACTAGCAAAACAATTATAACAATAGGAAAGTAAATCCCAATACCTTTCTCTGAAATTTGTATTTCTCCAGGTAATGTTAGAGATAAGTAAATCAATACACTTAATAAATAGAAGTTGATCAGAATGTTGATTCGATTGAAGACAAATTGTTGTTGTCTTTTTCTAAAACTGACAACAGAAATCAAAGACAATATGGCAACCATAACAAAAAACACTCCTACTGATTTTAAAAGAACTGAAGGGGTTGTGAAAGTGTTGGTTAAGCATAAACCAGTACCCTCTTTCAAAGTAAAAAAAGAAATAAAATTAGTAAGTACACCTGCAATGATAAATACAGATAACATGTATAATGTTTGAATTCTTTGAAACATATTTTACTTTAAAATAACGATCACAAATTTACATTTTCTTTTTACTTATGAAAGACTTTGTCAGATAAAAAAAAAAACTATATTTGTGACATCTTATAAACGATTACAACAGAAACACTTACCGGTTGTACATTATTCATTAAATCACACAAACAATTTTCTCTTGCTTCAGTTCAGCTCCTGAAAAAGAGAAATCAATATTCATTATACATCATTTAAATGTTAGAAATTTCTCAATTAAAAGCAAAAACACTTGCAGACTTGCAACAAATTGCAAAAACAATTGGATTAAAAAAAACAAGTCAATTAAAAAAAATGGACTTGGTCAACAAAATTGTAAATGAGCAACCTGTTCATGAGGAAACAAAGCAAACAAACATTGCTACAGAAAAAGAAACTGAAAAAACGCCTCGGATAAAAAAAACCAGAATAGCCAAAAAACCAAGAATGGATAGCGGTAGAAGTTCTGAAGACACAATGAGCTTAGAAGAACCAAAAGAAAAGGCTACAGATAAAGGAGCACATTCTCCTGTTACTGAAACAAAACAGGAAAAACCTGAAAGAAATCTTCAGCAGCACAAGACGAAGAGCAATGGTGCAAAAAAGGGGGAGAACAGAAACAATCACCAGCAAAACAATCCTCAAAACAACAACTCTAGAAATAATAAGAACAACCCTAGAAATAACAAAAACAACAAAGGAAAAAGTCTCAAAGACCCTAACTACGAATTTGACGGAATCATAGAAAGCGAAGGGGTACTAGAAATGATGCCCGATGGATATGGGTTTTTAAGATCATCAGACTACAATTACCTCTCTTCGCCAGACGATATCTATGTTTCACAATCTCAAATCAAACTTTTTGGGTTGAAAACAGGAGATACCGTCAAAGGAAACGTAAGACCTCCTAAAGAAGGAGAAAAATATTTTCCACTGATTAGAGTTTCTAAAATAAATGGCTTGTCTCCTAAAGAAGTTAGAGATCGTGTTTCTTTTGAACACCTTACCCCTCTTTTCCCCGAAGAAAAATTTAATCTCTCCACAGGAAGAAGTTCACTATCTACTAGAATCATAGACTTGTTTGCGCCGATCGGAAAAGGACAACGTGGTATGATTGTAGCACAACCTAAGACGGGTAAAACAATGCTTCTCAAAGATATTGCTAACGCCATCGCCTTAAACCATCCTGAAGTTTATCAGTTGGTTTTGCTCATCGATGAAAGACCTGAAGAAGTTACAGATATGCAACGAAATGTGCGTGGAGAAGTAGTTGCTTCAACTTTTGATGAACCCGCTGACAAGCACGTAAAAGTGGCCAATATTGTTTTAGAAAAAGCAAAACGTTTGGTAGAATGTGGCCATGATGTTGTTATTCTTTTAGATTCTATAACCCGTTTGGCAAGGGCTTATAATACAGTAGCTCCAGCCTCTGGAAAAATATTGTCTGGGGGGATTGATGCCAACGCACTTCACAAACCTAAACGTTTCTTCGGAGCGGCTAGAAATATAGAGAACGGTGGGTCTTTGACGATTATTGCAACCGCTTTGACGGAAACAGGTTCGAAAATGGACGAAGTAATCTTTGAGGAATTTAAAGGTACTGGGAACATGGAACTTCAGTTGGATAGAAATATTGCCAACAGGCGCCTATACCCTGCAATCGACTTGATCAAATCAAGTACACGAAGAGACGATTTGTTACTCGACGAAAAAACAGTTCAACGCATGTGGGTACTAAGAAAATACTTAGCAGATATGAATGCAGTAGAAGCCATGGAGTTTATCAAAGATCGAATCAAGAGTTCTAGAAACAATGAAGAGTTTTTAATTTCCATGAACGGATAAAAAATAAATCCCTAAAAAAGCCTCACCAAAATGGTGAGGCTTTAACTTTACTAGAAAGAATTTATCCATCACCCCTAAAAACTGGAACTAAGACCACAAAAAGAGGCGACATCTTCTAGACAATTCACAATACTCTGCAATACATATTAAATCTAAATAGAGGCAATCTTAATTTTTTGAAAGCTAAAAAAAAGCAACTTTAAACTCCTCATAATGAGATATTTTCATGTTGAGAAAAAAGAGTTCTTTATTATATTATATCTACACTTGTAACCTGTTCAAATTTAATTATTCATAATGGACTTATCTATAAGATTAATAAAGTTGCGTATCCTATTCTATTCTTTGTAATTCATTAATAATTGCTTAATTTTGTAGTCTATATTTATATAAAATATGATACAGAAACAAGGACTATACTTACCAGAATTTGAACACGAAAATTGTGGAGCAGGTTTTATTTGTAACCTGAAAGGTGAAAAAACAAATCAGATCATTCATGATGCATTAGAAATCCTAGTCAAACTAGAACACCGTGGTGGTGTTAGTGCTGATGGGAAAACTGGAGATGGTGCAGGATTGTTAATAGACATCCCTCACGATTATTTCAAAAGAGTTTGTGAATTTGAAATTCCTGAACAGCGCAAATATGCAGTTGGAATGACATTTTTACCAAAAAACTGGAATCAACATAGATTTTGTAAAGAAACTTTTGAGAAAGAAATCTCAAACCAAGGGTTAACTATTCTAGGTTGGAGAGAAGTTCCTGTAGATTCTTCACAATTAGGAGAAATCGCGCTAGCCTCTGAGCCAAACATAGAACAAGTTTTTATAGATCAAGGTGAATTTGAAGAAAACATCTTCAAAGCAAAATTATATGCTGCACGAAAAATAGCTGAGCATACGATACGCAACTCCAAAATGTCAGAGTCAAGTTATTTTTACTTGCCTTCGCTTTCTAACACGACACTTATATATAAAGGGATCATCATGCCCGAAGATATTGGTCCCTATTATACAGATTTACAGCAACCAGACTTGGTTACTCGATTGGCATTGGTACACCAACGTTTTTCTACCAATACCATGCCTGCTTGGGAATTGGCTCAACCGTTCAGATTTTTATGTCAAAACGGAGAAATCAATACTTTGAGAGGAAATGTTTCTAGAATGCGTGTTCGTGAAGAAATTATGAAATCTGAAGTTTTTGACGCAAAAACAATGGAAAGCTTGTTTCCTATCATTTTGCCAGGTAAATCAGATTCTGCTTCTATGGATATGTCTGTTGAGTTGTTGACCTTAACTGGACGTTCATTACCAGAAGTAATGATGATGACCATCCCAGAAGCTTGGGAGAAACATGCGACAATGTCTGAAGACAGAAAAGCATTTTACGAATACAACTCTTGTATCATGGAGCCTTGGGATGGTCCTGCCTCTGTTCCTTTTACAGACGGAGATTACGTTGGAGCATTACTAGACCGTAATGGATTAAGACCATCTCGTTATACCGTAACTAAAAGTGGTAAATTAATTATGTCATCTGAAGTAGGAGTTGTTGATATTGCTCCTGAAGATGTAGCCAGCCACGGACGTTTGGAACCAGGTAAAATGTTCTTGGTAGACATGAACGAAGGAAGAATCATTGATGATGAAGAAATTAAAGATAAAGTGGTTTCTGAACGACCATATAAAGAATGGTTAAACCAAAATAGCCTTAAATTAAAAGATGTACCTGACAACAAAGAGGTATGTCCAATTGAAACCTTAGACCTAAAAACCCGTCAACGTTTATATAACTATACCATTGAGGACATCCAAGAAGTGATTGTACCAATGGCGCAAGACGGAAAAGAAACACTAGGTTCTATGGGTATTGATACACCTGTGGCCGTATTATCAGACAAGCCTCAATTGATTCCTAACTACTTCAAACAACTGTTTGCTCAAGTTACAAATCCACCATTGGACGGAATCCGTGAAGAGGTTGTAACTGATATTAGCTTGGCATTAGGGAACGATAAAAATATTTTTGATATTACTGCTGATCAGTGTCACAAATTAAGAATACAAAACCCTGTAGTCTCTAACAGCGACCTAGAAAAACTTAGAAATATCAATATGGAAGGTTTCAAATCAGAAACCATTCCAATGCTGTATACTAAAGTAAAAGGAATGAACGGTTTGGAAGATGGTCTCGATGATATCATCACTCAAATCACTAAAGCTGTAGACAAAGGAATCAACATCATCATCTTATCAGATAGAGGTGCCTCTAAAGAACTTGCTCCTATCCCTGCGCTACTAGCTTGTTCTTATGTACACCACCAAATGAACCGTTTACGTAAACGTTCTTATTTTGATATTGTGATTGAGTCTGCCGAGCCACGTGAGCCACATCATTTTGCGACATTATTTGGATATGGTGCTTCTGCGATTAACCCATACATGGTTAACGAAATCATTTCGTTACAAGTGACAGAAGGGTTCCTAAAAATAGAAAAGCAAACCGCTATCGACAACTTTAACAAAGCTATCGGTAAAGGGATTTTAAAAATAATGAACAAGATTGGAATCTCAACGTTACATTCGTACAGAGGTTCTCAAATTTTTGAAATTGTAGGATTCAACTCAGAATTCGTAAACAAATATTTCCCTTATACTGCTTCAAGAATTGAAGGTATTGGACTTTACGAAATTGAAAAAGAAATCAACGAGAGATACAAATACGCATATCCAGATACATACATTGACAAACGCTTAGGATTAAACATTGGAGGTGATTATAGATGGAGACGTAATGGAGAAAGACATATTTTCAACCCTACTACAGTTGCAAAATTACAACAAGCAGTACGTCTGAATGACCAAGCCTCTTATGATGTATATAAAAATGCAATCAATGAACAGTCTAAAGGATTATTAACCATCCGTGGTTTGTTTGAATTCACAAACTTTGATCCTATTCCTGTTGACGAAGTAGAACCTTGGACAGAGATTGTAAAGCGTTTCAAAACAGGGGCAATGTCTTACGGATCTATATCACGTGAAGCACATGAAAACCTAGCCATAGCCATGAACCGTTTGGGTGGTAAATCCAATTCTGGTGAAGGGGGTGAAGATAGAAAACGTTTCCAACCTGATGCGAATGGAGACAATAAAAACTCTGCTATCAAGCAAGTTGCCTCAGGAAGATTTGGAGTTACCTCTCACTATTTGAGTTCTGCAAAAGAAATTCAAATTAAAATGGCACAGGGGGCAAAACCTGGAGAAGGTGGTCAATTACCTGGTACAAAAGTTTTACCTTGGATTGCCGATGCTCGTAACTCAACTCCTTTCGTTGGATTGATTTCTCCTCCACCACACCACGATATCTATTCTATTGAAGATTTAGCGCAGCTGATCTACGATTTAAAAAATGCAAATCGTGAGGCACGTATCAACGTAAAGTTGGTGTCAGAAGTTGGAGTGGGTACTATTGCTGCAGGAGTTGCTAAAGCAAAAGCAGATGTTGTGCTGATTTCAGGTTATGATGGTGGTACTGGAGCTTCTCCATTGACCTCATTAAAACATGCGGGTCTACCTTGGGAACTTGGTCTAGCTGAAGCTCAACAAACTTTAGTGTTGAACAATTTACGTTCACGTATTGTTGTAGAATGTGATGGTCAGTTAAAAACTGGACGTGATGTTGCCGTAGCTGCCTTGTTAGGAGCAGAAGAATTTGGTTTTGCAACAGCTCCATTAGTAGCTTCAGGGTGTATCATGATGCGTAAATGTCATTTGAACACTTGTCCTGTAGGAATTGCAACACAAGACAAAGAGTTGCGTAAAAACTTCAAGGGAACACCTGAACACGTAATCAACTACTTCTACTATGTTGCAAATGAATTGAGAGAAATTATGGCTCAATTAGGATTCCGTTCGTTGGATGAAATGGTCGGTCAGACTCAAAAAATCAATGCAAATAACGCGATTGATCATTATAAAGCAAAAGGACTAGATTTAACAGCTATTTTACATCAGCCAGCTGGATACAGTGATTTACCTGTTAGAAATGCAGAAAAACAAGATCATAACTTAGACAATGTTATCGATTTTAGAATTCTCAAGGATGCTCATGCAGCTATTTTCAGAAAAGAAAATACGACACTTGACTACCCTATCCAAAACACAGACCGTTCTGTTGGAGCTATTGTTTCAAATGAGATTTCAAAAATATACGGTCACTTAGGTTTACCCGAAGACACCCTTAATTTAAACTTTACTGGTTCTGCTGGGCAGAGTTTAGGAGTATTCGGTGCTCATGGTATCACTTATACCGTAGAAGGAAACACCAATGACTATTTGGGTAAAGGATTGTCTGGAGGAAAAATTATTGTAAAGAAACCCGTAAAGGCAGACTTTGTAGCTGAAGACAATATTATTGTAGGAAACGTTTGTTTGTTTGGAGCTGTTCAAGGGCAAGCTTTTATCAACGGTATTGCTGGTGAACGTTTTGCAGTGCGTAACTCTGGAGCTACTGCGGTAGTTGAAGGAGTTGGAGATCACGGTTGTGAATACATGACGGGTGGTAGAATTGTTGTTCTTGGTGAAACAGGACGAAATTTTGCTGCTGGAATGAGTGGTGGATATGCTTTTATCCTAGATGAAAAAGGAAAATTCACCAATGGATTGTGTAACGAAGAGACTATAGATTTTGATCCAATCACAGCTGAAGATGCAGCTGAATTGAAAGGACTAATTGAAAAGCACGTAACGTATACCGATAGTAATAGAGGTAAGGAAATATTAGCGGATTGGGATAAATCATTAGCTAAATTTGTAAAAGTTATGCCTAAAGAATATAAAGTAGCTTTAGAGCGTATCGCGAATGAAGAACCAATGTTTGAAGAATTAACAGTATCATAATATGGGAAAAGTAACTGGATTTAAAGAATTCGAAAGAAAAGACGAAATGTACAAAGCTGTTGAAGAGCGTGTGCATAATTACAATGAATTTACAGTGCCATTATCTGAATCTGAACTTTCAGAGCAGGGTTCACGTTGTATGGATTGTGGTATTCCTTTCTGTCATAGTGGTTGTCCATTAGGAAACTTAATTCCTGATTTCAACCATATGGTACACCAAGGAGAATGGCAAAAAGCATCTTTGATCTTACACTCGACGAACAACTTTCCTGAATTTACAGGAAGACTGTGTCCTGCCCCATGTGAAAAGGCTTGTGTATTAGGAATCATTGAAGACCCAATCTCCATTGAAAATATAGAAAAGAACATTGTAGAACGTGCTTTTAAAGAGGGATGGATCAAACCACAAACACCAAAAAACAGAACAGGTAAAACCGTTGCTGTTGTAGGTTCTGGACCTGCTGGGTTAGCTGCAGCACAACAATTAAACAGAGCCGGGCATACCGTTACTGTTTTTGAAAGAGATGATGAAGTTGGTGGATTGTTGCGCTACGGAATTCCTAACTTTAAAATGGAAAAAGGAATCATAGATCGTCGTGTTGCGGTACTTGAAGCAGAGGGTATCACTTTTAGAGTGAATGCTAATGTTGGGGTAAATGTTTCTATAGAGGAACTAAAAGCTTTTGATGCTATCACTTTATGTGGTGGAGCTACTCAAAGACGTTCTTTACCAACCCCAGGTATTGACGCAGACGGTGTGGTACAAGCAATGGACTTCTTAACTCAACAAACTAAGGTTGTCTTTGGAAAAGAAGTTAAAGATCAAGTATTGGCAACAGGTAAAGATGTCATTGTCATTGGTGGTGGAGATACAGGATCTGACTGTATTGGAACTTCAAATCGTCAAGGGGCTAAATCTGTAGCTAACTTTGAGATTATGCCTAAACCACCTGGTCATAGATCGGCAACAACTCCTTGGCCTTATTGGCCATTACAGTTGAAAACTTCTTCTTCTCATAAAGAAGGATGTGATAGAAACTGGTTGATCAACACAAAAGAATTTGTCAAAGATAAAAACGGAAAATTGACCGCTTTGATTACAGTTAATGTAGAATGGAAAATGGTTCCAGGACAAAGACCACAACTGATTGAAGTAGAAGGTACAGAGAAAACATGGCCTTGTGACTTGGCTTTACTAGCATTAGGGTTTACTGGACCTGAGGCAACCATAGCTGAACAATTAGGAATTGATACAGATGGTCGTTCAAACTACAAAGCTGAGTACGGAAGTTACCAAACAAATGTACCTAATGTATTTGCTGCTGGAGATATGCGTAGAGGACAATCTCTAATTGTATGGGCGATTTCTGAAGGTCGTGAGGCAGCTAGACAAGTAGATATTTTCTTGATGGGTAAATCTGATTTGCCATCTAAAAATGATGTTGGAGATTTGGTAGGAATTCAATAAATACCAAACAAGACACTGATCATCAAAGGCTTTTGCAAATGCAAAAGCCTTTGATGTTTTAAGGAATCAATTAGGGGGGATAGCATTGTAGTAGTATATCATCTAGCTGTGACTTCCATACAGACCAAGAATGATCTCCACCGATAACACTATACTAGCATCTCTCATACAAGATTATCTTGGCAATGAAGTAGTTATTTTTTAGCCTTAATTATAAAGTAAACTCCAATAACAATTAAAGGAATACTAAGAATTTGTCCTGTGTTTAGGGCCCAACTTGCACGATCATCCACTTGTGCTTCTTTAAAAAACTCAACAGCAAAACGTACAGACCACAAGAGAGTAAAAAAGACTCCAAAGATAAGTCCTAATTTTTCTTTTGCATTCGTTCTCCAAAACATATAAAAAAGAATTGCAAAAACAATCAAGTACCCAAAAGACTCATATAACTGAGTTGGGTGCCTTGGAAAATCTTCTCTCAAAGCTTTAAAGATAAAACCGTAATCAGTGTGGGTAGGATGTCCAATGATTTCAGAATTCATTAAATTTCCTAAACGAACAAAAACACCACCGGCTGCGATCGTTAAACTAACCCTATCCAACAAATACAAGAGAGGTTGTTTTAAAATGTATTTGGCAAAATACCATAAGGAGGCAATGATACCAATTGCGGCACCATGACTTGCCAATCCTGCAAAACCAGTAAACCTAAAGGTCGGCTGAAATTTAAACGGTAACAATATCTCCTCTGGATGCTGACTAAAATAAGCCCAATCATAAAAGAAAACATGGCCTAGTCTAGCTCCTAAGACTGTTGCAAAAACAACATACATCAATAGTTTATCTAGCTTTTCCAATTCTATTTTTTCAGCAATAAAAATACGTTTCATGATTTGAAACCCTATGGCAAACGCAATGACAAACATCAAGCTATAAAATCTTAAAAAACCAAATAAGGCAATGGGTGGATCCCATGTAATTGCTAATACATTCATCTTTTTATTTTTTATTATTGGGCACTGGATCGTAGCCACTTTTTCCCCATGGATGACAACTTAATATTCTTTTGATCGCTAACCATCCCCCATAAACGATACCATGCTTCTGTAAAGCTTCCATGCTATAATTCGAACAGGTAGGCAAAAACCTACAGGTAGAAGGTGTAAAAGGAGAAATTGCTACTTGATAAAAACGTATCAAGATCACAAATGGAAAAACAACCATTTTTTTTATCCTATCCATGCTATTCTTCTACTGTAAAACTTGTGCCTTCTTTACCATCTTTTAACTGTATTCCTAACGCACTCAATTCATCACGAATCAAATCAGATAACGACCAATCTTTGTTGTCTCTTGCCTGCTTACGCATGCCTATAAGCATATTTACCACACCTTCTAATTTGTTAGAACCTTGTGCTGCAGTTTCTGTAACCAAACCTAAGACGTCATAAACAAAAGAATGAATAGTACTCGTAAAGATTTCTAAATCTTCTTGGGTAACACTCGCTTTCTTTTCTTTTAACAAATTGATATACTTCACCCCTTCAAACAAATTGGCAATCAATATTGGGCTATTAAAATCATCATTCATCGCATCATAACAAGCCTGTTTCCATGCTGATATATCTAATGTAGAGGTTTTTGACGGTTCAATAGTCGATAAATTCTTAATGGCTTCAACCAGTTTGAGGTAACCTTTTTCAGAAGCTTCTAAGGCTTCGCTTGAAAAGTCTAAGACACTACGATAATGGGCTTGCATCATAAAGAAACGGACCACAGCTGGTGAAAAGGGTTTTGACAAAACAGTATTCTCGCCTGAAAAGATTTCACCAGGTAGAATATGATTTCCCGTGGACTTAGACATTTTTTGTCCATTAAGTGTTAACATATTGGCATGCATCCAAAAGTTAACTGGACTGTGTCCATTACAGGCCTCTGCTTGCGCAATTTCACATTCATGGTGTGGAAACTTCAAATCCATCCCTCCACCATGAATATCAAACTTTTCTCCTAAGTATTTTGTACTCATCGCAGTACATTCCAAATGCCACCCTGGAAAACCAATTCCCCATGGAGAAGGCCATCGCATGATGTGCTGTGGACTGGCTTTTTTCCATAAAGCAAAATCTTGAGGATTCTTTTTCTCTGATTGGCCTTCCAAACTTCTGGTGTTGTGAATAGCATCTGCTATTTTCCTACCAGATAAAACACCATAGGTTTTGGTTTCATTGTATTTCAATACGTCAAAATATACAGAACCATTAACTTCATATGCCAAACCTTTGCTCAATATATCCCTAATAATTTCTATCTGTTCAACAATATGACCCGTCGCTGTTGGCTCTATATTGGGTGGAAAGTTATTCAACTGATTTAAAACATCATGAAAATCTAACGTATAGCGTTGAACGATTTCCATAGGTTCAATTTTTTCTACTCTAGCCTTTTTTGCAATCTTATCTTCACCTTCGTCCGCATCATCTTCCATATGACCTGCGTCTGTAATGTTACGTACATAACGAACTTTGTACTCAAGGTGTTGTAGGTACCTGTAAACCAAATCAAAACTCATAAAAGTACGTACATTCCCCAAATGCACATGACTATACACTGTGGGTCCACACACATACATACCAACATTTCCTGGAGTTACAGTAGAAAACAATTCTTTTGTTTTACTAATGGAATTGTATATTTTTAAAGACTGATCATTAAACAAGCTCATGAATTTTTTGTTTATTTAAAAGTGTAAAGATAAACTTTATCCTTAAAACAGCGTCACATGAAAAAGCCCAATTAAGATTTTCTTAATTGGGCTTTTTCATGTAATTGCAAAGAGATTACTCCTTAATTATTTCTATCAATTCTACGTCGAATATTAAAGGCATATAAGCTTTGATAGGACCTGAACCTCCTTGAGGTGCATTCGCACCATATGCGAGTTCTTGAGGTATAAAAAATTTGTATTTAGCACCTACACTCATCAACTGCAACCCTTCAGTCCATCCCTTAATGACTCTATTAAGTGGGAATTCAGCTGGAGTTCCTCTATCTACTGAACTATCAAAAACTTCTCCTTCAGGTGTCGTTCCGTGATAGTGTACTTTTACAGTACTCGTTTCAGCAGGTTTTTTACCACTTCCTTCTGTTTCTACGATGTACTGTAATCCACTTTCTGTTACTTGAACCCCTTCTTTGGCTTTGTTAGCTGCCAAGAAAGCCTCTCCTTTTTCTATCAAACCAGCACTAGCTTTTTCTGCTTGCTTTTGTGTGTAGGCAATTAAAATTGGAGCCAACTCTTTTTGATCTATTAAAATTTTAGCAGAATCAGATGCTTCTTTGATCGCTTGATTGAATACGGCTAAATTTAAATCTTTAAAATCTTTGTCTATTTTAAAATTGAAGTTGATGTATGCTCCTAAAGCATAACTAACTGAATCTAATTCTGTTGATAATGTTGTCTTTCTTGCTGTTTGTTGATTACAAGAAACCATTCCTGCAACCACTAATCCTAAAGCTAATCCTTTGATGATGTTCATTTTCTTAATTATTTAATTTTTAAAAGTTTGATTTCTACTACAATTGGAGTATTGGGGCCTATACCACCGCGGTCTCCAACAACACCGTATGCTACAAATGAACTAAAAATAAATTTAAATTCCTCATTTTCTCGCATTAATTTGAGTCCCTGCTCCACTCCTTTTATTTCTCTAGATTTGTCAATCTTTATGGTCTCTTGTATGCTATTGTAAATCAATTCATTTCTGAGATTATAGATGGTTTTGACATACGTCACCAACGCGCCCGACTTTGGATTTTTAGTAGAATCCACATCTTTCTTCAATATGGTATAGGCAAAACCTTTTGGTGAGATGGTATAGCTTGATAACGAATCTTGTTCAATATAATGTTTGATACTCTTTTCTTCTCTAGCTTGATTTATCTTGTTCAACGCAATAGAATAATGATGCGCAGACAAATTGTTATTTCTGTGGATAGGTCTTCTTGGCTTCGTTTGGTTACACGAGACCAAAAGAACAATAAAAGCAAACAGAAAACTATATTTCATAAGAATGTAAAAGGGCTTTTTTATATTGGGGAACAACAGCAATAAACTTAGCTACCGTTTCTTGTAGTGTTTCTATAGACCTACCCCCTGCTGCGTTGTCATGTCCTCCCCCATCAAAATGATGTCTTGCAAATTGATTGACAGAAAAACTTCCTTTAGATCTAAAAGACATTTTGACGATGGCTTGGTCTTTATCTTCAATAAAAATAGCTGCAAATACAATTCCTTTCAATGATAATGCATAATTGACTATTCCTTCAGTATCCCCCTTACTATAGTTGTACTGCTTTAATTCTTCGTGGGTCAAAGTGATATAAGCAGTTTTTGTCGCTTCTAAAACCATCAAATTGGTTAGTGCTTTCCCTAACAATTGTAGCCTGCTATATGAATTATTTCCAAAAACTTGGTTGTGAACATCTGCATTTTTTACGCCTTTGCCTATCAAATCCGCAACAATGTTATGAGTAATACTTGTCGTAGATGGAAAACGAAAAGAACCCGTATCGGTCATGATTCCTGTGTACAAACTCGTTGCCATTTCTTGATCAATCATATCTACTTGTCCCAGCGCTTCAATATAGTGATAAACCATTTGACAAGTTGAACAGATAGAAGTATCAGAATACGTCACCATTGCAATATCATCAGGCTGTTGATGATGATCAATCATGATAAAATCACCTTCAAATGCTGCTAAGCCTTTTTCCATATCATCTCCTACCCTGTGCAGCGCATTAAAGTCCAATAAAAAAATAACATCCGCCTCGTTGATGACTTTTTTAGATTGAATGTTTTGCAAATCATATCTATAAACCTCTTCTGCACCAGGCATCCAGGCAATAAAATCTGGGATACCATTAGGGAGAACTACTTGAACTTGATGTCCTAGCTTTTTATAAAACATAGCCAAGGCGGTCGTAGACCCTACAGCATCTCCATCTGGGTTTTTGTGTGCCACAAAAACGATCTTCTTAGGCAATTCAAAATATGCCTTTATAACCTTTATATCCGTTGTATTCATATTTTGCTAAAATACAATTTAAAATGAAGATGCAAAGGCCATACATCCTTGAGATGTTCATAAAATACTATCTTCATAAAAGATGAGATCACCCTCACTTCTGTTTTTCTCATCTATTGAAGCTTTAGTAAAGTTTGCCACTATTATATCATCAAAAAAGACAAACTATTGTTAAAGAATAAAGTATCTTTGTTGCGAAAATACTAATGAAATTTTAAAATGGACAACAACAGAACTTTTACAATGATTAAGCCTGATGCATTCTCTGAAGGGAATACCGGTGCTATTCTTCAAAAAATAACAAATTCTGGATTTAAAATTGTTGCTCTAAAGTTAACGCAATTGACTCCTGAAAAAGCAAAGGCATTTTATGCGGTTCACAAGGACAAGCCATTTTTTGAAAATCTAATCAACTTTATGGTTAGCGGACCTATTGTTGCCGCAATCTTAGAAAAGAAGAATGCCGTTGAAGATTTTAGAACTTTGATTGGAGCAACCAATCCTGAGGACGCAGCAGAAGGGACCATTAGAAATTTATTTGCAAGTTCAATGTCAAAAAACGCAATTCATGGTTCTGATAGTGACGAAAATGCAGCGATTGAAGGTGCCTTTCATTTTAATGAAAATGAAATTCTAAACCATTAGGGCCACAAGACGCCTACTGAAATTCTATTTTCATCTGCTGGTTTAAGTCTTAATGGTACTTATACCAATTATCGTACCCACCGTTTTTTTATTGATTCTTGGCTGTGATATGAAATCATCAATGCGGTCAACCACAAAATCTTTTGTTTATTGAAATGATAGTGATTGTAGTTTCACTCTAATACGCATTAAACAATAATCCACCACAAACTTTGATCTCACTATGTCTTGGTCTGAAGATCAAGGTTCAGAAATGTTTGACAGAAAAAGAAAAAATGATTTTTTATTTTTTGAAAAATATTGGAAATATTCCACCAAAAAATCAACAAAAATAGTAGATTAGTATCATGAAAAAATATTCAGACTTCTTTGCACAACACAAATGGATTCTTCATGCATAAAAATCATTTTTTGACATTTGCTTTGTTGTGGGGTTTACTGCTACCCATCTGTTCATGGTCACAAGAAAAAATAGATTTGGATCAAGAACTCGAGAAGTTTAAAAATTTCTTCACAGTTTTTCCAAATAAAAAAGCTGTTGAAAAAGATAGCACCTTGTATCCTTCAAAACTGATTATGGCACCCATTATTGGGTATGCCCCTGAGACTGATTTTAGCTTGGGTATTGGTGCAAAATATTTATTTAAATGCAAGGGTTCCGGAGCAGAAACCAGAACTTCCAACATGCCTATTACCGTTCAATATACCCTTAACCACCAATTTATTCTTTATTCTGGGTTTGAAATATTTACCAACCAAGAGAAATGGGTCATCACAGGGAATTTTGCTTTCAAGAATTTCCCCAGACTTTTTTATGGATTTGGAAGAAATACGCTTGAGGAAGATGTTGAACAACTATCATTTCATCAATTCAGATTTGAGCCTATCATTTTAAAACAAATGTTTTTGAAGTCCCTTTTTATTGGAGGAGGGATTAGACTCAATCATATTTTTGATGTTGACATTAAAAAAGGTGGTATTTTGGATAAGATCAAACCCCCTGGTTACTTGGGTTCCAACTCAAACGGTATCCAAGCTGCTATCATGTATGACGGACGCGACAATATCTTGAACGCATCCTCAGGATTATACGCAATGCTTACCCATGGTTTCTATGGAAAAGTATTGGGTGGAACACAGAAGTTTCAATTGAGCCGTTTTGATGTTCGTTATTTTTTTAAGCCTTTTAAAAAACTTGATGATGTCATTGGCTTTCAAATGATGGGGAGGTTTAGCCATCAAAACACTCCTTTTTCAGAATTATCACTTTTTGGAGGAGAGGAAATACTAAGAGGGTATATTGAGGGTCGTTATATGGATAGACATATCATGGCAACACAAATGGAATACAGAAAAAACATCTATGGCCGAATAGGTATGGTTGCTTTTGGCGGTGTTGGAGATACCACAAATAAACTAAATCAATTCAAATTAAACCACCTTAGACCTACGGTAGGTTTAGGTTTGAGATTCTTACTGGATAAAGAAGAAAAACTAAATGCTAGATTAGATTGGGGATTTGGTGAAAAGACTGACAATCTCTACCTAAATATTGCAGAGTCTTTCTAGAAAACTCTGCCTACACCCAACTCTTTGGATGCATCAAAACATCCACTAGCTTCTGCTCCCAGCTGCCTGCCTCAGGTTCATGACAATAATGCCACTGTACATGAGGAGGGAGACTCATCAAAATAGATTCAATCCTTCCATTGGTTTTCAAACCAAATAAAGTACCTCTATCGTGGACCAAATTAAACTCTACATAACGCCCCCTACGAACTTCCTGCCAGTTTCGTTGTTCTACTGTGAAAGATAATGCTTTACGTTTTTCTACGATAGGAACATAACTCTCTAAAAAACTATTCCCTATTTCAGAAACAAAATCATACCACTCCTCTAAGGTTCGTTCTTCAGTGGGTTTTAAATAATCGAAGAATAGACCTCCAATCCCACGCGCTTCTCCCCGATGAGCATTCCAAAAATACTCATCACATTTCTTCTTGTATTTTGGATAAAATTCAGCACCGTGTTTGTCACATGCTTTTTTACATATCGAATGAAAGTGAACAGCATCCTCATCAAAGAGGTAATAAGGAGTTAAATCTTGTCCCCCACCAAACCATTGCGTAACGATTTCACCCGCAGCATCGTACATTTCAAAATAACGCCAATTGGCATGAACAGTGGGCACCATTGGGTTTTTAGGGTGAATCACCAAACTCAAACCACAAGCATAAAAATCACCTGTTTCTACTCCAAATTGTTTACGCAAGGCAAGTGGTAATTCTCCATGAACGGATGAAATATTCACCCCTCCTTTTTCAAAAACTTCTCCCTCTGAAATGACACGGGTTCTACCCCCACCACCTTCTGGTCTATTCCATAAATCTTCTACAAATTTTGCTTCCCCATCTAGCGTTTCTAAACTAGCACAAATCGTATCCTGTAAACTTTGTAAATATTTGTAAAATTGCTCTTTCATTCGCTTTGCTTTTGACAATGAAATATTAACGATTAACAACCCCCGGTAAAGGAAAAATATAATCTAAACCCTATACTCTTTCACTGCATCTATAAATGCTTTAGCATGGTCCAGACCAATATTGGGTAAAATCCCATGACCTAAATTGACAATGTATTTGTCTTTACCAAAAGCATCAATCATTGTTTTTACTTGTTTCTTAATTTCTGCTGGCGGTGAAAACAGGCGAGTCGGATCAAAATTACCTTGCAAGGTTATGTTTCCTCCTGTTAATTTTCTTGCCCATTCTGGTGTAATGGTCCAATCTACACCAAGGGCAGAAGCATTAGATTTTGACATGTCTTCTAAGGCAAACCAACATCCTTTACCAAAGGCGATTACAGGTGCGTGTTCTTTTAGTGCTTCAATAATTTGATTGATATACTGCCAAGAAAATTCTTGATAATCCTTTGGAGATAACATCCCTCCCCATGAGTCAAATACTTGAACCGCATTGACACCTGATGCAACTTTCTTCTTAAGATAAGCTATGGTCGTATCTGTAATTTTTTGTAACAAAAGATGAGCCGCTAAAGGTTGAGTAAAACAAAACTCTTTGGCTTTATCAAAATTCTTTGATCCTTGACCTTGTATGCAATAACATAAAATGGTCCATGGAGAACCCGCAAAACCTATCAATGGAATTTCATCATTTAACATTTCTTTGGTTAGCTTGATTGCATCCATAACATAACCTAAGGTTTCATCAATATCCGGAACGATGACTTTCTCAACATCTTGTAAGGTACGAATTGGATTAGGAAGCCAGGGTCCGATTCCATTTTTCATTTCTACTTCAATATTCATTGCCTGAGGAATAACCAAGATATCAGAAAATAAAATGGCAGCATCCATGCCATATCTTCGAATTGGCTGAACGGTGATCTCTGCTGCTAGTTCTGGAGTTTGACAACGAGTAAAGAAATCATACTTCTTTTTTATTTCTTGAAACTCAGGTAAATATCTCCCTGCTTGCCTCATCATCCAAACAGGAGGTCTTTCTACAATTTCGCCGTTTAAGGCTCTTAGGTATAGATTATTTTTTAACATATTATTGATTGGCTTCGGCGTTTGGCTTTTAGCTTTTTTTATTTGTTTAAATGAATTTTTTTTTTGATTGTATGCTTACTTATTTTCTCTAAATAGACAATAGCTATGAACTCATCGCTGAAAAAGCATTCTCTATCGCAATTTCTAATTTCTTCAATTCTTTTATGGTTATTGTAGACGATAAAAACCATGCTTCAAATTGTGAAGGCGGAAGAAAAACACCATTTTCAATCATCGCCCAAAAAAACTTTGCAAACATATCCGTGTCCGAAGTTTGTGCGTCTGTAAAATTCTCGATTTTCTTATCAGTAAAAAAAGCATTGATCATCGATCCAAATCTATTGACAACTAAATCAATACCATGTTTTTTAGCCGAGGTTAGTAACATCTCTTCTAATTTCTGGGCAACGGTATTGAACTTATCATATGGGTTTTGTTTTTTCAACTCCGTTAACGTCGAAATTCCCGCAGCCATGGCTATTGGATTTCCCGATAAAGTACCTGCTTGGTACATTCCTCCTAACGGCGCTACATTTTCCATGATTTCATTACGAGCACCATAGGCTCCTACTGGAAAACCTCCACCTATCACTTTTCCAAGACAAGTGATATCAGCTTCAATACCAAGTAACTCTTGGGTTCCTCCAAAATGAGAACGGAAACCAGTCATGACCTCATCGCAAATCAATAATGCATTTTTTTCTTTGGTCAAAGCACGTAGTCCCCTTATGAATTCATCACTTGGCTGTATAACACCCATATTTCCTGTTACTGGTTCTAAGATGACAGCAGCAACATCGTTATGTTTGTCAAAATGTTCTTTTACGCTCTCTAAATTGTTGTACTCCGAAATCAATGTATTTTCTACTGCTTGATTTGGCACCCCTTTGGATCCAGGCAAACTCAAGGTTGCCAAGCCTGAACCCGCCGCAACCAACATGGCATCCATATGACCGTGATAACAACCTGAAAACTTAATTATTTTATCTTTTCCCGTGTGGGCTCTAGCCAAGCGAATAGCACTCAAAACTGCTTCAGTACCTGAATTTACAAAACGGACTTTGTCCATCCCCGGGAAGGCATCACAAACAATTTTAGCCAATTTGATCTCCGCATTGGTAGAAGCTCCAAAAGAGGTTCCTTTTTTAATGGCTTTGGTTACAGCTTTCTCAACTTTTTTGTTTCTATGACCTAAAACCATAGGTCCGTAAGACAATACCAAATCTATGTATTTGTTACCATCTACATCTTTAATATAAGCCCCTTTGGCTTTGTCTATAAACAAAGGATTACCACCGACTGAAGCGAAAGCTCTAACAGGAGAGTTCACAGCTCCCACTAAATTTTCACATCCTCTTATATATGATTTTTCTGAATTATTAAAGTTCATTTTCATTTGGTTATATTAAGTATCTGGTCACGAGTATCAGGTACAAATTTTATTTATTATTTCTCATTAATACTTTGGCAACTTCTTTCGCAAAATAGGTAATAATGATATCAGCACCTGCCCTTTTCATAGACAATAAAGATTCCATCATAACGCGCTCTCCGTCTATCCAACCTTTTTCAGCTGCTGCCTTGACCATAGCATACTCGCCACTTACGTTATAACAAGCTATGGGTCTATCATAATTTTCTTTCAAGTCTCTGACGATATCTAAATAAGATAAAGCCGGTTTAACCATTAATATATCCGCTCCTTCTTCATCATCAAAAGAGGCTTCTCTATGTCCTTCTAGTCTGTTAGAAGGATCCATTTGGTACGTTCTTCTATCTCCAAATGTTGGTGCAGAATCTGCAGCGTCTCTAAAAGGACCGTAAAAGGCTGAGGCATATTTTACCGAATACCCCATGATTGGTAAACTAGGAAATCCGCTGTTGTCTAACGCGTCTCTCATGGTAGCAATGGTCCCGTCCATCATTCCAGAAGGTGCAACCATATCTACACCTGCTTTCGCATGAGAGATGGTCTGCTTTGCTAAATTGATCAAAGTAGCATCGTTATCTACATCATGATTATCAATCACACCACAATGTCCATGACTTGTATATTCGCAAAAACAAACATCAGTAATGACATATAGACTTGGGTGTTTTTTTTTGATCAAACGTACTGCTTGTTGGACAATTCCATTATCATTCCAAGTTTCTGTACCCTGATCATCTTTTTCTGAGGGGATTCCAAACAACAAAACTGCAGGAATATTTAGAGAGACAATCTCCTCTAATTCCTTTGCTATTCTATCTAATGAAAAACGAAAAACACCTGGCATAGAAACAATTTCTTTCTCTATACCCTCTCCTTCTTCAATAAAAAGAGGATAAATTAAATCATCAATAGTCAGATTGTTCTCTTTGACTAACCTTCTAATTCCCTCAGATTTTCTTAAACGTCTGGTCCTATTCATTTTTAATAGCTTTAATAATTTTTGATGCAAATCACCCCTAGTGACTGCTTATTTCTTTTAATTTATCAATCACAGACTCAACGGTTGTTTCCTCTGCTACAAATACTTCTTCAAAACAATTGATGGCTTCAGTTGCAGTGGTATACCCAATACAAATAGCTTTGACATTACAACTATTAAGACCATTTACATAGCTCATGACACCACTAGGACTAAAGAACATAACCATATCAAAAGACATCTCGAAACAATGATTTGATAATTCTGTTTGGTAGACCACGTTTTCCGTAACCATTATACCGTGCTCTGCCATAGCAAGAGGCAAATCCTGATGACGTAAATTTCCACAGTAAAAATGGAGGTCTTCTATTTCTTTTTCTACCAAAATAGCTGCCAGAGCTGAGGCATTCTTTGCAACATGACAAACCTTTACTCCATAACTTGCTAATAATGATTTGGTTTTTGCCCCAACGCAGTAAACATTATCAAAGTTATCCTTTTTGTTTTTATTCCTTTCAAATACTGATTTTACTGCATTTGCGCTGGTAAATATAGCATGAGATATCTTTTCATTAACTATAAAATTTTCTCCATATGATATAGAAATCATCTCTTTTTGTTGAACGTCATATCCTTTCAACATGCTTTTTTGAATTGGAGTTAATTTTTTAGTGGCTAAAATTCTCATGACTTTGGCGTTACCAATAAATTCCGTTTTATTTTTTAATTACTTTTTTAATTTCTTCCATTAAAACATCACCTCCATTGTTTAAAATTTCTTGAGCACATTGCTGCCCTAATTTTTCAGCATCTTTCAAATCGATGATTTTAAAAACAACCTTTTGATCTTGACCATCTAAGGCACTTAAAATTCCTTTAAAAACTATTTTGTCCTCTATAATTTCTGCATTCCCTCCAATAGGTGCAGTACAGCCTCCTTCTAGTGTACTCATAAAATCACGTTCAATACGCACACACAATGCTGTTTCTTTATGATGGATTTTTGCACAAGCTTTTAGAATCTCAGATTGTTGATCTTGATAGCTCTTACTTTCCAACGCAGTAATCATGATGGCTCCTTGGGCTGGAGCTGGAATCATCCAGTCTAACACTTTATGTTTTTTAGGCAGTAAATCAATACGCTCCAAACCAGCTTTGGCAAAAATTGCTCCATTCCATGAATGATCTTGTAACTTTTTCAATCTGGTATTTACGTTTCCACGTAAACCTGTTAATTTGTGCTTTGGATATTTATGCAACCACTGTGCAGTTCTTCGTAAACTACCAGTTGCAATGGTTGCTCCCTCTGCAAACAAATCAGCTTCTGTACCTTTGTAAACTATGACATCGTGGACATCAGCACGCTCCAAGACTGCAGCTTGAACGATGGTCTCAGGCAATTGTGTGGGAACATCCTTCAAAGAATGAACGGCAATATCAATTTGACCACGTAGCATTGCTACATCTAATGTTTTGGTAAAAACACCCATACTCCCAATTTGATGTAAAGGAATATCTAAAATTTCATCACCAATAGATGACAACTCTATAATTTTGGTTTTATACCCTAAACTTTGTAATTTATCTTGAACTAGATTTGCTTGCCATAAAGCTAACTCACTATTTCGGGTACCTATTCTGATGATTTGACTCATTGATAGAGTTTTAGTTGCTCGTATTAAATATTTTATTGACTACATCAATACTTTGGTTGACAGCGGTGTTTTCATCTTTTAGATGTTTTACATACTGTGTCGTAATCTTTTGAATGATCCTTGACGTGATAATTTCAGCATGTTCCTCGTTAAAATCTTCTAACCTCTTTTTATGTAAATCCAATTCATCATTTTGAATAGACAAAAGAGATTTTTTTAGTGCATTTACAGCTGGTGTAAATTTCCTATGCATGACCCATTCGTTGAAATCTTGTTTGTGCTTTTCTATGATTGATATAGCCTTAGGAATTTCTTGAGTACGCTTTTCTAATGTTTTGTCTGTTATTTTAGATAATTGATCAACATTGACTAACTGAACATTCTGGTAGGCTTGTATATCTTTACCTACATTTTCGGGCATGGAAAGATCTAGAATCAATAACTTCTTGTCTTTTTTTATGTTTTTTGAAGTAATCGTCGGTATATCTGAAGCTGTGGATACAATAAGAATGTCTGCTTCTGCTATTTCTTCTTCAAGTTCACTTTCATCTTTGATGACAATATTTTGATGTGTTTCAGCAAATTTAACAGCCTTAGCATGTGTTCTATTGATAAGATAGATGTTTTTATTATCTGTATATTCCAATAGATTTTTACAAGCATTTTTACCGATTTCACCTAAACCATAAACCAAAACTCGTTTTGAGGTGTAATCCACCACATTTTCAACAATATATTGAGTAGCTGCATAGGCAACTGAAGTAGTACCTGAGCTTAAGTGTGTCTGATTTTTAACTTCTTTACTAGCTTGCAAAACGGAATTCATTAACCTTTCCAAATAGGTATTTATTGTTCCATATTTTTGTGCGACTTTATATGCCCTCTTTAGTTGACCAACAATTTCGTAATCTCCTAAAATTTGACTCTCTAGACCAGTTCCTATTTTAAACAAATGTTGAATGGCTTCAGAGGTTTTAAAAATATTTGAATACTTTACAAAATCTTCCATTTTACCATTGGAATGTTCACATAGCAAGCTTATCAACTCAAAAGGATGATTTGCAAAACCCGTAATTTCTGTCCTGTTGCATGTAGAAACTACGATTACACCATCAATACCTTTTGACATGGCGTCTTTTAGCAAATCTTTTTGTTTTTGCTTAGAGAGACTAAAGGCACTCCGAGTAGCTACATCAGCTTTTTTGTAACTTACTCCTATGTTGTATAATTTGGTTCCTGTATTTTCAGTTTTCATATGTTCTTGTGCCATAAGTATCGGCAAAAGTACCACCAATATTTTTTTAAAAACAACGATAAAAGAACTTTAAACCACTCTATAAGGTATTCTCCTCAATTTAAAACACATCTAAATAAATGAAAACCATCAAATTCATTGATGGTTCAGGAATAAAAAAAATTAATATTACAGAGTATTAGGTCATTTATTATGACTAATTTTGACGTGTATAGAATCAAAATAATTGAGTAAAAAAATAAAAATAGCTTTAAAAAAATGAAACCTTTTGATCCTGATAAATATAAAAACATCGGCAAAAGTTCTCAAATACTTGTGGACGAAAACAAGCTATATACGCTAATTGACATCAACAACTATACCTCTGAAAAACAACACTATAGACTAGAAACAGAACGAAATTATATTCAATTGTTTTTTAATCTAAAAAAAACAAGCAAGGTTGCCTTTAACATGGAACACTGTGCAGTATCGTTACAAAAAAACGAATCTAGTATGGTCTATTTTAAAGACGACAAAATGAATATATTATTTGAGATGGATGAAGAAACTCAAATTATTGTCATGCTAATTTCTGTGCATTATTTTCATTCCCTTTTTAGTGATGATAACAATTACTTGTCCAACTTCAATAATTTTGCCATTGGAAAACCAATAATTGAAACCAAAACAACCACACCATCCCAACAAGTTGTATTGCATCAAATCATCAACAAAAATGATACGTCTCCACTAGGAAATCTGTTTTTAAAAGCTAAATTTTTTGAATTGTTTAGCCTTTATTTCAGCAATAATGAGGGAAGCGATAGTGAATATTGTCCATTCATGGCGAACGAAGACACCCTGAGCCAATTAAAAAAAGTAAAAGACATCATTATTGAAAATATGGCAAACCCTCCCTCGTTAGAAGAACTTTCTAAAAATGTTGGGCTAAACATTAAAAAACTAAAACAAGGATTTAAAGAAGTCTATGGTTCTCCTGTTTTTTCTTTTTTACTTAACTACAAACTAGAATTTTCAAAAAAGCTTTTGATTGAGAATCAATTGAACGTTAACGAAATTGGTATCAAGGTAGGATACAGTAATTCTAGTCATTTTATTGCCGCATTCAAACGTAAATTTGGCGTTACTCCAAAACAATTTACCAAACAAACAAATACTTGATGGAACAACTAAACTTCCATAACAAGAAAAACAATATTCTAAATTTTCCGTTAATCGTTATTGGCGAAGAATTAAGAACACCTCAAAATGTTGGAATGGGTATACGGATCTCTGAAGCCTTTGGAGTGAAAAAGTTTTACCTAAACAACAACTCTCCAAATACTGAAAACAGAATTGTCAAAAGAACAGCAAGAAATACAAATAAAAATATAAACATTGCTTATTATGATGACATCCTCTCATTGATCTCAATTCTAAAAAAAGAAGGTTACAGTATTTTGAGTTTAGAAATCACCAATCGAAGCAAAAACATACAAGACTACAATTTCACAAAACATCAAAAAATAGCTTTATTGATAGGTTCTGAAAGGTTTGGAATTGACCCAAAAGCATTGGATTGTTGTGAGCAAAGCATACACATACCAATGTTTGGAAAAAACGCTTCCATGAATGTAATCAATAGTCTCAGTGTAGGCTTGTATGAAATCACAAAACAAATAACAAAACAAAGTCATTAATAATGAAAGGAATTTTACTAGTAAACTTAGGATCACCAAACAGTACATCAGTTAAGGATGTAAGAAATTATTTGGATGAATTTTTAATGGATGACCGCGTAATTGATGTGCCTTTTGTAGCAAGATGCTTATTGGTAAAAGGAATCATCTTAAATACAAGACCTAAGAAATCCGCAGAGGCCTATAGTAAGGTATGGACAGATGAGGGCTCACCGTTAATTGTCATTTCTAAAAAATTTACTGAAAAAATAAAAGCTCAAATTGATGCTCCTGTTGCCTTGGCAATGCGATATGGTGTTCCTTCCATAGAAACAGGGATTACAGATCTTGCAAAAAAAGGGGTTACAGAAATCATGTTGGTCCCTCTGTACCCTCAATATGCAATGGCCACTACAGAAACGATTGAGGTGTTGGCCAAAAAAATTATCCGAAAAAAGTTTCCTGACATCAAACTAGAAGCCTTACCTCCTTTTTATGACAAACAAGAATATATTGATGTCTTGTCTAAAAGCATTCAAGAAACTCTAGATAAAGAGGACTATGATCACTTGTTATTTTCATACCATGGTGTTCCGGAAAGGCACATAAGAAATTCTGATGTCACAGGAAATCATTGCTCTTTGAATGGGGAATGTTGTAACACAGCCTCCGAGGCTCACCAATTTTGCTATAGACATCAATGCTATGCAACAACTCAGGGAGTCGTCAAAAAACTCAACTTAAAACCAGGTTTTTTCAGTACATCTTTCCAATCAAGACTCGGAAGAGATCCCTGGCTACAACCCTATACCGATATCACTATCAATGATAGAGCCCAAAATGGAATCAAAAAAATAGCTGTCGTTACTCCTGCTTTCGTTGCTGACTGCTTGGAAACAATTGAGGAAATTGGTATGGAAGCTAAAGAAGAATTTGAAGAAAATACTGGAGAAAAATTCACTACAATCCCTTGTCTGAACGACAGAGATGATTGGGTACATGTCGTTAGTGAATGGTTAAAAAACTGGCTTAACAACTAAAAAATGGACTATTTATACATAAAATCTTTACACATCATTTTTGTTGTTACTTGGTTTGCAGGACTGTTTTATATCGTAAGACTCTTTATCTATCACAAAGAAGCAGAAAAAAAAGAGGAAACTGCTAGATTCATTCTACAACAACAGTATAAATTAATGGAAAAGCGATTGTGGTATATCATCACTTGGCCATCGGCTATTCTTGCTAGTGGTTTTGCTGGATATCTGTTATATCTATCACCTCATTATTTGCAAGAACCATGGATGTGGGTAAAACTTTCCTTTGTATTGGTTTTGTATCTGTATCAATTTATCTGTCAAAAAATGTACAATCAATTACAAAATAACATCTGTAAATACAGCACCATGCAACTAAGATTATGGAACGAGGTACCAACGGTAATTTTATTTTCTGTGGTGTTTTTAGTTGTATTAAAAAATGCGATTGGCTGGGTCTGGGGAGTCATCGGAATTTTACTGTTTTCTTTAAGTTTGATGCTGATGGCCAAACTTTACAAAAAACTGAGGTCAAAAAACAAATGGGACAAACCTTAGTATCCTCTTACCAATGTCTCTTTATATGATACATCTAATTTAAAAAAATGACTTCTCCTCTCCCATCAGCAGTATTGCTACCAATCAAAAAGTTTGCATTGTTGGGCAGAATTTTGAACAATACTTCAGCAAATTTGTGAGTTCCTATTTGATTGATAATTTCTTGATAAGACAAAACACCTTCCTCAAACCATATTTCTTCAATCTCATATTCCCTGATATATTCTTCTAATTTGATTAACTCTTGGGGTTGGACTTTGATGATATCTTTTTTGAGCTGTAAATTGATTGATATGTCTGTCTTACCAATAAACAAAATCTTTGTTGTGTTTTTAATGACAATTGGAATGTTACTGAGTTTTAAATATTTAATCAGAAACAAAAATTTTATTCCAGCCTTCATAAACAAATAATCTAGACCCGTATTTTTAAAGTTTTTCTTGTAGAAAATATTCATGGCACCATGAAAGTGTTTCAAATATTTAATATCCTTCCTCGTACTCTCACCCTTGTAATGTATCACGGTAGATTTTCCATAATAATAGTTGGTGTAGCCATATTTTGTAAGTTGATAACTTAAATCAATATCTTCACCATACATAAAGTAATCTTCATCAAATCCTCCTACTTCAAGATATCTTTCTTTCTTCAATAGCATAAAAGCACCTACTAGAACTTCAACTTTACCAACACCTTCTTTGGTTAAGTAGTTAGAATAATAACCTCCACTCTCTAAGCCTATTATTCTTTTGAATGATGTTTTAGGTCTTGGCAAACCTCTTTTACTTTCGGGTAAAAAACTTCCTGTACCATCAACCAATCTAACCCCAAGGGCGCCTAAATTACTCTGCTCATCTGCAAATGCTAACATCTCTACAAAAAGATCTTCTCCTACAACAGTATCAGGATTCAATATTAAAACATACTCACCTGTCGCCAAAGCAACACCTTGATTGTTTGCTTTAGAAAAACCTACATTTTCTGTATTTTCAATCAGAATAACCTCAGGAAACAAATCTTTAACCATCTGACAACTAGAATCCTTTGACACATTGTCTACGACTATAATTTCTCCATCAACATTCTTTAAAGCCTTTGTAACACTATCCAAACAGAGTTGCAAAAAATAGCGAACATTATAATTAACAATAACAACTGAAACTTTCATGTAAATCCAAAAACTTTATTTTATTTCGATGACGAAGATAAAAAAATATAAAATAGCCTTGAACATAAACGTTTTTTTTAAAGTGTGATGACCTCGTTCCAGTTATATATCCTATCAAATGATAGATTAGGAAAGTAAAAAAAGCTCATTTGACTTTTACAAATGAGCTTTATCCATAGAATTCTTCGTACTGAGAACAAGATTAATTAGCCACTTCACTAATAAATTTAATACGCATCAATCTAAGTTCTTCTTCATCATAGTCTCCATCAAATTCTTCTAATGCTGCATCAATATCATCCGTTAGTGCCTCCATGAAATAGTCATGAATTTCTTCTTGCTGGTCATCATCTAATATATCATCGATATAATAATTAATATTTAATTTGGTCCCTGAAAAAACAATTGACTCAATTTCTTTAATCAATTCATTCATCTCTAACCCTTTGGATTTTGCGATATCCTCTATGGGCAGCTTCCTGTCTGTGTTCTGTATGATAAATAATTTTAAACCTGAATTTTCTCCAGTCGTTTTCACTACAAAATCATCTAGTTTATCGATATTATTTTCCGTTACATATTTATTGATCAAACCAATAAATTCTTTTCCAAACTTTCTTGCTTTACCGTCACCTACTCCATAAATATTAGACAACTCCTCAATAGAAGTTGGATATTTGAGTGTCATGTCTTCTAATGAAGGATCTTGAAAAATAGCATACGGAGGAATACCTTTCTTCTTCCCCATATCTTTGCGTAAAGCTTTCAATAAACTCATCAATTGGGCATCAATGATCTTGCTTGCCTTGTTCTTTGCATTAGCAATAATGATGGATTTATCATCCTCATCAAGATAGACATGATCCTCTGTCATCATAAAGGATTTGGGATTTTCCAAGAAATCTATTCCTTTCTTCGTTATTTTTATGACGCCATACTGTTCTATTTCCTTTCTTAAATACCTAGCAACCAATACTTGACGTATAAGTGCCGTCCAGTACTCCTTACTTTTATCTTTACCAATACCAAAAAAATCTTTTTCTTCTGTCTTATGAGAATTTAGCATGGCATTTGACTTTCCTAATATCGTAGAAACCAAATCTTTGGATTTATATTTCTCCTTTGAACCTGTTACTGCAGTTAGGATTTTAACAACACCCTCTGAGGCTTCTGTTTTGTGCTTTGGATTTTTTGTATTGTCATCCATCATAGCTCCTAAGCCATTAACTGGATCATACTGTTCTCCAAAATAATGTAACAAATATTGTCTCCTACTTATAGAAGTTTCTGCATAACCAACAACTTCTTGTAACAATGCATGACCAACTTCTTGCTCAGAAACAGGTTTGTTAGCCATAAATTTCTCAAGCTTTTCAATATCTTTATACGCATAAAAAGCCAAACAATAACCCTCACCATCATCACGACCTGCTCTACCCGTTTCTTGGTAATAACTTTCTAAACTTTTCGGTATATCGTGATGGATGACAAAACGGACATCGGGCTTATCAATTCCCATTCCAAAGGCAATAGTGGCAACAATGACATCGACTTCTTCCATCAAAAACATGTCCTGATGTTTTGACCTTGTCTTAGCATCCAAACCTGCATGGTAGGGCAAAGAGGATACACCATTAATCTGCAAGGTCTGAGCAATTTCCTCCACTTTTTTTCTTGTCAAACAATAAATGACTCCAGACTTTCCTGGTCTTTGTTTGATAAAACGTATGATGTCCGTAACAACATCTTTGGTTTTGGGTTTCACCTCATAAAATAAATTAGGGCGATTAAAAGAGGCTTGAAAAGTATTGGCATCGGTCATTCCCAAAGTTTTGATAATATCCTCTTGAACTTTAGGGGTTGCTGTGGCAGTCAAACCAATGATAGGAACATTACCTATTCGCTCAATTATCTTTCTTAAATTTCTGTATTCAGGTCTAAAATCGTGACCCCATTCAGAAATACAATGTGCTTCATCTATTGCAAAAAAAGAGATATTCTGAGTCTTCAAAAAATCAACATATTCTTCTTTGGTTAATGACTCTGGTGCAACATACAAAAGTTTGGTTATCCCATTTTCGATATCTGACTTCACTTTGGCAACCTCGGTTTTGTTTAACAACGAATTGAGTACGTGCGCAACACCAATATTTTCAGAAATTCCCCTAATCGCATCAACTTGATTTTTCATCAACGCAATTAATGGAGAAACCACGATCGCAGTACCTTCTTTCATCAACGCTGGAAGTTGATAGCAAAGAGACTTACCTCCTCCTGTTGGCATAATCACAAAAGTGTCATTTCCTTCAGCAATACTTCTTACTACACTTTCTTGTAAACCCTTAAATTTATTGAAACCAAAATATTTTTTTAGCGGGCTGTACAAATCAAATTTCTCTTGATTCATATTAATGTTATACTAATTTTAAATACATTTGTAGTTAATAAAGATATAACTTTTTCAGTAAAAATTACAGCCTTGACCAACAATATACTAACAATTGCAAAAAAAACAATTGACTTAGAAAGTAAAGCCATTGCACATTTATCTAAATTGATTGACTCAAATTTTGAAAAAGCAGTAACGTGCATTCTAAACACTAAGGGAAGAGTAATTATTACAGGAATTGGGAAAAGTGCTACCATTGCCACAAAAATTGTTGCCACACTAAACTCTACGGGAACGCCGGCCATCTTTATGCATGCCGCAGATGCTATTCATGGAGATTTAGGGGTTATTCAAAAAGATGATGTTGTCATTTGTATTTCCAAGAGTGGAAATACTCCAGAAATAAAAGTGTTGATTCCCTTCATTAAAAAAAACAACAATCCAATCATTGCCATTACTGGGAACATAGAATCCTTTTTGGGTTTACAGGCTGATTATACCCTGAACACTTATGTAGAAAAAGAAGCGTGCCCAAATAATTTAGCACCTACAACGAGCACAACAGCTCAGTTGGTAATGGGAGATGCTCTATCAGTCACTCTATTAGAATTAAAAAAATTCAGCAATCATGATTTTGCAAAATATCACCCTGGTGGTGCTTTAGGGAAACGATTGTATTTACGTGTAAGTGATTTGGTGGAAAAAAACAACGCTCCAAAAGTATATACAAACACGAGCATCAAAGATACTTTACTTGAAATTTCAGACAAAAGATTAGGAGCAACCGTTGTTTTAGACCAAAAAGAATTGGTGGGCTTCATCACAGATGGAGACATCAGACGAATGCTCAATAACAGTGATGATTTTTTAAGTTTGACCGCCAAAGATATTATGTCAACTAAGCCAAAAGTAATTCAGTACGATGCAATGGCCATTGAGGCTTTACAAATAATGGAGGATCATAATATTTCTCAATTGATTGCAATTGACAAAAAAGATAGCTATAAAGGAATTATTCATCTGCATGATTTAATGAAAGAAGGAGTATTTTAAGATATGGAGAAAGAAATGTCTTTTTTAGACCATCTCGAAGAGTTAAGGTGGCATTTGGTTCGGTCAACAATATGCATTTTGATTGTAGCTGTAATATTGTTTGTTTTTCAAAAAACAGTTTATAACGAATTTCTACTCGCGCATTTAAACCCAAACTTTCTTACCTACAAATGGTTTTGCGAAGTTTTCACTCAATTAGGAATGGATAGTGATTTTTGCAACCTAACATTTAATGCAAAACTTCAAAGTTTATCACCAACGAACCAATTGATGAATGCAATGTGGTCAAGTTTTATCTTAGGCTTTATCATTTCTTTTCCATACGTAATTTTTGAAATGATGAAATTCATCACCCCTGGTTTGACGAGTAGTGAACAAAAAAAAAGTAGAGGATTCATAATCATTTCAACCCTATTGTTAATCTTAGGACTGACCTTTAGCTTCTATGTAATCGTGCCCATGTCTGTTTATTTCTTTTACAATTATCAGATTACAGAAACCATTGTAAACAACTTTCAATTTGACAGTTATATCACACTAATTACGAATACTCTACTAGGAATATCTCTTGTTTTTGAACTACCACTAGTGGTTTATTTTTTAACTAAATTTGGTTTGATTACTCCTGATTTTTTGAAAAAATATAGAAAACATGCATTGGTTGTTGTTTTGATTGTCTCCGCAATTATCACCCCTCCTGACATCGCCAGCCAAGTGATTGTAGCTATTCCTGTTTTAATATTGTACGAGGTAAGTATTATTGTTTCTAGGTTTTTGGTTAAAAAACAAAATAAAGTATGATTTTAAAAGCAGAAAACATTCAAAAAATCTATGGAAGTAGAAAAGTAGTTAAGGGAATTTCTCTGCAAGTAGAACAGGGAGAAATTATCGGACTATTAGGGCCTAACGGTGCAGGAAAAACTACATCTTTCTATATGATTGTAGGGATGGTAAAACCCAATGAGGGAAAAATATATTTGGATGAGACCGAAATCACTGATTATGCAATGTACAAACGAGCACAAAATGGAATCGGATATCTAGCGCAAGAAGCATCTATCTTTAGAAAATTATCTGTTGAAGAAAACATCATGTCTGTTTTAGAATTTACAGACAAAACAAAACAGCAACAAAAACAAAAGCTTGAAGAACTGATCGAAGAATTCAGTTTAGGACATGTAAGAAAAAACAGAGGGGATTTACTTTCAGGGGGGGAAAGACGTAGAACAGAAATCGCCAGATGTTTAGCTTCAGATCCAAAATTTATCTTGCTAGATGAGCCCTTTGCGGGAGTAGATCCCATAGCAGTCGAGGACATTCAATCTATTGTTGCCACCCTAAAAAACAAGAATATTGGGATATTAATTACGGATCACGACGTACAAGCTACTTTAGCAATTACCGACAAGACATATTTAATGTACCAAGGTGGGATTTTAAAAAGTGGTACCCCCAAAGAACTAGCTGAAGATGAAATGGTACGACGTGTTTATCTGGGTGAAAGTTTTGTACTTAAAGAAAATAAGTATTCCAAAGGATAAACCTATCCCTGTACTTTACTATCCAATATATTTTTTATCATTGATAACACTACATATAGGACTATAATAGCAGGCAAAGCTGCTAATTTTAGAACCAAGATAAACAGTATTGATACAAGTATAAAAACATACTTTAGCTCATTCCCTACAAAAACAAAGTTCTTAAATTTTAATCCAAATAATTTTATGTTTGCGTTGAGCAGATAACAACTTAAAAAAGTTAACAATACCAACGAGTATTTATAGTCAAATAAAAAATTAACATACGCATACCCTTTTGATACTTTCATCAATGCTATAGACAAGATCAATAAAGTATTGGCCGGAGTTGGCAACCCAATAAAATTTTCTTTTTGATGAATATCTATGTTAAAATTTGCTAATCTATAACAAGAAGCTAGCGTAATACAGAAACCCAATAATGCAAAATACGGAATTGTATCAACAAAAATTAACGGCTTTGAACCACTAGCCCTTAATAACATTTGAGTCATGACAATTCCGGGCACCAATCCACTAGTCACCATATCAGCTAGTGAATCTAACTGTTTTCCTAGTTCACTCTGTACGTTTAATATTCTAGCTACAAAACCATCAAAAAAATCAAAGAAAATACCTAGTACAACAAAAAAAACAGTAAACTGTATTTGATTATTAACCGCACAAACAACAGCGATACTTCCTGAAAGCAAATTAAAAAGAGTCAACAAGTTGGGTAAAAACTTCATTAATTTCATATGAAAGGGTTTTGTATGATGGTTACAAATTTAACCATAGTTTTATTGATGATCATTATAAGTTAATTTAAATTTTACAACTAAATAAAATTGAAATAATATATTTGTACCTTGGTGAAACAAACGAATATTCTTTTGAAGAAATTATTGTTATTTTTATTACTAACCACTTGCAATGGACTACACGCACAAATCGCTCGTAGTTATTCAAATGAGTTTTTGAACATTGGAGTTGGCGCTAGAGCTTTGGCTATGGCAGGTTCGGTTTCCTCCTTTATTGATGGTGTTGAGGCTGGTTATTGGAATCCCTCAGGAAACCTATCTGTCCAAGATATTGAATTGACAGCAATGCACAACTCTCTCTTCTCAGATATAGGTTCTTACGATTACATTGCCCTTGCACTACCTATTGAAAAAAATCAAGTAGCATTCGGTATTTCATTCATTCGCCTAGGTGTTGACAATATATTGAACACTACTAGATTGATTAACAATGAAGGAAACATAAACTACAATAATATTAGCTCCTTTTCTAGTAACGATATTGCAGCTATATTCAGTTTATCAAAAAACTTTCCAAAGCAAAATATTAAGATTGGGGTTAATGGAAAAATCATCAGGAGAAACATTGGAGATTTTGCTGTTGGAAATGGATTTGGGTTTGATATTGGAGCACAATACAAATACAAAAACATTAAAATTGGAATGGTCTTACGAGATGTTACTACAAGTTTTACAGCTTGGTCTATTGACGAATCTATTTTTGACGAAATTTCAAGTACACAAACAAATGAACAAGGCTTGAATGAAGAAAAGCCAGAAAAATATGAAATCACTCTTCCAAAGTTTCAGTTAGGATTTTCATATTTTAAAACCTTAAACCCAAAATACTCTTTACTAGCAGCTATTGATTTGATTGGAAGATTTACAAAAACTAATGACATCATATCAAGCGAACTTTTAAGTTTTACTCCAAACCTTGGGATAGAACTAGGATATAAAAACTTTTCGTTTTTTAGAATAGGTTTGGGTAATATCCAAAAAGAAATCAACTTTGATGCATCAAGTTCAACTACATTTGATCCAAATATTGGAATTGGGTTTAAATACAAAAGTGTTTGTATAGACTACGCGTTAACCAATGTAGGAGCCAATTCTGGAATAAACTACTCCAATATATTTTCTGTAAAAATAGAATTAAAAGAATACCGATAATGAAATTATTATCAACACTGTTTTTGTTTCTTTCTTTTTCCTTATGTGGGCAAGCAAAAATTGATCTTTCAAACAAAGCCACAATTAGTATCTTAACTTGCGGTCCCGGTCAGAACGAATTGTACTCCTTATTTGGACATAGTGCCTTCAGGGTAAAAGATGAAAAAAATAATTTAGACAAAGTTTACAACTATGGAACTTTTGACTTTAACACTCCTAACTTTTACCTTAAATTTTGTAGAGGTCAATTGTTATATCAGGTAAGTGGGTATGCATTTAAATACTTTCCATATCAGTACCATAATGAAAATAGATGGATAAAAGCTCAAGTTTTAAATCTCACAAATGAAGAAAACCAAAAAGTGTATGATTTTTTGGAATGGAATGTTTTAGAGGAAAATAAAAATTACAAATATGATTTTTTCTACGATAATTGTGCAACCAAGATGCATGAAGTTTTAGAAAAAAGTATTGGAAAAATAGACTTTGATTATTCCAATTTTCCTAAAGGACTTACGCATCGTAACTTGATTCATTCCTACTTGCCAAAAAACTCTTGGTCTAAATTTGGTATAGACTTGGCACTTGGTGCCGTAATAGATGAACAAGCAAAGTTAAAAGAGTACATGTTTTTACCTGACTACTTAGCTGCTGGTGTAAAAAAAGGTTCAACACATCAAAAAAATTTGATAACAAAAGAGAAATATATTTTACCGTATCGACAATTAGAGAAGCCCAAAACTAACTTTGCCTTGAGTCCTATGTTTGTTTCCATTATACTTGTTATTGCCTCCCTTTATTTTGGATTTATTAGCAAAAAAAACAATCCTTGGTTTGATATAATTTCAATTCTATTTGGAGTTGTAGGACTTATTATTGTTGCATTGTGGTTTTTAACTTTTCACACAACAACCAAAACAAACATGAATCTATTGTGGGCCAATCCAACATTACTTTTATATCCTTTTGTTAGTAATCGATGGAAAAAACACATCTGTTACTTTGGATTGGGTTGCCTTGGTGTTTTTGTAATCATCGCTGTGATCGGTGTTCAAGAATTTGACACTAGTTTTTATTTACTAGCCATTTGCCTTATTCCTTTATATCTAAAAAAATTATTGCCCTTTAAAGTATAAAACTGTATTTATGGTTTTTATTAATATTTTAAAATCAATAAACCATCCTCGTTTTTTAATATAATACAGATCATACCTGAGTTTTTTATTTTGTTGGTCGAAAGACTCAGCATATGGATACATTACTTGAGCCCAACCTGTTAAACCTGGCTTTATTGAATGTCTTATTGCATACAGAGGTATTTTTTCTTCTAGTTCTTTTACAAACCCAGGACGTTCTGGTCTTGGACCAATTAAACTCATTTCACCTTTTAAAACGTTCCAAAACTGTGGGATTTCATCTAAGCGAGTCTTTCTTAAAAACTTCCCAAAAGGAGTAATTCTTTTATCATCCATACTAGCCCACTGCTCACCATGGACCTCAGCAGTAGTGACCATTGATCTAAATTTTACAATAGAAAAGCATCTTCCTTCAACTCCTACCCTATCTTGAATATAAAATAGACGACCTCTGCTCCCTACAATATTACCTATTAAAACAAAGGGAATTATAGTAATCATGAACAGCAAACCCAAAATACTGGCCAATATATCGAACAATCGCATAGAAAATAAATACAATCTGTTTTGATGATTTTCACTAAAACTGAAATATTTATAAAAACTATCACTTAAATGTTTTTCTGGAACACAAAAAGTTATTTTTTCTATGTAATCTTCGTAACTATGTATGGTAATTCCCTCTGCATAATATTGGACCAACTTTTTATTTAATTGCTCGGCATTATGGTTTGAAAACCCTTTTAAAGAAACAATCAAATCCTTTATTTTATTCTGCTTTATTACTTGATTTAAATCTGTATTTTGAACATCTATAAAACCTTCAAAACCTTCTGTTTTCATCTCCTTCACATACCCCGTTATATAATTGTCACGGGAATGAAAGTATATGTTATCAAATAGGCTTTCTAATATTTGATCATCTCCACAAATTAATAAAGCATTTTTATAAAAACGTTTTTTGGCAATGGTGAAAATATAAATGTTTCTCCAAATAAAAACTGAAAAAAAAACACAAAGAAAGAACAGTAATATTTCAATTCTATTCTTTGGCAACATAGGAGTTAATATGGGTGTGTACAGATAAGTCAAGCAAGTTGTAAGAGTTACTACAAATAAATTTTTAACTGTTTTAAACCTACTTGAAGCATCGACCAAATCATACATTTGAAAAACTTGGGCAGTAATAAAATAATATACAAACAACGTCAGAATATCTTTATTTATAAAACTTTGAAAAAGATCGATATATGTAAAACCTAAGAAATGATTGCAAAATACCAACCCAAGATATAAAAACATCAAGTCTATAATTCTTAACAAAAAAATTCTTTCTGATATAAAAATTTTCGTCTTTAAAAACATCTATTCATTTATTTTGTGGTAATTGGTTATTTTTAAGTTTAAAAAAAACGTTAGACAACAGCAAAAACAAGGTAGTAATCCTATTTTTGTTTTCTATTTCTCTAAAAAGTTTCCAATTCCATTTTAGCATTTCAATCTTTTTTGAAGATACTGAAAAATTTCGAATCCTATACATTGCTAAAACTTCATCTAATCCGTAAGCAAAGTCTATTTTTTTTAAAATACTCAACCAAAATCCATAATCCTGTCTCTTTCGAATCAAAGGCATATATATTTTGCCAAGTTCCTCTTGATTATAAACTGCAGTGAGACAGCCTATTTTATTGGAGAACAACAGCTCTCTATAAGTTAGTCTTTCATCTGCAACTATCTTATTACGCAACAAAATTCCTTTTTGGTTCATCTGCTGATAAGCAGTAAAGGTGAAAGCATAATGATTATCGATCATGAAAGAGATCTGTTTTTCCAATTTTTTCGGGTGCCACAAATCATCACTATCCAAAAATGCTACATAGGTACCTTGAGAGGCTTCTATGGAATTATTTCTAGCCACTGCAGCTCCAGAATTTGGAATTTTAAACAACTTAATTCGTTGATCTTTAGCCATAAATTCTTCGATGATTTCAACAGTAGAATCTGAAGAACCATCATCCGTTATGAGCATCTCCCAACACTCATAACTTTGTTTCTGAACACTTATTATTGTGTCTGCAATAAAATCTGAGGAATTGTAACATGGCGTAACAATAGAAACTAAAGGCTTTTTTTTCATGAGTCCATATTTGATAAAAAACTTTTAAATTTATGTTTGGTTGCAATTAAATTCACCCCAACCAAAACCTTATACCTTATATTTTTCTCAAAGTATTTTTCTATTTCTTTACGAAGTATTCTTATTTCTTCTTCATTAATGGACTGCTCAATTCTAAACTCTAATTCCCCTTTCCTTACTTGAACAACCTGATAATTGAGCAACAAATCACTATTTTTAGCTATATTTTTAAAAATATAATAAAAATATAAACTAGGATAAACCCCTTCAATTCCATAAACATTTTGACCTATTCTGCCTATGACTTCTTTCAAAATCCTGTGCTTTCTTCCACAGGAACATACCTCATCCCTTGGGGCCAACTGAATATAATCCCCTAATGCATACCTAATCACTGGAAAAGACTTCATCTGCAGATTGGTAACGATTATCTCGTTATCAACTTCTTCTACGATTACGCCTTCCATATTTAAATGCATATTACCTTCAGGACACTCAAACGCAATGATGCCTGACTCTGTTGCACCGTACTCACTTATTATTTTTAATCCAAATGCATTTTTAACCTCCTCTTGATAGGAATCAAATATTTTTTCAGAAGTTCCTTTAATCATTTTTAATGATTTTGGTAGCACTAAACCTCTTTCATTTATTAATTTCGCTGTTTGAAATAGCATTGAAGAATACCCATGAAAATATTTTGCAGACCGCAATTTTTGAACAAAATGAGCAAAGGATTTCTCTTCATAGCTAAAAATTCTAAATCTGTTCTGTAAAAAATCTAAGCATTTCGTCTTTCCTTTTTCTAGCAATGAAAAGTTAAACCCCCACAAGTAAGCGTTCCTGTCCCAGGGATAGACACGATACCAGGAATACCCTCTAAAAATTGCAGCTCTATTAAATGAATCCGCTTCTTCATTTCTGCTAAACTCTAACCCCTCCCCTGTACTTCCGGAAGTTGATGCTTTGAATAACTTCTTAAACTTGTAAGTTGCCTGTATTTCAAGAGTATTATCCAACAACAATCTTTTGGTAACTATGGGCACTTTGCGAATATCATCAATCTTCTTTATTTGAGATATAGAGAAGTTGTGGACTTCAAAATAGTTTCTGTAGAAAGGTGAATAAGCATAAGCGAATCTTAAAATTTCTTTTAATTTTTTTAATTGATAGTCTTCTAATGCTTCTAAAGACCATGATTCACTTTCCTTAAGAAATAAAGAACACTCCTCCATAGATGGGTTTCTTAGGTGTTGACCGAGCTTAAAAATCAATTTATAGATCATCTATTTTAGAATTTTAATCCATTGGTTTTTTATTATTTTCCAATCCCTATTTTCTACTTTCATCCGTGCAGATTTGGTTATGGTTTCTACTTTATACTTATCCGTCAATAAGGAAACAATTTCATTTTTCATTTCCTCACAATCATTTGGCTTAACCAAAACACCATCATCTAGATGCTTAATTAGAAAAGGTATTCCACCAACATTTGTAGACACTATGGGCAAACCCAAAGCCATTACCTCTATCAAACTCACAGGGGTATTGTCAACATGGGTAGTATTTATAAAAACATCATATTCTTCAGCTAACTTGTGCCAATCTTTTCTGGGTAAAACACCAGTAATCGTAACATGATTGGATAGTTGTAACTTTTCTATTCTTTGTTTTACCTCTTGTAAACTACCATCTCTGTCTGGACCAACCATACATAATGTTGCTTTTGGATAGTTATCAATAAGTTTATACAATACCTCAATAGCCATAATAGGATTGTAAATTTTTGCAAAAGCTCTAACATAAAGCAACTTGGGTTGAAGGTGACTTCTCTGTTTAAATTTGTAATCTACAAGATCTATAGAATTTGTAATCAATACACTTTTGTAATGTTTTGCTTTAAAAAAAGAGTTCAAATAGCCTGATGGTGCTATATTGATATGTGAATTTTTAAAAATGCAATCACTTAACCATGGGTTTTTATGAATACGTAACGGTAAATTACCTCCATGCAATACAGGAATGTATTTGACACCAAACATCCGAGACAATTGAGAAGTAATCAAAGCAAAATAAAATGCTGAAGTACTAAAAACATCTATGATTACATATGATACTTTTCTAGCATTCACAAAAACAGAGAAGACCATATCCATAAACCTTAAAACCTTATTCTTTTTAGAAGAAACACCGATCACTTCAAATCCTTCTTTAGTCAAATTCCGTTTCAAAGTACTAAAAGCATTATGATATTGTGTGTCTTTTGACAAATCATTTCCTATGTATAAGATTTTCATTCTGCTAATGGTATTAAATGATCATCTTCTTCATCCTCGCTATCATAAAAACGTATCAAACTCAACCCATAAACAAATCCTGGAAAAGCGATGCGCATTGCTGAATGGCTTATGGTCAAAAACCATAAGATAGCAAAACCAAGCACAAATCCTTTATAGCGGATATCCTGTTGACGAAAATTATCCATTACGGCATAGAAAAGCAATAACAATGAAAACAGACCGATAAGACCATGTTCCTCAAGAAGTCTAGTAATTTCATTATGAGAAACAATGGTTATCGTCTGGTCATACTCATCTAATCTTGAATACTTCCCTGAGCCCACTCCAAGTCCAAAAAATGGGTGCTCTAAAAAAGTGTTAAGCTGATCTCTCATAATAGCCAATCTACCCGTTGTGATGTCTTTATTTTGAACTCCCATGTAGTCCTTGCCCAAATATCTATTTGACAGTCTACCACCGGTTACGTTTGAACTATATAGCCAAATGGTTAAAAAAAACAAGGACATAATCCCTAGATACTTAAACAAGGAAACCAATTTATGCTTACCAATCAAATAGAATATTGAAAATAACACAAAAGCCAGAAAACCGGTTAACATTCCACCTCTCGAGAAAGTAAGCAAGCCTCTATAGGTCAAATAGAACAAAAGAAAAATATCAATATAAATAAAACCTGTTATTTTACCTCTCAACAGTAATAGGGTTGCAAACAAAAACAATCCGAAACCCAATGCGGTTGAAACTTGATTGGGACCAAATCCACCAGAGGCAACAAAATTAGCAGAAGATCCAAAAGTAAGTTCTTTTAGACTAGGTGCTCTAAAATACAACAAAGTAAGCATCGATAAAATTGGTAATAGAGAGAAAAACAATATTTCTTTAAATCTATGATAATCAACAACTCTTCGATAGAAATACATGGCAGAAACCCCTAAAGTAATGGGTCCACTTAAATTAAAAACTATTGCTTTTCTCAAGGATTCTCCAGCTGGAATTTCAGAAAATGATATACCGAGTAACAACAATAGAATATACAACCAAAACAAGACAGGGAATTCACGGGACTGCCTTTCTACCAAAATACCAATAGAAAGAAAAATAATTGTAACGTACTTTACCATCTCCCAAGAGATTGTACCACCAGTCATTCTTAACAATACTTCAGCACTCACAAAATAAGAAGCCCATAAGAAAGCCTGATGATTATCATTTTTACTTTTTGTAATATCCACAATCGCATAAACCATAACTAGTATGGCTACCAATTTTGGTATGAATGATAGGGTTAGAAAAAAACCACATAACAAATGCAAAACAACTAGGAGAAGTCTATTTTTTAACATGAATGATATATGTTTATTAAACGTGATAAATAAGCATTCACTGAATAATTTTTGATGACATGATGATGAAATTTTCTCGCTTTTTCTGCCCTCAAATATTCATCTTCAATGTATGTTAAAATAGCTGACCCCATGGCTAAAGCACTTTCTTTAGAAACCACAAAACCATGATCACCAACCACTTTGCTACAGGCACCAACATCGGTTACTACCACCGGTAAAGCTGCCAAACCGTATTCTAACAATGCAACAGGTAGACCTTCTGAATTTGAGGACAAAACCGCAATATCTGCCTGATTTAATATGTTTTTTATATCTAAGCAGTTATGATAAAAATAAACAAAATCTTTTAGATTTTTATTATGAATAACAGTCTCAATAGAACCTGAATAAAAGTCATCACTCTTATCCCCTACTAAATGTAATGTCCATGAAGGATGTTGATTCCTAATCAACGCAAAAGCCTCTAACAAATTAACATGATCCTTTTGAGGTCTAAAGGCGGCAACACAAACAATTCTTTTTCCTTTCTCACCATTTAAAATGGTCTTATTGGGTGATGTAGACAATACACCAAAATTGGGTAGAAACTCTACTTTTCGACAAAGTAGTTTGTCTTTTGCCCAGGTAAGCAAAGTTGTATTTACTGAAACAACATAATTGAACAATACAGAACTTCCTTGTATGGCCAACGAATTTCGACTCTTTATTTTTTCAGATTTACCATAATGATCATGCCATACGATTTTCACTTTAGTGAAAAACAATTTTAATACAATAGCTGTGAAAAATGAAGAAGAATGAGCGTGAACAATTTCAATACTATGCTTTTTTATATAGCCCCTTAATTTTAAAACAGCTTGAAGATCAAAAATATTATTTTTATTTAAATACAGATAACCTACAGCAGTATTAACTTTTTCTTTTAGCAGCCCTTCACTTCTTGTTACACATAAATGAGAATTTATTTTTCTTTCAGACAAACCGTTAGCAATGTTTACAGCCATCATTTCTGCTCCACCAACACTTAAAGAATCTATAATTTGAATCACATTTGCAGGCTTAGACATACACTAATTTTTCAATTTCTAATTCAAATTTTTCTAGGGTATAAGCTCTAGACCATACTTCTGCATTTTTTATATGCGAAACGTATAGTTGATGATTTGACAAATACCCTTCTAATGCCTCCAAAACACTCTCTACCGAAGAAGCTACAACTTTTCCACGTGTATTGTCTCCCAACATATAAGGCACGCAAGACACTTTTGAAGTTATGGGCAAACAATTCCAAAACATGGCTTCCGCTACCACTTTCGGCCAACCTTCTGATTTGGATATAAAAATGAGAAAATGAGACACTTGAAAAGCTTTCTTCACCAATTCTTTATCTACATTTCCATGAAGGATTACCTTGTCGTCTAATTGATGAGAAGCTATATAATTTTCCATTTCATATCTCATGTTACCCTCTCCATAAATATCTAGTCTAACATCATATCCTTTTTTGAGAAGGTGATGAGCAACTTTTATACTCAACATAGGTTGTTTTCCTTTGGTTAATGCTCCCACAAAAATCAATCTAGTCTGACTTGCTATCTGTTTTCTTGGAATATTTATGATTTCTTTTTGAGCGTATGTAGCTGTAAAGAAAGGAAGAATGTTCTTTGTTTGATTGGGCCATTCCCCATACACCAAGACCTTCATGTTTTTTGTCAGAAAAGTATTGCTTAATATCCATTTTTGAATGTTGTAACTAACGGGTTGTTTACTTTCTGGATCCCAATTGCCTGCATATTTAGCCGTTTTGGATTTTGAAGGAAATAGAATCTGAATCAATCCTCCTAACAAACCTACATTACCAGGACAACGGAGATGAATATGATTTGCCCATAACATAGCTTTAAAAATTACAAACATATTAACAGGAACAATAATTAATGATTTAAATAAGTTTTTGAATCCATTGATAGAAAAGGGATAAAGCTTAAAAACTTTAATATCAAAATTAAATTCATCTAGTAAAAGTTTCTCTCTGTATTCATAAGGGCTACAAATAGCTACTTCTTTATTTTTGGCCCAAATATTCATTTCTCTAGCATATGGACCATAGCCATAGTATTTACCATCTTTCAATAGTGTAGGTGCATTTGAGATAATTAAAAATTTCATTAAATATAATTTTCAGAAGTGTTGCTATTAATTTTAATGGCTGGTACACCTAATATTGTTCCTTCTTCTTTAACATCTTGTACAACCAAAGAACAGGCACCGATGACTACATTATCTGTAACTTTAATATCTCCAACAATAACGGAATTGGCTCCGATATAAACATTGTCTCCTATCTTAGGGACCCCCCTTTTGTCACCTCTTCCACTTAAACCAATGGTTACCCCTTGAGATATATTACAATTATCACCTATTACCGCGTGAGGATGAATAATGATATTACCAAAATGCCCAATATAAAATCCTTTTCCTATTGCTGTGGAATAGGGGATAGAAATCCCCGTCATGCATTCCATGATTTTTTGAATTGGAAAATAAAAGATCAAAATTGACTTTTTGATCAAAAAAGGAATCTTAGAGGTGTAGATTTTATTAAAGAATCTATAAAAAAACAAGACCCACAGACCCTGATTAACAAGGACTACAAACAAACTATTACGTTTTATATATTTTTTATATTTTTTTATGTCTTCAAAATACTTCATTCTACTTTGGGTTTGTTAAACAATAAAGTCATCAAGCCATAGCATCTTCCTATAGCTTCTGTAAAAGCTTCCCTTCTTTTTCTGGTAGTTAATACATTTAAAAATCTTAATACTATTAAAACGATAGCAATTGCATTCCACTTTACACGAGCTATTAATTTAGGTTGATCGTATTTTACTCTCCAAACATACCAACCGTTACGGGTAACCATTTTACCATATTTAAAAGAATTTGGCCTACCTTCTTCGGCGTGATGATGTGCTACTCTAGCCAAAGTATTTATGTATAATGGTCCTTTTTTGGCCAATCGCAAAGAAAAATCTGCATCTTCGTACAAACCATAGCCTTCAAAATATTTAGAAAAAGACATTTCCTTAAATATTTCTTTTCTAAAGGAAGCAACTCCTCCCATGAGTTGTTCAACAGGATATACTTTTCCACTAGGAGGTAAAAAACTCACAGAACGACCATTAGAATAACTCGGCATCCATCCAGGTGGTGTGTTGTCTAATAAGCCTAACTTTTTTCTAAGTTTGAATCTAGAACTTTCTTTTCTTTGCCAACCATCATAAATAAATTTGTCTTTATCCTTTTTAACTGATCGCTCCCAATCAACTTCATTTGTCACATAACCACCAACAGCTAATGCATCCGTATTTTTTTCGAAGGTGTCTATCAAGAACTTAAAATAGTCATTTTCTATCAAAGTATCATCATCTAAAAAACAAACTACCTCAATAGCTGAACTTACCCTTTCAATTCCATAATTTCGTTGGTTGGTAAGCCCCCTTTGTTCTGGCAGTACTTTGTAATAAGTTAAATTTTTAAACTTATGCTTTTCTAAATATACTTTGGTTAATTCATCGTTTGATCCATCAATAATCAAAATTTCATTAGGGTATAGTAACTGATTAGATACAGACTCCAATAGCTTTGACAAAGCTACGGGGCGCATATAAGTACAAATGATAAGACTAAATTTCATACAATTACTGATATCTGATGCCTAAACGTCTCAATGCTTTGGCATATTGTAAAGATTTTGAAAATTGCAATTGCTTGTATGGCAATTGAAATAATCTAACGGGTAATTTTTTTAAATCTCTTTTAAATAAAAACAAAAAGAAATGTTTGACTCTCCATTCTTTTACTTGCTCTTCTGTAAAATGTTTTAAGATTCCGTAAGTAACTGTAGGACTAGGAACAGGTCTAATATTTTTTACCGGAGTATCTAATTCCCAAGGCTGAACTTTACGTTTTTTCCCTTTCTTTTTAGCTTCTGTCCCCCACCATCTATATCCACCTACGGGAGGTTTTAAATGTAAATTAGGAGAAAAAGGATTGTGTAATAATGTATGCCCCAATTTTAAAATAGACAATCCAAAATCTGAATCTTCTCCATAACCACCATCAAAATTAACATCATTTCCTTTTAGTACTTCTACAACATCTCTACGAACACAGGAATTTGCATTGCTAAACATTGGAGATACTCCTACTCTCCATCTGGTATTTTCTATCTTCACTAATCTTTTTTCTAAGTCTGTTAAATTTTGATGAATATGCTCTGCCATAATATCCAAACCATTACAAGCAGCTACTTTGTAGGTTTGTAACAAACGAATATGATTTTCTACAAAATTTGGTTGAATTCTAACATCATCATCGGCAAAAATAATATAATCTCCTGTACACAAATCGATGGCTTCATTTCTGGCCCTACAACTTCCTTTAGACGTTTGCCACTTTACCACTACATCAAACGGGAAATCTTCCTTTTTATAGTATTTTTCATCTCTATCTTCTTCTGGAGTGGCATCTACAATAACCGCTTCTTTAATTAAATAGGTTTGATTTTTATGATCTTCTAATAAAATTTGAGTGTAAGCTTGTCTTCTCATGGTTGGAATGACCAAACTGACGATTGGTTTTCCTTCAATAGGGTTTAATATTCTTGGAGCAATGCTTTTTTCTACTCTTTTTATAGCATGCGTTTTTGCATATCGATAGGCTTTATATTCAGATGGAAAAGACCAAATTCCTTTTCTTATCAACATATATAAAGCGTGGTGAGGTTTAAAATTTTTAAAAAAAAATGTATACCTATCTTTTTTAGAAATCTGTATCTCCTGTGTTTCTGGAGCAAATAAACCTTTTACATGCATAGGTATTCCAGATTCGTTTCTTAACAAATTATACCCCAAATCTAAACCAGCCATCACTTGGGAATGGTATTGAATATCTAAACCATTTATTTGATTCCATACTGTTTCTCTTATCACAAACGCTTGTCCATTCACTCTCCAACTCACACATTCAGGTTGATTCTTAATTTCATTTAAAAACCACCAATATACCGCTGTTTGATATATAATATCTTGAAAGCAATTGGCAAAACTCTGATCTAAAGAGCTATGCCATAAATCTCCCGATCCATTTGCCAATTCCTCTAACAAAGAAACATTAGGATTTCCATTATATAGTAATACTTCATTCTTAGAAGTGATGTGTTTTTTTAACTGCATTTTATTTTTTTACTGATTGATAGATTTCTATATTCTTTTCCAAAACAGTATTTATGTCAAAACTATTTTTAATTCTACTTCTTGCATTTTTAGCCATAAGCATGGCTTTTTCCTCATCTTCCAACAAAGCTACTATTTTAGAACTAAAATCTTCTGTATTTCTAGGAGCAACCATATAGCCTGTTTCTCCATCAATCATCAATTCTTTTGACCAACCAATATTAGAGGTGATTAACTTTTTTTCTAAAGCCATTGCCTCAAGCCATGCCATTGGAAAAGCTTCTGCAAAGCTTGGCAACAAAACGATTTCTGCTTTTCTTAAGATTTCTTTTACCTCTGTATAATGAACTGCATTTATATGTTTAAAATTTTGTAGTGCTTTTGTTGATAATAATTCTTCAACCATTTTTAAAGTAGACTTTCCTGTGAACACATCTTTATTGTCTTTTCCTAAAAAGTATAACTTTACTTCTTTATCTTTTGCCGCTACTTGATTAAAAGCCTTTGCTAATTCTAACACTCCTTTTTTACGAACAATAGTTCCAAAATACAAAAGTGTTTTGGGTTTTATGTGTTGATGATTTGGAACAAATTCGGAAACATCAACCGTATTATAAACAGTCTTAATTTCTGTGGTTAAATCAAATAATTCCTTGGTTTTGTTAGATACAAATTCACTAACCCCAACAATAGCATTAGCCCCTTCTAAAGCTTTTCTCTCAAAGAATTTATTTTTTTGTTTTACTTTTCTGTTTTCTAAATGACAAAAATATGTGTCCGATCCGTGTAAGCGAATGACCAATGGACAATGAAACTTCATAAAAGCGGTAAAACCTGTCCACTCTGGTGCTTCTATCACCTCAATACTTTCCTTTTGAATTATATTATTTACATATTGATTAACATACCTTCGGTTGGTAAACCAAGTAAATCCTTTTACCTTTTTCAATTTTACAAAATGAATGGTAACCCCTTCTTCTTGCACAACTAACTCTTTGGATTGACTATGAACAAAAACAGTTACGTTATGGTTTAAACGAACCAACTGTATCGCTATGCTTTTAGTAAACGTACCAATACCACCCATGCTTCCTTTGAATTGAAAATGTGGATATTCTGGTGTGATGAAAGCTATCTTCATGCTAATAACTTTATGTGATTTTCAACCATGTTTTGTAAACTCATGTTAGGGATTTTAACGTTATGAAAAGAAGTAATCATTTCACTTCTCGTTAAAATATTCTTCAAAATTTTAGCCAATCCATTTACATCTCCTACATCAAATAAAAACCCGTTATGATTGTGTTTTACCAACTGTAAAACATTACCAATATCATTTGTGGTAATTACAGGTAGTTTTGCCGACAAAGCCTCTACCACAGCATAACAGTAGGTTTCTCCATATGATGCATGTAACAAATAATCATATTTTTGATATCTTAGATGTAAATCATCAACACTTCCTTTAAAATTTATTTGAGTGGTTAAATTTAATGTTTCTGTTATTTTAATCAGCTCCTTTTCATAAGCTCCCTCACCATAAATATCTAACGTAACTATTTCTTTTAATTCTTTCGGTAAATTTGCAATGGCTTGTAAAACATCTTGTATTCCTTTTTCCTTTCTTAAATGAGAGGCTACCACAAACTTATGTTTGTTTAGATAAGATGTTTTTAATTGTACTTTATCTATTTCAATTCCGTTTAGTACTACTTTAATTTTTGAGGTAATTATGCTTGAAAAATCTTTTATTAATTGTTTCTTTGAATAGTCTGAAACAGCAACAAAAACATTTATGTATCTAGAAAATCGAATAGATTTTATTTTTTTAAAAATTCTCTTTTTAAAAGAAAACCCTTCTACTGGTCTAGGATTGTGATCTACTGCAATCACTTTTACTTCTGGGAATCGTTGATGATAATGTTTGTAAAAAGAAGTACATAATTCCGTAAAATGGGTTACAATACTGTCATATTTTTTGTCATCTAACATACAAGTATTCAAAAAATACTGCTCTACCCTTAACCCATTAGCATTATAAATAGTTAAGTCTTTATAAAAATCAAATGGTATATAATCCGTTACATACCACTCCACAATATGACCTTGTTTTTTCAATTGCTCATCAAACAATCTAAAAAAACGATCCATACCTCCAATTCTATCGGGACGAAGAACATAATCGCAAATGATGGCTATTGTTTTCATACAAATTTACATAAAGCTTCTACAACTCTTTTACTAGTACCCTCTAGGCTCCCACCAATCTCCAAACCAACCAGTGACTTACGTTGTTTGTTTCTTAATTGAGGTTGCTCAAGGGCTTCGGTTAACTGATTGTGTAATTCTATTTCATTGTGAGCAATAGTTACCGCACCACTATCTATTACGTATTGATAATGCACATAATTTAAAAAACGTTGATCATCATATAGTCCATTTTCTTTATTTCCAAAGACAGTATTTATTACAGGTTTATCAAATAGCATAAAATCTAAACTCATGGTTGAACACATATTTACGTTTACGTCTGCATACATCAATATTGACTTTAAATCACACACATCTTCAACCGAAGGTAATCTCTGCGACCAGGTTTCTACATGATCTTCTCTAGATAAAAACCATTTAGGAAAATTCCATATAATTTCAGGAAACTCTTTTTTTATCTTGTCAAATCTTTTGCCATCATCTGTAGGGGATGTCCTCACCAATATTTGCAGATTTTTTCTTTTTTTCGCAAAACTGAGTAGTGACCTGATATGAACTTCATCATTTTTACCAATACTACTATCTGCACAACTATAACATATTATTTTTCTTTCTCTTGACAACCCAAATTTTTTTAGAAATTGATGCTTACTCAATGAATATCTATCAAGAACATAGGGTTCAAACTGAGGAGTACCAACAACTTCAATCCTTTCAGATTTAGTAAAAGGATAAAACGCTAACAATTCACTTCTCATCAAATCACTCCAAACCAAATAGTAATCAAAGACTCCTAACATCCTCCCTTTAGAGGCCAAATTATCCCAGCTAAAAATAAAAGTTGTCGTTTTAATGTTGAGCTTTTGACCCGCTCTTAATAAAGGTGCCAAAAAAGGGGGTCTTTGGTGTGTAAAAAACAAATTATTTATTGTGTTTTGTTGTAAAAGGTCAACATATTTCAAATAAACTTTATCTCTTTTGAAACTACTAAACTGTAGTTTTTCATATAAATTTATGTGATGTTCCTTATGGAATTTTTTAGCAACTAAAAATGCAATTTTAATTAAAAGTGCTCTTGGTGAATTTCCTGTGGGATAGGAAAAACTGAGAGTGTCTCTTATTCCAAAAGCTTTATTCTCATGTAAATAAAGGTGGGCTAATTCTTTGGTTTTTCTGAAAAACCAAGTGATTTTTTTTTCAACAAATAAAGGAAGTTCAATAATTTTTAAATTCGGGTAATGTGAAGGATAATGACCTATGGGAATCCCTGAAAACACAATAATTTTGTCATATTCAGAAAACGCTTCTTCTATAAAATCACTCAAAACATAATTTCTATACCCTACTCCATCTGTGATGACAATTCCTAAGACACTCATGATGATTTATTTTAAATCAATAAATTGTTTTTGAATATTACTATTGTTAGACCATAAAAACCTTAGGGAATCAATAAATAATGTGGCACTATTTCCGTGTCCAAAAACTGGCTTAATTTTTTGTAGCTTAATTTTATCAACCTTTGATATTGCATTATATATTTCATTTGTCTCATAATTTGAATGAAGAATATGTTTATGTAGGGCTCTGTTTTTTTGTCTTGTACCAATATTGAGGGTTGGGACTCCATAATACGGAGCCTCCCTAATTCCAGCGCTTGAATTTCCAATAATAAAATCACTGTGTTTTAAAAGACTCAAAAAATACTCAAACCTAATGGATGGAAAAACTCTAAATCTACTGTTATGATTCAATCTTTTATAAGCTTTCAAAATCTCTCTAGACCCCAAATCATTATTAGGATAAATGACAACATAGTTTTTATCATCTTTCAATAAAGCATCGACCAAATTATTAGCATAAATAGCAACATTGGCATTGTCTGTTGTAACTGGGTGATACATTAAAACAGCATAATGATCGTAAGGTATCTCATAATAAGCTGTTACTTCATTGATAGAAGGTAAGTCATTAGAAAACATCACATCTATATCAGGAGAGCCAATAATAAAAATATTAGTAGCTACTTCTCCCATTTGTATCAAACGTTTTTTTGCCAAATCATTGGCAACATAATGTAAATGACTCATTTTAGAAACTGAATGTCTAATCAATTCATCAATAGTCCCTGATACTTCTCCACCTTCAATATGCGCTACTAAAATATTATTCAAACTACCCACTATAGCCCCTGCCAAAGCTTCTACTCTATCACCATGGACAACTATCAAATCAGGGTTTGTTTTTTTTATATAATTAGAAAAACCATCAATAGTCTTTGCTAATGTCAAATCCATTGTTGTTTCATGTGTATGATTTTCAAATGTATCTACATGCTCAAAACCACTTTTTTCAACCTCTAGCAAAGTATATCCATAATCCTCCATCAAATGCATTCCAGTTACAAAAACATATGGAGTATATTTATCATCCTTCTCTAGAGCTGTTATCAAAGATTTAATCTTTCCAAAATCTGCTCTCGTACCTGTTAAGAAAACTATTTTTTTATTTGACATGTAACCATGTTAATTGTTCATCATTCTCTATCTCAATTGTTGAAACTTTCCCTAAAATATCATTAAATTTCTCTGCTGAAATCTCTCCAGTCCCAGGCCTTTTTACCCAAATATTATCTTTTGTAAAAACTTCACCTTTCATTACTTTTCTAATCGTACATACAGTAGCAAAAGCAAAATCTATAGTTACTTGCTCTTCTTTTACTGGTTCTTTCTCTCCTCCTCTCATTTGCCACATCAATTTAGAACCATTGATTAATTCTTTTGTAGCCTGCTCATCCATTGAACAAATAATGTCAGGACCTGAACGGCTCATAGAATCTGTAAAGTGCCTTTCAAGAATACTAGCCCCCAAAGCTACAGCCCCCAAGCATGCGTGATTGGTTACGGTATGATCTGACAATCCAAACACTTTATCTGGGAAAGCTTCATGCATTTTAACCATAGCTCCAAGTCTAACCAATTTTGGTGGAGTTGGATACAAATTAGTTGTATGTAAAATAGCCACTGGAACCTCAAATTCATCAAAAATAGCGAGTGCTTTAGCTATGTTTTCTATTGAATTCATACCCGTACTTAAAATAATTGGTTTTTTGAAACTTGCTATATGCTCTAATAAAGGATAGTTATTACATTCACCTGACCCTATTTTAAAAGCATCTACATTCATTTTGAACAAACGATCTGCTGCAGCTCTTGAAAAGGGGGTTGAAATGAAAATCATACCTTTACTTTCAACATATTGTTTTAAAGCTATTTCTTCTGATTCGTTTAATGAACATCTATCCATTATTTCATAAATAGAAACATCTGCATTTCCAGGTTTTACTTTTTTGGCAGCCCCACTCATTTCATCTTTTACAATATGGGTTTGATGCTTTAGAACTTCAACACCCGCTCTAGCAGCAGCGTCAACCATTTCAAAGGCTACATCTAAACAACCCTCATGATTGATTCCTAATTCTGCCACCACTAATGGAGGAAAATTTGGACCAATTTTTCTACCTGCAATTTCAATATAAGGCTTATTCATCATCATACTTTTTATAAAAAAACTCTGCCAATTCAAAATCTTCTAAGGTATCTATATCAATTCTAGAAAAAGGATGTTTTAAAATCATTGGGTAATTGTTTTTCCCTAGTATCGTTCCTTTCAAAACTTCGGTTACTTTTATGATATACAACAAACCATTTTCATAATACAGTGGCTCAATATCTTGACTTCTCTGGCCTAAACTATAATTAAAAGGCTTAAATTTTTGATTGATTATTTTACCCAATTTGTATTTACTATGAGTCACTGTCATTAAACTATCAAAACTACCTTCTTTATAAATTTCTAACGCCTCAGTCAATAAATGTTTTGGTCTTAAAGGGTTTGTAGGTTGCAATATAACAACAGTATCATATGCTTTTTCAACTGTACCCAAGGCGTGCTTGACAACTGAAATTGTCGAGGCCAAATCTCCAGAAATATCTTTTGGTCTATCAATAACATTCACACCAGCATCTATTGCAATTCTCTTGATTTCATAATGATCTGTTGACACAAATATATCTTCTTCACTTGAAAAAGACTTGGCATAATTTACACTGTGCACAAACAATGGAATCCCTCCCAAAGCCCTAATATTTTTATTGGGCAACCTTTTAGAACCTCCTCTTGCTGGTATGATGAATAAAATGTTCAATATATTTTTTCTTTCTTTTATAAATTTATTTATTCTTTTTCACTTTATCAAACAGCACCTATAACTCTTGCTGTGTTGATTTGTTACAAACAAATATTTTTTTAATAATTTTTTATCATTTCTTTTGGTAGTCCTTTCATCCTATAAAATAAAAATTTAACTCTTTTATTTTTAAAAAATCTGCGAGCTACTTTATTTTTAAAAATAAACTTTATTTGCAAGAAAAACTTAGGTTCACTAAAAATATTAAAATCCAGTGCCGATTTATTCTCTTTCAACTGCTCAGCATATTTTTTAGAGGAAGCATCTAAAGTATTGCCCATATGATAAGCTAAATTTTCATCAGTCGTCAACCTCCATAAATCTTTTCTAACACAAGGTTCATCTAAATATTTTTGCTCACTATCACCCCCCAAAGCGAACTTTGAAAATTCTAAATTATTATCAAAAAGAGTTCTCTTATAGGTGGCTATACAATGCCCACTTCCAACAAGAGCACGAGTATTATTTTTTTTTATTGATAAGTTATAGTTCAAATAATTTTTATTGTAATTATCTTTCCAATCTACACTTTTGTAAAAATGCTTTAACCCATCAACATCTTTAACTTTTGTATATTTTAAATCCGAATTAAACAAATTATCAAAGATGACATTATATCCGAAATACTCATACATTTTAAATTGAGGAATAACACCTACAACACCTGCTTTTGGAAAAGTATTAAATACTTGAACCGTTTTAGACAACCAGTTTTCTTTAAATAAAATATCAGCATCCGTAATTGTAATATAGGGCTCTGTTGAAGATCTTAATGACTTTAATATACTATTTACTTTCCCAATTTCATCTGTATGTATAATTTCATTTATGTCCTTTGTAGCAAATAAACCATTGATGTAATCACAAACTTCTTTACAACATCCATTATTGACAATAGTTATGGCACTTGAAGATGGTGTTGTTTTTAACAATGAATCCATAGAAAACTTAAACACTGCGAAAGATTCTTTGTAATATCCCAACTGGTTTGGAATATGAACAGGAATTATTATTCTATGCAAAAAGTTCTCTTTGCTCGTTAATATATTTTTCTGTGGATTATTTCCTTTTCTCATTTCTTTTAATTGTTCCTATTACCCTTAGTATTTCTGACGGTATTCAATTATAATAGCCAATAAACTCATTATGATAGTTTTACATCCATTTAAAAAAATCACCAAATAACACTCATATGACAAAAACACATATTACCATACTATATTATTACAAAACCAATATAATTTTGGAGAAACGTCAATATTTCATAATATTCAATTAATTTCCCATCGATTTGGAGTGTAAACTTTACCATGATGCCTACCTACAATATCTGTTTTATAACCTATTTTGTTATTTGACAACAACTCAAATTGGCATACGTTTTCAAAATAATTGGTGACTGTATCATAAATCAACATATCTATTGAATATTGACCTGTTTTTATTGAAAACCCATTTGATAAATCTACCTTAAATTGAACTTTTTTTGAATTAGGAGCAAACGAAATAGAATTTAACCAAGAGGAGATTGCTGTTTGTCTTTGTCCAAATGAATCAATAACAAACAATTCTATCTTAACATCACTTGGAATGATCTTCTTATATTCAAATTCCCCCTCAATGGTAGACGGCTCAAATACTTTAAAAACATTCGTCTCTAAGTTACCCTTATTGATAAATTTCAAAGAATTAAGCTTGATTTTTTTATTTTCAACAACACTTCTTGATCTCTTTTTTAAATTCTGTTCCATATAAAATTCGATACCTTCTGCTAAAGAACCAATGAAAGAGGTTTCTCCTTTCATCAATACCATAACCCTAGTACACAAACTTTGTATTGCTCCCATATCATGACTCACAAAAAGCACTGTTCTACCTTCTGAATTGGAAATGTCTTGCATTTTACCAATTGCTTTTTTTTGAAATTCTGCATCTCCAACCGCTAAAACCTCATCAACAATTAAAATATCTGGTTCTAAAAAAGCAGCGACGGCAAATGCCAAACGTACAGTCATTCCGCTAGAATACCTTTTTGTCGGGGTATCTATATAGCGCTCACAACCCGAAAAAGAAATCATTTCCTCAATCTTATCACTGATCTCTTTTTTAGTCATACCTAAAATAGCTCCATTCAAATAAATATTTTCTCGTCCTGTCATTTCAGGGTGAAACCCAGTTCCTACTTCTAATAAAGAAGCTATTCTACCTCTAGATTTTATCATTCCTGTGCTTGGGCCTGTTACTTTTGATAAAATTTTAAGTAAAGTGGATTTTCCTGCTCCGTTTTTACCAATAACCCCTAAAATTTCTCCTTTTTTTAGTTCAAAGGAAACATCTTTCAAAGCCCAAACATATGCTGAGTCTCCTTTGGTAGTTCTATCATTGGTCTCTCCTATTTTTAAATACGGATCATTTTTCCCTCTTATTTTGTACCACCACCTATTCAAATCGTGAGAAAGTGTTCCAGTCCCTAGAGTCCCTAAACGATATTGTTTGGATATGTTCTCTACTTTTAGAATAATGTTGTCTGTTGACGATTGTTCGTTTTCTAGGTTCTCTTCCATTCCATTTGTTTTTCAAATTATTTTAACACCTCTAATTTTTGCTCCAAACATATCGTATTATTTTATCAAGAAAATGATTCTTATTATTATGAGACGTCTTATGAGTCATCTCTAATTAGGATCTACATCACAAATAACAATTGGTCTTTATAGATTAAAAATTCATGAAATCAAACCTGTATTTTCTTCTTTATCAACCTTCTAAAATATTATCTTCAATACTTTTAAAAGATCTTCTCCCCTAACTTTATTACTTACAAACCTTGTCCATGGGTAACACCAAAGTTGTATGATAAACTATTTACAGAAACCTCAAAAGCAATATTATAAATATCTAATCCCTGACAACTCCTCTTTCTGTAGCAACAAACAAATAACAGATTAAATCGTATCAATAAAACTTTTTTCGGTACGGTTAAACACCAAAACTCCTAATAAAAATAAAACTATTGACGAAACCAAAGGATAAACAACTCCAAATAGACTAACAGTACCTTCTCCTAGCAAAACAAACCTACTATACTCAATGATATGGGCCACAGGATTATAATCCACTGCCCAAGTGATATGATTTTCTTGGAAGACACGATAGGGCAACGTTACCAAGGAAATATGCATCAAAAGTTGAACTCCAAAAGAAACTAAAAAAATCAAATCTCTGTACTTTGTGACCATAGATGAAATGATCATTCCCAATCCCAAACCAAGTAGTGCCATACAAACAAGTACAATTGGAAAAGTAAATACATAGATATTAGCTGCTATAGCACTCCCATTGAGATAAAAATAAACATAAAAACAAATAAAAATTCCAAACTGGATACCAAACTTCAGAAGATTAGATAAAACAACAGACAAAGGCATGATTATTCGTGGAAAGTATACCTTTCCAAAGATGGCTTGATTTTTTTTAAATGTATCTGAAGTTTCTGTCAAACAGTCTCTAAAGTAATTCCAACTTATAACACCCGCTAAGTTGAACAAAAAAGGGGGAATTCCTCCTGTACTAATGTTTGCGATTTTATTGAAAACCAAGGTAAAAACAATGGAGGTCAACAATGGCTGTATCAAATACCATAATGGACCCAATAGGGTTTGCTTATAAAGCGTGATGAGATCTCTTTTTACAAAGAGCATAAGCAAATCTCTATACTTCCAAACTTCATTTAAGTTTAAATCAAAAAAATAATGCTTTGGTGTAATTACAAATAACCAATTCTCCCTTTTATCCAATGATTCTAATTATTTTATTAAGCCCATCAATCCGAGCTCATAACTCTTCAACCCAAACCCTAAAACAACGCCTTCACAAACAGGAGACAAGTACGATTTATGCCTAAAGGCTTCTCTTTTATGTGTATTTGATATATGTACCTCAATAACAGGACAGGAAACTCCGCTGATAGCATCTGCAATGGCGACAGAAGTATGTGTGTATGCTCCAGCATTCATTACAATTCCATCAAAGGAAAAACCAACTTCATGTATTTTGTCTACCAAATCCCCCTCACTGTTGGACTGAAAATAGACCAACTCAATGTCTAGATATTTTGCCTGTAAAGTACTAAAGTAATCTTCAAAGGTTTCAGTCCCATAAATTTCAGGTTCTCGTTTCCCCAACAAGTTTAAATTTGGACCATTTAAAATTAATATTTTCATAATAAATAAATTATATGGATTAAAAATACATAAAATACAAACGAATACAAAGTTGAACGCTTCTTTACTTTACACTTTACTATTCATGATGCCAATAAAAGTTTATTTATCCTTATTTTTACGAGATGATGAATTGGAAAGTACAGATTAAAGAATTCTCACAATACCTATTGATTGAAAAAGGACTTGCAGCAAACACCATCATCAGTTATCAAAATGACTGCAACAAACTCGTTCTTTTTTTCAAGGATACTACATGGACTCCAATCAATATTCAAGCTTCGAATATCAAAGATTTTTTATACCATTATTCAAAAACACACAAGGCCAAATCTCAAGCCAGACTCATCTCAGGCTTGTCCTCTTTTTTTGAGTACTTATTGATTGAAAAATACAGGCAAGACAACCCTATGGATCTTGTTGAAACACCAAAAACAGGATTAAAATTGCCAGATACCTTATCCGAAGAGGAAATCAACAAGGTGATCAATACTATCGATTTGTCTCATCCTCAAGGGGAACGTAACCGTGCCATTTTAGAAACCTTATACGGTTTTGGATTACGTGTAAGTGAACTTATTAATTTGAAGATTTCTGATTTGTACTTTGAAGAAGGATTTGTGAAAATTACTGGTAAAGGAAACAAGCAGCGTTTGATACCTACCAATTCTTTTACACAAAACATCATCCTCAATTACATACAAAACCAAAGAACTTTGACCCCTGCAAAAAAAGAAAACGAAGACATTTTGTTTTTAAACCGTCGGGGGAAACAATTAACAAGAGTAATGATCTATACGATCATCAAACAATTATCAGAAAAATCTAATCTTAAAAAATCAATAAGCCCTCATACGTTTAGACACTCATTTGCTACTCATTTATTAAATGGTGGAGCAGACCTAACTGTAATTCAAGCACTTTTAGGACATGAAAGTATAACAACAACTGAAATCTATTTACATGTGGACAAAAGCAAACTGACTAAAGTGGTTAACACTTACCACCCCAGAGCAAAACGTTAAGGGATCTTTTTGGGCTTTTTTTTAACACTAGAAAAGCGTTCTTAGAAACTCTAAAAACGCTTTTTTATAATGAGAAAAATCTAATTTTACTTGGCTACGTTTACGGCTCTTGTTTCTCGTATCACTGTCACTTTCACTTGACCTGGATAAGTCATCTCGGTCTGTATTTTCTGTGAAATACTAAAAGACAATTCAGAAGCTTGATCGTCTGTCACCTTTGAACTTTCTACCAAGACACGCAATTCACGTCCAGCTTGAATAGCATAGGCTTTTTGAACACCTGTAAACCCAAACGCTAAATCTTCTAAATCTTTTAACCTTTGTATGTAAGAATCTAACACTTGGCGTCTTGCACCTGGTCTAGCTCCAGATATGGCATCACAAACTTGGACAATTGGAGCGAGCAAAGTCTTCATCTCTACTTCATCGTGGTGAGCTCCAATAGCATTACAAACATCTGGTTTCTCTCCATATTTTTCAGCCCATTGCATCCCAAGAATTGCGTGAGGCAATTCACTTTCTGAATCTGGCACTTTACCAATATCGTGCAACAAACCAGCTCTTTTAGCTGCTTTTACATTTAACCCTAATTCTGCTGCCATCAATCCACAAAGATTAGCAACTTCTCTTGAGTGCTGTAGAAGATTTTGACCATAAGAGGAACGGAACTTCATACGACCAATGGTTTTAACCAGTTCCGGATGCAAACCATGGATACCCAAATCAATTACAGTACGTTTTCCTACTTCTATAATCTCTTGATTGATCTGCTTTTCTGTTTTTTCTACAACTTCTTCAATTCTAGCAGGATGGATTCGACCATCTGTAACCAATTTATGCATAGACAAGCGAGCAATCTCTCTTCTCACAGGATCAAAACAGGAAAGAATAATTGCTTCAGGAGTATCATCTACAATGATCTCAACACCTGTCGCAGCTTCAATGGCTCTAATATTACGACCTTCACGACCTATAATACGTCCTTTGACATCATCTGACTCAATATTAAAAACAGATACACAATTTTCTATGGACTGTTCTACACCTACCCTCTGTATGGTGTTTAAAATCACCTTACGAGCATCTTGCTCTGCAGTTAACTTTGCCTCTTCTAGGGTATCTCGTATATAACCCATAGCGTCTGTTTTTGCCTCAGCTTTTAACGAGTCAACCAATTGTACTTTAGCCTCTTCTGCAGACAACCCAGAAATAGACTCCAGTAAATCTATTTGTCTCTTGTGGGTTTTGTCTAAAGTCTCTTGCTTCTTTTCTAATATCTCTAGACGGTGATCATAATCCTTTTCTCTCTCCTCAAGAGTTTTGATTAACTTTCTTTCCTTCTCTATTTCTTTGTTCAAAGAAACTTCTTTCTCTTTGGCTCTTTTTTCAGAATCTAAAACTTTTTTATCACGGGAAAAAATTACTTTTTCATGCTCCGCTTTCAGTTCGATAAATTTTTCTTTTGCTTGTAAAATTTTATCTTTCTTGATAGACTCCGCAGTAATCTTAGCTTCTTTTACTATGGATCGTGCATCTTTCTCAGCTTGCACCGTTAAATTTGAAACTTTAAATTTCTCGAGTAATTTTGCAATAACAAACCCTGAAACAAAAGTTCCAATAGCTATCAATATTATAGTTGTATCCATTTTTTTTTAATTAAATTATATAAAAAACCTACTAAGGTTGGTTTTATAAACTCCAAATTAACATTTTTTAGGACTAACATTGTGATCAAGGATCTGTTATTATACAGCTTGCTTTAACACAATAGACTCATCCTTTTTAAAGATATAGTGTTGAGTTTATCAAACGAAAACCAAAGTAGGTAGTGTCTTATTTTCTATGAATCCAAATACGATTCTAACTTGCTATTCAGCATCGAAATTTCAGTAACAATTGCATCATTTTCTTCTTCTTTTATGACTTTATTCACTTCTAAAACAGAAGCAAATTGTAAAGCACACATCGCTAATACATCTTGTTTATCGTTCACCGCATAACTACTTTCATAATCTGAAATCAACTTATTAATGTTTACAGCTGCAGATCTCACCCCTTGTTCTTCTTCAGCAGATCCTACTGAAATCGGGTAATTTCTACCACCAATTGCTACATTAATCTTGTATGTATCCGCCATTTTAAAGAGCTTATGTATTTAATTCTTTAATACACTGATCTATTTCTGCAACTAAAAAATCAATTTTAGCCTTCGTATCTTTCTTATAGCCTTCACTACCTTCAATAGTTTTAGCAATTTTTAACATTTGCAACTCTTCCTTGTAAAAAGAAATCTCATCTTTTAATCCTTTATTACTTTGCTGTAAAACAAAATTGCTGTTGGATATAATTTGATTTTCCTTTTGTAAAAATTCGTAGCGTTCTAGAAGTTGCTCAATATTAGCCTTCAATGTGGCAATTATGTTTTGATGACCTTCCATGTTATTATCACTAAACCGTTACTACAAAAATAGCATTGTTATTTTTAAATCCAATTTTTTAAGCCTCTAATTATATAATTCTTGATTATGTTTGTTTCTCAGAGATTTATACGTCAATTTTAATATTTTTGTACAAACTTAAATGACTTTTTCTTGAACAAAATCATCTTTATTCTTTTTATAGCTTCTTGCAACCCTTCTTTTGGGCAGTCTCATTACCCTCAAATTGATTTTAGAAACCCTTTAGAATTCCCTATGGTTTTAGCTGGAACCTTTGGAGAATTAAGAACCAACCATTTTCATTCTGGAATTGACATCAAAACCAAAGGAAAAATAGGTCAACTGGTGCACACAGCTATGGAAGGCTATGTGTCTAGAATCAAAATCTCTTTGTGGGGTTATGGAAAAGCCATTTACATCAATCACCCAAACGGATACACTACCGTTTATGCACATCTAGATAAGTTCAATGATAAAATTGAAAACTACCTCAAAAAAAAACAGTACGAAAAAGAATCTTTTGAAATCCAACTTTTCCCCAATAAAGATGAACTAACAATTGAACAAAACGAAATCATTGCGCTTTCTGGAAATTCTGGTGGATCATCAGCACCTCACCTACACTTTGAAATTAGAGACAGCCAAACTGAAAAAACAATCAACCCGCTTTTATTTGGACTTAAGGTTCCCGATGACATTAGCCCAACCTTTAAGGGGCTTAGGATGGTCCCGTTTGGAAAAGAAGCTGCAATAAATAAAATACCGGTAGCTCAAGATATTCAGACAAAAAAAATAAACAAGCACTTGTATGTTGCTGATCGTGTTGAAGCTATTGGTAAAATTGGAATCCAAATCAACACTTATGATTTGTTGAACAATACGCCCAACAAAAATGGCGTTTATAGTATTGATATGTCGGTCAATGGAGTGACCGTATACCATCACGATTTAGAAACTTTTGCTTTTGATGAAAGCAAGTACATCAACCTTTTAATTGACTACGAACATTTTGCCAAATACCACAACAAATACCAAAAAACATATATTGAACAACCAAACAGACTCTCTATTTATCAAACAGATGAAAACAAAGGGTTTATTTTCATTAACGACCAGGAGGATTACCATGTTGAAATCACGATCCGTGATATTGCAAAAAATACCACAACCATAAAAATACCTATCACAGGAAATAAAGTCATTACTCCCATTATCAAAGAGAACAAACGAACACCTTATTTTGTGGACCAAAACAAATACACCGTCTTTAAACAAGGAAAATCTGAGATTAGATTCCCCAAGCATACTTTTTTCGAAAATGTGTATATTCAATATCAGTATCTTAATAACAAGATCACTGTTCATCAACCAAAAATCCCTCTGAATAAAAACTACACCCTAACATATTTTACAGACAGCCTAACAACCACTCAAAAAAAACAAATCTATTTTGCTCGTAAAAACAAAAACACATACAACTATATAAATACAAATAAAAAAGAAAATAAAATTTACACAAACACCAAGTTGCTGGGAGACTTTTACTTAAAATACGATAGTATTTCTCCTGTGATATATCATCCCAGCTTTTATGAAAATCAAAACATTCGTAAACACAAGACCTTAAGTATTTTCATAAAAGACAACGAATCAGCGGTTAAAAATTATTATGCTACTATTGATGATCGATGGGTGTTGATGGAGTATGAACCCAAAAAAAATAAATTGAGTTTTGATTTAAGTGACCTGGCAGTCCATAAAAAAAATCATGTTTTTAAATTAAAAGTTCAGGATGTTTTAGGAAACACTAAAACATTTGTATCAAAATTTTTCAAATAAAAAACCTTGAAAACATTACTAATTACACTTTGTTGCTTCTGTAGTTTCACCCTGTTTTCTCAAACAGGATTTGTTTCGGGTATCGTCACAAACCAGGCGAAAGAACCTGTTGTTGGCGTGAATATCACCTATCATGACAAAGGAGTTATAACCGATGAAAATGGAGCTTACAATATCGAAATACCTATAAATCAAAAAACAACAATTAAATTTTCGCATTTAGGGTACAAAACCCTCATCAAAAATTTTAAGGGTTACAAAAACAAAACCATAAAATATTTTCCAGTCTTAAATAACCAATCTCAGGACATTGAAGAAGTTACCATCAAAAGCTATGAAAATGCACAGAGGGGAATAGTAAAACTTAAGGCTGCTAAGTTTAAAAGAATCCCTGGGGCAAACGCTGGTATAGAAAACCTGTTGATGACACAACCTGGGGTAAACAACAGTAATGAATTGAGCACGCAATACAGCGTTCGTGGAGGAAGTTTTGATGAAAACCTAGTCTATGTGAATGGTGTGGAAATTTATAGACCTTTTTTAATCCGATCAGGACAGCAAGAAGGACTCAGCTTTTTGAACTCTGATATGACAGAAAACATCAACTTCTCTGCTGGGGGGTTTGAAGCTAAATTTGGCGATCGACTATCTTCCGTATTAAACATTCACTACAAAAGGCCGACCAAACAACAATCTACACTCCATGTTAATTTGTTAGGTGCAAGCTACACCTATGAAAATTTGTTTTTAAACAAAAAACTATCAACACTTATCGGTGCTAGATACCGTAACAATCAACTACTCGTAAACAGTAAAGACACTGAAACAAATTTTAAACCCATTTTTGTTGACATCCAATCCTACATGTCATATCAACTCAATAAAAACAGCAGGTTTGACTTTTTAGGAAATATAGCCATCAACAACTACAACTTTACCCCCATTTCTAGAGTAACAAAATTTGGTGGTTTATTTAAACCCAGAGAACTGGTTGTTTTCTATGAAGGTAACGAACAAGATGATTTCAAGACTTATTTTGGAGCACTAACCTTTAAACACAATTTTGATAAAGACACCAAATTAGAAATCACTGCTTCAGCTTTTAATACACAAGAACAAGAGTACTATGATATCTTTGGCGCTTATGCCATGGTAGAGGTAGACCCTTTAAACGGCGAACGATTGTTTACCAATGGAGTAGGTTCTCAACTTGACCACGCAAGGAATGATTTAGATATTCTGATACAAAATGCTAAAATATCTCTAAAGCATAAAAGAAATAATCACCACTTTGAAGCAGGTCTAAAATTTCAAAAAGAAAACATAAGAGATCGTGTGAACGAATGGAAATCTATTGATGATAACGGGCTTACTTTGAGAGCTCCTGAGCTAGGTGATTTCTACAATCAACCTTATCAACCCTATACCTCTGACATCAATTTATATTACCAAGTAAAAGCTCAAAACGATGTTACCATCAATAGAGTATCGGGATATTTTCAATGGAATAAAAAATGGTATATCGGTGACCACACCCTTTGGCACCATGCGGGTATTAGAACTCACGTTTGGAAAATTACAAACAATTTAACTCCAACAACTTCTCAGGTACAACAAACAATAAGTCCAAGATTTAGACTTTCTTTAAAACCTGATTGGGACCACACCGACATGGTATTTAGGTGGTCTTCCGGTTTTTATCATCAACCTCCCTCCTACAAAGAACTCAGGGACGTAAACGGAGAAATTCTAAACAATATAAAAGCTCAAGAATCTATTCACTTTGTGTTTTCCAACGAGTACAGCTTTAAACTGTGGAAACGTCCTTTTAAAATGACTTCTGAATTGTATTTCAAACAATTAAACCACATCAATGCTTACGCACTGGACAATGTTAGGATTAGATATGATGCAAACAACAATACAGAAGCTTATGCTACGGGTCTTGATGTAAAATTAAGTGGTGAGTTTGTGCCTGGTAAAGAGAGCTGGGTGAGTCTAGGTTTACTTAAAACAGAGGAAAACACCAACAAAAGAGGGTATATCCCTAGACCGACTGATCAACGTTTTAAACTTGCAATCTTATTTCAAGATTATGTACCCAGTAACCCAAACTTTAAGGTATTTTTAAACTTGGTATTAAACAGTAGTTTACCCGGAGGATCTCCGATAAACGCAAGAGCAGATCAAAGCACAGGAGTAGATCGATATCTTTTTCAAACCCGCCTAAGACCTTACAGAAGAGCAGACCTAGGTGCGTCATACATTATCGTTGATAAAAACAAACAATACGAATCAGGCTTTTTAAGCACTTTCAAAGAACTTGATATCGGACTTGAACTTTTCAATATGTTTGACATCAACAACACCACAACCAATACATGGATATATGATGTTGACAAGAATCAGTATAATGGTGTCTCAAATGTTTTGTCAGGTAGGATTTTAAATTTCAAAATCGGAATGCAGTTCTGAAACCTTTTTTTAGAACTTAAATAACCGTATATTTCTAAACATAACAATACACACCATGAACAATAATTTAGCTGTATTAATAGACGGAGATAATATTCCATCATCCCCAGTCAAAGAAATGATGGAAGAAATAGCCAAGTACGGAAACCCAACCCTCAAACGAATTTATGGAGATTGGACCAAACCACATCTTGGCAAATGGAAAGATTTACTCTTAGAAAACGCCATCACTCCGATACAACAATATGCTTATACTTCAGGTAAAAACGCGACAGATTCTGCCATGATAATTGATGCAATGGATATCTTGTATTCAGAAAAAGTTCAAGGATTTTGTTTGGTTTCCAGTGATAGTGATTTCACCAAACTAGCGACAAGACTGAGAGAAGCTGGAATGCAAGTGATTGGGATTGGAGAAAAAAAAACACCGACGCCCTTTATTGTAGCCTGTGATAAATTCATATACATAGAGGTGCTTAGAAAAATACAAGACAAAAAAGACAGTAAAAAATCTGCTGACAAAGACAATATTGATCATATCAATCCTAAAATCATCAAACTGATCAAAGCCACCATCTCTGATGTTTCTGATGATGATGGCTGGGCTTTTTTGGGAGATGTAGGAAGCTTGCTACAAAAAAAACGTCCTAGCTTTGATGCCCGAAACTATGGTTTCGAGAAATTAACTCCGATGATGAATGCTATTGACGAATTTGAAATAGAACAAAGAGAAACCCCCAAAAGCAGACACAAACTGATTTACGTAAAAAACAAATAAGAAAACAGGAAATCTCTTCCAAACAACACTCGACAAACCAAACTCTGAATCGGCTATCTATCATCGAAAACTTTAGAGATGATGAGGTGAAAAAAAAATAAATACACCCTTTAAAACAAACAACTGATTAACAGATGATTGTATTTAAAAATAAAATTCATTTTATAGTAGATGTAAACTAATTTAGACTACCTTGCGGCTTTAAAATATACAATTTATTATTATGAGTAACGGAACAGTAAAGTTTTTCAACGATTCAAAAGGATACGGATTTATTACTCCAGAAGATGGAGGAAAAGATGTGTTTGTACACATCAATGGTTTAACTGATGAAATCACCGAAGGAGACAAAGTATCTTTTGAAGTTGAAGAAGGACGTAAAGGATTAAACGCAGTAAACGTACAAGTTATCTAATTTGATTCCTTTACTATAAAGTTTAGAAAAAGCCTATCAATAAATGATAGGCTTTTTTTTATGCACTATTTTTAAGATAAGTTTTAAAAGAAAATCAAATCATTCTAAGTACTTATATTTATATTTAAACCTAAAACGTACAAAGATCTTAGCTATGTCAACAGCACAAAATAAAAATCAGCATATCATTCCCATTATAATTATTGCTGGGCTATTCTTTATCTTCGGATTTGTCACATGGATCAATGGGGCCTTAATCCCTTTTATGAAAGCTATTAACGAATTGACCTCTGCTCAATCCCTATTCGTGGCTTCTGCTTCCTATATTTCATTCGTTGTAATGGCAATTCCTTCTTCTTTCCTACTCAATAAAATAGGTTATAAAAAGGGGATGTCGCTCGGTTTATTCATTATGGGACTCGGCGCACTGGTTTTTATACCTGCCGCTGAACAAAGAACATATTGGATGTTTTTGATTGGAATTTTTATTCAAGGTGCAGGGATGACAATTTTACAGACAGCATCAAATCCTTACATAACCATCTTAGGACCTTTGGAAAGCGCGGCAAAACGAATTTCTATCATGGGGATTGCAAATAAAGTTGCGGGTGCTTTGGGTTCTATTATTTTTGGAGCTTTATTATTGAATGGAATAGACGAAATGCAACAACAACTTGTTCATGTAGATCATATTAAAAAATCTGCACTCTTAAACGATATGGCAGAAAGTGTGGTTGCTCCATACCTTGTAATGGCAATGATTCTTTTTATTTTAGGAATACTCATTAGAAAAGCTCCATTGCCAAATGTAGAGGCAAATTTTAATGAAAACTTAGCAGTAGGAAAAACCTCAAAAACAAATATTTTTCAATTTCCTCACCTATGGCTTGGGGTGATAAGTTTATTTTTATACGTAGGAGTCGAAGTTATCGCTGGCGATACCATTATTGCATATGGTATTTCCTTGGGGATTCCTGCTGGAGATTCTAAATTCTTTACAACATTCACCCTAATGGCCATGGTAGCTACATATGCTATTGGAGTTGTGCTTATTCCTAAATATTTAAGCCAAACTAAAGCCTTAAGACTAAGCGCACTTTTGGGCATCCTTTTTTCTATCTGTATTCTTTTTACGAGTGGATTCACATCTGTATTGTTTGTCGCTGCTCTTGGGATTGCTAACGCACTTGTTTGGCCAGCCATTTGGCCATTGGCACTTCAAGGATTGGGTAAATTTACTAAAACTGCTTCTGCTTTGTTGATCATGTCAATATCTGGGGGTGCTATAATTCCTCCTTTATATGGAAGCCTAGTGGACCAATATAAATTGATATTGATTTCTGAAGGAATGAATCATCTTCTTGCAACCGCAACTGCATCAACAAAAGGGTATTGGATATTAATACCCTGCTACACTTTTATTTTATACTATGCAATAGCAGGGCATAAAACGAATCTAAAGAACAAATAAATCCCATCTACACCTTACTTATTCACCAAATACATTTCACTTGCCTAAGCTATGTTTTGATGGTATACACCCCATTGATTTTATTTATTTTTTAAATATTTTCATAAAAAATACATTTTACTTAATATTTTATTATATTTTTACACAAGTTGTTAAATATAGTTTAATAGCTATGAAAGAGAAATAGAAGTTTTAAAGTGTTAATCTTGATAAAAGATTAGCACTTTTCTAGTTTAAAATACTACACTCTATCTATATCTCACATAAAAATTCATTAGAACAAGAAGCAAAGTATGTAAACAATACATTACCTATATTTGTTGGATATACATTTTAAATTTATGAAACCTACATACTTATTTTGTAAAACTATCCTGTTTCTTATTATGGCTAATACGCTTGGTTTTGCTCAAGTAGTTTCTAACGCAATGGAATTAGAGAATGCCATTGCAAACGCAGTCCCTGGAACAACAATAGAACTAACTGATGGAATATGGAACGATACTTTTATAAACATTTCTAATAATGGTACTGCCAACCAACCCATAAAGATCGGTGCTCAAAATCCAGGAGCCGTTTGGATGACTGGTAACTCAAGGGTAAAAATAAGTGGTTCGTACCTTACCTTATCGGGATTGGTGTTCAAAAACCCTGAAAATTTAGTAAACAATGGCGTTACAATTGAACCCATCTTTGAACTCAACAAGTGTGATCATTGCAAAGTAATCAACAATAAAATTGATCACTATAACGGTTCAGAAACCCAAAAAACAATGAAATTTAAATGGGTTTATATCATTGATGGCAAACACAACGAAATTGCTTATAATTCATTTGTCGGTAAATATGGAATTGGTAGTATTATCAATGATAATAGAATTTTATCTGAAACCGACTATTTAAAAATTCATCATAATTATTTTGCAGATAGGACGCCCATCAATGGCATCAACGATGACAACGATCAAGATGCTATCAGAATTGGAGTTAGTTCAACTTCTCTTTCAGATTCTTTTTCTGAAGTTTATGAAAACTATTTTTACAACTATTTTGGAGAAATCGAGGTTATTTCTAACAAATCTGGTCACAACAAATATTACCACAACACCTTTAGAGACTATGGAGGATGTTTGACTTTGAGGCATGGCAACAATTGTGAAGTTTATGGAAATTTTTTCTTTGCTGAAAACAATTTCTTCACTGGTGGGGTCCGTGTTATCGGTGAAGGACACAAGGTATACAACAACTATATAGAAGGGACTAACTACAGAAAACCCAGTGGTTCTGGGTCCAATCTCACCGGTGGAATAAATGTGATGAATGGAGTACTAAATTCTCCTCTTAACGAATACTTTCAAGTAAAAAACACACAAATAATTAATAACACCCTTGTAAACTGTGATTATGCCCTGAGAATCGGAACAAAAAAAGGGGGTAACGATCAAGAACCCGTAAACTTAGTTGTCGCTAACAACATCGTATACAATGCTAGTATTGAAAGCTATGAGGTAACTACAGCACCCAGTGGCAATTCTATTTCTGAGGGAAATATAACAAACTTAGCAGAAAATGAACTGATTGATGATGGTAATTTCCACCGCTTGACCAGCGAAAGTAGTCCTGTTGACGCAGGAATTGGTCGCTACTCATTTTTAGAGTATGATATCGTGAAAGGGCTGCGTAACACCCATTTCGATGCAGGTGCAGAAGAGTACGGTTCTAGTGGAAGTCACCTACCCTACACCGCTGCAGATGTAGGTGTGAGTGTCGGTTTTGGTGCAACTAACCAAAATACTTTAAGTCTAAAATCCAATCCATCAAAAAACAAGAATATTAAGATCTATTCCGCTCCTCTGGATCCGAAGCGATTAAATATTTCATCTATGACCATCCCTATAAAAACCCTTGAAATATTTACCTTGGAAGGTAAGAAAGTACAGAAAATTGAGGAAGTCAATAAACAAACCACTACAATAGACATCACAAATCTACATCAAGGGATCTATGCCATAAAATTAAAAAATATTGGAACAGTTAAATTTGTTGTAGACTAAAGTCATCATCGATCGCGAGCAAACCACTTATTAGCTATGCTGTTCTTTATCACACAGCATTCCTCATTTAATCAATAATCACTGTAAATTCTAAAGCCAAAGGGTTCAGGGTTTTGAATAAAGTAGACAACAAGTCTTTCCCATAGTATTCGTAATATTCTGAAAAATTACGATACCTTTCCTCTAAAGATTGGTTTGGGAACAAATCATTTTGAATGATTTCTATGCGGGTAACCAAATCATACATCTTTTTCTTTTCTGCCTTTAACAATCGTTTTTCTAAATGATCTAACCCTTTCAATTGTTTTTTTTCTTGAGCTTTTACCGCTCCCATAAAAGAGGGATCCGTTTGTAAAGCAATTTGCTCCAGGCTTTTAAAACTTTCCTTCAATTGTTTGCGTTTGGCATTAAAATCAAAATGAATATCCGATTTCTCTTTCACTTTTTCTACAATCAGTTGGTTTTGAGACAAAAACAAATCTTCCACACTAACTTCTAATTTATTTAGTTTTTTATGTTGCTTTTCGGTAATCAATAATGCGGAATTACGGAGCAACAACATGGGAAAAGGAACCTCAAAAGCTTTAAATGTTGATTTTAACTGCATCCAATATGACAACTCGCCTCCCCCTCCAACATAGCAAAGGTTGGGTAAAATGACTTCTTGATATAAAGGCCTCAGTAACGCATTCCCAGAAACAGTATCATTACTATTTTCTAAATGTTCAAAAATATTTTCTGGAGATGAAAAACTAAGGGCTCTGTTCTGAACCTTATATCCCTCATTTGTTTTTATGATTCTCTCTCTAAAATTGTGACCAGAATAAAAAAGATTAATTTCTCTCGGGTGAACCTGTTGTGGATAGGATTGAGCTCTCAAATGTTCACCTGTCTTTGTTACTTCTTTATGACTTACTTGCTCCTTCAACTCTTTTAGCGCATAAGGCTTGAATAGGTTTTTTAATTGTTGATCATCACCATCAAGCACAACCAATCCATAGGTTCCAAATAATGCATTCACCAAATAGCGAGTGGCATCTGCTAAGTTTGTATGCGCAACGTAAGATTTCTTAAACAAATCTCTCAATTCTTGTGCTTGAACTCCGGTATTCAATAGAGCAGAAAACTTTTGATAAACATCTTCAAGTCCATCAGTGGACATTTTTCCAACAGCCCCACCAGACTCTTTTTCCCAAAAAATTTTTTTATTCTTAAAATTAAAATATTGGATTTCCTCAAGATCGTGATCTTCTGAGGCCATCCAATATATAGGTACAAAGTTTTGATTGGGGTACTTCTCTTGTAACTCTTTGCACAAATTGATAACCGATACGATTTTATACAAAAAATATATAGGTCCAGAAAACAAATTCAGTTGGTGACCTGTTGTAATGGTAAATGTATTGGGTAAAAGAAGTTTGTCTAGGTGTTGTTGAGTCAACTCACCTGTAGATGTATTTTTGTACTGATGGGTTAAGGCATCGACCAACACTTTTCTATTTTCAAATGGAAAACCCTCAGTTTTTTCTTCTATTTGAGCCGAAAAATTATCTAGGGATGGAAAACGATGATAAAAAGACTGCACACTTTTCTTTTCTTCTAAATAATCAAGGATCATTTTAGAAAAATAATTGGTCTTCTTATATGGTATTTGAAAACTATCCATAGAATATCATAATGCTTCTACAGGGCAAAAAACAATATTGGTTATTGATCTATAGACCCCAAAACACGTTTCATAAAATTATTTAACGCTTCTTTCTGAGGAACCCCATTCTTAATATCTTTATCAACCTCAATAGCACCATATAGATTGGATATTATTTCTCCGATCACGTCTAATTCTTCATCTTTCAAAGAACTAACCTCTGTAAGGGCCTCTAAAGTTTCTAGTGTTTCATGGACGTAATCTACGTCATTCTCAGCAATAAACTGAGTCATGTGTTTAATTATCGGTAGCTTCATCTATAAATGATTTTAAAACATCTGTTTTATTTGTTTGCACTTGATTCAATAATGAACCATTTTTAAATACCGCAAATGTTGGCAAGTTACTAACATCAGCCAATTGTCTTGATGCAGGATTTTTTTCAGCATCTACAACTAAAAATTCTGCTCCTTCTACTTCTCTCGAAAACTTTTTGAATTTAGGTTTCATGATTCTACAATTTCCACACCAACCGGCAGAATATTGTACAAAAAGCAATGCATTGTTGTTTACTTCTTCTTGAAGCGTATCAGTAGTTAACTCTCTCATGATCAATATGTTGTTTAATTAAAATAATGAAAACTGGAACCTAAAAAACCGGATGATTGATTTCATCAACTTTAAGCATCCGGTCTGTTTTTGTTTAAATGATAAACTTTTTTGCTTTTTGAGCAATCTAGTTTTTAGCTAAGTAAGCTGCTGTCCCTTTTGCGTCTGGAGACATAGCCTCTTTTCCTTCTTCCCAATTTGCAGGACAAACCTCACCATGAGACTGTACATGAGCATAAGCATCTATCAATCTTAAAAACTCATTTACGTTACGTCCTACAGGCATGTGGTTAACTCCTTCGTGGAATACTGTTCCTTCCTCATCTATTAAGTACGTTGCACGGTAGGTAACGTTGTCTCCTTCTTTGATGTAAGTCTCTGTTTCCTCGTTAAAAGTTTCGCTTGCAATGTCTAAAATCCCTAAAACTTCAGATAAATTACGATTAGAATCTGCCAATAAAGGATAAGTAATACCTTCTATACCTCCATTATCTTTGGCTGTACTTAACCAAGCAAAGTGTACCTCTGGTGTATCACAAGATGCTCCTATAACTACCGTATTTCTTTTTTCAAACTCTCCTAAAGCTTCTTGAAATGCATGTAATTCTGTTGGACAAACAAAAGTAAAGTCTTTTGGGTACCAAAATAACAACACTTTTTTCTTGTTTTTCTGAGCTTCTTCTAAAACATTTACTTTAAAAGTATCTCCTAATTCGTTCATTGCATCAACTGCTAAATTTGGAAATTTTTTTCCTACTGCTGTGGCCATAATTATTTTTATTTATGATTAATTTTCTACCACAAATTTACATCCATTGTTCCATTAAACAAATCAATTTCTATCTATTGTTCTTATTGTAGTATTGTTTTTATCTATGTTTAACTTTCAACCCTCAATTTTTAGAATAAAAAATATATCTTTATTTGTAAACCTTTACTTTTACTAACGACCAACACAAAACATTACCATCATGAGAATCATTCTTTTTATCTTAGCACTAAACATGAGCTTATACGCTCAAAATAAAAATGGTCCAACAGCTCCAAATTTAAAAATTGCATATGTAGCAAGTGGCTGCTTTTGGTGTGTAGAAGCTATCTATGAGAGCGTACCTGGCGTAACAGAAGCCATATCAGGGTATGCAGGAAGTGACGTTAAAAACCCAACTTATAACACCATCAAAGATACAGGACATGCAGAGACCGTTGCCATCTACTATGATGCTCATAAAATTTCGTTTTCAGAATTGATTGATATTTATTATCTATCTCAGAACCCAACTACCTATGGTCAACATCCTGATTTTGGAAAAAACTACCGCTCTATTATTTTTTACAACAACACTAGAGAAAAAGAGATTGCAACGTTGAAGTTTAACCAGATCAATCAAACTTTGGACGGAAAAGCCATCACTGAAATAAGAGCACTTGATCATTTTTATCCAGCTGAGGACTATCACCAGAATTACGAAAAAAATCATCCCGAAAACCCCTATGTACAGCAGGTGTCAATTCCACGCTTGAATAGGTTTAAAGCTAAATATTTTAAAAACTAATTAAATCATTTAAATAGCATAGCAATGAAAACAATGACGTGTCAACAACTAGGAGGAGCCTGTCAACAAGAATTCAAAGCCGAGACTTTTGAAGAACTTGCAGCACTGAGTAAAAAGCATGGAATGGAGATGTTTAAAAAAAATGACAAACCACATCTCGAGGCCATGCAAAAAATGCAGGAACTCATGAAAACTCCACAAGCCTTGAAACAATGGTTTGAAAACAAAAAAAAAGAGTTTGATGCCTTATAGCATCAAACTCTTTTTAATTTATAGCGCAAGCACTCTTTTATCATCACTATAAAAAAAACGACAACCTCAGTTGCCGTTTTAAATGTTTTCACAACGGAATGATCCTTATTGTGAATTGTTTCAAATTGTTTTACGAATATAATAAAATAAATCTACATATATTGATAAAATGATTATATTTAATACTTTTTAATGCATATATTAAAATTTAATTAAATAAAACGAATCATAGTTACTCAAAGTAACGCTTAACAACATATAGTAAGATGAAAAAGATACTCGGACTGGATTTAGGAACCACCTCAATTGGTTGGGCATTGGTACAAGAAGCTGAAAAAGAAAATGAAACTTCTAAAATTATCAAATTAGGGGTTAGGGTTAATCCTTTAAGCACAGAAGAAGTCAAAGACTTTGAAAAAGGAAAACCTACCACAATAAATGCGGATAGGACCCAAAAAAGAGGAATCCGAAGAAATCTACAACGTTACAAATTGAGAAGAAAAAATTTGATCGACGTACTGACACAAAACAATATCATCGATGAAAACTCTGTGCTAACTGAAGAAGGAAAAAATTCGACATTCGAAACCTTATCATTAAGAAACAAAGCCCCCAAAGAAAAAATTGGAGAAGAGGAGTTTGCAAGAATCTTACTTTCAATCAATAAAAAGAGAGGATACAAATGTTGTAGAAAAGCAAAAAGCGAAGAAGAAGGTAAAATGATTGATGGAATGTCGGTAGCAAAAGAATTGTATGAGAACAATTATACCCCAGGGCAATACACCTACCAGTTATTGCTAAACCACAAAAAGTATATCCCTGACTTCTATGAATCTGATTTGAAAAATGAATTCCTACAAATTTGGGATTTCCAAAAACAATTTTACCCAGCTCTATTAACAGAGACACTCTTTAATAGATTAGAAAACAAAAATCAGATCTGGGCCATATGCAAAGGACCATTTGACCTCAAAGGCATAAGTCACAAAGGAAGCGCAGAAGAAAAGACACTAGACAAATACAAATGGAGATCTGAAGCTTTAACGACTCAAATTGACTTAGAAACACTGGCAATTGTCCTTCAAGAAATCAACCAAGATATAAATAAATCTAATGGATATTTGGGGGCAATAGGAGATAGAAGTAAAAAACTATACTTCCACAAAATGACCGTTGGTCAATACCTTTACAAACAATTGACAACAAACAAACACACAAGTATAAAAAATCAAGTTTTTTACAGGCAAGATTACTTAGATGAATTTGAAAAAATATGGGAAACACAAGCAAAGTATAATCCCAAACTAACCGCTACGTTAAAAAAAGAAATTAGAGATATTGTTATTTTTTATCAACGAAGATTAAAATCAAAAAAGGGCTTGATTAACATTTGTGAGTATGAAAAAAAGACCATTGAAATGGTTAAAAAAAACAAGATCAAAATGAAAGTTGTGGGCCCTAGAGTGATTCCAAAATCGTCCCCTATATTTCAAGAATACAAAATTTGGCAAAACATAAACAACCTTGTATTTACGCCTAAAAACGAGAAAAAAAATCATTTAGATCTAGATGTATCCAAAGGCACTTTAACAGCAATCCAAAGAACAAATTTATTTGAAGAATTGAATCTCCGAGGAACCCTCAAAATAAGTAGTGTGTTAAAAATTTTAGGAATGAAATCTAAGGACTGGAAATGTAACTTTAAAGAAGTTGAGGGAAACAAAACAAATCATGCCCTCTACAAAGTATTGCAACAAATAGCCAAAGATGAAGGACATGGCGTGGACTGGGATAAAAAAAGTGCAACTGAAATAAAAGAAGAATTGCTGATTCTTTTAACAAAAACAGGAATTGACCCCAATATCATAAATTTTAACATCAACAGTGAACATCCTGAAAAACAAACAAGCTATCAATTTTGGCATTTGCTATATTCCGCTGAAGATGATTTGAAAACAAATAAAGAAGATGAAGCTATTTATGGTAAAAATTCTGTTGGTCTCAAAAAGAAATTACATCTAAAGTTTGGTGTTCCTGTAGCCTACACCTTTCTGTTTGCCAATGTCATTTTACAACCAGATTATGGGAATCTAAGTTGTAAAGCCATCAAAAAAATAATCCCACATTTACAAAAAGGATTAGAATATTCAGAGGCTGTAAAACTTGCTGGCTATAAACACACCTCTAGTCTCACAAAAGAAGAAAACTTAAAACGTATTTTAAAAGACAAACTGGAACAGCTTCCTAAAAATAGTTTGAGAAACCCCGTTGTAGAAAAGATCTTAAATCAAATGGTAAATGTTGTCAATCAAATTATAGAGCATTACGGCAAACCCGATGAAATTAGAATTGAATTGGCGAGAGAACTCAAAAAGTCAGCAAAAGATAGAAAAGAAATGATCTCTTATATTCTCAAGGCAACAAAAAGAAATCAGGAAATAAAAAGAACACTGACAAAAGCACCATTTAACTTAAAACACCCAAGTAAGAATGACATCGTCAAATACCGTTTGTACAAAGAATTAAAACCCTTGGGATACAAAACTTTATACACCGACAAGTATATTGAGCCACACATGTTATTTACCAAAGCCATTGAGATAGAACACATCATTCCCAAAGCTGTTCTTTATGATGACTCTTTTTCAAACAAAACTTTAGCTTATAGTGAGGTCAATCTAAAAAAATCAAAGATGACGTCTTACGATTACATTGACAAAACAGACCACAAAAACCTAGAAGGATTTATTCAAAGAGTTCATGATTTCTATGGCAAAGGGAAAAATGAAGTAAGCAAAAGCAAATATTTAAATCTATTGACCTCTTTAGATCAGTTGAGCCATGATTTTATAGAGAGAGAGTTAAAGAACACACAGTATATTGCCAAAAAAGCAAAAGAAATTCTTTTTGACATCTGCCGAGAAGTACATACCACAAACGGTAAAATTACAGACAAACTCAGAAACGATTGGGATTTGCTAAATGTAATGAAGGAATTAAATCTTCCCAAATACAGAAAAATAGGGATGACTGTTATAGAAGAACGAAAAAACGGTAATACAGTTGAACAAATCATAGGTTGGAGCAAAAGAAATGACCATAGACACCATGCCATGGATGCTCTTGTGATTGCTTTCACGTCAAAATCACTCACGCAGCACATAAATACATTAAACGCTAAAAACGATCAACAAAGTGTTAAATCTATAATGATCAACAAAAAACAAGAAGTCAAATTGAAAACAAACGGTTTGTACGTATTGCCTATGCCAAATTTTAGAACAGAGGCAAAACAGCACTTGGAAAAGATTTTAATTTCCTTTAAATCAAAAAACAAAGTAGTTACCAATAACATCAACATCATCAAAATAAAAAAAGGAACCTTAAAAAAGGTACAACTTACCCCAAGAGGTAAGCTCCATAAGGAAACCATTTATGGACATTCCAAAAAAGAAATTGTACAAAAAGAAAAAATAGGAAGTTCCTTTACCCTAGATAAAATTCACACAATAACACAACCAAAATACAGGGCCGCAGTGTTAAAACGAATGGCAGAATACCAAAATGATCCCAAGCTTGCTTTTGGAGGAAAAAACACATTGAGAAAAAATCCAATTGTACTAGACGATGGAACAAAAATGCCGATAATGGTGACCACAAAGTCTTTTCAAGATATCTACACCATCCGAAAAGGGATTGGCCCTGACCTAAAAATTGAAAAAGTTATAGATCCCAAAATAAGAAAACTGCTGTACAAACGAATTGAGGAACACAATGGAGATAGAAAAGCTGCTTTATCCAATTTGGAAACTGAGCCCATCTGGCTAAATGAAACCAAAGGGATCGCCATCAAAAAAGTGACCATGAGCGGAGTCTCACAGGTAGAAGCGCTGCACACCAAAAAAGACCATAGAGGTAAGGTTATTTTGGATGCAAACAAAAACACGCAGCCCGTTGATTTTGTCAGCACAGGAAACAATCACCATGTAGCCATATACAGAGATCCAGAGGGCAAACTACAAGAACAAATAGTTTCTATGTTCGAAGCCAATGCTAGAGTAAATCAAAACGAACCTGTTGTGAACAAAAATTTCAACAAAGAAATAGGCTGGGAGTTTTTGTTCACTTTAAAACAAAATGAAATGTTTGTTTTTCCAAATGAAGAATTCGATCCGAATGAATATGATTTGCTAGATGAAAAAAACCATTACAAAATTAGTCCACATTTGTTTAGGGTTCAAAAATTATCTACAAAAAATTACTTTTTTAGACATCATTTAGAAACTACCGTTGAGTTAAAAAAAGAGCTAAAAAATATAACTTATAAACCTCAGCTGGGATTACTTGGAATCAAAGGTATTGTTAAAGTAAGAACAAATCACTTGGGAAACATCGTTCAAGTTGGAGAGTATTAAAAAAACCTATCTATGATCAAACGTACCCTCTACATCGGTAACCCGTCTCGATTGAGACTAAAAAACCAACAACTTTTGATACAGACCCCCTCAGGAGATACAAAAGGTACGATTCCCATTGAAGATTTGGCTCTTTTGATGTTAGACCACTATCAAATTACTATGAGTACCCAACTCATCACTTTTTTACAAACACACGGTGTTGCAATTGTAACTTGTGACACCAAACATTTACCTTTTGCAATAACCCTACCTCTGTATGGCCACACAGAACATTCTGAACGAGTCAAATACCAATTAACTGCTAGTGATCCCCTAAAAAAGCAACTATGGAAACAAACTATTATCCAAAAAATAAAAAACCAAGAGAGCCTTCTGAAACTTAATAATAGGAGGTATGAACCTATGCAAACCTATTGGATGGCAACCAAAAGTGGAGATCCTAGCAACACCGAAGGTAAAGCAGCTCAACATTATTGGAAATATTTATTTCCAGAATTTCAACGGCAACGCTTTGGTAAAGCTCCAAATACTTTACTGAACTTTGGCTATGCGGTACTTAGAAGTATTGTCGCTAGAGCTTTGGTTAGCTCTGGACTTTTGCCAGTACTCGGTTTGTTTCATACAAACAAATACAATCCATATTGTTTGGCAGATGATATAATGGAACCTTACCGACCATTTGTTGATAAAATGATCGTGAACCATCTCAATAATTTTGGTAAAACAGATAAATTGACAAAAGATATAAAAGCCTATTTACTAGGCATCGCTACAGAAGATGTTTTGATTGACAAACAACAAAGACCTTTATTGGTTGCAGTGACTACTACAACAGCTTCGCTATACAAGTGCTACACTGGTGAACTTAGAAATATAAAATATCCTGAATTAGACTAACATGTCTCGAGACAGATATAATGCGTATAGAATCATGTGGGTTTTTGTGTTTTTTGATTTACCTACAGAAACTAAAATAGAAAGAAGAGCTGCTCAATTGTTTAGAAAAAAACTAATTCAGGATGGGTTTGAAATGTTTCAATTTTCTATCTATTTACGATGTTGCCCCAGTAGAGAAAACGGACAGGTTCACATGAAACGCATAAAAAAAGCATTACCCGAATATGGAAAAATTGGAATGTTAGAGGTTACTGATATCCAATTTGGACGAATGGAATTGTTCCATGGAAAAAAACAAACAGACCTGCCAACTACAACACAGCAACTCGAATTATTTTGAGCAACTTCATAAGCTTGAGACTGTGAGCATTTCTTTTTTTGAATCCCAAAAGGAGGTACAATACCTTTAAACAAATGAATCTAACTTGTTTTTTTCATTTCTAAAAAATAATTCCCAAACCTTTAGTTCTCTAAAGTTTTGGGAATTTACCTTGTGATTCCTCACATAAATATACAATTTGAAATCAATTCACAACAGGCAGTCTTTTTTCCCAGCACAAACAAAACTTGTGATTCCTCACATAAATATACAATTTGAAATCAATTCACAACGTATGAGTACTCCCAAACTCGAAAGCTCATCTTGTGATTCCTCACATAAATATACAATTTGAAATCAATTCACAACCAGCGAACCATATATATGTAGCAGACACGACTTGTGATTCCTCACATAAATATACAATTTGAAATCAATTCACAACGACT